>Ga0335078_10001174_pt1 | contig 39715 bp, 32 predicted proteins | sample Lox_Sample_32_FD_206711 | JGI IMG/M metagenome (GOLD analysis project Ga0335078, IMG submission 206711) | Soil microbial communities from Loxahatchee National Wildlife Refuge, Florida, United States - Lox_Sample_3.2 | ecosystem: Environmental > Terrestrial > Soil > Wetlands | place: USA... | reverse complement strand
GGATGGTCTGGAACTCCAGAACATCTTCGGCCTCAGCGTTCAGCTCCTCGGCGTGCCGGTTGAGCAACTCCAGGTCGCGGGCGTTGATCGCGGCACGTTGACGCCGTGCCAGATACCCGCGCAGTACCGCGTCGACCAGCGATGACCGGGAACGCTTGCGACCCGCCACGCGGTCGATGCCTCGGATCACCTCGCGGGAAAGTGTCAGTGAGGTTTTCATTTTCGTTTTCATACCACCATTATACTACCATTCGTGAAGTGCAAGTGGGTTTTCACGCAGGTAGTCATCAGGCCCCGTCGTGTGCGGGTGTTGTCTGCCGCGAAGCAAAGAACGGAAACGCAAGGGAGAGACTGCGCGGTAGCGACGCCACCGGTCCTGCCCCTGCCCAGAGGAGCAAAGCCGTGCAGCGGGGAATTTGGGCAGGTGGACTGACCGGATGGTCTTAATGTTGACCAGAAGCTGGTGATTCTGGGCTGGCAAATCGCCAAAAACGAGCCTCCCGGAATCAACCGGTTGCGTTGAGCTGAACAGCAGCGTCTCTGGACAAACCGTTCACGAGCGCCGGAAGGAATCCTGCAGCTCATAAACAAGCAGACAGCGCCTCGCGCGAGAACCCCGCCTGACCCTTCATATGGGGATCAAAACTAGCAAACGCAGTATTTGCATCTTCGCCGGTTATCTCGCGATACACGGCTATCGCACAGTCATTGCTACCAGTCTGCCTTGGACGCAGCGTTGGGCCCTCCGGCAAATTCTCGACATTAACTGTTAAAGGCTTACCGCTTATCAGAAATGCCTCTAACGGAGGACCTGCGTAATTCCTGCGACGATCTATCCAGTTAAGCCACGCCACGAATCATGTGATGTTCTCCCGTTGTTTCAGGATCAGGATAGATTAGGCAACGGTTTACGCAGTTTCATGCTGTCCTTTTGTTTTTCGCGTGCCGTCAGCGTAAACTCAATCAGCATGTAAGGGCTCAAACAAGCCAGTAACGACCTGAACAATCAAAGAAGTGCAAGCCGACGAATTATTGGCGATGGACAGCTCTTCAACAATGCGGCGATCAGCAAAATTTCGGCCGCCCATACGCGGCTCGTTAGGACTGGGTGTCGAACTAAGATTTTGGAGATTCGGGCTAGTCGTCATCGTCGTAGTGGTATTTTTTCGCGGCGCGGACGAGCCGCCCGGGCATCAGGATTTTGCTCTCCCCCGGGTAGGGACGTTTCCAGTCGGTCGCCGAATACCAGATCACATGATTGAGGAAGTTTGGGTCGACCGCGTCCGCCTTGTCGTATTTGCCCTTCATCACCTCCGCCGTTGCCTGGAGCCAGGCTTTCTGCAGCGGGCTGTCAGCAGCAGTTTTGCCCGCCGGCAGAGCCGGTCCCTGGTCGAGGGGGATGGTGGCCGGCACATGGCGGTACGGCGTCAGGTCCGGCGTGTTCTGGAACGCGTCGAACATGGGCGAGGCCACCATATCGAACTGCGTGAGCGGCTGCATGCCCAGAATATTCTCGATGGTGCGGTTGATGTTCTCCGCCGTGTAGGTGGTGTGGATCGCTTTGCCCTGGCCGGGCGCCTGGGGGGCCGCCGTATAGGGGCTGACAACATAGACAGGCTGGCGATGGCCATCGACATGGTCAACGCCGTTCTGGGAATCGTCCTCTTCGACGAAGATCGCCGACTGACCCCAGACCTTGCTGTGGCTGATGGCTTCCACCATGCGGCCCAAGGCAAGATCGTTGTCGGCCTCATAGTTGATCGGATACGGAAGTCCATTCTTCGTTCCCGCAGTGTGGTCGTCTGGAAGCCACAGAATCGTGAAATTGGGAACCTGATTTGCCGCATCCAGATGTTGGAACTCGGGTATCCAGTAATCCGCACGGTATTGGTCGGGAATCCCAAGATTGAACGCCGGATAATGCGGGTCCATGATCCTGGCCGCGGAGGGAATCGTGGAAGTCACGCTGACCGCGCCGTCAGGAACGACGCAGGCCGAGACCGGCGCCTTGCCTTCCTTGCAGAGCGCAGTGCTGTAGAAATCGCTCCAGGTATAGCTCTTGCCGTCAGGTTTTTTGGCAATCCTGGCGTCGTTGCTCCATTCGCCAAACAGTTTTACCGAAAGTCCCCTGGCTTCCGCGGCGGTCCACAAAAATCCTTTCGGCGTGTAGGTCAGAGGATCGTCAGCATCGCCGCCCGGATAGGAACGAATCCAGTCCGGCGAAAGGATGTCGTTGGAATAGAAGGACCCCGACATGCCGATCCAGGGATGGCCGTCCGCCGACTGGCGGCTGGGAGCATAGACATTGTCGAGGAGCGGGAAGCGCTTGACCAAGGCGTGCTGGTTGGGCAGGGCGGAGGCGAAAACCGCCAGTGACGGATCGCCATTGCCCCACGGCACGTCTCCCAGCATCTGGTCATAGGTGCGGTTCTCTTTGATGATCAGAAAGACATACTTAATGAGTGAGGGTTCTCCGATATGCCGGGGAACCGCCACCGGGGCGGCGTACGGATCAATGTATTTCGGACCGACCTGGAGGTTTGTGGTCAGGTTCCAGTGATCGTTGTCGATCACCTGCTTGGTGTATCCCGCAAGCTGACCGGCATTGGGCAGCGGGATCAGGTTGACCACACCCGTGTCCTGATGGGTATTGAAGCCGGATACTCCCTGAGCCTCCCCCATGGAGCCCTGACTGCCCAAGCCCTTGTCGTCGGCGACGGCCAGTTGCTTTCGCGCTGCGTCGTAGGCGATGGACGTAGGGAAATAGGCGGTCGGGATATAGCCGATTACCGGATTGGCGTCGCGGCCGGAAAGATTGATGACGGCAATGGCGTTGGCTTGGCCCAGGGTGACGAAGGCCCTGCCATCCGGAGTCACGGCAACCCCGTTCGGACCCGACCCAAATACGCCGCCATTGATGGGGACGCTGAGGTTGATGGTTCGCGTGACCGACCCGGTATTGAGATCGATGACGGAAAGGCTGTCGCTGTAGGCATTGGCGACGTACAGGTCCGAGCCGGAGATGGTCATTCCGGCCGGGTGCAGACCCACTTTGACGGTCTTTACTTCTTTGCCCGCCTCGAGGTCGACGACGGATACAGTGCCGGTGATACTGAAGGCATCTTTCCTGTCGACGACAATCGGTGTGCCGTCGGAATAGTTGGTGAAATCGTCGCTCGCGGCCGGACGCCCGCCTTCGTTGCTGACGTAGGCGTATTTGCCGTGGATCGCGACACTGTTTGGCACATTGCCGACGGGAATCTGAGTGATAAGCTTTGCCGGAGAGGCCGTCAGGTCAATGACTCCCAGCGTGTTGGCCGCATTCAGCGCAACATAGGCGCGCCGGCCATCCGGGGAGAGGGCGATACCGCCGGGGTTGATGGATTTCGCGTTATGGTAGTGCCGGCCATCCGCCGGAGGCGGGGGCAACTCCACGCTCTGCCCGTCGGTCAGCATGCCGGTGTGCGGATTTACATTCGCAATGACCACATGATTGTCGTCCTGGCTGAAGAACAGCTTGCTGCCGTCGGCGGAATAGGTGATGCCGGTGAAGGATCCCGTCCGGTCGGAGGTGAAGGCCGTGCCGTTCACCCTGGTCGGAATGAAGCGCTGCAGAACCTGCCCGGTGGTGGTGTTGAACACGATAATCGGCTGGGGCGAACCCATGAGCAGGACGGCGCCGCTCGCGGTCTGGCCATGGGGATTGAGGGCAATGGCTTTGGCGCGCACCGGCGAACCGAGATCGACGATCTTACCGGCCGGCGTCAGCGTCTGATTGTCCGACACCACGATGGAGCCATCCCTCTGCGGCCCAACGGTGCGGTTGGATGCTTGGTTGCCCGGGGCGCCCTGTTGGGCTGCGGCCGGAGTCAGAACGAGAAATACAGCGAGCAATGCTCTGAGAATAACGGTCATTGAACATGCCACTCCCATGCGAAGTCGGATTGCTGATACGCCAAATGCCAACGACGTTACCGTATTGAGGTGACGGCCAACCCAATCAAGCCTACTGCCGCGACCAGCAAGGATGCAATAGCAACAGACCGAATGACCGATGTGTTCCGCCTCGTCTCCTGGTAAACCAGTGGGAGATCAACCAACGCGCTCGACAAAGAACACAGCACGACGGATGTGCCCCCAATGGCCGTTGTAAGCTGACCCCGGGAGACCAGGAGAGCGGCTGCGGCGGTGGTGCTGGCACTACTCACGAGTCCGCCCACTACGCTCAAGGCTAGAAATCCCAGCTCTCCGAGATGTCGTTGAGCCAGGTCTCCGGCGATCTGGATCAGCAAGAAGAGCGCACCGAACTTGGAGATTCTCGCCCAGGAAAGCGGCGAAGAAATCTTTAGCTCGGTCGGGAGAGACGCATTCCGTCTGTACCGATTCCAAGAGATGGCAGCCGAAACCACAGCCATTGCCAGCAATGGCCATAACGCTCTTGTGAGAGCTTTGGGTGAAAAGAGGGCGAGAATGGCAAGGTTCCGCAAGAACATCGCGACGTTGGTCAGCAGAACGACGGCGACAGCCATTTCCATCAAATCTTCGTTGCCTTGGGCTAGCCACGGACACATCTCGGCAACCGTTGCCGTGCTGTTGACTAACCCTCCGAGTAGAGCGGTGTAGTAAATGCCGCGCGCGCCATAAGCTCGAAGCAAGACGTAGTTCACAAAGCCGATGCCGGCAAGAACGACGATGACCACCCACGCCTCGCGCGGATTCAGCAGGCTCCATCGGTCCACAAATCGATCCGGCAGAACCGGGTAGATCACAAAGCCGAGCAAACCGATCAGCACGGCGCTTCGGATCTCCGCGAGGGTAAGACCGCCGGCGAATTTTCGCAGTTCCGCCTTCCACGCCAACAGCATGGTCACCAGGATTGCGGACGCTACCGGAGTGAAGAGATGCCCTTGACCGATCAAAATGCCGAGAACGGTCGTCACCATCAAGGCTGACGATGTTGTGATCTCAAGAGTCCGATCATTGAGCAAGCTTCTGACATTGACGAAGACGATAAGCAGGAAAGCGCCGACGAGCGACATCAGACCATAGCCCGCTCCCAACAGAGAACTGAGCATCCCGAAGAGGCACGCGATGGTGAATGTTCTGACGCCGAGGTCCTTTTGTGCCCACTCCCTCTCAAGTCCCACAAGCAGGCCGACGGCGAGTGACAGAGCCACCTTGCCGGCAATATCCACGGGCGGGAACATTGCAAGGAAGCACCAAGCGTGATTCATAGCGGCGGGCATCCCGATTCTGGGAATCAGTAATGTTAATATCATCACGTCCCTTCGATGCGAGAATACTCGATAAGACGGCGTCTGGTCGCGAGAGGTTACCCGGCGCGTTCCGGAGAAGATTGCCAGATTGCAGGCCGGGGATCTGGAAATGGACCTCATCCTTCACCAAGCCGCGCGCTCCGGCCAAATGCTGAACCTAACCGTCCGCGAATTCGAGGTTCTGGAGTATTTGCTGCGGCATAAGGGAACCGTGGTTTCACGCGAAAGCTCACGCTTTTGATGGTGGGCGATCCTAGCACGCAGGCCACCCGCCCCTAACGCTTCCAACGTACACATAATATCCGGGCCGAAGCTGCATTGCTCCCAACTCTCCGATCCGAATGCAGGCATTGCTCGCACAAGAAAGGATCAGCGCATAAGTTCCCGGCCTCGGCTCAATGACCATTCCGATCGGTGTCCTGTTCTGAGCGGGAGCATCACGTTCCCGACTCTGGTAAAATACCTCGAAAGGAACCTCGAAAACCACATGGCTAATTGGAAAGTGACTGCGACTGTCAGCGGTAATACCGAGGCCGTTTCCGGCCCGGCAACCCAAGACCGACCGGGACCCCACGAGTGGACAGTTTGGGAAGGTCCATCCGCTGACAAAGCCGAAGCCCTCATGTGTGCCGAGAAAGCCGATCCGCGGGTCGACCTCGAGTGGATGCGCATTCGGTCCGAGAGGGATCTCAACATGAGGTAGGTTCTCCCTTCGCCCTTTCCGGCTGCCCCCAAAATCCCTTTGGACCCTCGACTCTTTCCTCTCTGCCCCCTATTTGGCTGCCTGCGGTCCTTCTTTCACAAGCCCTCTTCTCGCAGGACAAGAGATTTGCGGACCACATGAGCTGCGCCATGGCGAGATTCTGTTTTGCCATCGCGGCAGCACTCTCCCCACTGGCCGAAATAACCTGGTAAAAGCCGTTCGTGCTGGGAGCCCGCCCTTAACTAAACCAATAACAGAGTCTTGGAGAAAGTCAATCATATGATCAGTAATCCTGCAATTCACCGTAAGGCGAAACCACCAAGGAAAAGGCTCTGGTTGACTTGGCGTTTCCGCCACTTCGGGATGACCGTGAGTCTGGCCATGCTCTCGGTGTTCTCCCTGATAGTTGTAATTGGGGTAGCGGCATGGGCCAAATATACGAACTCAACCGCAGACGCCACGCTTCCCCCTAGCCCGTTCAATGAACAACGAGCTTTTGAGGATTTGGAGAGGTTCGCGGCCCTCGGACCGCGGCCACCAGGTTCAGACGCGCACGACTGGGCCTATCTCTTGATTCACCTTTCACTGCTTGGCGCTGGCGTGGACGTCCACAACGTCGAGTTCGACAGTTTCAAGTCCTCTACACCAGTGGGCGAAATCGAGATGACCAACGTCATCGCTAAAATTCCTGGTGCTCGGCCGGAGATGGTCATCCTTGGCGGGCATTACGACACTAAGAGGATGAAGATGCGTTTCGTCGGAGCCAATGACGGCGCGTCCAGCACAGCTTTCCTCATTGAAATGGCCCACGTGCTCGCTCAGCGGAGAAATCGCTTCACATACTGGATTGTCCTGTTTGACGGGAAAGAGCCGCTGGAAGATGGGTCATCATCGGATGGTTTATACGGGAGCCGGCACTTTGTTCAGACGCTCACCGCAGAGCAAGTCAAGCGGATTCGCGCCATGTTCAACGTGGACATGATTGGGGACAGGAACCTTCACATCCACCGTGAGAGCCACTCGGATGCTCAGCTCACCGATCTCATTTTTCGGGACGCCCAGGACCTCGGTTACGGGCGGTATTTTCTGGAACGGCCGCTTTCCGTGGAGGATGATCATATGCCTTTTGTTCGGGCTGGGATTCCCGCCGTTGAGTTAATTTCGCTCGATTACGGCCCGTTCAACATTTTCTGGCACACGCCCCTCGACACCGTGGGAAAGTGCAGCGCCGTGAGCCTCGGGATCGTCGGCCGGGTCCTGCTCGACGCACTAGAGGATCTTGAAAGCGGTCGGACGCCCAAACCTCTGCTCGCTTTTCTGGAGAGCGGCAGAACGGGTGTTTTCCGAGCTTCGGCTCAATGACGATTCCCACCAATCTCTTACTGTTGATTGGGAGTCTTGTCGATTAGAAATTAATCGGAGTGGAACCATCTCCGACCAAAGTGAAGCCGGCCCAAAGACTGGGCGAGAGATCACCCCTTTTCAGATAGTCCAGTTTCGCTTGCCGCAGTGCGGTTGACTTGTCTTCTCCCTCAGCCAGGTGCCTGTAGAAATCCTTCATCAGGGTCTCAGTGGCAGAATCGTCCACATCCCATAGCGCCCCCACCACGCTCTTCGCGCCCGCGAGCAAAAACGCTTCCGCGAGTCCGTCGCTGCCTTCTTCGCCTTCGATCTTTCCCGTCGCCGTGTCGCAAGCTGAAAGGGTTACCAAGTCCGCTGACAAGGAAAGCTGAACAATCTCTCGCAGTTGGAGGAGGCCATCATCATTCGACTTGGGATCTTGTCCCAGAATAAGTGCGGCCCTGTCCGGGAACTGTGGGTCGGGCAGTCCGTGGACCGCAAAGTGGAGGATCTTGAAATTGGCCAAGGGCTCCGATTTGAACTTCGCTTCGGTTGCCTCCGCCCCGAATAGCAATACGCTGCGGTTTGCTTGGTTCAACGATTGTTCCGCCTGGATAACCTCCCCGCCCGACCCTGGTAAACGATAGATGCGGGCTCCCGAAAGTTCGTAAATGCCTCGCGAAACCGCGCGCATTATCCCGTGGCTGGCAGTGCTCTCCTGGGGTTCAAGATCATAGGGGACAGCCCCGATGCCAAGGAATGCCATTTGCGGCTCAACCGGGCGCCGAAGTGTTCTGAGATAATAGAGCACCGTGCTGGAAGGTACATAGCTGACCGTGTGAGACTGGAGAACGTAGCTGCCGTCTGGGCCACGCAAAGTCTCCATCGGCAGGCGCCACAACGTTGCGTCCGGTACGATTGTAAGTCGGGTGCTCGGCTTCAATTGCAAGACGGGGCCGAGCAACAGGTCGAACAGTTTCCTCGCGCCCGCATCGTCATGCTTCCCTGCCTCGATTTGACCCAGATAACGAGCAGTTGCTTCCGAAATCTCAGCTCCCCCGGCCGGCAGCGTAATGATGACTGCTTGCCTTTGGTCAACCGCCAAGCAAAACGACTGCGGATCAGCCAAAACATATTCCAGGACGATCTCCCCCGGTAGTAAAACGGTTCGCAGATTCGCGAGATCAATGGGCTGGGCGCGAAGGGTAGCATCCTGCATTCTGTTCGGCTTCTGGGACTGGGCACCCATCAACTGTTCAGCAAAGAAGAGCTTGTCCAGGATTTCTCGTCGCTCGCTACTGTCAGAAGTCTCCATCAAAGTGCGTTGGAGTTGATTGAACTCGGCTTTTGCGGCCTTTTCAGAGTCGGAAAGCGGGATCTCCCGCGGTCGAGGTTGCCTCAGGAGGTCTGCGATGGAACGTCCGCGAGCTGTTTCGACAATTCTGAAAGCTTCTTCTGTGTGCCCTAATCTGGCGGCCATGGCGAAATTACCCTTATAGACATCACTCATTGTGGCGATAAGCGAACTCTTTACCTCTTCGCTTGGACTATTTGTGAGCAATGTTTCGGTGATATCTGCAGCCTGTTCATAGAGCTCCTGAGCTTTTGCAAAATCCCCTTCTTTGGATTTCAGATCAGCAAGCATGGCAAGATGGAGCGGAAGGTGATATTCATCCGAGACCTGGCGCATGGCAGTCATTGCCTGCATTTCACATCGCTCCGCGTCCGCGTATCGGCCTTCCCCACGATAGACCTTCGCGGCTTCGTACATGCTCCACGCGATGGAGTGGACGAATCCACTGGCTCGGCTGAGCTTGGCCGCCTCTTCGAAATATTGAGTTGCAGCTCTCGGGTCGCCAACCGTTGCTGCAACGTGCCCCAGCACAATTAAGGCCTGACTCTGTTCCAGTGGCATGTGCAACTGACTGGTTTGCTTGAGGGTTTGTTTCAGGAGATTGCGCGCCTCCTCCGACCGACCGAGGAGGGCAAGTGCACGCGCCTTGCACCCATAAGCAAGGTAGGGAAAGCCCATGTCCTTGACCATCGACGCAATGTGCAAGGCTGCATTGCAATAATCCAGCGCTTCGCCGGCTCGGTCCATTTCAACAAGCCCGTTCCCAACCTGCGACCCGTAGATTACCAATGTGGGTAGGTCAGCCCTTGCGAGCGCCGAGGCAAGCGCAGAGCCGAGCAGATCTCTAGCTCTTCCAGTATCGCCATCCATGAAATCAATGATCGCTAATTCTGCCCTGGCCCTCGCCTGCCACGCCTTGTCGTTCAACCCTTCGGCAAGATTGAGAACTTCCTGCCAGGCTTGAGCGGCAGAATCAGGATGGTCCTCTCGTAAGAGGTCGCCCTTGGCGGACAAGCAGCGAATCCTCAACCGGGAATCATGGGCTGCGAGCGGATCTTCTAGAGTCCGAGTCAATTCAGCTGAAGTCTGGTGGAGGGGCTCCGTGCCTAAGCGGGACCGCAGGCTTCCACACTCTGCATAGAGCTCGTCCCTCCTATTACTCTTCTGAATTGCAAGTTGCTCCGCACGAGCGTAAAGCTCAGAGGCCTTTTGCCAATTCGAAAGCCAGGCTAGGCGATCGGCTTGAGCGAGCAACTGGTCGCAGTCCTCCGATCGGGAGAGTGCAGGACGCAGGACAGCGAAAAGCATCAGGGAGGACAGCAACACTAAAATGACGAGAACCGGCCTCTGACCAAGTGTCAGGCCAGAGAAGCGGCTTCGAGATGGAAGATCCTTTGCGCCCATTACCGACCTACGGTAGCCGGGAAAAATCCGCTGACAGAACAACCTTGAGTGCGCTGGCAAGATGCCGAGCGGCGCGTTTGTTGGCCGCGTACGCGCGGGCTGTAAGTACCGGAGAGCCTAACATCACTCGAAGGGCCTGGCCATTGTTGACGGTGCCGTCCGGGTTCAGCGCGCGGTTGAAGTCGGGGAGTTGGCGGTCAAGAGAATCCGAGACGACGCGGACGACCATTGCGGGGATGCCGGATTTGTGAGCTGCCGAGATAATCTCGTAACTCTCCATGTCTACAACCTGGGCTCCGGTTTGCGCAAGTCGGAGTTTGTCATTTTTCGAAACTGCAATGCGCGGCGAAGTGATACCTACCACCGACCTGCATCGCGCGTTTTGAGTATCCAAGAGCGCTGTGGCTTGCGCGGAAATCTGGGGTGCGCAAGAGCAGGGGATACCTCTGCTCGTCTCAGAAAAGCACGAGGAGTATGTCACGATGGTCATCTCCGGCAGCGAGTCAGTCAGTCCTCCACAGAGGCCAATTACAATCACGGCATCCGCTTTTTTGCTATTCTGGTCACCTGTGGTGGGGCGTTGCGGGCTGTCGGAGAGTATCTCCGCAACGCGCTCGCGTGCCTGCTTGGGGCCGATTCCAGTAAAGAAGAATTCGAGCTGATTCGGTCCTGCCGTAATCGGGCCGGCTTCGGAAACACACTTCCCATGGGGGACCCCGAGCAGTCGTGCCACTGGGTCTGCTTCCATCTTCGTTGCTGCAAGAATGAAAATCCGCCCCATATATTATTGATGTATGCCCTAAGTAGTCAGAATACCACAATATGGAGGATGTGCTGGGGTGTCAATGAAACGACACCGGTTTTGAAGTGACCACCGAGAACGACACTGCTGCCCGGTCATGCCCGAACATCTAACCCTTCGGCGTCGAATACCGGCAAACCCTTGATAATGTATGCGGTTAACCAACTCTCCGTCGCGATTTCGGTCGACACTACGCCGTTGCAGAGGATCTATCTTAACCAGCGGCCACTTTCCGGGTAGGCGACTTTTCAGGCCGAATCCGGGGAGGGTGCCATCGTTCACCCGGAGATCAGTGGTAGGAAGGGGATTTGTCAGTACCGATCCGAGGTCCTGCGCACGTAATGCTGCTGGCGCCAAGCAGAGTTAATCATTGCAGCAGGCTTGATAGGCAAACGGAGAAATAACCAGGGAAATGTTGTAGCGTCTGGCGTGCTGCGTCAGCGCGGAGCCTCAATCGCCCGCGAACGGTTCTACCTCGGGCAGGCGCTATCACTGATCGCAGTGCTCGTGCGACGATTCTGTCCGCAAAACCCATCTCATAAAGGGCGATTTCGTCGATTTCCGAGATACCGTACTTGACTTGCTTCTGGAGGGTTCCCAAGTTAAGAACGCAGTCCGCCGCGCCATCTATGGTTACCGCACCCAGGTGCTCTGCTACCGCTGCGATCACGAGCGTGCTTTGGTACCCTATGGCGTTGTCGCATAGTTCGACGACATCATCCATCTTTGTTTTTCGGGTCTTCTTCCCCCATCGCATGGAACCACCTGCTGAAACCCAGGCGGAAAAGATCTCCGCATAGCTGTGTCCCGCCACCCAAGATTGTACGGCAGGCAAAACTGCACTTTCTGGGAGGTAGCGGTCTAGTTCATCGGAAACAACTTCCTTGATAAGAGGCCACAGCAGCTCCAGAAGGGCGCTGGTCGAATTCGTGCCGACAAGAAACTGCGCATTCTCCGCGGTCCAGGCCATGATCGTTTCTGAATCAGCGACACCTAGAAGGGTCCTTCCAAAGGTTGCTTGGATCGCGGCGTCCGGCTCCCGGTTTTCAATGTATTCAGCGATCATCGCAAAAAGCCTAACAAGTTCCTGTTTCTTTCCCTCATCAGCCATGTGGTACGCCAAGGTTTGCTTTGCGAGTTCTTCAGTGGCGGCAAGGTACTCGGCGAACGGTTGTGAACCGCGGTTTGCCATGAGATAGCTTTCCAAGGCTTCGAGAAGCTTTCGGCGGTGTTTCATTTGGCTATGCAGTTCGTCCTGGGAAAATCCTTCCGCCTTGAATTTGTTGCCTGCCTCGCTAAGTCTCCGATGCGCCAATTCGGGTTCGTCAACAATCTGTTTTAAGAATTCGATGATGTCCAGCTTGAGGTACTTGGTGCGACTGCGATTTGTGAATGGCGCGAGCAATCCGAGCAATGAACTCTCCGTGCCTCCAGCGTTGGACGGGTCGATTAACTCAGTAGCGTTCTTCCATCTCCAACCCTTCTTATCGTCCATCCGAAGATCGTAAAGCTCGGGATCAGAAAAAATAATCGTTCCCTCAGTGTGCATTCCTGCGCGGCCGGCACGGCCGAGCAAGTTGTGAAAATCACGCGTCTTGATCCGTTCCGTGCCCTGCATAGTTCCGGACACAATAAGATACCTAATAGGCAGATTTACGCCTTGCGCCAGCGTAGAGGTGCACACGACAAATCTGACAAGGCCCTCCTTCATCGCGTATTCCACAGATAATCGTATACCGTTTGGGGTATTACCGTGATGGGAAAGTATTCCAAGCCGTGCTGCGAGCGTGCGTGCTTCGTTATCACCGAAGTGTGCCTCGTAAAGATCTCCGAGAGCCTTGAGTTCTTTTGAATTACATACGGCCGCTGCCGATTGCATTTCCAAACCGCGGTCAAAGACATCTGCCGCCATTTCAGCCAGCCCGGATGCCGTCGCCTTTGTTCCACAGAATATTGCGACACTGCCGTTGCTGACAACCTTCAGACCAAGATACAAGGCGATTGACCTTGGATCATGCTGTGGGAAGGCCCGCTCTTTTTCCCGGTTGTTCTTTTTCTTGAGATGTTTTTCCTCAATGATCCTTGGAACAAAATAGTCGAAGTGGTCTGGATTCCCTGGCTCGACGAATTGAAGCTGGCCTAACTCTGTGCGCCAGCTTGCGAAGGCAATGGCCCGGTCGGTCATGGAAAGGTCATGTGCATCCACCACCGCGACATCGGGTCCAATTAACCATTCACCAATGGCAGCAGCGTTCCCAATGACGGCCGACACCAAGATTACTTGCTTGTCATTCGGAATTAACCGCTTCAGTGATGTCAAGAGAAGTTCATATGTGATGCCACGTTCACCGGTATCGAACTGGTGGCCTTCATCGTAAATGACAACACCGATTGTGGTTGCTAACTCGGGACTATGGCGAAGCACATAAAGTAGTTTCTCCGGTGTGACGACAATCACTTGGCGCGCTTCGACTGCACTGACGCCCCGGCCCCCCGTCTCCGGACCAATAAGTTCGGCTAGAAGCGCCGAATAGTCAACTTGCAGAGCATCCGACAGCTCGTTCAGAATAACGTTCTCGCCTATAAATGCTTTGCGTAGCCACGCTGTAATCTCTGTGCAAAGGGCCCGAAACGGAGCCACGATTACTGCGAGCGTGGCTCGGCCGGAAAAGAAGGAACTTCGCAAAACAAGCTCGATAGCCCTAGTCTTGCCTGCGCTAGTGGGCATCTGCACGACGGCGGACCGTCCCTGCAGAAGGCCTCGCTCGCCGAAGATGTGCTGAGATGGCCAGAGCTCCTTCATGAACTCGGGTTTCTTGAGCGCATCTGACCAGCTCGCCTCTGGTAGTTGGCTGTACGCTGGCAGGACATGTCGCGCAGCGTTTTGCAGGCGCTTCTTGGCGACGCCTATGCATACGTCGGTATAAAGGAGGTCCCTGTCGGACCCAAATGAATAGGCGCCATGACGAAGCCGGCTGCACGCACCAACGACATTAGGTCGATTGTTTTTGTCTGAGAAATAGGCAGCCAAGTTCGTTGCCACGGAAGACTGGGCGCTACTGAAACGCCGATTTTCAAAGTGAGGCGTCTGAAACCATTCCGCCGACAGAAGCCAACGGAGCAGCCTATCCCAATCGTCTGTGGGGGGCGACTGCTGCGCCTCGCGCAGAACCACAGCAGCACTCCCCGCCAAGTCACATAAATAGTAGGACGCTGCGCTTAGAAGCAAAAGCTCAGCAGCAGAACCGTTTGCGAATTTCGACGCGACATACGCATGCAGAAATGCTGCGGAAAAGCGAATAGCATACGTATCGCCAGGAATAATCCTCCCGCGATCCGTTTGTTCCTGAAGTTCGAGATCAGCGATGCGGCTAGCCTCATCTCCCAGATTTCCAATCACCAGCGGAAATAGAGTTGAGGGATCACTCCCGCCGAGTTGGATGTCCTGGAGTTCATCGGGGACATTGAACTCGTACATGCGCGCCTTAGCGTGTGTGATGGCGTCAAGTCGCCTTGAAGCACTTTCAGGCCTCATTCGCTGCCGCCTCGTAGAGCCGATTCACGAGTTTCATCATTGTACTCCCCTTTACCAGCAGAAGGGTAAGAGTACTTTTTCCCGGGTGTTTGCTAATATCGACTTCTGTCACCGCGGAATTGTCATAATTTCCTGTACAGTGAAAGGCCGCTGCGGTATATCGGGCTTGATAAGGACGGTCTGCGAGGTTCTGAAAGCGTTCGACCAGTCTGACATTTGCAATATCACCGTCTGCCCGCAGCCGCATTTTCATTGCGTTCAGCGAGAACGCTTTTCTGAGCTGATCCTTGACGGAATCGTCGACTGCCTCTTGAAGCCGTGCTTTCGCTTTCCCGCCAGAAAACTGAGCCTTCACCTCAATGCTCATTAGGACATCGCCTGCTGAATACACTTTCTTATCCAAATTAGTCTTCTTCGTCAGAAGAAATGCCAAGATATCAGTACCCTTCGTGGACTCGTTGGGTACGGGCTTAAGGCGATAGCGGGTACGCGGCACAGTCCATCCCTGCAAGTATTCAAAGTAGTCTGCTACCAAAATTTCCGCAAAATCGCCAGCGCGTGTGCTCGGACCCGGCGGACGATGATTAGGAAAAACGAATTGCTCCAAGTACTGTTTTCTTGAGAGACCGGTTTCTTCCCTTGCTTCATCCAACACTTTGTCGAGGCAATAATGCTGGCGAAAGTACTTTGCCCACGCCGAAATAATCGTCGCGTCATCCGTGTGTTGGAACTCGAGGAGCTGAATTTCTTGACCAGCGGTCGTCTTCAGCTTCTTGCCGCTGTCTTTGAGCCACTTTATGTGCGCCGGCGACGTCATACGTTCACTGTGGGTCTAGCTGCGTTTTTCCTGGTTTGCAAGCAGCGACGGGAAATCATCTTGGCGAGAGGGTAATGCTATCTCTTCGCCGAAGGCGGAAGCAACCAGACTGACACCATTGTAAAACTATATACTTCATCATAACAGCGTCTAAATCGAGCACATGGCGGTGAGGTTAAGGCCGGTCTCTGCAGGTCGGCTTGTTGGAAGTTGGAAGCCCGCTTTAGAGTTAGCCCTGCGCAGAGAGCGGGGGAACCCGGAGTCTGCGCCCTGCGGCGCTGGCGCCGGGCATGGCCCAGACCGGAAACCGATCCCTGGCGAGAGTAGCCCAACACACCTCTGAAGCCGGATTCGGAACGAAAAACGCCCTACCCGGAACGTGGGACGGCTGCAGTTTGAAAGCGTGCCAGACTCCCATGGGTCTTGGCATTAGTAACTAGGCGCCAAGGGTTTAGCATTCGCTGTGGGTGTCGCCACGCGGCCACATTGACGGGAATCTACTCGTAGAAGGGCAACCCCTGACTCCCCCGAAGCCGCATCCCACAAGTAACTTTCGCCTGGTCGATACCGCCCCTGGCAGTTTCCGCCTGTGCCGTCGCCGTCCTGGGAAGTGTCATCTCTGCTGTTTGGTGCGCCCTACGAATTCCAATACAGCCATTCGCTTCTACCACGTCAGCCGCAACGCGAACTGGATCTCGCGCGGGTCGCCCGGCCCGCCCGAAGCCTGACCGGCGATGGGTTGCACCGTGTTGCCGATCACGCCAAAAGAGGCGGAACTCCAGTCAGCGTTGGGCAGAGTGAAGTTCGGCCGATTGAAAATATTGAACAGCTCGGCTCGGAACTGGAGGGTTTTCGATTCCCGTAATCTGAAGTTCCGAATCAGCGAGAAGTCCCAGTCGGCAAGGCCCGGTCCCGTCAGTATATTTCGTCCTGCGTTTCCGAAGGTGTAAGGAGCAGGCAGAGAGAATGCGGCCGGGTTTGTCCATTCGTTGACGCTCCTATGGGCGGGATAGAAGCTCACGCCGGGAACGACGTTCGGACGATCGTGGTTGTCAATATTGTTGCTCGGATTACCGTCGACGGTCGGCGTGTAGGGTGCCCCGGATTGCAGCATAGCGATCCCCGCCACCTCCCAGCCTTCAATGACGTAGTTCGCCCTCGAGTTTTGCAACTTTCCGATCTCGTTCCCGAAGGGCAGGTCGTAAACGTAGGCCAGAGAGAAGCGTTGCTCGTAGTCAAAGTCCGAACGGCCCTTCTCCGCAGCGAGATTGTAGGAATTCTCCGGGAAGCCGGGGCTGGCATTGGTGCCAAAGTAGGCGGAGTCGTCGTCGAGGGATTTCGACCACGTATAGGCGCCGATGACCGCCAAGCCGTTGCTGTAGTGCCTCTCCACTTTGACCTGCAAGGAATGATAAATCGACGTGCCGATGGGATCCGTGTAGGACATTGTCTGGAAATTGGGGTAGGGCCGCGGGCACGGCGTATCCGCCGGGGTATTCGGAATACAGGTGCCGCCGCCTGTATAGAACGCGTTGTTCGGCTGGTTCGGATCCCACTCAAAGGGCAATCGCAGTCCCCGAGTGCCAACATATCCCACGTCAAGCAGCCAGGAGCCCAACTGACGCTGCACATCGAACGTCCATTCGAAAATTCTTCCGTCCGTGAGGTCTACCTTGACCGGGTCAAGGGCCGGGAAAAGCGCCTCTGTGAGTGATGGCGCGACAAAGAGGTTCTGGAGAAGGAGACCCGTGGCAAGCGGCAGACCACCCGCCGCGGGCGGCGTGGCCACGGCTGTCAAAACGGCTTGTTCATTATCCAGTAGGTTTCCTTGGGCCAATTGGAAATACGGTGGGTTGAAGCTCTTCTGGAAATAAAGCTGACCGACCATCTGGTCGTAGTAAACGCCGCCGCCAGTGCGCATGACGGTTTTCTCATTTCCGAACGGTCTCCAGGCGATGCCGAGGCGAGGCCCGAAGTCCGCGTGGTCGGGGCGCTGCAACGCCCGGTTTGCCGAAGTGCTTCCCAGGTTCTCCGTCCCCACCTGTTCGAATTGTCCGATGGGCAGGCCCGAGGCCCCCGTCGTGCCGACAAAATTCAGCAGGGAGGCCGAACTCGTACCCGCGGCGAGCAGCAAACCCTTATCAAAATCGAAGCTGCCGAAGTGGTTGTACTTGTCCGTGATGAGGCTGTTGTATTCATAGCGGAGGCCGAGCGTCATCGTGAGGTTGGGTCGAAGCTTCCACCGATCCTGCGCAAAGAAATCGTACTCCGTATCCGTCCCCGAGATGTAGCCCGAAGAGCCGCGGACCCAGTTCGTCGGAAGACCGAACAGGGCGTCGGCTACACCGTTACCGAAACCGCAACTGGGCGGGGGGCAGGCCGCCAACAGGGCCGTTTGAACGCTTGAGGGCAGACCGCCCAACACCGCGCTGCCCGTAACTACTCCGTTGAAGGCGTATGCGTCGCGCGCGTCGATGTCCTCAAAAAAGTTTCCGCGCTTGATCGGCCGGATGTCAGCTCCAAAATCCAACGAGTGATTACCGCGGATGTAGGTGAGTGTGTCCGCGTACTGAAAAGAATTCACAGCTCCCGCCTGGGGGGCCTCGGTGTACGCTCCCAGAGAGTCATAGCCCGCGAAGCTCAGGTTGGGCACTCCCGTGTCGCGGTAGGCCGTAGCCGCACCGTGGAGGCCGAGGAGTTGACTGACGTCCCTCCCTTCGTCCTCGTTGTCCCACCGATACTGCCAGCGGTTGTAGCCGACCTTCGCCTCGTTCAAAAGCGTGGGCGTAAAGAGATGAGTCCAATCCATCCCCGTCTGGTCGAACCAGTTCACGCGCCGAAGACCAAAGCCTGGGACGCCCGTAGGCAGGCCCGAAGGGTTCAACTCGGAGTCGGTAGACAGGCTATAACGAAAGAAAAGACTGTCCTTGGCGCTCCAGCGGTGGTCAAAGCGGCCGACGTAGCTGTTCGTATCGATTATTTGGAGTACTTGCTGTTGGTAATTTTCTCCCCCGCAGGGGGCATTGGGGATGTTGGGAGACGGATAGAACCCGACGAAAGCCCTGCCGACGGGATCGAGGGTGCCCGCGGGAAGAGAGGGAGCGATGCTGTTCAGGTTATTGCCCGGGATCGTCAGCGGAGCGGAAGGATTGACGAGTAACAGCGGATCCAGGAGAACCGTCGTGTGGGAGCAGGGCGACCCCGGAGCAATGTCGGAAAAATCGCCGCTCTGCTCGGCAAGTGTGGGCACGTGAGCGCGGGCAAAAAAGGACTGGTTGTCCCGCAAACCTTCGTAGTTCAGGAAAAAGAAAGTCTTGTCGTGACCATTGTAAACGTGTGGAAGAATCACCGGCCCGCCCAAGCTGGCGCCGTACTGGTTGCGATGGAAGGGCGGCACGTTGGGCTCAAAAAAATTCCTTGCGTCCAGATTGTCGTTGCGCAGGTATTCATACAGCGAGCCGTGTAATTGGTTTGTTCCCGATTTCGTCACAATGTTCACCTGGGCGCCACCCGACACGCCAAACCTGGCGTCATACACGCCGGTCTCCATCTTGAATTCCTGGATGGAATCAAGCGGCGGCGCGGCGACGTAGGCCCCGATAGCAATTGTAGTGTTGCTCATGCCGTCCAGCAGGAAACTGTTCATGTCCTCACGGAGCCCGTTGACGTTGATGGACCCGCCGCGGTTATTATTCAGCTCCGACCCCTGGACCCCCGGTACGACCCCCGGAGTGAAGAGCATGGTTTCGAGGAAATTGCGGCCGTTGTAGGGAAGTTCGCTGATCTTCGCCTGCTCGACAGTGGTTCCTACCGTGGCAGTCTGCGTGTCCAGCACGGGCGCGGTTGATCCCACGGTGACGGTGGTGGTCTGCGCGCCCACTCTCATCTGAAAGTCGACCCGCGGATGCGCGTCCACGAGAAGGTTGAGGGGGCCTTTAATGGTCTTCTCGAAGCCTGCCTTCTCTGCCGCCAGCCGGTATTGGCCGGGCGGCAAAAGAGGGATCGTGTAGGAGCCATCCCCCTGTGTGAGGCTGCTGCGGGTCATCCCCGTATCAGAGTCCACCGCCGTTACCGTAACGCCGGGAATGAGCGCACCCGACTGGTCCCGAACTGTTCCAGTGAAGCTGCCTTGGACTTGCTGCGCTCGTAAGTCAACATTTTGACCGACTGACAGCGCCAGGATGGCGCATAAACCTCCTTGAACGACACGACGCATTTTCGTGGCCTCCCTTGCCAAGTGCCGTGCCGCAAGAAATGAACAGTCACTGGACAAGCACCTGGATCGATTTTTCGCCCAATTCCAGCCCTCTCCGTCTCTATATAGCTGAAATGCAAGTTTGGTAAATTGAAGAAGCCCTGTCTCGCGTAAGGCCGCCGTACTGCCGACGATCATTTGACGATTACTGGATAGTAGCTCCAGTCGGTTCCGAGTGGACGGATGCCAACCGAGTAGTACCCGGGCGCGATTCGGGAAAGATCAAGCACTACGTCCATCTTGGTCATCTCATTCTCGATTGTTGCGGTTCCGGAGGTCCTGGTGAGGGGCTCACCGAATTCCTGCCTAAGGATAGCAACCTCATATGTACCGGCACGGCTTCCCTCCGGGAAGTAGAAGGTCACGTCGTCAAAGCCCCTTGGAAATACCAGCGGTCCTTTGCCGGGTCCTTGATCACCGCGAAGGACTAACGGGCTTCTTATGTCGGCGACGATATGATTATGCGCGGTAATTACAGCCGGCGGACGTGATCGCCACATCCACCAGCCGAGCGATAGACTGAGGATGACGGCGGCTGCGATACTTAGATATGCCGCACGCCTTCGCCACACCACCTGTTTGCGAAGCTCGGTGTACTCACGGAAGCAGGGACTGCACGTCCCGAGGTGTTCGATCCAGTCGTTGACCTGGTCAAGCCCGAGTTTACGGAACGCCATGGCCCTCAAAATCTCATTGCCGGGGCATCCGGCTCGCTCCGGATTGGGAAAACCTCCTCCAAGTGCAACGCGCTGGTAGGCCTTAATCAATCGCATCTCCTCTCGCTTTGCGGGCGCTTGATTACGCATGAGCTTCGCCCCCTTTGCCAGGCCTGCCTGAGCCCTTCCGCCTCATAATGCGATCGCGGACCCCTCCATATGCCTTATTGTAAAGAACCTGTGCACTGTTGACCGTGGTCTTCAGGAAACGTGCGGTATCTTTCCAGTTGTAGCCGGCGATCTCCCTGAAGTAAAACGTGTTCCGTGCGCGCTGGTTCATGAACTGAATCAGCTCCCCTGCAAGCAGTTGATCCTCAATTGTTGGCTGGGTGCTGGGTGTTCGAGAACCGATGTGGGCATCAAGGTCCTGATCCGTGCCGACATATACAAGCCTAGGCTGTTTTGCCAGATATCGGTGGAACCTGCGAATAAAGGCAACATAGAGGTAACTGTCGAGATTTCGGATTGGTTTCCCGCTCTGCCGTTGGCCTTTTCGCGCTCGCGATGTCGCCAGGAGTACTATTTCAAGTATGTTAGCGGCCACGGCTGAGTCCTGGTCGAATCGCTGGGAGTACGAAAGCATGCGGGCCCAGTTTCGCCGTGCGGCATCAAGGAGGTCTGTCTCGACCACACTCCCAGAGCCTTTCGCTTCCCAAATCCAGACCGGTGGATCAATTTCGAATTCCCCACGCATGGTCGCCGCCAGCCTCTCCACTCCCAGTGGTCCAGAATTCTAACATCCGCCCAAGGTCCCGAAGCGATCTTTCCCCCCTAATATGGAGGAGCCCACAAGAGATCAAAAACTTAAAGTCCCATACGATTTTGTCCTCCGTCTGGATTCTCAGTTGGTTGCAGCACCAGGACAAGTTGACCTACTTCCGCTAAGCGTGTTGGTAATTTCCGGCTCTCTCAATATGGGGCAATACGCGTAAAGACGACCAGGCACCCAATCCGCCGGAGGCAATGGGGGAGTCTGTCTATTCGCAAACCCGTCGCGTCGAGGGCAGTCGTGTCAACTAGGCCCGTCCGATTTGCGGCCTGAGCTAACTCGTTCATCAGGAGGCAGTTGGCGGTCGACGAACCATGTCGGTGCGATTGCGCCAGGGCAGGTTGTATGAAGGGCCAAGGAAATACAGCTGAAGGGAACGGCCGGAGTGGGGGCGCCGTTGGCACGGATGCCGTGCGGGCATCCGTCATCTGGACTTCCGAACTGGACGCCATACTCCTCGATGGATATACACGAGGCTGGGCCGGCGCCCGCGAAGCGGTCAATAAGATTCAGGCGTTGCGCCCTAAATGGCGCAGCTACATCATTTGGAGCCGCGCCGAGCAGCTTGGTTTCCAACAGGACTACGTTATTAAGCGTCCACCGTGGTCGGCTGCGGACGATGCCGCGTTGATGGATTTCGCTCAAGAGCAGTCGATAGAAACCATCGCAGGTTGGCTGCATCGGCCGGCAATGGCGGTCCGCAAGAGGTTTTCGAAACTGCGTGAAAGTGCCAGGGTCATGGATAACTACACCCAATTGGAATTGGCCCGGGATTTACGGGTGAGCCCTAAGACAGTTCGCCAGTGGGAAGCGGCAGGTGTGCTGAAGCGCCGGGCCGGGCGAATCACCCATGAATCACTTGAGCTATTCCTCCGGAAGTGCGGCTCAGAAATAAACTACGACGCGCTGGATGCGGAGATACAGGAGTGGCTCAGAGAATCTGCGGGTTACATTCCACCGAGAGAACAACGTATCGGGAACGGTCGGGTCCTAAAGCATCTTGACAAGGTCAGAGTTTGCCCGCGGTGTGGCCGCAAAACTCGGGGCAATGCGCATTGGCGCCATGTCAAATCGTGCACAGATAAGGTGAAGCATGCGAAAGCCGGCAGCGAAATGGTGCAGCGGTAGGGTACTCACTCGTTCGTGGTCCGCACAATGTAATTATCCGCCTCGCGGCGCCATGACTCGAATGAGGGGTAACCGTCCAGCGGGTATGACGACCAATGTTCATCCCAGTAGAATACCCAATAATCGACGGTTCGGGCACTTCGCGGGTGCGCACGAGCGCGGTACACAACGGCGTTGAACCAACCGTCCTTTCGGGGCTCAGCGAAGAAGCGTTCCTCGCCCCACTTCAGAAGGGCTTTCCACCGTTGCGTGTAGCTCTCTGGGGCGAGCGTGCCGCGCAGTTCTGTATCCGCTTCGAGAAAACCCGGGCAGCGGCGCTCAATCTCTCGCGTCACAGTTTCAGGGAATCGGGTATCTGCTTCTAAGAGTGAGCGCAACCAGTAAGTGAATGCCTCCCATTCCATGTATTCGGCCACTGCCGTTTCCAGGCGCTCGGTGCCAACCGACCTGGAAACCTTGATCATGCGGCGTTTTTCTTCCCGCAGTTCGCAGGCATCGAGGACCTCATCGCCACAGCTCTCGGACGCGCTCCGCCACTCCTCAAATGACGGGTACGAGGCCGGAGGCTGATGCTTCCATTGTTTCGCGCACCACTGCGCATAGGCCCAGTCGCGTGCGTAAGCGAGATCACGAACTGCATAGAAGGTGACGGCTCGTAACCAACCCCCCTGCTTCGATTCCGCAAGGACACTTTCCGCGATCCATTCCCGTATACGTCGATCAACGCGCACCCCCACACCCGGCCCCGCTTCCAAGTTCAGGCGATCCGACCCAACCAGCCCCGGACAGCGTTCCACGATAATTCGGGAAAGCCAGTCAGGAACTTTTCGCTCGACTTCCGCGATCGTGTGCACCCATAGGCTGAACGCATTCCACTCGACATATTGATGTCGTGCGTGGAGGAGTAATTTCCAATGTATTCGTCTCGCCTGGCGGTCGGCCTCCCTGCGCGCCATCTCGGAGGCGTGAATTTCCATCTTGCTCGGCCGCCACGGACGCTTTCTAACGGTGTTCGTCATATCGAGTTCGTCGTCTCGCCGGGTCGATCGTGCGTCACATCCTTTGGCACGCGAAGAGGGACAGATTATAAGCGCAATGCATCAGCGCGGCCGCCGTGGTGGAACCCGACACGACGCGGACCCCGCCATAGAGAATACCACTCACGGCGAAGCAGGCGCATTGAAGCAAGGTAAGAGGCTGGTGAAAGGCGGCGAACACGAGCGCGGTAAGAATGACAGCGGCCGGGATCCCGCAAGTCCGCGCGACGAGCGGAAGCAGGCACCCGCGGAAGAACGATTCTTCCGCAACAGGACCAAGAGTTACCGCCAAAGCCAAAAGGTTCAAAGGGATGTGAGGAGACGAGATGTAGATTTTGGGCCCCACGACAAGACCCACCACACCACCCCAGAGTGTTCCGCCGAGAAGCGCGCCAAGTAAATGACGGCAGGATGGCAGCGTCCAGCCCAAAGCCCGCCAGATAGCGCCCCCGCGGCGGATCCTGAGCGAAACATAAAGTGCCAGGATCACCCACACCAGGACAAGCGCTTGGAGCGTCGCAGGTGGTTGACGGAGCGCACCGGGGCGCAGGATATGAAGGGGGATGGCAAGCTGAAAGAAAGCCCCCAATGCGACGACACAGATCAGAAACACGCAGATGTCCGTGTAGTCCCAAAGACAATTGGAGCCGGGATCTGAAATTCGCAATTTCGTGAATATCTGGTGTCTTGGGGAACCACCACGCTGGCAGGCATTATCACTTTGCAAACGATTTCTCACCTGACCCGCAAGTATTCAAACTCCGGTGCCGTTCGGAAGGGAGTCTCCGGCGATGTGATCGGGTGAGCGAGTAGATCGATCAATTCCGGCGCTGCGTTCCCCAGGAATTTTGCGGTTTCGCGGACATGGGCGATCCTCTCCGGCTCGAATCCCATGAGGCGCGCGCAAGTGGCGTCGGCGGCGATCGGATCATCCGAGAGTACAACCTTGCCATGAGCGCGAGAAGTCCCGGCGAGTGGGCCGTTACCCTCCATCGCTACAATTGCATCGGCAATGACGAAGTGCACTGGCACCGTTGCACAAATATCCACGATGCTGGACTCAATGTCGCGCCAGTGCAAAACGTTCTTAGGCCAGCCATATTTGGCGCCGGGAACCACTCCAAACATGTTCTTCATGCTGAGCGTGATGCCCGACCAGTGATGGGTTTTCACTTTGGGCATGGAGACCACGAAGTCCGATTGGAAAACCGTGCGGGGAAGCCAAAGGTATCCCAAGCCGGTGTAGTTTGCGCGAAGCTTGATCTTCGCGAGTTCGTCACGGTTCAAATCGACAAAAGGAATCCTTTGCTCGTCCAGCAAAGCCCGGAACCCAGTCTCGCGAAGCACCCACTCTGTGTCGCGCCGGTGCCCGGGACCCTCGGCGATGGTGACGGAAGCAGCCCCAAGCTGGCGGAAGCATTGCGCGGCGGCGACCACCAGGAGGGGATGGGTGTTGATCGCGGCGCCGGGTGAGAAGTCCACCAGATTTGGCTTGAGCAGCACGGTTTTGCCGCGTACATCGAGGTTAAACAATCGCAGCCCGTTCATCAAATCCCCCTCCAGGCGCTCGGAATACGTGTCGGCATGCAGTATGGCCACGCGGGAACGAGGCGGGCGCCGATCCCGATCATACTTGGGCACCAGAAACGGAAGGCCGGTGGCCGCTCCGGCGGCGAGGCCCATTGAGCCCGCAATCAGGTTTCTTCGGGTCATCCCACCCCCTTGAAAGCGTTTCCTTGCACCAGGCAATCCAGGGCAACGATTACTACCGCAAGCGTCGCAGTATCCACGATCAGATCGGGGTCTAAATCCGACAGGCGATTCGCCAGACACTCCATGGGCCGGTCGTAGGCATCGAGAGCGAGAAGGGACCACGCCAGGCTCCAAGGTGCAGAACAGGTTGCGACCGAGTGCTCCAGCCAATCAAGGCTCGCGCGTATGATGGGGGAGTCTTCCCCGTGCAGGGCGAGCAACGCCACCGCCGTGGTATCGAGGTGGGCGGCCATAGGAACGCCGTAAACGACACTATTTCCGGCGTTCCACCCGCCCTCGGGACATGCTCGATCAAGCAGCATTTCGGTCCCCCGCCGGATGCGGAGGGCCACCCTTCGCGGCTTGCAGCAAACGAACGCCTGCTTCAGAGCAATCAACGAAAAAGCCGTAGGGATGACCCAACTGCAAGTGTCCGGCATCCAGGGCCATCCGTATTTATCAGGATCGAAGCGCACGCGGGTGTCGGAAATGCGAAACTTCCATTTCCACAACCAATGCGATTCTTTCCCCTTCACGTCCAACAACCATTCCAGGGCGCGCTCGATGGCAGGGGTCATGATGCCGCCATTAATGAGCGCCGTCGCCGCCAAAGCCGTGAGGCCCGATCCCCCCCAATCGTCACCTAGGAAGGCCGGCCAGCTTCCATCCGGATTCTGTGCGCCGAGGAGAAACTGAAGGCCGCGGGCGCGGGCGGGGCTTGAATCCCGTCGTAGGGCCACTAGAGCAAGGCAGGTCGGTTCGAGATCGGCTTGTTCCGACGCTTGCCCGTAGCTCCAACCTCCATTCGGCAGTTGCCGGTCGATCAGCGCACTCCGCAGCGAGATTTGTGGAACCAGGTGTCGCACGAATCGGTTGTAAGCGAATCGGCAAAAGCCGTCAAATGAGGCTGTCGTGATGGGCTGAAGTGGGGTTTCCCTGCACCGTCAGTTAAAGATCAGGCCTTGAATTTCAATGCGATGCGAGATCATCCGCCGGGGTGTGGACGCACGGAAACGCGGTGCTCACATTTGTCGACCCGCAGAAAAAAGTCTCGCGCGGGGAGTTGGAAAGTGTGAAAAGCCCGGACTTATGTCCGTTATCCACAATGTAACTCGTTGATAGCGCAAAGCGCCAAGCTGGGCAACATCGTTTTTTTCACATTTCCTGGTTGCTGGTGGCCTGGTCAAAAGCCTCATCCGGAATTCGCAGACCAGCGGAATTTGGTGCTCACAAACGTCGACCCGTGAAAAAAATCTTCGGAGGCCTCTTCCGCTCTTCTAAGTGCTCATCCTGTCAGAGCGTTCCGGACTGCCCTGCTAGAGGCCGAGGCTTCGCAAGGGCTCGAATCCACCTGCATTCCGAAAAATCCCTGGGTAGAGTGGCGTCCAGGAGGCGATGCGGTGTTTCATTCAAGGCAAGAACTCGCCGGGAAGCTGCAAAAAGCCAGATACGTCATCGACGAGGTGACGCTGGAAGTGATTTATCTCGCCGCCCGAATGCAGAAACCCTTGCTGGTGGAAGGGCCGCCGGGCTGCGGCAAGACGGAGCTCGCATACGCCGTGGCCGAGGCGGCGGGAACCTTCGTCGAGCGGCTCCAGTGTTACGAAGGCATCACGGAAGACAAGGCCATCGGCAAGTTTGACGAAGCTTTGCAAAGGCTCTTCCTCGAAATCCAGGGCGACCGCCTCACCGACAATTGGGACTCCCTACGCAAGCGCCTTCATTCTCTCGACTTCTTTGCCGAAGGTCCTCTCCTGCGGGCGTTGCGCTACCGCGAGCGGGCTTGCGTGTTGCTGGTCGATGAGCTCGACAAGGTGGGCCACGCCTTTGAAGCGCTGTTGCTGGAGATTCTTAGCGCGTGGCAAGTCACCGTGCCGAAGCTCGGGACCATCAGGGCTGAAACAGTACCCTTCGTGGTGCTGAGTTCGAACGAGGAGCGGCGCCTGGGGGACCCGCTGCGCCGGCGCTGTTTTTACCTGCGGGTGGAGTATCCAACGGTCGAAAGAGAAGTCGAGATTCTGGGCGTGCGGAGCACGACGGATAATCCCGCCTTGCGAGGGCAACTCGCTGGGCTGGCGAGCGCGCTGCGTGGCTGGAGTCTCGAAAAACCTCCCTCGATTGCCGAAATGCTCGATCTGGCCCGAGCCCTCGAGATCATGGGGGTGGCCGAGATCGAACCCGGGCAACGCGACGTGCTTCTTCCGCTCCTGGCCAAGACGGAGGCAGACCGAAGGCGCCTGTTGTTGCGGGCCGGATTCGATGGCCTGGTGGCTGATTCGAAGAGATATCGCGACGAACTGGCGGGGGTGAGGGCGTGAAAGCAACAGCCAGGGCGTTGATAGTTCTCATGGGTTTAGCGTGCGCCGGCTGGTGCGCCGAACCTGGCGTGACATGCGTGGACTCAATTCACTGTGTTGAGTATTACGCCCAACGCTACCAGGTGCCGGTGGAGTTGGTCGAGGCCGTGGTCGAGGTGGAATCGAACTGGCAAGCCGACGCCGTTTCGCCCAAGGGCGCGGTGGGCTTGATGCAATTGATGCCGGCAACGGCGGTCCGTTTCGGGGTCAGGAACCGGTTTCGCGTTGAAGAGAACATCCGCGCCGGGGTCGAGTACCTGGCTTGGTTGATGCGTCTTTTCCGAGGCGATCCGAGGCTTGTCGTTGCCGCCTACTACACCGGACAGCAGCCAATCCTGGAGCGAGGTCTTGCTTGCTCGTCGCCGGATGTGTACCGCTATGTGGCGCGTGTGGCCTGTCTTTACCGGGCGAAACGGCTCGCAAGGGTGCAAACAGCGCTCCCGGCGGGGCCGCAAGACTAACGAAACGAGGTGATCAATGGTTACGGGTCGGAATGCTTCACTACTCTTGCTCTTGTTCGCAGCACGCGCGGCGATGGCCCAGGTTTTAGGAGTGAGGCCGCAGGTGCTGGTGAAGGAAGCGAATGACGGCAGCGTGACGGTGATCGAAGTTGCCGCGCACTTTGTGACGGCGATCCGCTTGCCGGAGACGGTGAATTCAGTGGTCGTCGGTGATCCCACGCTATTCCAGGTCGAACACTCCGACCGCGAGCCTGAGCTGGTCTTCGTCAAAGCGCTGACGGAGAAACCGGCGGAGTCGAACCTGTTGATCTCGACGACTCGGGGCCATGAGGCCAGCTTGTTGCTTGTGAGCAGGGGGACATCGACATCTGCGACTCCTGCCAGCGTGGATTTTCTGCTCAGGTACAGTCGAGCCGGGGGATTTTTGATTGAGCCTGATTATCCTTCGGAGTCGGTCGCGCAAACTGTGGCGGTCGGGTCGAATCCGTCGCCTGTGGCTTCTGCGGGCTTTGATCCCTTTCTCCCGACCGCAATGGGCGCCAAGATGGCCCGGCCATCCTCCGCGGCGGCCGACCCACCAGTTACCCATACAGGCCTGGACGCGCTACTTGCGCAGCAAGAGCGCGCACCACTTCCGAAACTCTTCGGCCAGCACGTGGAGGGAGAAGCTGCTTCCAAAGAGTGCGTATTGGCTGGGACAAGCAAGGTGGTTGACCGGAGAGAACGGGTCATGGTGTTGTTTTCCGCCGTCAATCCCACCGATCACAACATCCTGCTCGCGTCCCCACAGGTACAACTTGGAGGGAAGATCAAGTCCGGCAAGATCATCCGGCGGTCGCACTGGACGGTCGCCGAGCAGATCCCGGTGACGGAGTTCCTATTGAGCAAGCGGCGCCTTGCGCCCGGCGAGCGGGCGGACGGCGTGCTGCTGTTCGAGCGTCCGCCCTACAAACAATCAAGTCAAACGCTGTTCTTGCAGATCGCGGACGCGGGCGCGGTGGACCGGCCGGCGCTCGCGCCCATCGGGTTTGGGATCAATACATCACAGGAGGAACCTGGCCATGGCAGACCCCAAAAAGAACGGTAACAACAAATCGCCCTTGACCCCAGTCGAGGCGCCAGCGGCCTCGGAAGAAGCTGTGGAGACGGACGTTCTGGAGGGCAAGGATGACCCGGGGTGGCGGGAAATCATTCGCCAGGCCTTCTTGAAGGCCCGGCAAACCTACGAGGCGCCGAATTCGCGGAGTGAACTCAGGAAAGACAAGACAAAGGGAATGCTGGTGCTGGCCGGCTCAGCCGTGCTCATGCTGCTGTTATTTCTGGGTTTCTTCTCCTCGCCCCAAAGGGCGAAAAAGGCTGAGGCGGGGAGACGGCCAGGCCAACCTGATTTGGGGCGCAGGGTGACCCCCGGCACGGCGAATTCCCAGGCGGGATCCGTCGTTCCCGAGTTGAACGCGCAGGTAAGCGGGGAGCAAGGCCTCAACAAGAGTGACGTGACGCCCCAGGATATCGACCGAACGGCGCGCACGGGTCTCGCGCACAACTTCGTTCCTACACCGCCGCCAACGAGTGAGAGAAACCCCGGTCAATACGCCCTTGGGAAGATCAAATTCGATTCCGAACTCGCCACGACACCCGGTTATGGCGAAGGGCCGGCTTACCAGCACCCCCAAGCGAGCCCCATACGGGCAGAATCCGTCGACTCCGACCTCCGCAAACCCTCGCTGGTGTTTGTCCGGCCAGCAGAAACCACGGTCGGTACAGGAAGCCCGGCACGGCCGGTCGCCTTTGCACAGACTCCATTCGTCACCCCTCTGCCCCCGGGCACGCGCCTCGTGGCGCGTCTGGAATCATCCGTGAGTACGGCAGTGAAGGAGCCCGTAATTGCGGTGATCGAGTACAACTACGAGCGCGATGGCGAAATCGTGGTGCCGGCGGGAGCAAAGGCCATCGGCCAGCTACGCCAGGCGAACCGCTCGGGAGACGTCGATGTCAGGTTCGACAAGTTGGAGCTGCCGGACGGAACGACCCAAAACCTCGACGGTGTCGCGATGGGTTTCGACTTCGGGCCTCTCAAGGGCGCCGTGGCGGGCAAGAATACAGGGAAGAACTTCCTGGTCCGGGCTTTTACCGGCCTCGGAACCGCCGCTGCATACCTCGTGGGGAACCCCGGTAGCAGCGGATTTTATGCACCGATTTCCGAAAGCTCGCTGCTTAGGGAACACGTCGCCGACAACATCGGTATCGCCGGTGACGAGCAACTGAACGAACTCGGTTACAACCAGAACATTGTTGTTACGGTCCCCGGCAACGCCCGATTTTACATCGTGCTGGAAACAGGTTTGGTGGAAGGAGATGGGGGAAGCAGGCCAGCGGCGGCACCCGCATCCGCCGGGCCGCGCGAAACCGCGTTGCCGACCCTCGACGATCTCCGACAGTTGGTTCAACTAAGACAGGAACTGAGCGCCCTGTATCAACAGAGCAGCGCGCCGCCCGCGGCGAATCAGACGCCGCAGTAGCGGACAGCACACAAAGGAGCAACGGAAAGATGGAAGCCAATTGGAAGCCACTCGAGATGAAGGTTGGGCGCGCGCACTGCGTAGGATTCATGTTCATGGGAAGGATGAACGGGATCAACCTCTACAAGCACGGAATCACGCGCACCTACCTCAATCTGGACGATGCGGGGAACTGCTACGTCTTCCGCGGCAAAGGGGCATTCGACCCGGCCAACTTTTCAGATGAATTGAAGAAGCTCGAAGCGACGCTTGCGGAACAAGGCGAGACGCTGGCAAGCGCCTATGACGACGCTTACATCGCGCGCAAGACCCGGGCGCTTGCAAGCAATGGCATACCCACGCTGCGCGTCAAGCTCGAACCTAGGGAAATCATCCTGAATTGAGGGTTGCGAACGATGTTGCCGAACCCAATCCAAGTCAGACCGATTTGTTTCGTGCGTCGATTGATATCGACAAGCACGGCATTTATACGACATCCGGCCTCATCAGGCAGGTACGAATCAAGTATCTCGGCATACGTTCGAAATGGCTCAGCCGTGTTCAGCACTTTTCGCAGACGAAAAACGCGCTGGGCGGAAAGGAGGAGACACCTTCATGCGAATTAAGTGGGACAGGGCGTGGAAGAGGGTGCTTGCGGCCGGGGCGATTGGCTTAATTCTGGCCAGTCAATTCGCGCTGGCGCAGAACCTGGGCACGGCGCCCCAATTCAACGTAGCTGTCCAAGGCCAGACAGGAGCGCAACCGGAAGGGGCGTTTCTGAACTTCATCAACTGGGTAGGCAACGTGATCGCGCCCGTGGGCGCCGGCGGTGCGGTGCTGGGAGCCATTTTTGCCTGGCTCACCGGCCGGGGCCACGGCCGCTGGCTGTTAGCGGCCGGAGCCCTGCTCGCGGTTTCCGGAGTAACTCGATTGATCGAGTACTGGATCACGAACGGAACAGGAGGTGTGACCTAACAAAAAGGCGAGTGAGAATCCCCGAAGTGCAGAAGGCAGGCAACTCAGATATAGCAAGATGAGCTGCCTGCCGCACTTCTCAAGATCGCATTGATTTTTGGAGTTCACTGAAAGGTCAGGAGTATGGCTACACCACAACTCTTGTACGACATCGTGAATGTTTTATTGCTGCTCGCGCCCTCTGCGGCCTGCTTGTGTCTGGTGCTTGCCGGCATCAGCCTGCGGCGTGAGGGTGGCGGAATCAGCTTTGTGATTGGCGGCGGGTTCACGAAATGGATGTTCTGGGCCGTGGTTTTTATCACGCTCGCGCCCCTGCTCAGTTGGTTCAGTTCTTTCGGGGTGGGTGTGCCGCTGCCGGGAGGTGGAATCAGCACCGCGTGGCTTCAGAGCTTTCAGTCCGATGTGGGGAATTTTGTAAGCAACTTTGTGGTCGCACGCTTGGCTACGACGGTCGCGGCTTTCTTCGTGTTGCGGGGGATTCTCGATTGTGCCGAAGGCGTGAATCCTTTGCCCTCCGTTGTAACCGCGATGTTCTTACTGGGCATTCAAACGACTTATAGCCTTCTTGGAAGTTACAACTCGGGGACGCAGTATGCGACCGCGGACGTGCTGGACAGCCTGTGGACATACCTCGCCGGCACGATCATGCCGGTAGCGGCAGGGCTGGCCATTATCGGCGCCATCTTCAATTTCGCGACCCAGCGCCCGGCGCTGCGGCTGGTCGGAGTCGCGCTGGCATTGCTCTCGGTCGCGGCGGTCTGGCGGTTGGTGTTGGCCATGGTGGCTTAGGAGTGAAGCAGTCATGTCTTTCTATAACGGCATTCTCAATCTGACGAACTGGGGCGGCAACGTGATCCTGCCCACTCTGGCGGGCTTGTTTATCGCCATCGCCATCATTCAGTTTTCGAAAGGGATGGACTATTCGCACGCCATGTACGGGGGATTCATGTGTCTTATGGCCTCGGGGCTGTTACGGGCATTTGAGACTTTCGCTTCCCAGCGCAGTTGGAACGACGCGGATTTGATTTGGGCGAGCGTGGCGAGCCTGGTGGACTGGATCTGTAACGTGCTACTGCCGGTTTATGCGGGATTGCAAGTGGCGGCCGGCGGGCTGCAACTGGCGGGAGTGAGCAACCGATTTCAGCCGGTGTCCTGGATGCGGCACTTCGCAGCCGCGGGTTTGTGCCTGCTGGTGTCGGGGCTACTCCGGCTCGGCGAGTTCTTCGTGACTCACGGCACGGGAGGAATCACTTAATCGGAGGAAACGATGGCGCTCGACGTAACACCGGTCTATCGCAACCTGCGCACGCGCGTAACGTTCCTGGGCCTCGAAGCCGAGGACTTGTTCGCCATTCTGGCGCTGGCGGTGGTCAGCAACATTCTGGGCCGGTTTCTGAACCGCGAGATGTTTGGGCTGCCCATGAACATGATCATGCAGTACCTAGTGCCGCTACTTGCCATACCGGGACTGATGCTTTTCAAGTACGGCAAGCAGCGCGGATACCTGCTCGACTGGGCGATGTTTCATGCCAAGCCGCACGTCTATGCCGCATCCGAACGCGACTCGCAGCTGACCCGCGAGTACTTAAGACCCGAGGATGAATCATGCCGGTAACCGCCGAACAGTACGAAAAGTCGCTGGGCGCACCGCCTCTGTGCGAGCAACTTCGCATCCGCGACCTGCTGGACAACGTAGCGATACAGCTCGATGGGTCGTTGGTCGCAGGCTACGAACTCGCTGGGGAGCATTCCTACTACGCAAGCGATGAGATGCGCAATCGGTCGAAAAACGGCCTTGAAGCGCTGATACGGTCGCTGCCGGAGCGCTCGATGCGCATGCAGGTGCGCTTTGAGATTGCCGAAGGCGCCGGGAACCTGATCACGCGCTATAACCAGGAACAACGCAACCCGAGTCCAGTGCTCCAAAGGATCGACCGTGTCCACGCCGACCTTTGGCGGAGGAGGGACGGCGAGGGCTTATATCTCCGCCACCTGCTCCATGCCTATTTCGTCTGGAACCCCCGAGTCCATCACCAGTCGCCGGATTTCGAGTGGAAAAGGAAGATGCGTGGGGGCGGATCGAGTCTTTCGGCCTCGAAGTGCATCGAGCGGACGCGGCGCGAGCACGACGAGGTTCTGGCGGAGTTCAGCAGTTTGATGGCCGGGGTCGAAGCTACCCTTCAGGCCACGGGGATGGGAATGCGGCGGATGACGCACGAAGCCATCTTTTTGGATGTAAAGCGCGCGCTGCACCCCTTCGGCAATGACGTCGTCCCGTATCGCCCGCCGGAAAAGTCCCTCGTCTATGAAAGCGCCCGGAGCCAGATGGCCAACGTAAACCTGGAAGATGAGAGTGACGACTATTTGAAGATTGGGGGCTTGCTCTATTCGTGGATCACGCTCAAAGACCTCCCGGACGCTACTTTTCCCGGGATTCTCCGTGAACTGGTATTGATGGATTTCCCGCTGGTGGTGAACGCCGAGGTGATTCTCCCCGACCAGGCCAAGATGGTGAAGCACTACAAGAGCCGGCTGCGCAAGATGCTCGCGGCGCAGAAGGATTTCCACGGCGGCTTCCGCATCAATGTGGACGCGCAGGTTGCGGAGAGCCAATTGATGAAGGTCTTGCAGGACTTGATCTCGAGCTCCCTCAAAAGCTGCCAGATGAGCCTGACCGTTGCGGTCAGAACCTCGCGGCCCGCGCGCAATCGGCTCGAACGGGAAGAGGCGGAGCGCCTCCTGGCCGATCGGCGCCAGCGCGTGCTGCACGCCATTGCCCGGATGAACGGAGGGCGAGGAATGCCCGAAACCCTTGCGCAGAAGCGACTCTTCTTCGGAGGGCTACCGGCCATGGCGGGAGAAAACAAACGGGAACTCGACTTACTCACCCTGCACGCGGCGGATCTCCTTCCGGTTGAGATGCCATGGCGTGGCACTCCCAACTCTCCGTTGATGCTCTTTGAGACCCCCCACCGCCAGTTGATCCCCTTTTCGCCCTTCGACTCGAGCCTGGGAGACGCAAACCTCCTCATTATGGCGAAAAGCGGTGGGGGCAAGACCTTCATGGCACAACTCTTCCTGCTCATGCTGGCCCGCGCCAATCCTCTAATTTCGATCCTGGAGCGCGGAGATTCCTACCGGCCGCTGGTGGAACTCATGGGCGGCCGAGTGATCGACGTGTCACTCGAAGGGAGGGAGACGCTCAATCCCTGGGACTTGCCGCCCGGAGAAACCACTCCCAATAAGGAAAAGATCGCTTTCCTCAAGAACCTCACGCGACACATGCTGGGCGAAAGTCCCGGTTCCGACACCTCTCTGCTCGACAACCTGATCAGCGACGCCATCGGCCGCACCTACAAGCGTTGTGCGATCCGGTACTCAAATCCCATTCCCACCTTCAATGACTTGCGGGAGGAACTTGCCCAGTGGCGGGACGAAGAGCGGATGCAACGCACCATCGACGAAGCGAAGCTCGCGGCAATCAAGCTGCGCTCCTGGACGGGAGAGAAAGGCATTTACGCGAAGCTCTTTGACGCCCCGACGACCATGAAGATCGACAGCAATTGGCTGTTTTTCAACGTCGAGGGGCTGAGCTCCGATCCGAGACTTGAAACCGCCATGAGCATGCTGATCGCCAATGCCATGGCGACGCGAGCGGCGGGAAGGAGCGGACAGCCGAGCATTACCGTGCTCGATGAGTGCTGGGCGTTGCTCGACTCGCCCACCCTGGCGCCGGAAGTGGTGCAACTTTTCCGCACCGCCCGCAAACGCAATTCGAGCGTCTGGGGAATATCGCAGACCGTTGAAGACTTTGTGGGGACGGAGTTCCAGCCGCGCGAGCATGGACCGGGAATCTTGAAGAACGCGACGACCAAGATCGTGGGCCAGCAGCCGGGTGACGTCACCCCCCTAGTGAACCACCTGTTCCTGAACCCTGTGGCGCTCAATGAAATCAAGCTCTTTAACGCGCCCCGCAAGGGGCAATACGCGGAAGCTTTGCTGGTACTGGGAGAAAAGGCTGACACCACCCAAACCATCCGCATCGTGCCCACCGCGCTGGACTATTGGATTTGCACAACTTTTCCCCGGGAACGCCGCTACCGGACTTGGTTCTTGCAGGTGCGCAAGAAACAGGAACTGCTCGCCTCGTACCAGGAGTTGGCCGAGAAGTTTCCCCAGGGCTTGGCGGAGGTAAAACCGCTTCCCGAAGAGCTTTCGGGCGAAGTCAACGCAGCTTTCGCGGAAGCAGGAGGTTAGTCTCATGACCTATGTGTTCTTACTTGTGTTTTCGTGGTTCGTACTCAAGGCCAAAACCCGTCGTCAGGTGCTGGTATGGGCATTGGTAGGGACGACGGCCGCTGTCCTTATTGCGCCGCCGCGCGTTCATGCCCAGGGCGGCTTGGTAGGGGCAATTCAGGCGGTCCTGAACGTCATCAATGGCGCGATCCACGGGTCGCTTACGTCCGTGACCTCCGTCCGGTCCGCGATGAACGGCAATTTTCAAAACCTCATCTGGCCGGTCGCCCTGATTAACCAGGCGCGAGCCCAGATCACCCAAATGACCTCTCAATACCGCAACCTGATGTGGGGCATCTTCAATATTAATGTTGCGAGCGCCACGCTTCCGGTCACCCAACAACTCGAACAAGTCATCCGGAATCAGCAAACGAGCGACTTTGCCCTCCTGAAGACGAATTATGGAAACGCTTACGGCCCGGTCCCTTCGGCCACGACGGCGGGCGCCCCCGATCGCGCCATGACGGACATGGATGATGCCATGGCGCTCGACGTCCTGAGCCAACTGAAGGCGAGCGATGCGGCAGCCACCCTGACCTTGCAGACGGCCGACCAAATTGAGAATACGGCGAGTGTGGCGGCTCCGGGGTCGGCGCCCTTCCTGACGGCCAGCGCTGTCGCGGCTTGCATCCAGAGTCAAGCCATAACCCAGAAAATGCTTGCGGCCGATTTGCGGGAAGAGGCCGCGCGTCTTGCCCACATGAATGCTCTCCGCAAGCAAGGCGCGGCGTACACCGGCCAGTTGGGCAATCAATTGATCAATCTCTTGAGGCGAAACTGAATCGTCGAGGAGGAAAAAGGCATGAAAAGTACTCTGAAAAAAATTCTGGAAGGAACGAAAGGTTGTCTCTACTGGGCATGGCAGCGCAAGCTGCGGCTCGCGGTTCTGGGGCTTGTCCTCGTCCTGATTCGGCCGCAGCCGGTGAAGAGCCAGTTTCTCGATCCGTGCTGCGCCATCATCACTGCGGGACTCAGCTCGATTTCGAGCGCCTTGACCCACGTGGTCGGCGGCGGGCTGAACAATATTCTTTCTGTCGACCAGAACATGCAAACCTTCCAGCAAACCAATGTTTGGCCGACGGCTCAGATCGGCCAGGCGCAATCCCTGGTCGGCATCCTACGAGGGACCAACACCCAGATTCAGAATCTCCTGCGAATTCCAGTGAGCAGCGCGACGCTCCCCGGGCCCCAACAACTGGAACGAGCCCTCTTATCAGCCGACTCGACCCAAATCAGCCAGGCGAGCTCAAATTACACGGCGGTGTATGGACCGGTGCCAAGCCAGACTGCCGCCTCCCCGGATGCCCGCAACCGGATCGACATGGCCGACGCAGTAGCGCAGGAGGCCATGAAGCGCGCTATTGAAATCGACCAGCTTTCGAACCTCGAAATTCAAGCGGCCAACCAGATCAACCAGAGCATCCAGAGCGCGGCGCCCGGCAGCGCCCCCATCATCGAAGCGCAGGCGGATGCCTGGCTTGTCCGGGCCAACGCTTACACTCAGGCGGCGACGGCCGACCTGATGCGCGTGCGGGCGATCGACCTTGCCGACGCGGGCGCCACCGTCAAGTCGGGGGCCACCAACACCGCGAATCTTGGGCAGCAACTGATCAACCTCTTGCAGAGGCATTGACGCATGTTTTATTTCGAACAACTCCTGCAGACGGCGCTCTCGGGAATCGACAGCTACAACATCACCTCCACGGTGCTGGGTGTGGCCGGGACAATTCTCCTGCTGAGCTTCCTCTATAGCGCTTACCAGGCTTTTTCCATGGGCGGGGATGTGCGGATGCTCGCCATCGGAGGAATTGCCTATCTGGTTCTGGGTTTGGTGTTTGTCAATTACGGGACGGTATTCCGCGACGTGATCAGCATGTTCAACTCCGTGGCCGACTTCATTTACAGCAGTGTGGGGGTGGGAGATCTCTTCAATAACTGGCTGAACGATATGAGCAACTACTTCAACCAGAACGGCTGGTCGAGCATCTTTGGTTTGATCGATGGCGGTATTTCCGGTTTTCTCGGCGCGCTGCTCATCATTGTCGCGTTCATCATTTTCCCGATCTCTTACAGCCTGTTCACCCTCTTCTATGCCCTCTACGGCACGGTTCTCTACGTGGTGGGTCCGTTTGTCCTGGCGCTGTTGCCGGCAAGAGGGTTCGGGCAATTGGCGCGAACCTACATCCTGAACCTCATGGTGTTCGGATCATGGGGTTTGATTTACGCCATCCTGCAGGCGCTGATGACGGCTGTCAACATGGGCAGCATGAATGCCGTGCTAAACGCTAACGGCATCATGAACAGCTTCTTTGGGTCAGGCCAGGTGATTTTGCTGGCGGTCGCCAGCATCGTGTTTTCGATTGCCATCGCCCTCATTCCCTTTATCGCCAGCCGCATCGTGCGGGGCGAAGTGGGCAGCACGATGCTGGTCATGGTGGGGACGGTCGCGGCGGCAAGCAAGTTGGTGGCGAAGCAGTTTGCGGCGGGAGGGCAGGGAGGACGCGCGGCGTCGTCCGCTAGCGCCGAAGCACCTCGCCCATCGCAAAGTGGATGAGGCTTCGAGGCCGCAGTTACTTACGACACGACGAGTAGAAAGGCGCTGGCAATGAGCGCGACGCTCGACAATCGGAGGGATGCAATGCAAGCCCAAGCACCGGAAATCGCACGCTTCACAAAGTACTACGAACACGACGGCATGCTTCGCGCTTACGCCAACCGGTCCATGCTGCTCGCGGTCATCTTCGGTGTCATTGCCCTCGCTTCCCTGGCTTTCGCCATCTATATCCGTCTGCAGCCGCCCACAGTGATTCGGGTCGACAAGGATGGCAATGCCACGGTGGTGGGCGCGGCGGCTCACCCCCTCGCGAAGCCGGGGTTACTGTTCGGCTTCTCCGCCGAAGCCGCCGCTGAGGCCGCTCCCACGGATCTCGAAGGCCGGGCGGTCGTGCGACGGTTCCTCGATCACTATTTGTCATACACCCCGGACTCGGCCGACCGGAATCTGGCGGAGTCCCTCAACATGATGACTGCTAACCTCCGCGTCTACACCATGAACCGCCTTCGGGACGACGATACGGTGGGGAAAATAGAGGATGACCATATCATCTCGGACTTTCGGATTCGCTCGATCGAGCATGTCAAAAACACACCCTGGGACTACATGGCGTTTGGAGTGAAGGAAGTCCACCGGGTTCACAACGGCACGGAAACCACCGACCAGATCGTAGGGCGCTACGAAGTGCGGTTGGTCGAGGACCGGCGCACGGAACTGAATCCGAGCGGGCTGCTGGTCGCCCAGTACTCCGAGCAACAAATGGTCGGCGACCGTGAAAACGGTCTGTTGCAGGATAGCCCGCTGGAGTCGGAGGAGTCCCAAAAGTAACCGCTGCTCAAGGTGGCAGCAGCCCGCCAGAGGCCGTCTGGCATGAAACAAATCAGGCGGCTCGCTCCCGAGGGCGAGCCGCCAGGAGGGAGGAAACAGCATGACGGCAAGCGTTGCGGTGGAAGAGCCGAAAGGTCCGCAGCCCGTAACGAAGACTCCGCGACGGCGGTCCACCGTCCAGGCGGAGGCGCCGACGGGGACCACGCGCTTCTTTCTGGCCAAGTCCGGGGCGAATGGCAGCACTCCCGCGCTCGACCGCGAGTGTGCGAGCGAAGGGGAGGCCAAGATCGAGTCGCTCAAGACGGGTTTGAATTATTTCAGCATCGTGGAGTGGCGCGCCACTGCCGATCTCACGGGAAAGAATCCCCAGATCCGCAGTGAGCCGGTTAAGAGGTAAGGTCGAAGATTTTCGGGGCTTCATCCTTAGACGAAGCAGAATCGTCAAAGCCTTCCGCAAGCTTTATTGCGGTTCAGTGCGGCATTGGGTCGATCCCTTCGAACTCGCCGGGAAATCTTCTTCCGGTCCGGGCGAAGCGGAAGGACCCCGTTCCGCAACCTCTTTTCTGTTTTGCTTTGGCAAATAGAAAGAGAGATACCTCGGGGGTGTCAAGCAGATCGTTGCCGGTGCTTGCTGCCCATCCGATAAACGTAAACCCGTTCTGCGCGGCTATTAAATGCGTGCAGGTCGCTAACAACTGAATAGGCCGACTCTTCAAGTCCGGCCGTAAACCCCATTTGCGGCACAGGACGGCGAAGAGACCGGCACGATCGGCTCCTTCTCTGTCCGTGTCCCGACAGAAAAGGAGAATAGCCATGTCAAATCCGCGAAATACCAGCGCCACGCCGGTCGTTGCGCT
>Ga0335078_10001173_pt1 | contig 39722 bp, 29 predicted proteins | sample Lox_Sample_32_FD_206711 | JGI IMG/M metagenome (GOLD analysis project Ga0335078, IMG submission 206711) | Soil microbial communities from Loxahatchee National Wildlife Refuge, Florida, United States - Lox_Sample_3.2 | ecosystem: Environmental > Terrestrial > Soil > Wetlands | place: USA... | reverse complement strand
GGTTCGTCTGGGCCGGCCCCGAGCGGCGGCTCGCGGGCTCCGTCCGCCTCCGAGCGGGGGGACGGCGCGTCTCCGCGTACGGAGGGTGCGTCGTGCCCGGATTCGTGGACGCCCACACCCACGTGCTTTTCGCCGGCGACCGCGCGTTCGAGCTTCCGCTCAAGGCCGCCGGAAAGAGCTACGGCGAGATCGCCCGGGCAGGCGGAGGGATCCACGCGACGGTCCGGGCGACCCGGTCGGCCTCGGACGGCGATCTCCTCGGGCAGACCGCGGCCCGTCTGCACCGCATGGCCAGCCACGGGTCGACCTCGGTCGAGGTCAAGTCGGGGTACGCTCTCACGACCGACGGAGAGCTCCGCCTGCTCCGCCTCGTCCCGCGGCTCGCCCGCCGGACCGGGCTTCGCCTCGTCCCGACGTTCCTCGGGGCGCACGCGGTCCCCCGGGAGTACCGGGGCCGCCCGGACGCCTACATCGACCACCTGGTGCGCGCGGCGCTTCCGGCGGTCGCCCGCGGTAGGCTCGCTCGGTTCTGCGACGTCTTCTGCGAGCCCGGCTTCTTCTCGGTACGCCAATCGGAGCGACTGCTCCGGGCCGCGCTCGCGCTCGGCCTCGGGGTGAAGGTCCACGCCGAGGAGTTCGTCTGGTCCGGAGGGGCCCGCCTCGCGGCGCGCCTGCACGCGACCTCGGCGGAGCATCTGCTGGCGGCCCGGGCGCCGGACCGCGAGCGGCTCGCGCGGAGCGGCGTGACCGCGGTCCTGCTGCCGGTCACCGCCCTCGCGGCCGGGACCCGGAGCCCCGGCCGGGAGATGGTCGACGCGGGGGTCCCGGTCGCCCTCGGCACCGACTGCTCGTCGAACACCTGGGTCGAGGCGATGACGCTCGTGCTCGCGCACGCCGTGCACGCGGGCCGGCTCTCACCGGCGGAGGCGCTGACGGCGGCGACCGTCAACGCGGCGCACGCGAGCGGCCTCGCAGACGCCGGTACGATCGCACCCGGCCGTCCCGCCGACTTCGCGGTGTTCCCGTTCCCCTCGGTCGACCAGCTCGGGTACCGGTTCGACGCGGTTCCGGCCTCCGTTTTCCGTCAGGGAAATCCGATTTCTCCGCCGGCGCTCCGTCAGTAATTCTAAATAGGAGGGTCCTCCTCCTCGAGGTCGAGGTCGCCACATGGCGGAAAAGGTCGGCAAAGAGCAGATCAAGCGAGAGAAAGGTTACCTGTACTATCTCGGCAAGGACGGGTATCTCTGGAAGACCCCGACGAAGCTGAACAAGTCCGGAAAGAAGGGACGCGTCGGCACGGAGAAGATCACCCGCCAAGACGGCTACATGTACTTCCTCGACAAGAAGGGGTTCGTCTCGCGCGCCAAGATGAAGAACGCCTGAACGGCGACACCCTTTCTTGGGGACCTTCCTTCGGGAAGGTTCCCCACTCTCTTTTTTCGTTCGCTCCGAGGTTCCGCACGTCCTGCGGCCCCGCCCGGCTCATTCGCTCGGGGTGAGGGAGAAGGTGTTCCCGTCCGGGTCGGCGATCCCCGCGATCCATCCCCACGACATCTTCGTCGGGGGTCGCGTGAAGCGCACCCCGTTCTTCTTCAACGCCGCACAGGCCGTTCGGAAGTCGCCGGACAGGTGGAACTGGATCCCCGTGTTCTCCGGCGCGAATCGGTAGCTCGGGTCGAAGTCGGCGAACTGACACAGGTGGATCGCCCCGCCCTGCCCCTTGCGACCGACCGTCACCCAGTGCCCTCCCTGCTGGTCGAGGCGCTGAAGCAGGTCGAGGCCGAGGCACTTCGTGTACCACGCGATCGCCTTCTCCCGGTCCGAGACCTCGACGGCCACGCTGGCGAACATCGGCTTCGGCCGCATCCGTCGCTTCGGTGCGCTCGGCATCGTTGTCCCCCTCGATGCGGGGACACTCGCCACCGGTATTCAAGGGGAGTGCGGGCGCCCTTCCCAGGAGAAAGCAGACCGACCGACCTTCCGGGTGCGAGGTCCAAATATCCGGTCGTCCTGACGGTCTCCGGAGAGCGCGATGGGCTGCCGCAACGACCCGGACGACCCGCGAAAGTGCGAGCGGTGCGGTGCGTTCCTCTGGGTCGCCGAGGAAGGCCTCTACTGCGGCGACTGCGGCTCCGTGATGCCGTGCACGATGCGTCTCCTACCGCCCCCGGAGGCGCGTCCGCTCCTGCCGAAGCCGGCCTAGCCGGCCGGTGTCCCGGGCGGCGGGACCACCGCAGGCCGGGGACGGTAGCGGGTCCAGAGCGCGTAGAAGAAGAGGCCGAACAGCACGTCGGGCAGCAGGACGACCGGCAGGAACAGCTGCGCGACGAGCCCGAGGGTCGCGATCGGCAGGAGCGCTCCGAGGGCGAGCAGCGTGAGCGCGCCCTCGGAACCGGACCTCCCGATCGTCCGACGCACGGTGAGGAAGAGCGCTCCGCCGGCGAGCGCTTCCACCGCGGCCGTGGCCGCCGGCCACAGCCCCGCGTTCTCACCGAGCCCGGGGACCACGAGCAGGACCGGAAAGAACGCGAGTCCGAGGACGAAGTACGCCCAGGGCGCGAACCGGGGCCGCTCGCACGTCGGGTCGAGGGCCCCGCGAGGGAGGAGGCGGGTGACGGCATACAGCGCGAAGGCGAGGACCGCGGCCGATACGACGAGCGCCGGTGCGGTCCGGTAGTATCCGGTCGCGAGCGCGAGGACGACGATGTCGATCCCGTAGACCGCGACCGCGACGGGGACCTGTCGGCCCGAGAGCAGGGAGCGCCCGCGCGTCTCGGGGAGCGCGAGACCGAGCAAGAGGATCGGAAGACCGACGCTCAGGACGACGTGGACGGCGAGGACGCTGACCGTCCAGACCCAGTTGACTCCCGCGAACCGCCCGTACGATCCGAGGGTCCCGACAACCGAGGCGTGCGGGTTGAACAGCGTGCCGAGCGCGGTGCCTTCCTCGAGAAGGCCGTACGCGGTACCGAGCAAAAGGACGCCCGCCCATCCGGGCCTCCACCGCACGAACGCCTCCCGGGCGAGGAGGGCGCCCGGCCCGTAGAGACCGAGGTTGAGGGCGAGGAAGAGCAGGAACCCGCCGGGAGCATAGACGACCGCGGCGACCGGCGTCGACCCGGAGAGGTACTCCGGGATCCCCGGCGTGAAGCAGAGGAACAGAAGGACCGGATGGCGGCGAAAGAACGCGACCGCACGAGGGAAGGTCGGCGGTCGGGCTCCGTTCCCCATCGGAGCAGGTCGGGGCGGAACGGATACTTAGAGCCGGGGAGTGGTCGGAAATGCGCAACGCAACTTACGCAGTAACGCCCTGTGCGCTTCGGCCGACGCGGATTTTCGACGAACGGTGCTTGTGTCCGACCAAGCAGACTTATAGCGGGTCACGCTTGGCTCGGACCCGGAGGGTTTTCACGGTGTCCCCTGCGACACCCTCGACGTCCTCGACCGCTCCCGAACGGTGCGAAACAGCTCCTCGAGAGAGCCGTTTCAGCGACCGCCCGGGGAAGGGTTAGGGTCTCGAAAGGTGTTATTACTCATCGGTCGGGGAACCCCATCGACCCTTCAGGAGTAAATTGCAATGGCAATCGCCAAGAAGCGCGCCGCACCCGCGCCGGAGGAGTCGGTCCCGCGACCGACGAACCGGATCGGGCGAGAACCGATTCCCGTCCCCCGCCTCGTGCCCCGCGGCAAGACCGCGTTCGACACCGTGCAGTGGCGGAGCCACGACGCGGTGATCAAGAACGCCGAAGGGAAGGTCATCTTCGAACAGAAGGGGATCCGGGCCCCGACGTCGTGGTCCGAGACGAGCGTCAACATCGCCGCGTCGAAGTACTTCCGCGTCCTGCAGGGACGGCGGGAGAACTCGATCGACGGGATGATCCGGCGCGTCTGCCACTTCATGGCGGAGCGCGGCCTCGACCTGGGCTACCTCGACACCGCGGACGAGGCGACGACGTTCGAGGAGAGCCTCTCGTACCTCATGGTCCAGCAGATGGCGGCGTTCAACAGCCCCGTCTGGTTCAACGTCGGGGTCCGCGAGCCGCCCCAGTGCTCGGCGTGCTTCATCCAGTCGATCAGCGACGACATGGACTCGATCCTCGCCCTCGCGACCAGCGAGGGTCGCCTCTTCAAAGGCGGGAGCGGGACCGGCACCAACTTCTCCTCGCTGCGCGGCAGCAAAGAGAAGCTCGCCGGTGGCGGAATCGCGTCGGGACCGGTCTCCTTCATGCGGGCGTTCGACGCGCTCGCCGGTGTGATCAAATCCGGTGGGACGACCCGCCGCGCCGCGAAGATGGTAATCCTCAACATGGACCACCCGGATATCGTCGATTTCATCGACTGCAAGGTGCGCGAGGAGGACAAGGCGGCCGCCCTCATCCGGGAAGGCTACTCGGCCAACTTCGACGGCACCGACCCCGACAGCGCGTATGCGTCGATCGCCTACCAGAACGCGAACCACTCCGTCCGCATCCCGGACGCGTTCATGGAGGCCGTCATCCGCGACAAGGAATGGAAGACGACCAATCGCACGGACCACACGGTCGCGGGCCAGTACCCGGCCCGGGAGCTGTGGCGCAAGCTCGCCTACGCCGCGTGGCGCTGCGGCGACCCCGGCGTCCAGTTCGACGACGTCACGAACGACTGGCATACGAGCCCGAACACCGGCCGGATCAACGCGTCGAACCCGTGCAGCGAGTACCTCTTCCTGGACGACTCGGCGTGCAATCTCGCGTCGATCAACCTCATGAAGTTCCTCGACGCGAAGGGACAGTTCGACATCGAGCTGTACCGCCAGGCGGTCCGCACGATGATCCTCGCGATGGAGATCATCGTCGACGCCTCGAGCTATCCGACCGCGTCGATCGCCCAGAACTCCCACGACTACCGGCCGCTCGGCCTCGGCTACGCGAACCTGGGCGCGCTCCTCATGCACTACGGTCTCGCCTACGACTCGGACGCGGGCCGCACCCTCGCCGCCGCCGTCTCGGCGTTCCTCTCGGCGGAGGGATACCACATGTCGAGCGAGATCGCGAAGCGCGTCGGACCGTTCCCCGGCTTCGAGCGGAACCGTGCGCCGATGCTCCGCGTGATGGGCAAGCACGCGAAGGCCGCGGCCGAGGTCCCGCACAACGACCCACGGCTCACCCCGTTCGTTCAGGCCGCGGTCGACCGCTGGCACGACACGGTGAAGGCCGGGGAGCTGTGGGGGTACCGCAACGCCCAGATCTCCGTCATCGCCCCCACCGGCACGATCGGCCTCCTCATGGGCTGCGACACGCTCGGCCTCGAGCCCGAGCTCTCCCTCGTCAAGGTGAAGAACCTCGTCGGGGGCGGGATCCTGCGCATGGTCAACCGGACCGTGCCGGACGGCCTCGTCGCGCTCGGCTACACGCCGGACGAGATCCGGGCGATCACCGAGCACATCGAGAAGAACGGCACGATCGAGGGCGCGACGGGGCTCGACGCGGAGGACCTTCCGGTCTTCGACTGCGCGCTCGCTCCCGCCGGCGGGTCGCGGACGATCCCGCCGATGGGGCATCTGAAGATGCTCGCGGCGGTCCAGCCGTTCCTCTCGGGCGGGGCATCGAAGACGATCAACCTCCCGAACGACGCCACGGTCGAGGACATCGAGAAGATCTACCTCGAGTCGTGGAAGTCGGGCATCAAGTCGGTCGCGCTGTACCGCGACGGCTGCAAGGCGTCCCAGCCGTTCGAGACCGGCAAGGGGCGCGCGGGAGCGCCGGTCGGACCGCGCGGACCCGCGCGCGAGCGCCTCCCCGACGAACGGAAGGCGCTGACCCACCACTTCTCGGTCGGGGGCCACGACGGGTACGTGACGGTCGGGCTCTATCCGGACGGGCGTCCGGGCGAGATCTTCTTCCGGGTCACGAAGGAGGGGTCGACCGTGAACGGGCTGATGGACTCGCTCGGGATCTCGATGTCGATGGCGCTCCAGCACGGGGTGCCGCTCAAGGACCTGGTGCGGAAGCTCGCCCACCTTCGATTCGAACCGGCGGGAGCGACCAACAATTCCCGGATCCGGTTCGCGAAGTCGATCCCCGACTACGTGGCGCGCTGGCTCGCCCTCGAGTTCCTGACCGAGGACGAACGGCGGGCGATCGGCCTCGAGGCCCCCGCGGAGGGGAACGGCAACGGGCACGGGTCCGCGCCGGTGACCGCGGCGAAGCCGAAGGCGACGCCGGCGGTCCAGACGGTGAAGTTCGAGACCCGGGCGCTCGACGCGTTCTCGAACGACCCTGCGGGCGGAGTGAGCGAGGACGCACCGTCGTGCGCGATCTGCGGCGGCATCATGGTCCGCTCGGGCACGTGCTACGCGTGCACCGTCTGCGGCTCCACGAGCGGCTGCTCGTAACCGTCGGACACACCGCACGCCGAACGGTCCGGCGCTACGGCGACCGGTCGGCGGCCCCGAGGGCGGGCGCCGGCTCGCCGGGCGTCGGTCCGGGCGCGACGCCCGACGTGGACGGGGCGCCCGTCCGGCTCCCGTCGGCCTGGAACCGGTAGTTCCGCAGCCCGAGCGAGAGGACGAGGCCGATCACCGCGCACGCGGCGACCAGCGAGAAGAGCAGGACGAAGCCGGTGATCGACGGCACGTAGCCCTGGATCGGCACGCCGTGGACCGTCGCGACGACCGCGAGCGTCGTGAAGCTCAGGGTGACGGTCGCCGCGATCACCGGCCCGACCGCGCTGCCGACGTTGCGGAACGTCTGGTTCATGCCGGTCTGGATGCCGAGCTCCTTCGGGGAGACGGAGAGCACGATGATGTTCGACATCGCGATGAGGCAGGCGACGTTCCCGACGAGGGTCGGGATCGTGAACAGCATCAGCTCGATGATCGAGGTGTGGAAGATCGCGAGCCCGAGCGCGCCGAGGCCCATGAGCCCGAAGCCGGCGAGCGTGACCGGCTTCGGTCCCATCCGGGCGACCCATCGGCCCCAGAACGGGGCGAAGATGAGCATGCCGAGCGCCGCGGGCAGGGCGACGAGCCCCATCTGGAACTCGGTGTAGTTGAACCCGGGCGCGTACGGGTCCTCGACGAGGATCGTGAGGCCGACGAAGATGAGGAACATCGCGAGCCCGACGAGCACCGCGTTGACGTTCGAGATCCAGATGTTCCGCTCCTTGAGGGCCTTGAACGACACGACCGGGGTCGGCGCGCGCGGTTCCCAGTAGAGGAAGAATCCGATGCCGGCGAGCGCGACCAGGAAGAACTCGGGAACGCCCCACGGGATGCCGGCGAACGTGACGGCGGAGAAGCTGGTCCATCCCCAGTACGTCCCCTCGGTGATCCCGAACATCAGCATCGCGAGGGCGAAGCCGAGGCTCCCGATGCCGGGGACGTCGATCGGCTTCGGGGAGAGGTGCGGCGACTCCTGCAGGTAGAAGTACGCGAGGATCACGAGCAGCACCGCGATCGGGGTGACGGTGTGGTACGTGAGCTGCCAGCCGTACTGGAAGGCGATGTAGCCGCCGCCGACGAGGCCGAGGGCGGCGCCGGCCGCGAACATCCCCGAGACGATCCCCTGGGCCTGTCCGACCCGCGCCGCCGGGAAGACCTCCGGCAGCATCGCGAACGCGAGCGGGAACATGCCCATCCCGAGCCCCTGGAACGCCCGGACGCCGATCAGGATGTAGATCTGGTTCGGGGTCGACACCCCGAACGCCGTTCCGATGTTGGGGGTGAACCCCGCGACGCTCACGGCGACCGCGTAGAGCGCCATGACGAAGATCAGCATCCGCTTCTTGCCGTACTTGTCGCCGAGCTTGCCGAAGATCGGGGTCGCGACGGTGCCGACCAGCAGATACGCCGAGACGATCCAGACGACCGTCGACGTGGGCGCGTTGTCGAAGAACTTGACGAACGCCGAGAACGCCGGCAGGACCATCGTCTCGACGTACGTGACCATGAGCGCCATCACCGCGAGCACGATGATCGCGCCGCGGGCCGCCTTCGGGTTGTACGGCGTGCCGGCGGCCGTGAGCGCGCCGTTGCCGTTGGGAGCGGGGGCGCTCACGGGCCTCCCCGGGCGGTGGGGCCGCCGGATTCGAGTCGGTGCGCGACCTGGGAGAAGACCCGCACGGACGCCGAGATGTCCGACGCGGGGAGGCCCCGGCCGGCGTCGGTCATCACGCCGGCGATCTCGCTCCAGACGCGGGACTCGACCTTGCGCCCGCGCGCCGTGAGCGTGAGCTCGACCGCGCGACGGTCCCGTCGGGAGCGGTCGCGCCGGACGAGGCCGGCGGCCTCGAGCTGGTCGATGTTCGAGCAGACCGTCGGGGCGGAGACGCCGAGGTAGCGGGCGACCGTGCTGACGGACGCGGCCTGGAGGCTCGAGACGGTGTGGATCGCCCAGAACTGGCCCATCGTGATCCCCTCCTTCGCGAGCGTCGGGTGGAGCCGGCGCAGGGACGCCTTCAGGACCTCGTGCACGAGGTCGATGAGCTGCGTGATCTCCTTCGGCTCCGACGAAGGGGGCGCGAGAGCGACGGTCGCTGCCATGAGGTTTCCTAACTATTAGGAGTCGTAATAATTAGATAATATAACTATATCGCACCTAGGCAAGGGCGTACCGCGCCAGCTCGACCAGGTCGGCGAGCTGCGGTCGCGAGTCGACCGCATCCGTCTCCTTCCCCCACGTCGCGACGATCGCACCGAACGGGAACGCCGGGTCCCGGGTCGCATCCTGCGCGCCGAGCGCGCTCGGGGGACCCCGACGGTCGACCTCGAGGAGCAGCACGAGGGCGCCCACGGGGCCGGAGTCGACCCGGAGACCGCCCTTCTTCGCGGTACCCCAGCGCTCCACGCGGGCCTCCTCGTCATGCAGGTGCGCGATCCGGGCCGTCCGGCCCTTTTCGGCTGCCGGGGAGCTCGGTGCGCTGCGCCACCGGACCTCGCTTCCGGCGCGGCGGAACCGTGCGAGGAGACCGGCGTCGACGGCGAGCTTCGCTGCGGCGGGCGTCATGCCGCCCCCCGCCCCCGCCAGAGCAGGCAGTCCGGGCGGACGACGCACGGGCCGCAGATGCGCAGGTCCCGTTCCTTCGGGCAGTCCCCGGAAACACCGGTATGGCAGAGCACGAAATCGAACTTCGTCGGGTCGATCGGGTCGACCCGGCGCAGCGCCTCGGTGACCTCCTCGACCGCCGACCAGGAGCGGGTCTGGCGCGCGGTCAACCCGAGGTGGTAGGCGATCCAGTGGACGTGCTGGTCGAGGGGGATCCGCAGCTCGCCGGTCGGAACCCGCCGCCAGACCCCGAGGTCGGGGGAGCGGTCGCGTGCCATCCAGCGCACGAACAGGGTGAGCCGCTTGCACGGGCTTGCCGAGGCGTCGTAGGGGCTCGGGAACAGGGCCCGGTATCCCGGCGGGGCCGGCCCGACCTTCCGTCCGGCCGACGCGCCGCGCAGAACGTGCGAGAGCGCGTCCAGGCCCCCCGCGAAGCCGGCCGATCGAAGGCCCTCGACGAACGCGGACTCGAGGGATTCGTGCCGCAGGTAGTACGCTTCCAGCACGCGGGCCAGATGGTCGAGCTGGTCGCCCCGGATCCACCGGTGACGGAACGGCGCGAGACGTCGGGTCCGTTCCCGGGCGTGGCCGGGGGCCGTCAGCCAGCCGATGTCCCCTTCGGCGATCGCGGCCAGCCGGGCGATCGCCCCGCGGATCGCGGTCGTGTTGCCGATCGCGAGGGTGGCGGCGAAGATCCCCGCGACCTCGGCCCTCCGGGGGTCCCACGCGAGCGGTCGGACCTCCGAGATCGGGTCGTCGGCGAGCGACCGGTCGAACGGGAACCGGGCGTACAGCGCCTCGAGGTGCTGCGGGAACGCGACCGTCGGTCGGTGGGCGCGCACGGTCGGCCGGACCGGACCTCGGCATTTACCGTTCGCGCCTCCGGTAGAACGACGGCACGCCTAACTAGGAGCGACGGATTCGGCCGCCGGAGCGCTGCGATGGAGCTCCGGCCGACCATCGACCGCGAATGGCTGGAACGGGCGGCCACCGCCGACCCGTTCGCGCACGCGTACGCGCGCTGGGACCTCGACCACTCGCCGAACCGGGTCCGGTTCGTCTCCGCCGTCCACGAGGGGACGACGGTCGGCTATCTGCTGATCTGGCTCGGTCATCCGTCGGCGACGGTCGTCCACTGGGTCGCGGCCGACCCGCGGGCGAGTGTGCTCGCGGAGTCGCTTCCGCCCCGACCGCTGGTCGCGATCGTCCCGGAGATGTTCCAGGACGCCACGGTCGCCGCCCGGGGACCGGCCCGGCCGCTTACCGTCCTACTGCTTGCGCACGACCCCTCCCTCGCGCCGGGCGCCCGGACGCACAGTCCGAGCTCGGTCGAGGTGCGGCGCCTCGAACGCTCCGACCACTCGGCGCTCGCCGACTTCGCCGGCCGGCAGGCGGACCCGGTCGCCGCGGAGTACCCGGTGCTCGACCCCGGAGAGGAGTGGATCTGGGGGGCGTTCGACCGCGGCAGCCTCGTCGGCGCGGTGCGGGCCGCGGTACGGTTGTCGGACTCCTGGTTGCTCGGGGGCGTCTACGTGGACCCGGGCGCCCGAAGCCGGGGCGTCGGAAGGGCGCTCGTCGAAGCAGCGCTCGCCGCCGCGCAGGCGGCCCGCGTGCGGGTCGGTCTCTACGTTCGAGAGGACCGGTTCGAGGCGCGACGACTGTACGAGGGGTTGGGCTTCCGTGCGTCCGGACGTCGCACGTGGCTCGACCTGGGGGCCGGGTTCTCTCCGTGAGCGCACGTTGCTCTCCCGGACGGAGGCGGTCGTGACCTCGAACGCCGAGGCGGCGGAGATCTTCCGGTCGATCGCCGACTTGCTCGACCTCTTGGGCGAGAAGTTCAAGCCCGAGGCGTACCGCCGCGCCTCGCGGTCGATCGAGAGCCTGACCGAGGACCTCGGCGCCGTCGCCGCCCGCGGCGAGCTGCGCTCGATCCCAGGGGTCGGCGAGGCGATCGCGGAGAAGATCGAAGAGTACCTGCGCACCGGCGCGGTAGGATACTACGACCGCCTGAAGCGGGAGATCCCGCCCGGGGTGGTCGAACTGATGCGGCTGCCGGGCCTCGGACCGAAGACCGCCCGCCGGTTCTGGGTCGAGCTCGGCGTCGAGGGACCGACCGAGCTCAAGGACGCGATCGCCGCCGGTCGACTGGTGGGCGTGAAGGGGTTCGGCGCGAAGAAGATCGACCAGATCCGGTCGGCGCTCGACACCACGGCCCCCGGTGCCGGTGGCGGGCGGCGGCCGCTCGAGGAGGTCTATCCGATCGCCCGCGAGCTCGTGCGGGCGCTCCGGGCGCCGAACCGTGCCGACCGGGTCGAGGTCGCCGGAAGCTTTCGTCGGGCTCGAGAGTCGGTGGGGGACCTCGACATCCTGGTGACGACCCAGGACCCGGCCCGGGCGTTCGACACATTCACCGCCCACCCGCTCGTCGGCGAGGTCAAGATGCGCGGCGACACGAAGGAGACCGTGCTGCTGAAGGGCGGCCTTCAGGTCGACCTGCGGGTCGTGCGTCCCGACGAGTTCGGGGCCGCGCTCCAGTACTTCACGGGCTCGAAGGACCACAACGTCCGGCTGCGCTCGCTCGCCCGCGAGCGCGGGCTCAAGGTCAATGAGTACGGCGTCTATCGAGGCGAGGAGAAGGTCGCCGGAGCGACCGAGGAGGACGTCTACGCGTCCCTCGGCCTCGCCTGGATCCCTCCCGAGCTCCGGGAGGACCGAGGCGAGATCGAAGCAGCCGCCCGGGGCACGGTCCCCACCCTCGTGACGGAACCCGACCTGCGCGGGGACCTCCACGTCCACCTCGCGCCAGAGGCGGGGCCGGACGCAGTCGACCGGCTCGTCGCGGGGGCTCAGAAACGCGGGCTCGCCTACCTCGCCGTCGTCGTGGCGGAGGTCGCGCCGGACGGGTCGCTTTCGCGACTTCCCGAACGCACCCTCGAACGGCTCCGTAAGTACGCTTCGGGCGCCGTGACGGTCCTCCCCGCGGTGGAGGTCGGGCTGGGACCTCTCCCGAGCGGTCTCGAGGTCGGACCCGCGGACGTCCGGATCGTGCGCCCGACCGCGGCCTCCCCGACGCTGCCCGACCCCGTACCGCCCTCGCTGCGCACGGACCTGATCGCCCACGTGGGCACCACCGTCGCCTCGGACGCCGGCGCGCTCGCGCGCTGGGTCGACACCGCACAGCGGTCGGGCGCCGCGGTCGAGGTCGGTCCGGGCGTCGAGCGTCTCGACTCCACGGCCGCGCGCAAGGCCCGTGAGGCCGGGATACCCCTGCACCTCCCGACGGGCCTCGGCGGCGCCCCCGACGACCCGACCGGGGCGGTCGCGGTCGGGTTCGCCCGACGCGCCGGAGCGTCCGCGACCGACGTGGTCAATGCCCGGGAGCGGGCCCGGGTCAGAGCGCCGGCGTCCGGATCGAGCCGGGGCCCGAAGCGCTGACCGCGTGGCCTCCCGAGATCGCCGACCGGGCCGCGGGCTGCATGAGGCAGCTCGTGCACCGGTGGGCTGACGGGGTGAGCCCGTGGCGCCAGTAGCAATCGGTGCAGAGCGGGCGGCCGCACCCCCAGCACCGGGGAGGTGGCGAGGCCGAGGTAAGCGGGGTAGCGCAGCTGGAGCAGGCCCGGGCGCTCGCGAGCGGGTTCGTCCGGAGCGCCGGTGGTTCCGGCAGCCGGTGGCCGCCCGACGGGGGGGTCGGGGACGCCGGCCGCGGCGGGCTGAGAGGGGTGGGGTGGCGGGGGGGGTTCTCGTTCACCGAGTCGAGGGAGCGGGTCCCCCCTTTTTATGTCTAGGTCCAACCGGCACCCCCTGCCACTGGACGGTGGGGTTCATCTACGGGCGACCGACCCGTCCGTCTCGTGACCGGGGCGCGAGCCTACCCGTACGTCTACCGTCGGCCCGCGGCGCCCCCGCCGAACCGGGCCGCCGAAGCCCAGCGAACACGCTCGAACGCGGCAATCCCGGTCGCGCTCGTCTTCGTCGTGCTCGGATTCTACCTGAGCCAGTACACGGTCCTCCTCACAGGGCTCTTCGGCCTGGTGCTCTTCTTCTCGGGCACCTCGTTCCTGTCGACCCGGCTGAACCCGCTCAGTCCCCACTTCTACCTGACGCGCAAGCCATCCTGGCTCGCGATCGGCGTCGTGTTCCTCTCGGGCCTCGGGCTCATCGCCGGAGCGTACTACCTGTACGTCCACGGGCTCGCGCCGGTCTTCCCGCACTGGTAACGGAACGCGCCGCTCAGGCGGCGACCATCCGTTCGAGAGCCCGCCGCGCCTTCGCCGCGGTCTCGCTCGGCACCTCGATATGGAACCGGTCGAGCGCGAGCGAGTCCCGGACGTCCTCGAGCTCGATCTCCTTCATGTACGGGCAGATCGCGCCCGCGTCGATCGGAGTGAACCGCGTCGTTGGGTTCAGCTTCGACATTCGGTGCAGGATCCCGACCTCGGTCGCGACCAGCACCTCGGGCGCGTGCGTCTCCTCCGCGAACCGGACCATGCCGTCAGTCGACAGGATCCGGTCCACGTTCGGCATCGCCTGGGTCGCGCAACCGCATTCCGGATGCGCGATCACGGGGGCGCCCGGATGGGCGGCCCGCGACCGGGCGAGGTCCTCCGGCCGCAGCTTCGCGTGGACCGGGCAGTCGCCGACCCACAGGTGCATCGCACGGCCGGTCCGGCGGCGGACGTAGTCGCCGAGGAACATATCCGGCAGGAAGAGGATCTCGCGCTCGGGCGGGATCTGCTCGACGATCTTCACCGCGTTCGAGCTCGTGCAACAGACGTCGGCTTCGGCCTTCACGTCGGCCGAGGTGTTGATGTACGCCACGACCGCGGCGCCGGGATGGGCCTTCTTCCACTCCCGAAGCTGGTCGGCCGTGATCGAGTCGGCGAGGCCGCAGCCGGCCTTCAGGTCGGGCAGCAGAACCGTCCGGGTCGGGTTGAGGATCTTCGCGGTCTCGGCCATGAACCGCACTCCGGCGAAGACGATCACCGAGCGGTCGGATTCCATCGCCTTGCGGGAAAGGTAGAGCGAGTCCCCGACGAAGTCGGCGACGTCCTGGACCTCCGGACGCTGGTAGTTGTGGGCCAGCAGCACGGCGTCCCGTTCCTCCTTCAGACGGAGGACCTCCTCGGCGAGCGTCATTGCGTCCGGCGATTTCTAGGCCGCGCGCCGTCTTAAGCGGTCGGTGGAGCGGAGTACGAGGTGGTACGGGAGGGCCGGCGCCGAGTGGGTGAGCGCCCCGATGCTCACCGCGTTCGCCCCGACGGACCGGTAGCGGCGCACCCGCTCGGGCGTGATCCCTCCCGACAGCTCCACCCACACGCGGCGCCGGAGGCCGGCGTGCACGAGCGCGCGCACGATCGCGCGCGCTCGCGTCGGCGAGGCGTTGTCGATCAGCAGCCCGTCCGCGCCCGCCCGCGCGGCCCGGAGCGCCTGGGCCGCCGTGCGGACCTCGATCTGGACGCGCTCCCCGGGGCGGGCGCGGCTCCGGGCCCGGGCGACCGCCGCACCGAGCGGTACGAGCGCGAGATGGTTGTTCTTGATCAGCACGGCGTCCGAGAGGTCCCGCCGGTGCGGCCGACCACCCCCGTGCACGACCGCGGCCTTCTCGAGGTCGCGGAGACCGGGGAGCGTCTTGCGGGTCGCCCACACCCCGAGCGACGGGCGGGTCCCGCGGGCGGCCTCCACCGCGCGCCGGGTCGCGGTCGCGACGCCGCTCGCATGCATCACGAAGTTGAGGACCGTCCGCTCGACGGCGAGGATCCGACGCGCGTCTCCGCGCAGCCTCAGGACGACCGTCCCCGGCCGGACCCGGCTCCCATCGCGGCCGGCGAACTCGACCCGGATCCCGTGAGCGCGTGCTACGGCCCGTGCGACGTCGGTCCCCGAAAGGACCCCCGCCGCCTGCGCGACCACGTCGGCCCGAGCGGGCACGGTCCGAGGGAACAGGAGACGGGTCGTGCGGTCCGCGCTGGCCCGGTCCTCGCGGAGAGCCCGACGGGCAAGCTCCGCCCACTCGACCCGCGCACGCCTACGGACCGGGGGCATCGCCCTCCGTCACGGCGAGCGAGGTCTTGAGCCGGTCGAACTCGGGCGCGAGGTCCGGCCGGGCGGTGAGGACGCCCCGTCGCTCGAGCTCCGCGACGTATTCGCCCGCGGTCGCCCGGTCGCCGGTCCGCTGGGCGAGCTCGGCGAGCCGCAGGATGATGTCGAGCTCTTCCAGGGTCCGGTTGAGCCCGTCGATGAGACGACGCGCCTCGGCGAGGTCTGTCGCCGCGAGGTGGAACTCCCCGCGGTCCATCGCGACCTGGCCCCGGACCTTGAGAGAGACGCTGAGGCCGGCCCGGTCCCCGACCCGGGTCAGGGTCGCGCAGGCCCTCTCGGCGGCCGCGCTCGCCTCGTCGAGGCGACCGGTTTCGCGCAGGAGCTCGGCGGTCTTGTACTGGGCCCAGCCGATCCGCCGCGGGTCCTTCGCCATCTCGGCGAATCGGATCGCCTCCGCGAGCTCCCCGACCGCCTCCGCGCGCTGGGCGGGGGTCGACCGGGCGTCGGCGAGGATGTCGGCGAAGTAGAGGTGGGCTTGCGCCGACTCCCGGACGGAGCCGAGGCGGTCCCGGGCCGCGGTGACCTCACGGGCCTCCGCGATCGCCTGCTGCGTCTCCCCCATCATCGAGAGCGCCGCGACGCGCCAGGTCTGGGCGCGCGCGATCGCAAGGTCGTTTCCGGTCTCGCGCGCGAGACGGATCTCCTCCGTGTGCTGCACGAGCGCCTCGGCGTATCGCCCCACGTAGTAGAGCGTCATGCCGAGCTGGCGGTGCGCCAGGACCCGGACGAGGAGCTGGTCGTCGAGCCCCGGGGACGCGAGGACCTTCTCCGCGATCGCCGCGGCGGCCGGCATGGCGCCGCGGTCGGCGTAGACCCGTGCGAGGATCAGCTCGAGGGTCGCTCGGCGACCGGGCGAGAGATGCGGGTCGCCCGCCTCGCGGTCGAGGAAGTCCCGGAGGATCGTCTCGGCGTCCTGGAGGAGGCCGAGCTCTTCCGTGATGCGTGCGAGTTCGAGGACCAGCGCGGCCTCGGCGTCCGGGTCGGCGGGGCGCGTCTCGAGCTGGCTCTCGAGGGCGCGCGAGTAGTGGTCCCACGCGGTCTCCGGCGCCAAAGCGCGCTCCGCGAGCTGCGCGGCCATGCGGTTGTACTTCACCGACCTCGGGCCGTCGTGGCCGCGGTAGAAGTGGCGCGCGAGCGCGAACACGTCGGCGGCCTCGACGCCGCCGGACGTCTCGAGCGCTTCGCCGACCCGACGGTGCAACGCGCGTCGCCGCCGTTCGGGGAGGTAGTTGTACGCGGCCTCCCGGAGCCGGTCCTCCGGGAACTCGAGCAGTTCGCCGGGGCGCTCGAGGAGGAGGCCCCGCCCGACGAGCCGGTCGACCGCTTCGGTCAGGCGTTCCTCGTCCACGGTCCCGGTCGCGCGCAGCAAGAGGTCGAAGGTGAACTCGGGCCCGAGCACGGCCGCGAGGTCGAGCGTCCCCTGCGCCTCCCCGTCGAGGGACGCCGGCGCCGCGGGCTCATCGGGGATCGTCGCCCGCTGGTCGATCTGGTCGAGAAGGAGCGGGTTCCCTCCGGACTCCGAGTACCGCCGTTCGACCTCCGCGGGAGGGATCTCGCGCGCCGGGTCGGCGAGTCGCAGGTACTCCGCGACCTCGGAGGAGGTCATCGGGCGCAGGAGGAGCCGCTGCGCGCGGGTCGACGTTTCGAACGCTTCGAGCCGGGCCCGCCCCGACCCCGAGAGCGAGCCGAGCGGTCGGGCCGTCGCGAGGACCCAGAGGGGGTCGTTGCGCAGCTCCTTCGCGAGCAGTTCGAGGACCGCGAGCGACGACTCGTCCGCGCGGTGAAGGTCCTCGAGAACGAGGACGGTCGGGCCCTGCCGGGCGAAGGCGAGGAACTGGTCCGCGACCTCCTCGAGGACCCGCTCCCGGGAGATGTCGGGGCGGTCCGCGGTGCCGTTCAGCAGCTCGACGAGCCGGGTCTCGATGCTGATGGGGTCGGGAAGGGACCGGTCCCCGAACCCCGGGGCGAAGCCGATCAGGACCGCGTCGCCCCCGAGGGGGCGCGTGTCGTCCGACGGCGCGTCCGCGTCCCCGCGCACGCTCTCGATCGCGTCCCGGATCAGCGAGAACGGAGGCGGGTCGTCGACCGCGAGGGCCCGCCCGGTGAGGACACGGACCTCGTGGACCCGCATCTCGCCGACCAGCTCGGCGACCAGGGTCGACTTGCCGACGCCGGTGTCGCCGACGAGGAGGGTGACGCCGCCGGTGCCCGCCCGAACGTCGGCGAACCGGCGGCGGAGCGCTTCGACGATCTCGACCCTCCCGACGAACGGGCGCCCCATCAGGGCGTCGGTCGCCATCGGTCGCGCCGGGCTAGCCCGCACCGCGGGCCGGGCCAGGGGCGGTGGTGGCCCGGGGGGTGGCGGTCATGCGAAGTCGGCGTCCCCTTCCTTCTCGGCGAGCGCCTTTCGCAGCCGCTCGAAATCCTCCGAGATATCGACCCGGAGGGCGGGGAGGTTCTGGCGTTCGAGTTCCGCGACCCGGCGCCGGGCGCTCGCCCGGTCCCCGCGCGCGTACGACAGCTGGGCGAGACGGAGCACGACGTCGACCTCGTCCGCGGGGGCGTTCAGTTCGCGCACGAGGCGGTACGCTTCGAGCAGGTCGGCCTCGGCGAGGTCGTACTCGCCTCGGTCGATCGCGATCTTCCCGCGGATGATCATCGACTGGATGAGACCGAACCGGTCCCCGATCCGCTCGAGGATCTCGCGGGCGCGCTGGACCTTCTCCACGGCCTCCTCGAACTGGCCGGCCTCGCGCAGGATATCGGCCGTGTTGAACAGCGCCCAGCCGACGCGCCGGGGGTCCTGCGCCTTCTCCGCGAGGCGGATCGCCTCCGCGAACTCCGCGATCGCTTCTTCGTGGCGGGGCGGGTTCGACGGGTTGTTCGAGATCATGACCCCGAGGAAGAGGTGCGCCTGGGCGGACTCGCGCGCCGGCCCGACCCGTTCGAGCGCGGCCGCCGCCTCGCGGGCCTCGGCGAGCGCCGGTTCGGACTGCCCCATCATCGCGAGGACGCTCGCACGCCGCGCCTGGCCGAGCGCGGTCGCGCGCTCGTTGCCGGCCTCGCGGGCGAGCCGGATCTCCTCGGTGTGCTGGGCGAGCGCCTCCGGGTAGTGGCCCTCGTAGAAGCGCGCCTCACCGAGCAGGCGATGCGCGCTGAGCCGAACGAGCAGCAGGGTCTCGAGCCCCGGCGAGGCGAGGACCTGCTGGGCGACCTCCGCGGCGGCCCGCCAGTCCCCCCGGTCGCTCAGCACGCGGGCGAGGTAGATCTCGAGCGTCGCGCGGTTCCCGGGGGCGACCCGGGGGTCGCCCTTCGCGCCGTCGAGGAAATCCCGGAGGATCGTCTCCGCTTCCTGCAGACGGCCGAGCTCGTTCGTCGTCCGTGCGAGCTCGAGGACGATCTCCGACTCCCCGTCCCGGTCGTCCGGGTGGAGGTCGCGTTGGCTCTCGAGCGCCCGGGCGAGATGGTCCCGCGCGACGTCCGGCGCGAGGGCCCGCTCCGCGATCTCCGCGGCGATCCGATTGTAATGGACCGACTTTTCGTCGACCCGACCGAGGTAGAAGTGGCGGGCGAGCGCGTAGATCGTCGGGAGGTCCGCGCTCCCCATCGCTTCGAGCGCCTCGCCGGCCCGTCGGTGGAGAAGCCGACGTCGGCTCTCCGTAAGGCGGCTGTAGGCCTCCTCGCGAAGACGGTCCTCGGGGAACGCGAGGAGCTCTCCCGGCCGCTCGAAGAGGAGGCCCTGACCGACGAGGCGGTCGACCGCCTCCGCGAGACGTTCCTCGTCCTCGCCGCTCGCCCGCAGTAGGACCCCGAACGGGAACTCCGCGCCGAGCACCGCCGCCACGTCGAGCGTCCGATGCGACTCCTCGTCGAGCGGAGGGATGCCGGACCCGGTCCGGCCGCGCGCTTCGACCCCCGCGGAGATCCGCCGGTCGAGCTGCTGCAGGAGCAGCGGGTTCCCGCCGGTCTCCGAGTACCGTCGCGCGACCTCCTCGGGGGAGAACTCCCGGGTCGGGTCGTTCACCTTCAGGTAGTCCGCGACCTCGCCCGAGGTCATCGGACGGAGGACGACCCGGCGGGCGTGGGTCGCGCTCTCGAACCCCTCGAGCCGGGCGCGGCCGGATTCCGAGAGCGAGGCGTACGGCCGGCTCGTCGCGAGGATCCACAACGGCCGGTTCTGCAGTTGGTTCGCAAGGAACTCGACCGCCGCGAGCGACGACTCGTCCGCGCGGTGGAGGTCCTCGAGGATGAGGACGGTCGGCCCGTGTCGGGTGAACTCGAGGAACTGGTCGGAGATCCCGGTGAAGACCCGTTCGCGGGACGCCTCCGCCCGTTCGTCCGTCTCCCCGAGCGCCTCGAGAAGACGTTCCTCGATCCGGACCGGGCTCGAGAACCCCGAGTCCCCCAGGCGGGGCGCGAACCCGATGAGGAACTGGTCGGCGCCGAGATGCGGGGTCTCCCCGGACTTCGTGGACGGGTCGTCGCGCAGGCTCTCGATCGCGGAACGGATCAGCGAGAACGGCGGTGGGTCGTCGAGCGCGAGCGCGCGCCCGATCAGCACGCGGATCCCCCGGGTGCGGATGTCGCGGACGAGCTCGGCGATCAGCGCCGACTTCCCGACCCCCGTCCCCCCGACCAGGAGGGTCACTCCCCCTGCGCCCGCCCGAGCGTCCTCGAACCGACGGTAGAGGGTTTCGACGGTCTCCACCCGGCCGACGAACGGGCGACCTACCCCGGCATCGGCCGCCATCGCTTTCGCCCGATGAGATGGGGGGCTTCGACTATTTACGTGCGCGGCCGCGTTCCCTTGAGGAACGGGAGGGCCACGACCCGCGCCGGGGCCTCCCGACCCCGGATCTCGAGCGTTAGCTCGGTCCCCGGGCTGGTGAGCTCCGGCGGAAGGTATGCGAGCGCGATCCCCTTGCCGAGCGTCGGAGAGAGCCCCCCGCTCGTTGCCTCGGTGACCGCCGCTCCGGCCGCCCGGACGGGCGTCCCGTGGCGCGGGATCGCGCCCGGCTCCCGGACCTCGATGCCGACGAGGCGGCGTTTCGGCCCGTCGGCGCGTTCCTTCTCGAGGACGGTGCTCCCGACGAACGTGTGGTCGAAGTCGACGAACCGGTCCTGGCCGGCCTCGAGCGGCGTGTGGTCCCGGTGGAACTCCTGTCCGGAGAGGAGGTATCCTTTCTCGAGCCGCAGGGTGTCGCGGGCGCCGAGGCCGACCGGCACGACCCCGGCAGAGAGGAGCCGCTCCGCGAGCGCCTCCGCCTCGGGGGCGGGGACGAACACCTCGTAGCCGAGCTCCCCCGTGTAGCCGGTCCGGCTCACGAGCAGCGAGTGGGCGAGCGCGTCGGGAAGGTGGAGACCGAGCCGACCCCCGCGGGGCCCGTCCCCGTCCTGCTTCGGGAAGAACGCCGCATGGTAGAACGCGAGCCCCGAGAGGTCCCAGGGGAACAGTTTCTCGAGGACGGCGCGGGACCGGGGGCCCTGCACCGCCAGGAGCGCGACCGGACCGTTCCACCGCCCGATCTTCGTGTCGGGTACGCGGTGCTGGCGGAGGATCTCCTCGACCTCGTCCGCGCGGCTCGCGTTCGGGACGACCACGAAGGAGCGCGTGAGCTCCTCGCCGGTGTCGACCCGGCTGATCAGCAGGTCGTCGACGATGAACCCGGTCGCTTCGAGCAGGAACGTGTACCGGACCTGGCCCGGAACGAGGTTCCCGACGTTCGCCGTCGTCCGGCGGCCCAAGAGGTCGGCGGCGTGGGCGCCTTCGACGGTCATGATCCCCATGTGGGAGACGTCGAAGACCCCGACCCCCTCCCGGACCGCGCGATGCTCGGCGAGGATGCTCGTGTAGTACAGCGGCATCTCCCAGCCCGCGAACGGGACCATGTGGCCGCCGTGGCGCCGATGGAACTCGAAGAGCGCGGTGCGCCGGAGCGGGGTCGCCGCGGGGGGGACGGCGGCGCTCATGTGACGATCTCCGCGAGGCGTCCCTCGTCCGACGCGCGGCGGATCTCGAGCGCGACCCTCCGTCCGCTGCTCATCGGGGTCCGGTAGAGCGCGTTCCCGTACGGGTGGCCGAGCGCGAGGTGGACGTTCGTCCCTCCGCCGATGCGCGCCGCGACGTCGAACACGGTCGGCCGGCCGTCGCGGTCGATGCACGTCTGCAGACAGAACGGCCCGAGAATCCCCGGCGGGTACGCGGCCTGCGCCGCGTCGACGAACTTCTCCCCCATGCGAAACACCTCCTCCAGAATCGACTCCCGGACCGTAAGCGTTCCGTGCCCCACCACCGTGTAGTCCGGGATCCGGTCGGAGTCGCTCAGCTCGAGCTGCTGCGCGGCGGGAAGCCGCACGAGCCCGTCGAGGTTGCTCTCCCGCCGTTCGTCGACGCCGAGCAGCTCGAGACCGTCGTGCCGCGGGACCAGCGGCGAGAAGAAGAAGTTGAAATTGAACACCGGCCCGAGGACGTACTCCTCGATCCGGGCCGTCGCGAGGTCCGCCGCGGCGATCGTCCCTCGGGCCACGAGCCGTTCGACCTTCGCCCGATACTCGGCCGGCGACGTGACGGTGAAAAATCCCCGCTCGAGCCGGCGCGTCGCGTGCGGCAACTTCACGATCGCGAGGCGGTCGATCGCGTCGGGGCTCGCGATCTTCCGGGGCGTCCGTATGCCGGCGCGTTCGAGGAGGGTGTAGTAGTTCTCCCGCTCGCTCCGCTCCTCGATCCGCAGCAGCCGGCGGGAGCCGACGATCGGCACCCGGAAGTCGTCCTCGATGGTCGCGAGGGGCAGGTACGAGCTGAACGCGCGGTTCGGCACGAGCAGGACCCCCGCGGCGCGCAGCCGCTCCTGGGTCGCGGGCACCGCGACATCCGCGAACTTCGGGAACGTCCAGACCGCGTCGACGCAGCCGCGGAGCCGGGTGCCGTCGGCGGCCCGGACCGTGCGGAAGTACCGCGCGTACGTTGCCTCCCGGCCCGCCTCGGCGAGGACCAGGCTCGACAGGCCCTCCGTGACGGCCCCGTCGGCGATGTCGATCGCCGAGTGCGAACCGACGGTCCCGACCACGGGGGGTCGCGGATACCGGGCAACGAGCGCCCGAACCTCCTCGAGGGCGAGGGGCATGGCGGACGGCACCGTCAGAGGAGCTTAAGCGCTCGGGCCACCCGCTCGGACGAGAGCGGAAGCTCGGTGACATGCGCGCCCGTCGCGTCGCGGACGGCGAGCGCGACGGCGGCCGCGACCGGGATCATCGGTGGCTCTCCGAGGCCCTTCGCTCCGAACGGTCCCGCCCCCGGAAACCCCTCCACGAACGTGACCGCGACCGGCGGGACCTCGCCGAGCGTCGGGATGCGATAGTCGAGGAGGCCCGGGTTCAGCAACCGGCCGTCGTCGGACCACATCGCTTCTTCCGTGAGCGCCGTCCCGAGCCCCATGACGACCGCGCCCTCGACCTGCGGCGCGGCGGTCGCGGGGTCGATGACCGTACCGACGTCGTGGAACGCGGAGTACCGCGTGACCCGGACGGTTCCGGTACCCCGGTCGACGGTGACCTCGGCCGCGTGGGCCGCACCGGTGAAATCGGTGTACGGATAGAACGTGCCGGCCTCGACCTTGCGCTCGTCGATCTCGCCCGATTTCCCGTAGTGCCGGCCCTTCGCGGTGATGGCGCCGTCGACCCGCTCGGCGTCGGTCTCGAGGTCGCGGACCGCCGTACGCACCGACCCCTGCTCGGCCCAGACCTCGCCCGACCGCTCCGCGAGCCGCACCGGCCCCGAGCCGCCGAGGCGGTCGCCGAGCTCTTCGAGCAGGGCGCGGACCGCGTCGTCGACCGCGCGCCCGAGCGCCGCGGTCGTGCGGCTTCCGAAGACCCCCGAGTCGAACGGCGCGCGCGACGTGTCCGCGTACGTCACCGAGACCCGTTCGCGCGGAAGTCCCGTCGACCGAACGGCGACCGCGGCGAGACCGGCGAGCACGCTCCCGCTCCCGATCTCCCGTTCCCCTTGGACGACCTCGAGCCCCGCAGGAGAGAGACGGACGGTCGCCTCTCCACCGGCGCCGGTGCCGGTCGACCAGAATCCGACCGCCACGCCGACGCCCGTATCGCGGCCGGCCTCCGCCCGCCACCGGGCGGCCGTCGCGCGCGCTTTCTCGAAGGCGGCCGCGAGCCCGAACGGGCCGACGCGCTGGCCCATCGGCGTCGTGTCCCCTTCCTTCCAGAGGTGCGCGGCCCGGAAGACGACCGGGTCGAGCCCCGCCACGCGCGCGACGTGGTCGAGATGCGACTCGAGGACGAACGCGCACTGCGGCGCGAACGGCGCGCGGTGGGGCCCGAACGCGGGCTTGTTGGTCCGGACCGCATACCCTTCCACCTCGAACGCCGGCGTCCGATACGGTCCGAGCAGGAACCCGATCGAGTAGCCGGTCGCGAAATCCCGGCCGGGCAGGGACGTTCCGACGTCGAGCAGCAGCCGCACCCGGCGGGCGACGATCCGGCCGTGCGCGACCGCGGTCTCCATGCGGACGACCGCCGGTAGGGTCGTGCGCCCGAGCTGGAACTCCTGACGATACCCGAGCGCGAGCTTCACCGGGCGCCCAGACGCCTTCGCGAGCAGCAGGGCATACGGCTCGAGAAGTGCCGCCCCCTTCCCGCCGAATCCGCCCCCGACCCACGTCCCCTCGACGACGACCGACGCTTCGGGAACGCCGAGCAAGGATGCGATGTCCTCGCGCGTCCCGAACGGCGTTTGGGTGCACGTCCGGACCTTCCACGTTCCGTCCGTCACCTCCGCGAGACAGGCATGCGGCTCGATCGCGACCTGGTGAACGCTCGACGTGCGGTACGTCTCCCGAACCACCGTCTCGGCGGTACGGAACGCCGCCTCGACGTCCCCGTCGTGGGCTCGGACATGCGCGGCGACGTGCTCCGACGCGTCGGCGTTCGGCCCGGGCCAGTCGGGGAAGACCTCCTCGAGGTCGGAGATGACCGGAAGCGGGTCGACGTCGACCCGGACCGCTCGGGCCGCCTCCCGCGCTCGTTCGAGCGTCGGAGCGGCCACCGCCGCCACCGGTTGGTTACGGTAGACGACCTCGTCGGTCGGAAAGATCGGTCGGTCCGCGTCGCCGGTCGCTCCCGGCAACAGGGCAGCGAGGTCGGCGGCGCCGATCGCCACGACCCCGTCGAGCGCGCGCGCGACGGAAAGGTCGACGCCGCGCAGCCGTCCGTGCGCGACGGGGGACGGGACGAGCGCCGCCCAGAGCATTCCGGGCGCTTCGAGGTCGACGCCGTAGACGGCGGTCCCTTCGAGCTTCGCGCGGGCGTCCGGCCGGGGCGAGAGCGTCACGGACCCTCCTTCGCGAGCAGGGCGACCGCCCGAGCGATCGCGAGATAGCCCGTGCACCGACAGAGGTTCCCGCCGAGGTCGGCGAGGAGCTCGTCGGCCGGCGCCGACCGACCGCGCTCGCGAAGAAGGCCGACGAGCGCCACCACGAACCCCGGAGTGCAGTACCCGCACTGGAGCGCCCCGGCCGTTTCGAACGCCTCCTGGACGCTCCGTCCCACGGGGTCCTGCGCGACGCCCTCAACCGTCGTCAGCGACGCCCCGTCGACCTCGTGGGCCAACGTGAGGCACGAGAGTGTCGAGACTCCGTCCACCAGCACGGTGCAGGCCCCGCAGTCGCCGCTGCGGCACCCTTCCTTCGTGCCCTTGAGCCCGAGGCGCCAGCGGACCGTGTCGAGCAGCCGTTCGGAATCCGGAACCCCGGCGAGCGTCGCCGGTCGGCCGTTCACGGTGACCGAGAGCGCGCCGTCGGTCATCGATCCCCCCGGGGCGCCGCGGCGACCCGGTGCACGGCCCGTTCGACCAGCGTCATGACGAGGTGGCGTCGGTACTCCTCGGACGCCCGTCGATCGGTGACGATCGGGAGGTGGCCCGCCGCCTCCTCCGCGGCCCGATGCACGTCGGGCTCGTCGGGGTTCGGGGACGTAAGGCGCGCCTCGGCTTCGGGAACGCGGACGGCCCGCGGCGGGATGCCACCGACCGCGACCCGCCAGCCCCCGTCCGAGGGGGAGTACGCCGCAGCGACCGCGATCTGCGAGACGTCGTTCGCGGGACGGACCCGCTGCCACAGGTAGGCCGACGGCCGTGGCTCGGGAAACCGCACCGAGCGGATCAGCTCGCCCGGGGCGAGGGCGGTCCGTCGCGCGCCGACGATGAACCGGTCGATTGTCACCGTGCGCGGTCCGTGGGGGCCGACGAGCTCCACGTCCGCGTCCAGCGCGAGCAGCACCGGGATGAGGTCGGACGCCGGCGCGGCCCGGCCGAGGTTGCCGCCGAGCGTGGCTCGGTGTCGGAGCTGGACGCTCCCCACGGCGCGGATCCCCTGGAGGAGCCCCGGGTATCGAGTGCCGAGGTCGGGGTCCCGCTCGAGCGCCCGGAGCGGCAGCGTGCTCCCGACCGTGAGCACGGGGCCGTTCCAATCGAGGGTCCGCCACGGGAGGTGGCGGAGCGACACGACGCGACGGGGGGCGGACTTCGCGCCGTCCAAGTCGAAGAGGAGGTCCGTTCCACCCGCGAGCACCACGACCTCGCCCGGCGCCCCGGTCCGGAGCTCCGCGATCGCGGCGTCCACGCTCGCCGGTGCGGTCAACGAGAACGCGGCCATCCGGCCGCGGAGCACGCAGACGAAGCTAATGGTTTCGCGCTCGAAACGGTCCGGGCACGCCTTCTTTTTTATCCGATGAGGGGCTTTGGCAACCGGACCGCATGCCATTCGAACTCGCGTTGCGTTACAGCACTCCCCTCACCCCGATCGCCGACCTCGACGAGGTGCTGCGCGAATTCCTGCGGCTCGTCGGCTACCTGCCCGAAAGCGAGGAGGGGCGCGGCTCGGAAGGACCGATCGCCCAGAGCCTCTCGTTCCGCCTCGTCCGGGACTGCCTCCTGAAGGACCCGGCGCGCGCGTGGTACATCGACGAGCTCACCGCGGTCCTCAAGACGTCGAAGCCGACCGTCTATCGCCATGTGAACAAGCTCAAGGCGCTCGACCTCTTGGAGGAGGTCGGGGGGGCCGCCGACGGGAAGGGGCGCAAGGGGTACCGTCTTCGGTACGGGAACCTCGCTCGCGCCTGGGACTTCACGGAAGCGAACGCGCAGAACGCCCTCCGCCGATACCGGGAGACGGTGAATCACTTGCAGACCCTCGTAGAGAAGAAGGCGCTCGAGACCCCGCCGAAAGTCGTGCCGACCGCGCGCGTCGCGACGCGGGACCGGGGAGGGGGCCGATGAGCGAGCCGGCCGCGGCGAAGCGCGCGGCGATCGCGCTCACGCAGGGGTCGAAGGTCTCGGTCCGTTCCGCCGGCACCGAGAACGCGGTGATCGTCTCCTCGGGCGTCTACCGCGGACTCGTCTCGATCAGCGGCGACAACGCGCTCGCGATCGAGCTCGACGGGTCGAACGACGACCCGAAGGGACGCATCCGCATCGTGCCGGTGCCGGCCGTCCTCGCGATCGACATCATCGAGGCGGCGAAACCGGACGAAGAGAAGCGCAGCGAGCCGCCGCAGTCCCCCGGATACTTCCGCTAGCGCGTCGGGGTCGCCGGCGGGGTACGGGCTTGCTGGGAGTTCCGCCGCGGCACGCGTCCGCGATTTCGAACCCAGGTCGCTGGCTTCGAAGGCCAGCAGGATAGTCCAGACTACCCCACAAGCCCGCCGACCTTCCACGGGGTGCCGGCTATTTGGACGTTCCGGATTCCCGGCGCCCGGGTCGTCGTCCCGGTCCGAGGGATGGGCCTCCCGGTTCAGGCCGACGAGCCGCCCGACGCCTCCGAGCGGAACGTGTCGAGCGTCGTTTGCGCGGTCGACCCGGGGAACAATGTCGCGACCGAGTCGGAGAGCAGCTGGATCCGCTGACGGACGTACGGGGTGATCCCGTCCATCGCGGCGAGCCGCTGGGAGAGGGGCAGGTACTTGCGGACCGAGGCCTCGTAGACCGTGGAGAGGAGCTCGCCGTCGCACCGGCTACCGCCCCGCTCCGCCACGCACCGTCCCGAGAGCGGGGGCCGACGGTACGACGCCTCGCACGACTTGCATCGGAACCGCTGCGTCCCGTAGCTCTTCAGATTCCCCATCACGTCGGGAAGGAAGTGCGCGTTCAGCACCAGCGTGACCGCCTCCGCGAGGTCGACCGCGCGGATCTGGGCCGACAGCACGATCGACCGCTCGACGAGCTCGGCCATCGGACGGCCTTCCCGGTACGTCGAGCGCACCGGACCGCCGGCGATCCGGTGCGTGTCGTGGGTGAATCCGTACCCCGACAGCGACCGGGAGGTCCCGAGGCGGTGGCCGACGAGGTCGAGCAGGGGTTCCACCTCCTTCGGGTTCCGACGCTCGGCCGCGGCGCGGTAGAGCGCGAGCGGGTACCGGCTCCCCGCGTCGACATTGTGCGCCTCCTTGTCGACCTCGGTCGCCTCGAGCCGCGTCGTGAGGACGAGCGGTTTGTCCATCAGGGCCCCGCGGCTCTCGGGCAAGTAGGCGCGCGAGAAGTTGAGCAGCGCATCCAGCAGCAGGGTGACGGAGTCCTCGTCACCGTCGCAGTTCCGTCGTTTCGCGGCGTGGAAGACCGGGTGCGCGAAACACGCCTCCGCGTCGGAGAAACCGAGCAGACGACCCGCGACCCCGCCCGAGGTATGGGGCGCGAGCGCGACGACGAGATGCCCGACGAGCTCCTCGGCCCGGTCGGCGCGGTAGTACGGGTCGACCCCGTAGAGACGGACGAGCTCGTCGTCGACGAACTGGGAGAGCCGGGTGAGATACGCTCCGCAGGAGCGCGAGACGATGAGGTCCTGGGGCGCGAGCTCGACGAGCTGCTCGGCGTCCACGAGCGGGGCCCCGGTCCAGTCGTGATCGTAGCCGAGGCGCCGGAGCGTGGCGAGGTCCGTGCCGACCTCGGCGGGGCGGAAGTGCGTGAGCGGCAGGTCGGTGAGGTCGAAGCGGGCGGTGCCGTCCTGGTAGACCGAGATCTGGTGCGAGGCCCGCAGGATCCCCTTCTCGATCGCTTCCGGCACCTTGCCCGGAGACGTGAGCCCCTTCACGCCCTTGACGACCGGAGGTTTCGCAAGGTGGAGCCGCTCGAGCGCGTCGCTCCAGAGCCGGGCCATCGGCAGGGCTTCCGACACGGTCCGGTCGGTCGCCTCCGTGTGCGCGCCGCACGGGCACCGCGTCCACACCGTGGAGCGCCCGCAGACGGGGCAGTGGCGCACCCCGAGGTCGACCTTCACCCCGTCGCGCATCGACCGGCGGGCCGCCTCGGGCAGCGAGCGACTCGGCCCACCGGCGCTCCCCACGGGGAACAGGGCGTGCACGTTCGGTTGCATGCTGCGCTGATACGCCTTCTCCGGTCGCCCGACCCGGCCCCCGACCCGGGAAGGCCCCCGGGCGCGGACGGGGACGCCCGCGAGCCGGCTCACGTAGGTGAGCGTCTCCTCCTCGACCGGGTCGAGCGACGAGCGACGGACGAGCAGCTCCCCTTCCGGGTCGAGACCGAGACCCCCCACGAGGCCGGCGGAGGCGTCCGGCTCGCCCCGAAGGTTCTCCCCTTCCACGGGCCGAGAGAGGAACCCGAGCCGCACGAGCACCTCCCGCCACAGGGGGTCCGCCGGCAGCACGAGCGCCCCGCCGACCCACCGTCCGCTGCGCTCGACGAACTCGCTGAGCGCCCGAACCTCGGCCGGGGTGAGGTCGTGCCAGAAGAGCAGCCACCGGGGGTGCAGGGGGACACGGTACGTCTGCGCGACGCGGACCGCCTCGGCGTACGACGGGACGTTCATCCCCTCGGCGACGTCCGCGCCGGCCGCGCGAAGCTCTTCGAGGTGCCAGTCCGGGGAGTACGCTCCGGGGACCAGAGGCCGGTTGTTCTCGAGGAATTCCCCGAACGAGACGAGGATCTCGCCGAGGTCGACGATCCGACGGACGTGCGAGCGGAGCGCTTCCGCTCGCGCGAGGTCGTGCACCGCCGTGACCGTGCCGTCGTCGAGCTCCACGATCGGCCCCTCGATCGTATCGCAGACCCCCATCGCGGTGGCCTTGCCCGGGTACTCGAGCTTCACCTGGGTGCCGATCGCGATGAAGTTCTGCAGCAGGACCATCGTCGCCGGGTTTATCGCGCACGATGCGAGACCGGTCGTGCGGGCGCGGCCGTAGACGAGGCGGAATCCACCGGGGTGATTCGGGTGCGCCAGGACCGGCCGGCCGCCGACCGAATCCTGGAGGTACTTGGGGGTGCGGGCGTCCTCGTCGTCGGTCGTGTGGTGGCCGACGTCCGCGAGGAATTCCCATCCGTCGAGCCCCATCTTTTCGACGATCTTCGAGAGCTTGGCCGCCTTCTGGCACAGTCCCTCCGCGATGACGAGGCAGGCGCCGCCCCGGATGCCGTTGGTCGGTACGCGCGGGAGATTGCGGAACGCGCTCACCTCCGCGTCGCCCTCGGTCGACTCTCCGGAGATCGCGACCGGGACGTTCCGCACGACGAGGTCGATCTCGTCGGCGGTCGGCACGTACTGGAGATGCTGATGGTACTTGTACAGAGGGATCTCTTCCTTGTACCGCTCCACCTCGTCGTGCTCGGGTCGGAACGCGGCCAGCCCGAGGTCGCGTCGGACCACGTCGGCCAGCAGCACGCTCAAGGCCTGGGCCGTCCCGCCGGCGGCGCGGATCGGACCGGCGTAGTACAGTTCGATGTACGGGGCCTGGCCCCGGCTCTCGCGGACGTGGACTTCCGCGAGGCCCTCGAGCGGTGCGACGAGGATCCCCTCGGTCAGGATCGCGAGGCCCACGCGGAGCGCGGCATCCACGCGCGCCGCGACGGAGCTCCCGCGCGCGGGGTCCCGGGCGATCCGGCGGGCCACGGTGAGGGCAACCTCCTCGCGCGGAAGCGTCGCCGCGAGGGTCCGGATCTCCTCCGAGATGCCGTCGATCCCGAGGTGGGCGAGCAGCTTTTCGACGCGCATCGCCATGTCCTGGGCCCGCGGGATCTCGGACCCGGTCTCGGGGTCGTATCCTTCGTGTCGAGCCCGTCCCGCGACCTCGTAGGCCCGGTCCACCTCGGCCTCGATCGCGCGAAAATACGGTTCCACGCGCTTCGCAGTGACGGGACGGTCTTAAACCCGCGCGACCCCGGCGTCCGACGGCGACCGCCGACCGGCCTAACGGCTCGTTCCGGCGGGCCGCGACCCCGCGCGGAGGCTCCGACGCGCCGGACCCCGACTGCCGGGTTCGCCACCGTTCCGCTCTACGGAAAGTGTCGTGGGCAAAAGTGGGTGGATTGCACAGAAGCATTTCGAGGTCGTATGGAATAGCATTCTCACGAACTCCTTCGGAAGTGTGGTGTAGAATTTGCCAGCCCGGCGAGGACTTTCCGCATCATTTGAAGTAGTCGAAATAGATTCGAAGCTAAACCAAGGTCGAACAACATGACTGCGCGCGACGAGCGCGTGGTCTGGACCGTGCCGGGTGCGGCCTCAGACCCACCAGGCAGTTTGTGTCTTGAGACTCGGGACGCGATCACACTCCGTTCGTCATGGGACCTTTCGGTCTCGAGGATGGGGAGATGAAATTGGGGGAACAGGAGATGGGCGAGAGCTGGGGGAGTTCAGACGCAGCTGTTGGCAAAGAGGAGGGCTGGAACAGAGAATCTCGCGGCGGACTTGGGATAGCCCTGTCGATTGGTCTAGTCGTAACGTTGATGATCACTGCGGGTAGCGCTCGTGCCTCGTCGTCTGCAGGACCCCAGGTATGCGGATGCTCCTGCTACCATGACTGCGGTGGCGGCTGCCCGTCGGGCACAACTCTGGGGCTGACGGCCTCCACGCAGGCCGAAGCCACGAACGTAACCCTTTCTTGGTATCCTAGCACCGCTGATCTCTACGGAACGTGGGCCAATGTCACGTTCGGGAACTCGACGGCGTATCACTTCTACGCTGTCAATGATTCGTTCGGGTCCGGCGATAGCGGTTCAGGCGTCTTCATCGATTATCTCCAACCGTCCACCGTGTATTATTACAAGATCGTCGCGTGGGGGTATTGCATCAGCACGCCCAACTCCTACTATCATCAGACATATACCGGGACTTGGACGACAAGCTTGGACGCGATGTCGACCATCAGTGGCAGAGTAGTGGATGTCAACGGGACCGCGGCCCCGTCCTGGATGGAGGTATGGATCCGTTGCGCCGGCTCGCAGAGCCTCGGAAACTACTGGCCACAAACCAGTGGGACGGGGTACTACTCCTCAGGGAACTTGGGTTCGGGCTATCAGTTGAACTGTGCAAATGATGGAGGTTATGCTGTCACCGCAATGACTGAGCCTAATGTAGGCGGGAATTACGCAAGTTGGCTCGGTCATTGGAACGAAACTATCGTCGTGTGGGCTCCCCAGTGGCTCAACTTCGGCCTCCCTACCGCAACGGCCACTTGGTTGCCCATGTCCGCCGCTTTCGTCAATAACAACGGGCGGGCCATCCAGAGCGGTTCGTACTACTTGAGTAGTCAGTATTCCAAGTCGTGGGATGGAGCCAGCCAGTCATCTGACGTGCAATTTGCGGAGTCCGGCAACTTCACGTACCCGGTGAATCAGAATGTGATTGACCTAGGTCTTTACCAGACTACGGGCGTACTCATGATGAACGCAGTAACTAATCGGACTCCTTACATCGGGGGGATTCAGTACTGGGGAGCACAACTCAAGAGCATCGACAATCCAACGTACACGAGTGACCCGGATAGCCTCGCCAACTTCAACCCAACAAACTGCTACGGCACGTACAAGATCAACAAACCAGCCGGCACTTGGTGGAACGGTTCGGCGACGGTTGGAGGATCGATCACCAATACCGAGCAAGCTGGAACTTACCTTACATGGGGAGTCGGTGCTGGGATAGGGTTGGATTTTGGACTCGACGGAGGAATCGGAATCGCCGCGGGGGTTGAGGTTACCTTCACCGTAGTGGACACATCAGAATCGGTCACCATCTCCCAATCGGCAGATTGGGGTTGGAACGTACATTATGCCTCGAGCGGTGAGTTCTACTCTGTCTGTTTCGATACCAGCGGACCTGGTAACACGGAGGTCATGCACATTTACGAGTCGAGTTCCTAAGCGCGGCGAGCAACCCCGCCGAAGTGCCGACAGACATATGAGGGCTTGACGAGCTAGACGTGTTGACGAACTCGAAAGCGTCCGCCCTCGAGAGCGTGAGACGGTGACGCGATCCGGTCTACTTAGTTCCGCACCGTTGATTTGCGGAGTCGCAGCGGGGCTCATCCTCGTCCTCGTTATCGCTCCTCCCCCCCTCGAATCGAATGTACAAACCGGGAACGCCTCGGGGTACACATACGATCAGGCGGCGGGCCACGCTGTTCTCAAAGCTTCGAGCATCGCCGGCGGACCGTGGCGACTAATTTCCGTCGTGGGGATTCTGACAACGCAACCTCTCGCCCCTCAGCCGGACATAATCCCACCCGCCGCTTGTCAAGACCTTCCCGGACCCACGGTGTGGAATGCGTCTAGGATCCCGGTCTGGGCCGGTCCTCTGAACTCGGGAGTAGCCCCCTTTTGGGAGTTTCTTTTCATCAACTCAACTGGTGCGATCCTCGCCATCCAGACCGTCAACCAGGCCGTCGCGAGTGAACAGCCAATTTCTCCGACCACGCCGTGCGGGGCCGCACTATCGGTTATCGGGGGAAAGGCCTATTCCCTCAATAGCTCCCCGACTGTTAGCGCTCCGGTCGATTCTCCGGTTGCTGCCGGAATTGCGTGGGATTACGGGGGCAAGCAACTCTTCACGACTCAGCACCAGACTGCGGTATATCTTGGGCTGGGTGGGCCCTATCCATTGTTTGGGATTCCCTGGGGTCCCGGCTGGGGAGTGCTCTACTCGACGTGCGGAATTGGAGGATTCTCCGGTAATGCAGCCGATGTTCAGTTCGGAATCCAGAATGCCTCCGGTCCCTCGTTCGTACTCGCTGGCAACTCAACCTGCACGTTCGGCAACTACTCACTCTCCTTCGGTGCCAAAACCGTGTCCGGCGCCACCGGCGGCGGCGTCTGGGTGTCGTTTCCAATCTCCGTGAACTCCCCGGTTGTCAACAACTCGAGCGAGATCGTCTCACTAAACGCTTGGATGACTTCCCTGAGCGTCACGAACTCCTCCGGAGGCTCTGTTCCCGCCGCTCCGGTTTCCTGTACGACCGGGACCTCCGGCCCATTCACTTGTAGCCCAACGGCCCCCGGATGGTTTGCAGGTCTTTCAACGGATCGGGGTTACTGGCTCGACCTCTTCTGCACGATAAACGGAACTGCCGGTTGGACCGCGCCGAACGTGGGAGTTTACACATTCGACTCGATAGTCGTCTATCTACCTCCCTCGCTTGCGACCGCTTCTCTGACACTCTCCGCGACCTCTACGTTGGCAACCACGGAGATTGGCGGATCCACTCTATTCTGACCCCGGCGTTGCGTATCCACTCCCCTGTAAGCCTGTTCGCTAAGACCCCAAGAAATCACCTACTGCCAGAGAGACTTCCGTCAGTGTGTCGGTTGCCCGTTAGTTGGAAATTGACGCCTGCCGAACCTCCCCGCCTCGAATGAAATCACAAAGTCGGGAATAAAGTCACAGCCTTTCCGCCTTACGAATTAAAATCCCAAAGCCGAATCGTGAGTATGTGCGAGGCCTTTTGCTGAATCAAGCCGGCATCGTTATTGTAGAGACTCGTGAGGGTGTCTACCGGAACCGAAGAGCCCGTGTCGGCTGGTCCAGGTTCAGGCACAACCCGGGAAATCCCCAGCCATATCTGATGTTTCGGTCCCGCTAACGCACTAAGGCCTCCGCACAAAAACACTTTACGTTGCACAGAAACCCTCACACAGAAATTAGTTCTCGGGCAAAGCCGTCGCAACAGGAAGCGAGTGTGCTGGATGTTAGCGCGTGGACTCGGGCGGGTCCCGCCGCGTTACAACCAAGTCTTGACGGTCGAAAGGTCCCGAGGAGTTACTGAACCGTCTTGATTGGACCGAGTTGAGGACGGGCGATTGCGGCACGATTTCGGAAGGGTCTATGACCGTGGATTCGTTGTGACCGTCGAAAATTATGCAGGGGAATTGGAAGGCCTACTTCTCTTTCCCCTTCCTGTCGCTGATTGCTAGCGGAGTGGTATTTCTTGGTCTTACCGGATTCGCGAGCATTGGCTCTGGGGGACTCCGCCTTCCAGGGGAGCATGCCGCATTCGTTGTGCTCGCGGTGGTTTTCTCCATCCTCCTCATCCTTGGCCAACTAGATTGCTCTCTTTTCGAATCCACGGTGGGATTTAGGGTGGGAAAGCTCCTCCACCTGACGCAGCGTGACAATCAAGACCTCGTCTACGAGCAACAGGTCAAAGGTAACATTGCCAAAGGAACGGAGACCATCGACGTTGCGTTGACCATCCTCTGGATCGTGATTCTCGTCGTGGGTGGTTAGAACACGACACCACCACGTCCGTGGGATAAGGGCGCAGTCTGAGAATCCAGCATCGATTTCACCGATCTCGGCCCCGTGACGTCAATCCTCTTCACCAGCTCAATTGACGGCCTGATGTACTGTGCTCAGTTCCGAGAGGAAGCGGTCGTCTTGCGTGATGATGAAATTGAGACGAAGACCCTCCCAGGAACCGTCCCGTGCGCGCTTCAAAGATCGGTATTCATCGACACGATATTTCCGGGTGTCAGAGAAGAGTTTCCTGACATTGGAATCCCTGGGACCTCGAGCAAGTGGCTCGAGTCCGTCTTGCCATCGATCAAATTTGTAAGGAATATCGCCGCTCTGAAACTGAGGCTCGGACCGTTCTATGGAGCACATCTCTCAGTTCCAACAGTTCGAGTCCATGAAGTATTGGATGTGACCAGGAGGATACTCTACAGTCGGCCTTAGCAATAGACCGACGACCGAATCGATAAGGTGACGGGTCAATTACTGGACGGCACCTTATCAACTCACGTCGACACCCTGTTCCGCCCTACGAGAGCAACGACTTCGGGATGGCGTTCTAAGCGCATGGCCGCGTTGGCCGAGACTTTTTGTTCGCACAGAAACTCCCCAAGCTACGAGTTTCGAGTTGCTCCCGGCAGGTGTTTCAAGCGTGCCCATTGAAACGCTAACCGCGTAGGCCATGCTAGCCTGTCAGATGAAATATTGACGTGGCGATTCAGGCTCGACCAAGGTCGACCGACATGACCGCAGGCGACGGACGCCTGGCCACGACAGTGGAGTGTGCGGACCCAAACGCCCTCAACGAGCCGGGATTGATCCCTGTTGGGCCTGATGGCGCGCGTCCGTCTCCTTCATGCAGTCGACCAATGGATCTCAAGGAGTCGCGGAGGAGGTGACGCACACGAATCTCGAGTCGAAGAGCTACGGCAACCACCGAGTCTGGCTCAGAGTGCTGCTTTCAATTACAGTCGCGGTCACGTTGCTCGCGTCGGCGGGCGCATTCGGGGAGGCCTGGGCAGGCCCGGATACCCACCCGCCACCACCGCCGGGCGGAGGCGGACCCAATCACGTCTTTCTCACTATTCGGGTCTTCTATGGTGTAGGAGTAGTCAAGCTGAACGGCTCGACCTACACGAATGGTCAAGTCGCCACCCTTCAGTCGGGCATCCCCGTCAGCCTGTCCGTCTCAAGCCTCGATGGTGGGTACAGCTTTAGTGATTGGGAGAGTGATGTTGGAAATTTCACAAGTGCCACATCATCTTCGACAACGTTCACGCCTTTCAATTCGGAGGCCGCCGGAACGCTTGCTCTAATCCCTCAGGACACTTGGCAATCAGGGCAATCCTGGGCCGGCTATATCGTGGACAACAACGACGAGAGCATTTCCTGTACCGGTGGCGTATACTACAACGTTCCGCCGACGACCTATGTGGGCAATGGATGGCCCACCGTAGACATCAACTCAATTTGGGTGGGAATCGGCGGTGATCAGGGTAACACCTCCCTCTGGCAGGCCGGGATTCTAGTATGGTACACCGGGAATGTTGGGGGTGGGGGAAACCAGCTTTACTGGCAACCTTTCACTGAGACAGTAACATCGTCTGGAGGCGGCACTGAATGGGTTGGCTCCTCGTCCAGTGATTTTCCGTCCGCGCTGACCATATCGGTATGTACCAACAACGGCCAAGACACGGCTCAGATTGAGGCCTACTACGCCAACACGGGGCATAGCACTTGGTGGAATGAAACCAGCAATAACTTCTGGCCGGATAGAAATACCGGGGAATGGATTGTGGAGGATCCTATTTATCAGGGCAATCGCGTACCCCTCGGTGCATTTGCTCCATTCGGCGTGGAATATCCTAGTTGGACTGACAATGGGCGGTCGTACTACGAGTTCCTCGGCCCGTTGACGTATCTTAGTCTCACCGATACCGCCTACGGAACCCAATACGTCACTCCGGGATCGATAACCACGGGATACGGACAGTTCCCGATATCATACAGCACGTAGGTGGAGCGTGTGGGAGTTGATACAAAGTTACGGGTGCTGACCGCTTAAGGCGGAGACGTTTACTAGTATGACGGCGAATTTAGAGGATGGAGTAACGATGGAGTCAGCGGTTGGCAGCCCGCGATTAGTATTCGGAGCAGTTCCCATTGGAGTCGGGGTGGGCCTACTCCTCCTGGGGGCTTGGACCTACTTCACCCCTCCTGCCGCATCTTGTTCCGGCCCATTCGCATGCACGACCGCGCCATTCCTGCCCGGTTACTCAGTGTTGGCAGATACTCTAATTCTTGCAGGAGTCACTCTCATCGCCGCGGGTCTCGCTGCGCTCGGCCGAGCATTAATTCGAAGTCACAGGTTGGTCAGGCTTTCGCAGTCGTTCTCATAGAGCGCGCCAGTTCTTTGGCACCGACGGTAATCGACAAGTCGAGAATTGAATCAACCAGACGCGGCGCGCCGCGGCTAACCACGACCGATTGCAGCACAACTTCGGAGTTCTGTAATGGATTGAGGACTTCTGTCACACGGCCACACGTCTGTCGTGATTAGTCACAAAGCCTCTCCTTAGTCCCAGTAGAACGACAGCCGAATCGATTTAGCGACAGGTCAGAGATTGAACGACACCTTCCGCTCTACGCAAACGTTTATGTACGATTCTCCAGAGTCCTTGGGCAGAGCGTATGACGCTCGTCCGACAAACAGGGCGGGGATAAAACGATGAAGTCCATCATCCAGGAAGCGATCGCGAAACACCAGGAAAACCAGACCCTGGTCGAGGAAAAGAAGCCGGCCGCGCCAGCCTATGCGAGCTCGGACGACGCCGAGTTGGCGAAGCTGGCCGAGACCCTGAAGGTCAACATCCGGATCGTCGGATGCGGCGGCGGCGGCTCGAACACCATCAACCGGTGCGTCGAGGAAGGCATCCAGGGCGCGGAGATGTGCGCCATCAACACGGATGCGAAACACCTGCTCACCATCCACTCCCCCCGCAAGATCCTCATCGGCCGCCGGGCCACGAAGGGCCTCGGCGCCGGGGCCCGCCCCGAGATCGGCGAGGAAGCCGCGCGCGAGAACGAAGAGGAGCTCCGCCAGTTCGTGAACGGCGCGCACATCGTGTTCATCACCGCCGGAATGGGCGGCGGAACCGGGACCGGCTCCGCGCATCTGGTCGCTCGCCTCGCGAAGGAGGCCGGCGCGCTCACGATGGGCGTCGTCACGCTCCCGTTCGCCGGCGAGGGCGCCGCGCGCATGGAGCAGGCCCGGGACGGGCTCGAGCGCCTGCGCCGCGTCTGCGACACGACGATCGTCATCCAGAACGACAAGCTGCTCGAACTCGTCCCCCGCATGCCCCTCGACTCCGCGTTCAAGCTCGCGGACGCGGTCCTGATGACCGCGATCAAGGGCATCACCGAGATCGTGACGCGCCCGGGACTCGTGAACCTCGACTACGCCGACATCCTGACCGTCATGAAGGACGGCGGGGTCGCGCTGATCGGGCTCGGCGAGAGCGAGAGCGCCACGGACCGTGTGACCGAGGCGGTCACCGAGGCCCTCACGTCCCCGCTGCTGGGGTCGGTCGAACTCAAGGACGCCACCGGCGCGCTCGTCCGCGTGATCGGCGGCCCGACCATGACCGTCAGCGAGGCCGAAAAGGCCGCGGCGCTGGTCGGCGGCAAGATCTCGAAGCGCGCCCGCATCATCTGGGGCTGCTCCGTCGAGAACTCCCCCGAGATGGAGAACACCATCAAGGTGCTCCTCATCATCACGGGCGTCCGCGCGCAGAGCCTTCTCGGTCAGAAGGGAGGCTACGCCGCCGGTGAGTCCGAGGAAGTCATCGACCTCGTCCGCTAGGCCGAGACGCTCCCGTCCCCGCTACCTCGGTCTCGAGGTGGCGGGGGAACACCTTCCGCCCCATTCCCCGCGCGCCTGGGAGAGCCTGCTCGCCGAACGGCTCGGGGCCTCGGGCGCACCCGGTCCGCGGTTCCGCCTGATCCGGTCCGATGGTCGGCGGGCGATCGTCGAGGTCGACCAGCTCACGGCGCTGAAGGTCCGGTCGGCGTGGGGCGCGACCCCGCCATCGCGAGACGCGATCGTCGTGACCCCGCGACGCACGTGGGGGACGCTTGTCGGCGCGAAGATGTGGCTGCGGGCGAGCCGCCCGAAGGACCGACGGTAAGGGAAGGCGCCGTCGTGCGCGACCCGCGGGCCGGGACCAAAGACCGGGCGCGGCCTAGGCGACCTTGAACGAGAAGGCGCCGACGACCAGGCTGAACGATTGCACCTGGGAAGCGGGCAGGGTGATCGTCAGGGTGCCGACCGGACCGTTCGTGCTGTAGAGCTGCGTACACGCGCTGCTGGGGCACGCCAGGTACGGCGCGAGCGACGGGATCGTTTGGAAGTAGCTGTACCACCCGGCCACGTACGGGCTCACGACGGTGACCGTGACCGACGAGCCGCTCTGCAGGGAGAACCCGTTCGACGGGAACGAGAACTGCTGGACCGAGAGCAGCCGGAGGCTGAGCTCCGCGGTGCCGGTCCCTTGTTCGGGGGTCACGGAACTGTTGAAGAACTGGGGCACGAACATCGTGAACGCGTTCTGAGAAAAGGAGAGCGTCGGCGGTGAGATGAACACCGGGATGCTGGTCGGTTGCACGTAGAGGACCGCGCCCTGCTCGTAGGCGACCACGGCCGAAGGGGCGTAGGTGTTGTGGAGCGCCACCTGGAAGCCGGAGCCCCCGCAGTAGGTGGTGCTGCACGGGCTGCTGAGCGTCGAGACGCTGATCGTCCTCGACGGCGTCGAGGGCCCGGTGACCGAGAAGGCGACCTGCAGGGACGATTGGTTCACGAGCGGCAGGATGGTGGAGGAGTCCGGAGCCGAGAACGGAGGGGCGCCGGCCGAACCGAGGGTGAGTGGAGCGGAGACCTGCGCGCCGACCGCGTCCGCGGAGCTGTACGCCTGAAGGAGCGCTCCGAACTGGGCGACCTGGTTCTGCACCAGGACCCCGTGCTGCAGGTCGTTCTGCCCCATCTGGCTCGGGAGCGTCGTCGAGATGTAGTTCGCGATGAAGA
>Ga0335078_10001172_pt1 | contig 39756 bp, 13 predicted proteins | sample Lox_Sample_32_FD_206711 | JGI IMG/M metagenome (GOLD analysis project Ga0335078, IMG submission 206711) | Soil microbial communities from Loxahatchee National Wildlife Refuge, Florida, United States - Lox_Sample_3.2 | ecosystem: Environmental > Terrestrial > Soil > Wetlands | place: USA... | reverse complement strand
GCCTACCTCGACTTCAACGTGGGCGGAACGGGCTACGACCTCGAACGGAACGCCTACTGCTACAACTACTCCTGGATGACGAAGGCGGTCTGCTACGTCAATAGCAACTCCTACCCCTCGTTCCCCCCCTGGTTCTTCGACGCGGGGGCGAGGATCGACCTCGGCGGGCAGGGGTCCACGGGGATCGGGTTCTGGAACGGGACCGGGAACGGTAGTTTTACCGGCGTCGGAATCCAGGCCAACGTCACGATGAACGGCCCCATCAACGAGACGGCGTGGGCCGGCGGCATCGGGTTCTACAACGAATCGTTCATCGCGAAGGGCCTCCCGAGCACGTCCGTCTACCACTATGACTTCGCGGGCCGGTCGTTCGCGGCGCCCGGGAACGCGCTCTCGATCGCGCCCGGAGTGTACACCGGGATGTACGCGGTCACGAACATCTGGGCAAATTCAAGCCAGGCCGGTTGGGAGTACTTCGGTACTCCGGATGTAGGCTCGCCCGTCATCGTCCCCGCGGAGCCGGTCGTGAACCTGAGCTTCGCCTACGTGGACGTGGGCGCCCCGGTGGGCACGATCTCGTTCCACGCCGCCGGGCTCTCCGTCGGGACGGTCTGGGACCTCGGATTCAACGGAACGGAGTACTCCTCCTCGACGCCCTGGATCAACGTGACCGAGCACTCGGGCACGTTCCCCGTCGTGGGGTACCCGGTCGTGGCGGCGAACGGGTCGGTGGGCTACACGCCGAGCGGCATCCCGAGCTCCTGGTCCGTGTCGACCGGGTCGACGTACCTCGTCACCTACGTGAACGCCTACCGGGTGGTCGCGACCGCCGGCACCGGCGGGACGGTCCTCGGAACGGGCCACGGGACGATGTGGCTCGCGGCCGGCGGGAGCGCTTCCTTCCATGCGGTCGCGTCGGGGGCCTACACGTTCGGCGGTTGGACCGGATCGGGCTCCGGGTCGTACACCGGCCCGAGCACCTACGCCAACGTGACAGTGAACGGACCGATCGTGGAGCTCGCGGCGTTCTACCCGCTCCCCGTGAACCGGTTCAACATCACGTTCACCGAGCAGGGATTGGCCCCCGGCACGCCCTGGACCGTCTTCCTATCGGGCGTGGGCTACTCCTCCGTCGGGGAGACGCTCCAGATCACGAACCTCTACCCGTGCGGTCCGCTGGGGACGTACAACGTGAGCGTCCCGTACGCGTTCGTGAACGGGACGACCCTGGTGCGGTTCGCGCCGGTCTCCCACCCGAAGACGGTCTGCTCGACGGGCATCGCAACCTTCCCGATCGTCTACGATCCGCAGTACTACCTCACGCTCCAATCGAGCGCCGGTGGGTTCGGGGAAGCCACCGTGGGGAGCCTCACCACGACGACGAGCACCTGGGTCGCGAACGGGTCGTCCGTGGACCTGAGCGTCTTCGCGCTCCCGAGCTACATCTTCCTCGGCTGGAATGGGAGCGGCATCGGCGCGTACACCGGCCCGAGCCCCTCGCCCGGGTTCATCATGCTCGGCCCCGTGACCGAGGTCGCCGTCTTTGGACCACCGCCGGTGATCCTTCCCTCGCGCTATTGGTTGAGCGTTTCCGAGTCGCTGCCCCTCGTCAGCGGGACGACCTGGTCGATCACGCTCAACGGGGTGGGGTACACCGCGGCCGGCCCGTCGATCAACATCAGCGGCCTCCTGAGCGGCCCCTATGCCTTCTCGGTCGCGACGGCCTACTCGCCGGACGGACTCGCTCGCTATTCGCCGGTCTCCGCCCCGTCGACCGTCCAGGTGTCGCGCAACGCGACGCTACCGGTGAGCTTCAGCACGAGCTACTGGGTCTCGGTGAGCGCGACGCCCGGCGGGGTCGTCAACAACGGCGTCTCGATCGCCGGCTGGTACCGCGCCGGTCAGACCTTGATGATCGCGGCCACACCGAACGACGGCTTTGAGTTCCTGGGCTGGTCCGGGACGGGCACGGGGTCGTACACCGGTACGGACAACACCTCGACGTTCCCGATCTCGGCGCCCGTGACCGAGCTCGCGTCGTTCGAGCCGATCCCGGCGCCGACGACGCCCGCGAGCTCGGGCTCCGTCTGGACCTCGCCGCCGACCTGGATCGGTCTCGCGGTGGTCGGGCTCGTGGTCGGCGTCACGGTCGGAGTGCTGGTCGGACGCCGCGGCCGACCGGCCGAACCGGCCGCGACCTCGGAGGCTGAGACCGAGGGGGCCGCGGCGGGAGAGAAGGGAGGGAGTCCATGAGGAACCCGAAGGAAACGCCTACGACGACTCGACGAACCGACGTGGGTCGGCTCCCGCGTGTTCTGCCCCGCGTCGCGATGCTCGGGGCGGTCGCCATCGCCCTCGTGTTTCTCGTGGGGGCGGGCCAGCCCTTGGTCCACGCCCCGGTCGCTGTCTCGGCTCCGACGGGCGGGGCCTCGTGGCTTGGCTCGCCCGCGGTCAAGGCCTCGGCCCCCGCCCCCGCGACCGCGGTACCGTCGACCTCGACCACGCCGGCGCCAACGCCCCCGGCGAACGGGCCGGCCGTCTTCTTCAACAACACCATCTTCGCGAATCTTCCCCCGGGCGCACCGAGCGTCTGTGCCAACACCACCTACAACCCCCGGTGCTGGGACTCCACGAGCGAGCCCTCGATGAACTTGACCAGCGCCGGAGTCCTCGCCGTGGCCTACACCGCCTTCACGAACGCGACCGACTGTCCCCAGTTCCTCGGGAACGGCAGCGGCACGACCGAGGTCGCCATTCGGACGACGACCGACTTTGGCCTCACGTGGAGCCTGCCCACCTACTACAACAACCCGATCTGCAACGGCACGGACGGGAACTACTCCTCGTCCGCCCAGCCGAGCCTGACCTCGCTCCCGAACGGGACCCTGGTGATGACGTTCGAGGAGTACAACATCACGACCTGCTCGTACTCATGGTGCTACCGGAACGTGGCACCGGACTTCTGGACCGACCAGCTGACCTACGACCGGATCGTCGTGACCGAGAGCTACGACAACGGGACCACCTGGACCACGCCCGTCGTCCTCGACTCCGTCACTTCCAACCCGTATCAGTACTACGAGATGGACGGCTACCCCGACCTCATGCCCCGGATCGCCTCCTCGGGCGAGACCGTCTACGTGGCGTGGACCAACTACACGGTCACCGACGACTGCGACCCGATGATGGAGATCACGGTCCGGGCGTCCACCGATGGCGGGGCGACCTGGGGCAGCCCGAACGAGGTCCCGCCGATGCTCGGCACCGGCAACTCCTGCAACGGCGACACCTCGTCCGCGTTCAACCCCGACCTCGTGGTCGTGCCGAACGGCACGCTCTACGTGGGCTACGTCACGAAGTACATCGACCTGTGCTTGCCTAACTGGTGCGGCCCGGCCGGGTCGATCGCGGTGGCCTGGTCGACGGACAACGCCACCACGTTCTCGTCCGTCGAAGTGGCGGCGGACCAGTCCTTCCTCTACGACTGGGATGGCGACGGGGATACGATCCCGACGGCCGTTCCCTCCATGGCGTACGACCCGTCCTCGGGCGACCTCTACATCGCGTGGAACGCGGAGGAGATGGGGACCTACTGCCACATGTACGATCCCACCGACGACTACTGCGGGTATGACGGCGCGTTGGTTCCCTTCATCGCCAAGTCGCTGAACGGCGGGACGACCTGGTCCTGGTGGATGGTCAACGCCTCGTTCGTGAACCCGAACGGCGGGCTCTACAACCAGGCGTACATGCCGACGATCGCGGTGACCACGGACGGGACCGTTCACATGGATGTCACCTACATGAACGACTCCGTCTGCAACGGTCCGAGCGGTGGCTGCGGCGCGATGCAGGAGCTCTACCTCAACAGCTCCGACGGCGGGGTCACCTGGATGTCCCCGATCCTCGTCTCGTCGAACTTCACGAGCTACGACCTCTACGAGACCCACCTCGGGTGGATCGGCGACTACGCATCGATCCTCCCCGTCGGAACGGACGTGTACCTGGGATGGACCATGGCCAACTGCTACTCGAGCTACTGTGACTGGCAGTGGTCGACCCCCGCGGTCACCTCGGTGGTCTTCTCCACCGTCTACCGGGGCCCCGGCGTGACGCTCACCTTTACCGAGTCGGGTCTTCCGACCGGGGCGATGTGGTCGGCCGAGGTGATGGGGAACTACCGCGTGGGCACGGCGCCGCAAACGCTCTCCGTCTCGGGGATCCCACCGGCGGACATCGTGGCGTTCTCCATCCCGTGGTACAATGAGACGTGGGGCGTGAGCTACTACGATACCTACACGCCGACGTCCCCCACGTCGTTCCTCACCAGCACGACCATCGCCGCGACGTTCACCGAGCAGGTACTGATGACGATCCAGACGATCCCTGCGTTCCCGTACTACTACTGGACCTCGTCGGGCGCCGACTCGAACTACATGATCAGTCCCGCCCCGGGGAGCTACTGGGTGGCGGTCGGGACCGTGCAAGCGATCTCGGTCATGAACGTCCCCTTCAGCGCCTACTGCGACTGCTGGAACCTTTCGTTCCAGTCGTGGACCGGCTCCGGGCCGGGGAACTACACCGGGCTCTCGGGCAACATCTCGATCACGGTCACGGCCCCGATCAACGAGACCGCGAACTTCCTCGTCCTCGGGTACTGCTGGAGCTACTCGAACCTCTGCTGGTCGTCGTCGTACTACCCCGAGACGTTCGCCGAGACCGGCCTCCCCGCGAACGTTCCGTGGAGCGTCACGATGCTCTTCGCGAACGGGACCGTGGATACCAACACCACCGACGCTCCGGTCCGTCTCGGCTTCCTGATCCCCGAGACCCCGTCGAGCTTCTACGTCTGGTCGGTGCCGGACCCCGCGACGGGCGAGGTCTGGGTGCCGTCGACCGACGCCACGTCCCCCGTGCGTCCGATCACGAACCCGACCGTCCACGTGACGTTCACCCTCGAGGACCCGTCGGACGCGACGTTCTCGACCCGCTTCGTGGAGGAGGGTCTCCCCGCCGGGACGGCGTGGTCGCTCGAGCTAGGCAGCCAATCGCTCGGCATCGAGACGGATTCCACGTTCCTGCCCCTCTGGGGCGGGGGCCCGTACTCGGTCAACGCCTCGCCCGTCTACCTCGAGAACGGCTACGGCTACGTCGCGAGCTCGGTCACCTACACCTCGTACGTGTTCAACGAGTCCGAGACGACGCAGAGCGCGCCGGCCGCTCTCTTCGTGAACGGGTCCGGGGTCGTCACGATCGAGTTCACGCCGATCTTCCTCCTCACGACGTTCGCCTCGGTGGGCGGGACCGTCTCGCCCGCGACCGGGTGGTTCGCCGCGGGGGCCCACGTCCAGTTGAACGAGACGCCGAGCTCCGGCTTCCACTTCGTGAGTTGGCTCGGGGCCGGGAGCGGTGCGACCACGACCGCGCAGAACAGTCTCCCCAACCCCGTCATCACGCCGGGAGGACCGGTCACGGAGACGGCGACGTTCCGTCCGAACCCGCTCCCCACCTACAACGTGACGGTCGTGCCGGTCGGGCTCCCCGCCGGACAGACGGTGATGCTCACCGTCGGCTCCGAGAACTTCGCCGGGGTCGGGAACTTCACCGTGGGACCGTTCTACGCGGGAGAGTACCCGGTGTCGGTTGCCTACGCCTACCTCAACGGAAGCCAGTCGACCCGGTACGTTCCGACCGACATCTCGAGCGACCTGGGCCTCTCCTCGGACGTGCTCTCGGTGAACGCGAACGGAACGCTCACCGTGACGTACGGGACGGAGTACCTCCTCTCGGTCGCGGCGACCCCCGCGGTCGGGGGTACGGTCTCCCCCGCGCCGGGCGCTTACTGGGAGGTCGCCGGGACGTCGGTCCCCCTCGCGGCCACCCCGGCGGCCGGCTACCAGTTCGTCGGCTGGAACGGTACCGCGACGGGGGTCGTCCTGACCCCGTCGACCTCGGTCAGCATGACGAACCCCTGGGTCGTCACCGCCCAGTTCTCGGTCCGACCCGCGCCCCCGGTCGTGAGCTTTTCGGCGACGATCACCGAGACCGGGCTCCCGACGAACACCGGGTGGGGCTTCTCGCTCGGGACGTTCGGGGCCGCCGGCACCAATGGAACCCTCACGGCGCTGGGCCTCAACGGGACGTACAACCTCACCATCGGGACCGTGACGATTTCGCCGGGGGTCCGCTGGGTCCCCGACGTCGTCCCGTCGACGGAAACGATCCACGCGAACTGGAGCTTCACGGTGAACTTCACCGAGCAGTTCCTGGTCACGGTGGTGGCCGGCGCGGGTGGGTTCGCCACCCCGGCGGGCGGCACCTGGGTCGCGGCCGGCGGACAATTGAGCCTGCTCGCGCTCCCGAACGGGACGGGGATGACGTTCTCCAACTGGACCGGGGTCGGCACCGGATCGTACTCGGGGACGAGCGCCGCTCCGACCCTCACAGTGAACGGGCCGATCACCGAGCAGGCGTCGTTCGTGGAGGTCGTGAAGGTCTCGGTGGGCCCGGCCCCGTCGACGACGGGCGGGATGTCGGTCGCGCTCGGGCTCCTCGTGGGCCTTCTCGCGGTGGGGTTCGTGGCGGGCTACCTCCTCCGGCGCGGACGCGGCGGGCGGCCCGCGACCCCGGTCGAGGGGGAAGGCGCCCCGGAATGGGCCGAGTCACCTGAACCCACGCTGCCCTCGGACTACACCGAGACGCCCGAGACGACGGAGAACCCCCCGTAGAACGAGATCGGAGGGGGGGCGGCCCGCCCGTCAGCCCGACGGGTGGGCGGACGTCGAGGCGGGTCCCGGGGTCGGGTGGCTCCCGGTCGGGGGAACGACCAGCGGGCGGTAGAGCCAGGCGTGGATGGCGAGCACCGACGCGCTCACCCGGTGCGGGTCGGCGGTCTTCGGCGGGGCCGAGAAGATCGACCGAGGGAGCCCGTGGACCATCGCGAGCGCGAGCGCGGTGAGCTCGGGAGGCGTCGGAGCGAGTCGGCGGGACTTCGCGATGCCCATCGCCTTGTCGAGCCAGTCGACGATCTCTTTCGGCTCGAGCCAGTCCATCGTGCTGAGGAGCGCCGCGGCCATCACCGGGTCCGGGTGGCGGTCCTTGAGGGCCGCGTGGAGTTCCTGGATCCGTCCCTTCAACGTCGCCGGGTCGGCGCCCAGCGCGACCAGGTAGGACGCCGCGACCCCGCTCTCCTTCGCGGAGAATCCAAGTCCGGCGAGCGCCGATAGCCAGCTTTCGCGCCGGCTCTGGAGGTCGGGGACCGTCGCGGAGAGCGAGGCGAGGAGCGCCGCCTCCTCCTCCCCCATGCCGGTACGGTGGAACCGCGTGAACGAGTCCAGCGCCGGTCGGCCGTCCGCCATGGTGTGGAGCTGAAGGATCGTGGCCGGGGCGACCGACCGTCCCTTCTCACCGAACTTCTCGCGGATCGAGAGGGTGGTGTTCATGAGGGGGGCGTAGACCTGCTCCATCGACGCCCGCGCGGCGTTCAAGAGCTCGGCGGCCAAGAGACGGTCCCTCGAATCCCCGCCCATCACTTCGACCCCGCCCCAGACGTTCCGGAACTCCTCGGCGAGGATCTCGGGGGTCACCCGTCGGTTCGCGAGCGCGATCGCGACGGGACGAAGGAGCGGCAGCGCCTCGGGCGGAGCGACCGGACCAAGGTCGGCGAGGAAGTACTCGGCCCGCTTCGCCACCTCGTCCAGGTCTGTGAGGACCCGGCCCAGGTGGTCCGCGACCTCATCGAGCGAGAGCGTGTCCGTCCGGTACGCCCGCACCGCGAGCTCGTCGAGCACGTGGCGACCGACCGGGGTGATCTCGGGCTGAGCGGCCGACCCCTGGACGGCGCCCTTCTCCGCGAGGAGGGCGAACATCGCGCCGTCCCCCTTCGCCGGGCGACCGGACGCTATCTCGGAAAGAAACTCTCGGACCTCACGGCACGTGACCGAGGCCACGCCCCCGGATAGGGGAGGGCTTACTTAGAAGCTTGGAGAGCGCGGAACCGCCTACGCGCCCACGCCCTGCTTCGGCTTCGACTCCGACGGCGTCTGCGCCTGGGAGTGCGCGCTCGTCGTCGTGCCGCTCATCGCGCCCTTGAGGTCGTTCGCGATGAACGCGCCGATGACCAGGAAGACCATCGCGAGCATCACCGAGATGACGAGGAAGGACGCGAGCGGAAGGACCGTGTTGGTGGTGTAGATGAGCCCGCTCTGGCCCGGGCCCGGAAGGAACGGGATGGGGCTCTTGGGGGCGAGGTAGGTGAAGATCCCCCAGGTGACGCCGATGAAGATCACCGTGATCATCGTGTCTCCCAACCCGTGCGGGTAGTTCTCCGGGAGGTTCCCGTGGCGGAGGGCGAGGTAGACGAACATGATGATGAGGGTGATCGCGAGCGTGTAGGCGAGGAACACGCCGATACCGAGGTACAGCACGGCGAAGACCACCAGCGCAATCGCGTAGAGAGGTACGTCCATGCCGGAATCGCCTAAGCCGTGCACGCTCAGGAGCTTCATAAACCTCACCCCGCCCGTACGGGGAGCGTTGGTCCACTCTCTGGACGCATTCGGGGCTGGAGGGGCTGCTGGCACGGACGGGCGCCGATGAACCCGGGCCGGGACCCCCCGACGCCCAGCGAGAGGGCGTCGTGTTCCAGGCCGCGCCGCGTCTACTACAAGAACGCATCGCCGCGGGAGCGAGACTTCCCCCCGGGGCGCGGTTTTTGTGACGGGCGGAGGGTGGGATTTACATCAGGGAGTCCTCTAAAGGTTTAAGTTCCGACTTCTCTTCGACCGTTTCCGAATGGGCTTCTCTACCGGGTCTCAGTGTAGCCGGCCCGACGCCTCCGGGGGCGTGCCCGTACCCGGAATGAGGGGGTAACCATGGCCGAAGCCGCCTTGAGCGTGATCTCCAGGAAACCGAGCGTTCTCGCGACGAACCGGATTCGCCCCGCCGTACTGGCCGCGGGTCTCCTCTTTTGGGTCACCGTGGTCATCATGGCGGTGCCCGGGACCGGCATCGGCCAGATCGCTCCGACCGGGGCCCCCCCTGCCCCGACGGTCGGCGTGGCGGCCCCGGCCCCCCTCGCCTCCGGCTCGGTCGCGTTGCACACGCCGGTGAGCGCCGCCGTCGCGACCTCCTCCCTCCCCGGCGCCAACCCTGCCCTCGGTACCCCGGTGGACGGTCCCGCCATCGCGGCGTACTGGTCCCAGCACATGGCCAGCCTCGGGAGTTCGACGCTGGCGGGCCGGACCACGGCGTCCTCCTCGAGTTCCGCTCCCTCGCTCTCCCCCTCCTCCCCATCCGCGAAGAGCCCGGCCGCGCCGAATGCCGGGTCGAGCACGCTCACGATCCCCACGGGCGTGGTCACGGGCTACGTCTACTCGAAGCAGACCCTGACCCCGCTCGACGGCGTCGCCGTCGAAGCGTTCAGCGTCGGGGCCTCGATCTGCCCGCTCTCGATCTGCGCGCAGGTGTATAGCTCCTTGAACGGCTCGTTCACCGTCGTCGCGCCGGTCGGGAACGACTACATCTCGCTCCAACTCGCCTGGAACCTGACGAACCTCACCTACGAGACGGTGTACCAGGGCATCACGACGAACGTCGGGACGGTCTACATGGTCGCCGACGGGATCGGCTACGGGTACGTCTATGCGAACACGACCTCCCACCCGGCGATCAACAACGTCGCGCTGAGCGACATCTCGCGCGACGCGACGGTGACGGCAAACCCCGCGCCGGTCTACACCGTCAGCAACGGCTACTTCAAGATCCCGCTCGTTCCGTTCCCGTCGGTCGTTCGGCTCACCCCGCCCCCAGGATACGAGTCGGACTTCCGGTACGCGAACGCGACCCCCCACCTGGCGGGCCAGCCGCTCGTCAACCTGGGGGCGTTCTACCTCACCCACCTCACGCTCGTGAAGGCCGAGCTCTACGACTCCGTGACCGGCCTCGCCCTGAGTTCCTGTCCCGGCGGCGCCCAGTACTGCCACGCCGTGAAGGTCTGCTCCTCGCTCACCACGAGCTGTCAGCTTCAAGGGAACACGGTCTCGGGTTCGACCGTCGAGGCGTGGGCCGCCCCCGGCAACGACTACGTCGTCGTCGACGCCCTCGGCTATCTCGAGAATTCGCACGCGATCGGGAACGTGAGTTCCGCCAAGACTAGCTCGGTCTTCGACGCCGGGAAGGTTTACATGGTCCCCGACGGCGCCGTCGCCGTTCGCGTGGGCCTCACCACGAACCTCTCCGCCTACAATGGGCTCTGGCCGCTCAGCAAGAACAACCTCTGGTACGCGACCGTCGAGAGCATGAACGGCTACCAGGACGGCGCGCTCGTCCCGACGGGGCCGTTCACTCCCCCGAACATGACGGGCACGAGCTCGGAGACGAGCGGATGCGTGCCGGTCTATCAGTTCCAGCAGGGGATCTGGGACCTGACCGCCTACCCGGGTCGAAACGACATCACCCTCCACCCGGATTACACCGCGACCTGCACCATCACTCCGACCTGGCCCATCCCGGGTACGCTGCCGGTCTGGTCCAACGAGACCTGGTTCAACGCGACCCCGGACATGGCGACCAACATCTCCCAGGGGAGCATCGCAACCGAGGATTGGTTCAACATGACGCCCGGCACCTACGTGTACGGACACGTCTACACGCAGGGCCAGCTGTTCGCCCCCCGGAACTTCACCGTGACCCCGAGCTCGACCGAAACGAACGCCTGGACGAGCTACCCGTTCGAGTGGGTCTACCAGAACCAGGGCGGGAACAGCTGGAAAGAGGAGAACAACGGCTGGACGTGCAAGGCGCCCCAGACGAACAATAGCTTCTGCGTCGCGGTACCACCCGGGGACTCCGAACTCATCGTCGCATCCCAAGACGGCTATGCGGCGAACTTCACGTTCGTCTTCACCCACAATATCTGCTGCAACATCACCGGCGAGAACCTCGGGCTGCCGCTCAGCGTGGCCAACGAGGAGCACATCCAGTCGGTGAACCTCACCGGGAGCGGCAGCGTCTACGGGAACGTCATCCGCAACGGGACCAACCTGGGCGTCAACTTCGGAAGCGTCCAGGTCTGCCCGGGAGGCACGACCCGGTCCGTCTCGGGGATCGCCTGCCAGACCGCGATCGCGTACGCGAACGGTGCCTTCTCCGGGCCCGCGCCGCTCGGCTGGGACTACATCACGGCGACCGCCTCCGGATTCGAGCCGAACACCGTCTGGATCTACGTGAGCGGTCCTCACGAGTTCGCGGGCAACATCTCCCTCACCCCGGTCGGTACTCTCTCGGGATTGGTCATCAACGACCAGGGGAACCCGCTCTACGCCGCGCAGGTGAAGACCTGCCAGCTCTCGAGCACGAGCGGCTGCGCCGTCCTCGGGATCGGCAACACCAACACCGGCGGCTACTACAACGGTACCATCGAAGGCGGCTGGCTGCCCTGGTCCTCGTACGAGATCCAGGCGACGATGGACGGCTACTCGACCGACTGGACGTTCGTGAACGTCACGGCCGGCTCGTTCGTCACCGTGCCGACGCTGACCCTGCACCCGATCGGCGTGAGCACGTCGGGCGGGGGCAGCTCGGGCGGAAGCGGGTCGAACCTCGTGGGCGTGTACGTCTTCGGCGACCTCATCGACAACTCGACCGGCTACGGCGTCAGCACCAACCAGATCAACTACTGCGCCGTCACGACGGGCCTCTGTACCAGCAGCGTGGACGGCAGCAACTCGCTCGGCGAGTTCAACGACTCCGTCACGCCGGGTATCTACAACATCTCGATCCAGGCGATCGGCTACCTGCCGTTCAACTCGGAGTTCAACGTGACCGGGGTCCCCGATTACGACTTCGGCGTGATCAACTTGATCCCCACGCCGTGGGTGAACGGTACCGCCGTCCTCCTGCCCTGGGCGATCGGCGGCTACATCTCGGTCATCTCACCTGGAGGCGTTCACAAGGGCCATTGGGTCCAGATCGCCCTCGGGCCCGCGGCGAACGCCGTCGCCTGCACGGCCAACCACTCGGTCTGCGGCACGCCGCTCCCCGTCGACTCCCAGGGCAACTTCTCCGTTGATACCCCGGTGGGCCTCTACCTCCAGGTGACGATCTCTCCGTCGGGCGCCTCGCTATCGACGAGCCTCAACGGCGGCATCCTCGGGAACAACTCGATCTTCAACACGACGGGCTGGTTCACCCACCTCAACAACTCGATCCCCTGCGAGGTGTTCGCGTCGATCACCGGGTACGTTCTCGACGGTTCGTCGGTCAATCCCGAAACCGGGGCCGCCCCGTGGCTCCCCGACGCCTACGCGACCGTGACCGTCTCGACCCTGGGCCCGAAGCATTCGTCGAACTCGGCCAACACCGGCACGGGCGGGTACTTCGACTTCTTCATGGAGCCCGGGCCGAACGTCACGATCGTCTCCGTCCAGATCTCGCTCATGTACTCGGGCATGAACACGACGCTGAAGCAGCTCCTCGTGCCCGCCGGGAACTACACGGTCGAGTCGAACGGCACCAACAACGCGACGCACAACCTCACCGTCCGGCACTTCGGGTTCATCAACGTGGTCGCGTTGGACTCCGTGACCGGCGGCCCCGCGACGTACGTGGGCGGCCAGAGCTCGTTCTACGATGCGGCGAACAACTCCTACTACGGGTTCAACTCCCAGTCGAACGGTGCCGGCCTCATCAACCTGACCGCGGTCTTCGACCGGAAGGTCACCGTGACGTTCGGGAACTCGAACGAGTACAACGCGTCCGTGCCGTTCACGATGGAGGTGAACGAGAGCACGACCTCGTTCACGGGCACCTACACTCTCCCCAACTGGCCGAGCTGGCCGAACGGGATCAACCTCGACCCGTGGGGCTGGGTGCGGAGCGTCTTCACGAACAACAGCACGCTGACGGCCGTCGTGCCGACCATCCTCGACCAGGCGAAGGGTCTACCGGTGCCCCAGGTCACCGTCTCCGTCGCGTCGAGCGACAGCGCCGTCTACGGGACGGGCCAGACCCCCACGACCGGCTCGAGCTGGCAGGGGCTCTTCCTCGCCGACGCGCCGGTAGGGAAGGCGGACTCGGTCACGACGACGCGCTATGCCTTCCTCGGCAACACGACGATCGTCTCGGTGAGTCCCGACCAGGTGGTGCAGATGCCGACCATCAACCTCACGGGGGACGCGATCGTCGCGGGCCTCGTGGTCGGCTACCCGGGGAACATCCCGCTCCAGAACGCCCAGGTCTCGATCTGCGCTCCCAAGGGGGCGTGCTACAAGGCGACCACGAACAGCTCGGGGATCTTCTGGGTCCTCGCGACCCCGACCGTCCTCGACACGGTATCGGTCACGGCGGACGGGTACGTCTCGAACAGCAGCGCGCCCGCCCGATGCACCACGGACACGTGGTGCTGGATGGGCACGGTCGTCCTCGACCAGTTCGCCTACCTCTCCGGGACGATCCGCGGGCTCCCCTCGGGCCTCACCCTCAACCACGCGACCGCCGCGCTCTGCTCCCCGATCGGCAGTCCGTACGGGCCGTGCGGATTCTTCAACCTGACCGGCTCGGACGGCCGCTTCCTCCTGGAAGCGCCGGCGTCGACCTACGTCCTGGTCGCGAACGCACCGAGCTACAACACCTCCTACCGCCCGATCGCCCTCTCGCCCGGGCAGCACGCGACCGTCGGGACGATGTTCCTCGAGTCGTACGGCTATCTCCGAGGGTTCGTCTACTCTGCAACGACGCTCGTCCCCGTGACGACGGCGGTCGTCTACGCCTGCGCCCGATGGGGCGGAGGGAGCTGCACGTCGCTCTCGAACGTGGACAGCCAGGGGTCGTACTCGCTGAGCGGACCGCCCGGCCCTTACACGCTCACGGTCTCCGCGCCGGGCTACACGGACGGCTACCAGGCCGCTGAGCTCGAGCCGGGCGTCACGACGGTCGTGACCCCGGTCCTACTCTATCCGCTCGGGGTCGACCAGAGCTACCCCATCTCGGGAGAGGTCGTGAACGCGACCAACCCGTCGCAGGGCGTCTCGGGCGCGATCGTCTCGGTCTGGATCGGGACGGACCTCGCGACGTCCACCGTCGCGGACACCTCGGGGAACTTCGCCTTCACCGCGACGTACGGGTCGTACAACCTCACCGTCGTCGGTCAGGGGTACCGTCCGCTCGTCCGCCCGCTCACGGTGAGCGGACCGGTGACGGGCCTTCTGATCGCCCTCAACACGATGACCTACAACGTCACGGGGTTCGTCTCCGACGGGTTGAGCCACCAGCCGCTCTCGGGCGTCACCATCGAGGAGGGCTCCGGCCCGCTCGTGACGCCGCTCGCGGTCACGGCGGAGGACGGGAGCTTCTCGATCGCGCTCGCGAACGGGACGCACCAGTTGACCGCGACGGAGGGCGGCTTCGCGAACCCGTCGGGCTACGGCTCGATCTCCTTCGCGGTCACGGTGAACGGCGCGGGGTCGGTGCACAACGTGACGCTGGTGCCCGCGAGCGTGCTCGTCCACGGACTCGTGGTGAGCTCGCTCACGGGACTTGCGCTCCCGAACGCGGAGGTCCTCGTGAAGGGAACCGCCTCGGACGGCGTCGCGATCTCGCAGCCGGTGATGACCGACGCGAGCGGGACGTTCAGCCTCTTCCTACCGTCGGGTAATTACAGCGCCTCCTCGAGCTACGTCGGGTACTCGTCCGCGAGCCAGACGTTCAGTACCGCCACGGAGCTCGGATCGAACGCCACCCCGCTCACCCTCGCGCTGAGCCCCGCCGGCTCGGCGGCGCCGGTGTCGGGGACGAACGGGATGGGAGCGTGGCCGCTCGTGATCGCGCTCGGTATCGTGGTGGCGCTCGCCCTCGCGACCGGTATCGTAGTCTTCATGACCCGGAAGCGCCGTCAGCCGGCTCGTCCGGCTCGCGCGCCGGTGGCCAAGACGGGTGGACCGAAATGAGCAGTGACGGGCGAGAGATGAAGGCGCGGTGGCGGTCGAACGTAGCGGTCCCCGGGCTCGTCGTGGCCTTCGCGGTCGTGGTGTCGGTCGTGGCCGTTCTCGGCGCGGCCGCTCCTCCGCGGGCGTTGGGAGGCTCGTCACGGCAGGTGACCGCGGGCCCCCTCGTCCACACGGGCGTCCAGCTGTTGGAAGCTCCGTCGGTGAGCTCGCTCGCGACCACCTCTTCGTCCCTCCAGCTCGGCATCACCGAGTCCCCCACCGCCATCTGCGCGAACGAGGACACGGCCTGCGCGGCCGGGACCGGCACGGCCCGGGTGACCCTCACCGCGGACGCCGGCGGCTCCGGTTCGCTCTCCTGGCCGGCGGTCCAGGTCGCCTTCGTCATCGAGACGACCGACTACGACGGGGTCTACGACCCCAACGCGGGCGACCCCGGCAGCGACCCGTGTGCGGGGACGACCCAGCTCGTCTGCGAGGAGTCGAACGGGGTTCAGTTCTTCGTCGCCAACGCGCAGTCGATCGCCTCGGCGATCCAGGCGGCGAACCCCCACAGCGACGTCTCGTTCGCGATGGTCGACTACTTCGCGACGCTGGATGACTTCGACGACGGCGACGGCGCGGAGTACCACGTGGACATCCCCCAGTTCATCCCGGCGGCCGACTTCGGGACCGCCGTCAAGGAGACGTTCCAGGCGACTACGCTGGGCGGCAACTGGTACTACGGCGACTCCGACATGTCCGATAACCAGCTCCACTCCTCCTCCATCACGGCGCTTTTCGGGACGATCGTAGGGAGCGGGCTCGACTGGGCGAACAACACCCACCACGTGATCGTCTGGATGGGCTCCACCGCCCCGCGCGACCCGGCCTACACCGAGAACTACTGCGTGAGCGCGTCGGACTACGCGACGTACAGCTACGGAGGCTGCATCGCCCCCACCTGCGAGCCGTCCTACCGGTTCACGGAGATCTCGAGCCCCAACTGCGAGGGGTGGATCCACAGCCAGGACGGCAACTCTTCCCACTCGATCGCCGCGCTCGCGCACCAAGCGACGCAATGTTCTGAATCGATCGGGGGAGACTGCACGATCGACACGATCGACCTCTGGACCACGCCCACGGACCCGTATTCGAAGGGGTGGCCCACCTCGTTCACCCCCAAGGGCGGCGGGCCGGGCGGGACGGTCGTCGTGAACGATGTGGAGCACGTCCTCCAGGCCGGCTGTGACCTCGCGACGGCGACCGGGGGGACCTGGAACGGGCCCGCCTGGGCGAGCTGCTCCAACGGCCAGCAGGGGTCGCTCCAGTACATGCCGCACGGTCCGTACAACGCCCCGCTCACCGCGAACCCGACCCTCTTCAACGCGTTCCGACAGATCGGCTTCGGGCCGGTCCTCGAGACACAGGTGGCGTCGGGCGGAGTGAAACCGATCTTCCAGTTCATTCCGTTCGGCAACATCCAGCTCGCGCCGAACCTCCAGGCCACGGCGGCCTGCACCCGTAACGGAGAGGCGCTGCCGAGCTGCCAGACGACCCCGACGACCATCCACGCCGCCGGGACGACCTTCCTCGGGTGGAACTGGAGCCTCAACAAGAGCCAGAACGTGATGTACATCGGCGACGCGTGGACGGCCTCGTTCAACATCATCGCGACCGGTCCGCCGTACGCGATCGTCCCGGTGGACGCGTGCACGACCACGACGTGCAAGTCGGGTGGCAGCGGCGCGATCCTGGGCCTCTACACCTGGGCGAACTACGTACCGGCGAGCAACAACTCGATCGTCACGCTATCGTTCCCGCTCGCGTCGATCCACGTCGAGATCGCAGTCGCGGAAGGGATCGGCAACACGGCGCCGCCCCCTCCGCCGACGCCGCCCCCGTTCGCCATCCCGACGGCACCGCCGGTGCCGGTCGTCCAGCAGGTCGGGGTCGGCCAGAGCGTCGGCATCGCGAACTTCTCGTTGCAGGCGATCGCGGCGGGCCTTCTCAGCGCCGGCTTCATGCGGGTCGGCATCAAGGTTCGACCGATCGCGATGCGCGTCGCGGCCCACACCGGGCGCCAGACCTCCAAGTTCGACGCGGAACAGATGAAGTCCCAGGCGCACGTCGGACGATTCGAATAGGGCGGGGGAGGCGTGGCGATCGGCGTACGATACGCACGGGTGCGGATGCGTGCGCACGGGCCGCCCGGAGCGTCCCGCGCTAACGGGAACCTAGAGGTCTATAGCCCTGAATGCGACCATGGCTGCGGGTGTTCGGTCGTACACGTTGGCGTGCTCGCCGCCGGGGGGACCGAACCCTTTTGAACGACCGCCCTGGAGTGGAAGGACTGTGAACGGTGACATGGGGAACCGGCCAATGTCGATACACCGAACGTGGGACCGATCTACGCGGTCGGGGGCGTTGCTCGTCGCGCTGCTCCTCGCGGTCTCCGGGCTCGTCAGCGTGGGCGTCCTCTTCGCCCACACGACGGCCGCTCCCGGGCCGGTCGCCGGCCCCGCGCGCCTCGCGCCCGCCGTGGCGCCGGCCAACTCGGCGACGTTCAATCCGCCCTGCTACAAGATCGACCAGACCGTCTGCATCTCCATCCAGAACCAGAACGAGACCGACATCATCCCGCCGACGGGCTCGTTCGTGTCGACGCAGGAACCGAACTGCACGAGCGACGAGGTCCTCGTGATCAAGTCCCACTCCCCCCTCAACTGGACGAGCAATCCGAAGTACGGCCCCGATTCCCCGATCGCCCTCAACGTGACGGGCGTCCTCTGGAACGGGGACCTCTTCTACAGCCCCTACGATGGGACGATCTGGCACTCCGACCAGGCGACCAACTGGTGGACGCAGCTCGCCTACGTCCCGCAGAACCTGACGTACCCCTGGCAGTACTCCGTCACGATGAGCGCGAAGAGCTCGTCCGGGGCCCCGAACTTCTACCCCGGGATGACGGTCCAGTGGTGGATCTACTTGACCTACAACGTGAGCGTCAACGCGACCTTGACCTACATCCACCACCTGAGCCCCACCTTCCAGTTCACCTGCTCGGGCGCGTGGCCGTTCTCGCCGTACCCCGGCTCGTTCCAGTACGCGGGGACGAGCGCCGCCTACGAGGACCTGAGCGTGACCGCGACGCCGCGGGACCCGAACTTCAACGACAGCGTGAAGGTCGTCGTCAACACGACCCAGGCGGACCTTCTCAGCAACGCCACGATCGGCGCGAACAGCTACCTCGACCTCAACGAGACCAACATCAACGGCACGGTCGTCGCGACCGCCACCTTCCCGTTGCCGGTCACCATCACGAACGGCTTCGGGGCCGTTTCCGTGTCCGTGCTCATCCCGGCGATGTACGCCCAGGTCCAGGGGGCGACCGTCACCTACGTCCTCACCGTCCGCGATGTCGCGAACGACCTGCTCGTCACGCCACCCGCCACCTACGTGGTCGGTGGGAACGGGACGTTCCTCTCGGGGACGTTCACGGACGACCTCAACCTGGGGTCGAGCCCGTCGACGGTCGTCGCGAACCTCGGGGGGACCGCGTCGCTCAACCCGGGGCAGCCGCTCAACCTCACCCTCTTCAGCCGGAACCCCGCGACGGCGATCAGCGCCGCCGAGGCCGTCTACACGGTGAGCTATCCCCTCCTCCACGAGACGGTCACCCTCACGGCCCATTTCGCGCGGCAGACCTCGGTCGAGTTCACGGGCGTGATCCCGGGCCTACCGCTCGCGAGCTTCGTGAACTTCACGATCCTCGCCTGGGACGCCACCGAGCGGCTCGAGGTGTCACCGGTCTTCGGCTACCTCGTGCCCGACCTTCAGACCGTGGTACCGGAGATCCCCACGAACTCGTCGTTCATCTACGTCTTCGTCTACGACAACGGCACCCACACCTGGGTCTCGGGCGCCCACGTCCAGATCGAAGGGTTCGGCGGGGTCTACAACACCTACTCGAACACGTCCCTCGGCGTCGCCTACCCGAACCAGACCTCGGGCGGCCTCGTCCCGCTCCTCATCGCGGCGAACGGGTCGTACAAGATCACCGTCGACGACCCGTGGTTCGTGCCGACGGGGGAGCGGTCCTCGACGCCGGTCAACGTGACGGTCCTCGTGCTCCACTCGATGACCGCCCGCCAGACGCTCCTCGCGGGCTCCGACTTCTCCGTCGTTCAGGAAGGCAATTCGATCGTCTTCTGGCTCAACGCGACGCCCCCGCCGCTCCCGGTCTCCCCCACGGCGAGCCCGGGCGGCGCGGTCCCGCTCGCGGCGGTCCTGGGACTCGTGGGGGCGCTCATCGCCGCCATCCCGCTCGTCTTCTGGTGGCGGCAGATTAGGGCGCGTCGGAAGGAAGAGGAGAAGAGGGTGACGCTATGAGGAGTTTCACGGCCGTCGGGCTCACGGCGCTCGCCGTCCTTTGCCTGGCCTCGTTCTGGTCGCCCACCGCGGTCTCGGGCCACGCCCAGGCTCCGGCCCCCCACTTTGTGGCGGGCCCGGCCGTGGCTTCGTCGGCCCTGCCGGCGGCGGCTCCCGCCGCGGCCCCGGCCTCGGTCGTCCATCCTGCGATCGCGCCCGGTCTCTGCCCCACGCCTTCGATCACGCCGAACTGGGACTCCACGAACTTCTTCGCGGACGCCCTGGTCACGTTCGACGTCCCGAACCAGCCCACGCTGAGCGGGTCCAACTTCCAGATGACCCCGTGCCCGAACGTGATCCCCACCTACACGAACGGGTTCTGGATGAACGTCACGACCAACGTCCCCCTGGTCTCGGCGAACGTGACGATCTGGGGGACGGGGTGGCCCACCCCCTCGAACGCCGGCCCACCGATCGCGAACTTCGACCCCACGACGCCGTCGACCCGACCGATGCAGCTCCTGGGACCGTACTACCACACGGCGCGATTCTACTTCAACGTCTACAAGTTCTTCTGGCCCGGGTCCCAGGTCTACTTCAACATCACGCTCTCGACGGTGAGCGCCTCGCCGGGAGTCATCCGGTCGTCGCAGACCCACTACAATCCGATCAACTTCTCGGGCGGGGTCAACAACGCGACGTGGAGCTTCTACGTCGCCGACCCGTGGGGCGCGGGGCAGATCCAGTCGGCCGACACCAACTTCTCGAACGACATCCAAGTGTCGACATCGCCGTCGGTGTTGGGCGACCCGGCGTACGAACCGAACGAGCGCCAGTCGCTCCAGATCCTCCTTACCTCGGTGAATCCGACCGGCGGTCCGACGACCCCGATCCCGATGGCCCAGGGCACGTTCACGCTCACGGGCGGGGAGGTCGGCTCGGGGGTCTACATCGAGAACTTCGGACCCTCGAACCACACGGTGCTGACGCTCCCGTTGCCGCTCGGACCGTATCCGGGCTCGACGGTGCAGTTCAACATCACGGCCTGGCTCCCGTGGGAGCAGAGCACGAACGGGGCGGTCGGCGCGATCGACCGGATCTATAGCCCGCTCTTCAAGTTCAACTGGTCGAAGGCGGGCGGTTGGTGGGCCCCGACGCAGGGATTGGGCTCGAACGTCCAGATGACGACCACGCCCGACGTCACGAGCGCCACGACCTCGTCGTCCGTGCTGCAGACCGGCACCCCGGTCAACATCACCATCCATTCGCCGATCGAGAACGTCACGATCACGAGCGCGGTCGTGAACTTCGCGTTCTCCGACTCCGACGGGCAGTCCAGCGGGACGATCCTCATGGGGGCGGTGAACCAGAACACCTCGTACGCGGTGCTGCCCGGCCTTCCGCCGTCCTCCACTATGACGTTCTCGGTGACCGCGAAGGACGTCTTCGGGAACCCGGTCTCCTCGGGCAACTACAGCTACAAGGAGAGCGGGGCCGCCTCGCTGAGCCTCGCCGCCGGCTACGGCCTCTTCTTCGTGGACGTGCTCGACATCTCGACCGGGAACCTCGTCCCGCACGTGAACTACACGATCGGCAACAACAGCTGGACGGAGTCCGGGACCGGGAACATCTACGGGTTCCTGGCGCCGGTCCCGATCGGCGGCGTCGGCTACCTGCCCGTCGCGTTCGGGACGTACACGGTGACCGTGAAGGCGTTCGGCGTCACCGAGACCTATTCGTTCGTCGTCTCGACCTCCAACCCGTTCACCGTCCTGTTCCTGTTCGCGTCGCAGGCGGTCCCGCCCGACACCAGCGTCAACGCGCCGCCCGCCGTGGCGCTCCCCGCGGTCATCGGCCTCGCGGGAGCGTTCGTCGCGAGCTTCCCCATCGTGAACTGGTTCCGCGAACGCCGCCGCAAGGCCGAGGCCGAACAGCGTAGGATCACGCTCTAAACTCAAAGGAGAGAGGCATGGGAACACCGAGCACGAAGACGAGCCCCCCACCGAGCCAACCGCCCGCCCCCGCGAGCCCGGCTCCGGCGCCGGCGAAACCCGTCACCCCCGCGGCCCCCGCCGCGCCGGCGGCGACGAAGCCCGCGCCCGCGGCGAAGCCCGTACCGAAGGCCGCCCCCACGGGGACGACCTCGATCCGGCCCGCGCCGCGGCCCGGAACGCCGGCGGCCCGAGGACCTCCACGGAGCCCCACCCGGGCGCCGGCGCGTCCTGCCGGCGGTGGAAAGCGAAAGCCGGGGCGGACGTTCTGGACGCTCCTCTTCGTGGGGATCATCCTGGTCGCCACGGGCGGCGGCCTCTACGCGACGTTCTACCCCTACATCGTGCACTCGGAGAGCGCGGCCCAGTTCCTGACCGACTCCCATGCGTCGATCTCACCGAACAAGGCTGTGACGATCGTCACTCTCTCGGGTTCCAGCGTCTCCGCGGGGAACACCGTCGTCATCACGGACACGGTCAAGAGCCTCAACTACAACGCGACCAGCAACACCACGACGCTCGTCTTCTCGTCGATCGCGAACCTCCCCTCGGCCCAGCGCACGCAGTACTCGACGTACGCGAACGACCTGTTCGCGACCGTCTGGGGGCAGCTCAACTGGCTCCACGGCGGCGACAAGGTCGTGATGACGTTCACGATCGTCCAGACGACGCTGCGCCAGGGCGCCTACGGCGGGACGACGTACCTCACCCTCGACGCCCAGGCGGCCGCGACCCAGGCCCAGATCGATAACGGGCTCTCCGGCTCGCAGGCGTTCGCCATCGGGCAGCAGTTCTTCCAGCCGTCCCCGGCCCCGCTCTACGACTATCTGTTCTTCTTCCTGATGGGCCTCGGCGTGGCGCTCATCGCGCTCGCGGTCCTGTTCCACCGCCAGGTCGAGCGGTTCCTCGTCCGCCAGACGAAGGAACCGAAGCACCTCACGGTCGCGGTGATGGGCTTCACCGCGCTCCTGGGCGGCGTGTTCATGCCGTTCTATCCGTGGCCGTGGGTCCTCCTGATCGCCGGCGCCACGATGCTCATCGCCTGGAAGTTCCCGCAGCTCGCGCTCCTGGTCCTGGTGGTCTTCGTCGCCCCGGAGATCGCCTACCAATCCGGCGCGCTCGGGTTCATCTTCCTCTTCGCGACGATCCCGGTGTTGTTCGCGGCGCTCCTCGACTTCAGGTTCGGGGTGGGGGCGTTCCTGACCCTCTTCCTCGCGCCGGTCGGGCTCTCGTTCGCGGTCCCGGTCTTCCTCGCGATGATCTTCTCGCTGTACCTCGGCCTCGCGGTCGCGGTCGCGGGCGGCCTCATGGTGACGCTCTTCGTCACGCTGGGGAACCTCCCGGTCCTCGGCTATCTCGTGGGGCCGGGCGCGATCGGCTCCCCGAGCCTCATCGCGGGCCACGCGGCGAGCCTCAAACCCACGCTCCCGCTCCCGTACTTCAACGCCAACAACATCGGGCAGGCGTACGGCCAGATGCTGAACCCGAACCTCCAGGTCCTCTCCCTGGGCGGCTCGGGGATCGGCCTCATCGCCGTCCCCCTCGCCCAGATCGGGGCGTGGTGCCTTGCGACCTGGCTCATCACCTACGCGCTCAAGGAGCGCGAGAACCAGTCGTTCGAGAACCTCCTCAAGTACTCGCTCACCTCGGGCGCGATCGTCGCGGGGGTCACGGGCGCCGCCCTCATCTCGTTCAGCTACACGAGCTGGTGGGACGCGGCGATCCTGATGCTCATCCCGGGCATGGTCACGGCGGCCGCGGGCTCGCTCGTCATCCGGGACGCGTTCGAGGCGTACTTCACGAGCAAGCTCGGGGGCACCGCCGTCGGGACGCGGGTCGCCGAGATGAAGGGGCTCACCAAGGTCACGTTCGAGATGGTGGGCGGCCTCCACGATGTGAAGGCCGACATCAAGGAGTCGATGATCATCCCGCTCATGCGGAAGGACGTCACGACCCGCTTCAAGCTCGAACCGCCGAAGGGGATCCTCCTGTTCGGCCCGCCCGGCTGCGGGAAGACGATGCTCATGAAGGCGCTCGCGAGCGAGCTCGGGGTCGAGATGATCTCGATCAAGTGCTCTGACCTCATGAGCAAGTGGTACGGAGAGAGCGAGAACCGCGTCGCCGAGCTCCTCCGGACGGCGCGCGAGCGCGCCCCGTGCATCCTCTTCATGGATGAGATCGATGCGGTCGCGAAGCGCCGTGACATGTACACGGCCGACGACGTGACGCCCCGTCTCCTCTCCATCCTCCTCTCGGAGATGGACGGTATCGACAAGTCGGCGGGCGTCATCGTGGTCGGGTCGACCAACAAGCCCGACCTCATCGACCCGGCGCTGATGCGGCCCGGCCGCCTCGACAAGATCATCTACGTCCCGCCGCCCGACTTCAACGAGCGGATGGAGATCTGCCACGTCCACCTGGTCGGCCGACCGGTGACGAACGACGTCGACCTCGCGGAGATCGCGAAGAAGACGGAGCGGTTCAGCGGGGCCGACATCGCGAACCTGGTCCGGGAGGCGGCGACGATCGCCGTCCGGCGTGAGATGATGACCGGCGTCTCGACGCCGATCACGATGGACGACTTCCGCCAGGTGCTGCCGCGGATCAAGCCGTCGATCTCGCTGAGGATGATCTCCGACTACGAGACCATGAAGATGGACTACGAGCGGAAGATGCACCAGGTCCAGCGGATGGAACGGAAGATCGTCGTTCGCTGGGACGATGTCGGCGGATTGACCGACATCAAGCAGGCGATCCGCGAGTACGTGGAGCTGCCGCTCACCCGCCCCGAGCTCATGGAGAGCTACAAGATCAAGACCGGACGGGGGATCCTCCTGTTCGGTCCGCCGGGCTGCGGGAAGACCCACGTCATGCGGGCGGCCGCGAACGAGCTCAACGTTCCGATGCAGATCGTGAACGGACCCGAGCTCGTGAGCGCGCTCGCGGGCCAGTCGGAAGCCGCGGTGCGGGACGTCCTCTATCGGGCCCGCGAGAACGCGCCGAGCATCGTCTTCTTCGACGAGATCGACGCGCTCGCGAGCAAGGACTCGATGAAGACCCCCGAGGTGTCGCGGGCGGTGAGCCAGTTCCTGACGGAGATGGACGGCCTGCGTCCCAAGGACAAGGTCATCATCATCGCCACGACCAACCGGCCGCAGACGCTCGACCCGGCGCTCCTCCGGCCCGGGCGGTTCGACAAGATCTTCTACGTGCCGCCACCCGACGTGACGGCCCGGCAGGACATCTTCCGGATCCACATGAAGGGGGTCCCGGCGGAGGGCGCCATCGACTTCGGCGACCTGGCCCGCCGCACGGACGGGTTCTCGGGAGCCGACATCGCGAGCGTCGTCGACGAGGCGAAGCTGATCGCGCTACGCGAGCAGCTCGTGGTGGAGTCGAAGGACGTGGCCGCCCCCGCGGGCGCCCGCGGCCTCTTCTCGACCTCGGCCGCCGCGCCCGCGCCGGCCGCGAGCATCGAGCCCGCGTCGAAGATCGTCGGCGTCCGGATGGCGAACCTGCTGGAAGCGATCGGGCGGACCAAGTCCTCGGTGACCCCGGAGACCCTCGCGTGGGCCCAGGAGTTCATCAAGTCCTACGGGACGAGGTCGTAGGCCGACCGAACCAACGAGTGGAGGGGGAGGCGACGGGGAGATGGAGACGGGCCGGCGAACTCGGACGACCGGCGACCCCCAGCCCCCCTCGGTGAGTGGAAGATGGCGAGCGTGGAGTCCGTCCGGCGGAGGTTCGACTCGACCACGTGGCTCGGCGTCGGGATCATCGGCATCGCGCTGTTCCTCCTCGGGATCTACGTGCCCGCGCTCGCGCGCTTCCCCTACCACCTCGCCCTCGAGGTCACCCTCGCCGTGGGCGGCGGGATCGTCAGCATGGTCGGGTTCAGCTTCTGGTGGGACCAGCGGGAGGACGAGCGGCTCCACCCCCGGGTCCGCGCGCTCTCCGGCCACGCCCGGGAGCTCGCGATCGCCCCCAGCTTCGAGGTCTATCACCCACCCCCGCCCGCGGTCAGACCCCAAAGCCCGCCGCCCGACGACGACCCTGAACCCTAGCGAGCTCGGGCGAAGGGAGGAACCGTGAACGTCCCTTCCCGCCTACGGGCCTCGCTGGTCGTCGGGCTCGCGCTCGTCGCCTTCACGCTGCCGACCGGCCTCCACGGGCTTTCGGTCGGGATCCCGGCCCCGCTCGCGGACCACGCGGCGACGGTGGCGCCCGGCCCCGCGAGCCCCGCGAAATCGTTACCGACGGTGAGCCCCGCGGTGGTCGGGTGCCCGCCGCCGCCGCCGCCCCCCTTGGGCTACGGGTACGTGGGGAACATCCTCCCGCCGAGCCCGCTCCCCGGCCAGCAGTTCCCCTGCAACATCGTCGACTGGGACGAGGTCCACGGGACGATCTTCTCGAACCAACCGTACTCGGCCGAACGGTTCACGCTTCCCGTCTACCTCCCGCCGGACTCCGCCACCGTGACCCAGAGCACGAACAATTACGAAATGTACGTCGGGATGCCGGTCGCCGGCGACGCGAACTCGAACGGCGGCCAGTCGTACGCCGAGATCACGTTCACCCCGAACGGTCTCGGAGGCTGGGTCGACCAGCCCGCGGTCTGGTCGTTCGTGAACGACTCCCATTACGGGGGGAACGCGAACGAATCGTACGCGCCCGTCTGCGCGCTGGACAACAACACGATGCCGGTGAGCTGGCAGAACGCCTACTGGTGCGTGGTGAACGAGGTCCTCTGGAACGCGTCGTTCGTCCCCGAGACGTTCACGGGCGGCACCTGGGTCACCGTCACCTTCGCAGGCGACGTGCGGGCGACGACCGGGCTTGACCTCTGGGTCAACGACACCTCGGACTCGCTCTTGAGCGAAAGCTACCAGTTCAACGCGAGCGGCACGGGCACGCACACGTTCGACCCTCTCTACAACTCCTCGTGCGTGGACCGGTGCCTCCTCAACTGGACGTTCCCGTTCGGGGTCGGCGTCGGCCTCTGGCCCGCGAACTACAACGAGTCGTTCTGGGAGGACGCCGCCCCGATCGCCTACGGGGTGCCGCACTTCTGGAGCGGCGGGAGCTACTCGGGCGACTACGCGTTCTTCGCCCCGGAGTCGACCTCGGGGGTGTGCAACCAGGTCGCGAGCCCGAACCAGGTCGCGTCCTGCAGCGGGTTCGACGCCGCCCCCAACGACGGCTTCTACCCTTGGTTCACGTTCAACGGCACCGACATCGATTTCGGCGCGAACTATAGCTACACGACGGTGAACTGGGGCGGTTCGCTGAGCCAGTTCAACGCCTTCGCGGGCTTCTCCGACCTGAAGCCTCTCTTCGTCCTCGCCCCGACCAACACGAGCCGCGTCGGGTTCTCCCCGCCGTCGGTCCCGATCTGGGTCAACGCGACGCTCCAGGACTGGGGGAACGTGACCGGCGCCGTCGTCAACTACGACCTCAATGGCGGGGCGTTCACGGCCCTTCCGATGACCCTCGTCTCGGGCACAACGGCGAACGGATTCTGGAGCGCGGAGATCCCGTCGTCGGCGGGGAACGGCGTGCTCGACTACAACATCACGGCCTCGAACCACGCGGGCGTGAAGCTGTTCAGTCCCCCGAGCCCCGTCTACAACGTGATCCAGCGGGGCCCCCTCCCCACGTTCAACGTGACCCTCGAGACGAACCTCCAGACGTGCGGCGGGGTCGTCTTCAACGGGACGGTCTACCCGAACGGGAGCGTCGTGAAGGTCCTCCCGGGGATCTATCCCGCGTTCGCCTCCGGCTGCTTCCCCTGGAACTTCACGACCTGGGTCGCGAGCCCGGGCGCGGGCGTCCTCAACGGGGCGTACACGAGCCGCTCGATCAGCGTCGCGATCTCGGCGAACAACGTCGTCCTGGACGCCCGATGGGTCTACGTCCGCCCGAACGACACGGTGAACCTCGCCACGGTCGAGGGAAGCACTCCCGCGAGCTGCGGGACGATCAGCATCGGGGCGGGCTCCGGCTCGAACGGTGGCGTGATCGCGGTGCCGGACGGGATCTCCTACGCGCTGAGCCAAACCGGTTGCTCGAACTTCCTCTTCGCCGGCTGGACGTTCGTCGGGAACTTCTCGATCCTGGGCGGCCAGTTCACCGCCCACGGGAACGGCACGCTGACCGCGAACTTCGCCCCCAGCTCGAACGCGAACGCGCTCAACTTCGTGACCGAACCGTCCAACTGCGGCGGGATCTTCTACCGCGGCGCCGGCTACACGTCGGGCCAGTCGTTGAGCGTCAGCACGGGCACTTACCCCCTCGCCCCCGACCCGTGCCAGCACTTCGGCTTCCTCGAGTGGCAGACCTCGGGCGCGCTCACGACGAGCGGGAACAACGTGACGGTCTCGGGCCCCGGTACGCTCACCGAAGTGAACTACCACCTGACCGAAGTGACGTTCATCGTGAGCCCGGACTCCTGCGGCTACATCCAGTTCGACGGGTTCAACTACCACTCGGGCGCGGTTCTCTCCGTCACGAACAACACCACCCACCTCGCCTACCCGGTGAACTACTCGAGCTGCCACCTCATCGCGTTCACCGCGACGGGGGGGCTCACCCTCAACGGCAACATCGTGATCGCGAACGGCTCGGGCGAACTCATCGCTACGTTCGGGAACGGTCCTGCGAACGGGATCGTCACGTTCCTCACCGACCCTTCCAACTGCGGGGCGGTCGTCCTCAACGGCGTCGCCTACCAGGACTCGAACTTCACGAGCGAGGCCCAGGGGCTCGCCCTCACGGTGACCGCCGAGCCGTGCGGCGGCTTCGGCTTCGTCCGGTGGGTCACGTACGGTCCGATCACCGTGGTCGGTTCGACGGCGTGGATCAACGGGAGCGGGGCCCTGGAGGCGGTCTTCATGCCGCTCACCGAGATCATCTTCCTCACGACCCCCTCGACCTGCGGGACCGTGGTCTTCAACGGCGCGAACTACTCGGGCGCGTCGAACACCGTCTTCGTGCCGCTCACGACCAGCTACTCGCTGGGCGCCGTCCCGTGCGCCGGCTACAAGTTCAGCTACTGGGAGAACACGAGCGGGCTCACGGTCGGCGGCGGGCGCGTCTACGTGAACGCGGGCGGGATCCTGACGGCGATCTTCGTCCCCATCGTCTACGCCGTCACGTTCGAGACGAACCCCGCCACCTGCGGGTCGGTCCAGCTGAACGGTGGCCAGCACGTCACGAACGGCACCACCCTTGAGCTCCTCGGGGGCGCGTACACGATCACCCCGATCCCGTGCACGGGCGACCACCTCACCGAGTGGGTGACCGACGGGAACGTCTCGGTCTCGGGTACCTACCTCAACGTGGCCGGCCCGGGGAACGTGACCGCGTTCTACCTACCCGTACCGCCGACGGTGGAGCTCTACGTGGCGGACAGCACGCTCGTGGGCGCGGAGACGCCGATCGCCGCGACGGTCGCGGTCCTCGTGCCGCCGTTCAACTACAACTACTCCTGGTCGTTCGGGGACGGGAGCGCCTACACCACGCCCGCGAACTTCACGTCGCACACCTACCACTCGACCGGCACCTTCACCGTCACGGTCTCCGTGCGCGACCCCTACGGTAGGGTCGCGAACGCGTCGGCCACGATCTCGGTCGAGCCCACGTCCGCGACCTCGTCGCTCCAGACGACGCCCTTCGAGCTCGCGTCGTTCGGGGTCATCGGGGCGGCCCTCCTCGCGATCCTGCTCATCGCCCTCTGGCGGGCCCGCTCGGAGCGGAACGCGGCGGAACCCGCCCAAGGTATACCCCCTCACGGTCCATCCTCGTCCACTGGGACGGAGCCGAAACCATGATAAAGAGCGAACCGAAGCCCCCGGGGCCATCTATGAGCGAAGTTGCTAGCGCACGCCCGAACGTCATCCTCGCCCGCCGCTCCACGATCGCGCTGATCCTTCCGGTACTCGCCGTGGTCGCGTTGATGGCGATCCCGGGCGTCCAGGGATTCTCCGCGACGACCCACAGCGCGGTCGCTCCCGTGGGCCCCTCGGTCCACCTCGCCGCGAGCGCGCCGGGGACCGCGCACGGCATCCCGCTCTCCCCCGCGCTCCAGCGGCTCGCCGCGTCCGACTTCTCGATCTCGAAGCTCTACGGGTCGCTCGGGGCCCCCTCGCTCCCCGCCTCGGGGAGCGGTAGCCGCGCCCCCGCGAGCCCGCTCTCGTCGTCGGCGAACTTCTGGCTCAACGGCTCCGACTGCGCGAGCTTCGGCTCCTTCACCCCGTTCGAACCGACCCCTCTCGCCGGACTCTCGGTGACCCAGGTCGGAAGCTCCCCCACGACGCTCGTCGCCGCGGGCGGCTCCATCGAGGGCGTCTTCAACGGGAGCGGCGGCACGCCGTGCACGACCATCGGGACCCCGAGCTCGTTCTCTACGAGCCACGGCTACACCGAGCTCTTCCGCTCGACGAACGGCGGCCAGAGCTGGACGAGCGCCTGGCTCCCCCAGAACACGACCCACTGGCTCAACACCGCGGACCCGACGAACGGCACCCTCAACTGGGGGGTCCCGACCGTCGTGAGCACCGCGAGCGGCACGGTCCTCGCCTCCGAGGAGGCGATCCCGAACTGCTGGTTCAACTTCACGAACGGCGGCCTCGCGGAATGCCAGTTCCAGCTCGACATCAACAAGACCTACGACGAGCCCTGGTCGATCGCGGTCGCGCGGTCGACGAACGGCGGCCAGTCGTGGGGCGCCCCGGTCCAGGCCGCGTCCATCCAGCCGATCCACTGGCTCAACTTCACGCCGACCTGCCAGGCGCAGGGGCTCGCGGACGGGCTCTACTACTGGCAGATCCCCGAGGACCCCACCATCGCCGTGAACCCGGTGAACGGGGTCGCGGTCGCGGCGTGGAGCGTCCTCCAGATCGTGCCGGACATGGCGACGTGCCAGATCGTGATCGGTGCGATGAGCGTCAACTACACGCTCTCCACGGACAACGGGCTCACGTGGGGGCCCGTCCACGCCCTCGCGACGGGCTTCTCCGCCTACCCCGAGGTCTCGATCGGGCCCGCGCCGACCTACCCCATCACGGTCGCCTACATGGACGGCGCGAACGGCACCGCCACGGGCGTGAGCTTCGCGACGGTCCACTCGACCAACAACGGGACGACGTGGTCGACCCCGAAGGACGTCACGGTGGGCACGGTCGACGTGATCCGGGGCATCTCGGCCCCGTTCGCGCAGCCCGAGGACCAGGTTGACCTCCAGCAGCCGTCGCTCGCGACCGACTCGGGCGCCTCGTCCGCCTACAAGGGCTACGAGTACATCGCCTGGTCGGACAACCTCACGAGCTCGAGCTACGCGGGGTACCCGGGCATCGAGGTCATCACGAGCACGAACGGCGGCGGCACCTGGTCGAACCCGGTGCAGGTCACCGCGAGCGGCCGCACGGACTTCTTTGAGCCGGCGGTCGCGGTCGACCCGTCCGGCAACGTCTGGATCACCTACTACGGCTACAACACGGCGACCGGCGCCTACGGCGTCTACGGGGTCGTCTCGACGAACGGCGGCAGCACCTGGTCGCCCCAGTTCCCGGTGACCGACACGCTCTCCGTGCCGGCGACGAACCTCGCCGACCTGGGCGTCTACTCCGGGCTCGCCGCGACCTCGAACGGCGTCTACCCGGTCTGGCTCGACTGCCGCGTCTCGACCTGCTCGAGCGCGGGCGACCTCCAGGCGTGGACGGCGAACGTGCACGCGGTCACCATCTCGGCGGTCGGACCGGCGTTCGTGAACGCGACCGTCACGACCTCGAGCGTCCAGACGACGTCGCTGCTCCCCGAGACCCTGGGCTGGGACAACGTGAGCACGCACACCGTCTCGGTCCCGCAGTACCTGCCCGACTCGACGAACTCGAGCGACGTGTGGGGCTTCCAGGGCTGGAGCGGCGCCGCGACCTCCACGAACACCCAGGTCTCGGTGACCTACTCGGGGACGAGCAACACGCTCGTCGCGACCTACGCGGAGCTCCCCGCGGCGGTGCTTCGCGGGACGTTCGCGCCGGCGATCTCGGGCGCGTCGCTCAAGATGATCCCGAGCGGCGGCGGCGCGTCGGTCACGGTGCCCCTCACCGCGCTCAACGCGACGCTCTTCCAGTACGCGCTCAGCGTCGCGGGCGGGCTCTCGTACACGCTCAACGCGACCGCGCCGAACTACCAGGCGAACCAGGTGACGATCCCGACGAGCTCGTCGGGCGGCACTTACTGGACCAACTTCTCCCTCGCGAAGGCGACGGGGACGATCACGGGGATCCTCATCCCCGCGACCGCGACCCTCACCGTGAACGACGTGGCCCAGACGGTGAACGCCCAGACCGGGCTCTTCTCGGTCCCCGTCCCCTGGGGCACGTACTGGGTGAACGCGAGCCAGCCCGGCTACACGAGCTTCTCGGAGAACGTCGTCGTCGCGGCCGGGGCCACGGTCCACGTGCCGGTGACCTCGACTTCCCCGATCCAGCTGTTCGGCGGGAACATCACGGGGATCGTGAACAAGATCGTCACCGGCCTCGTCGTGAAGATCGACAACCAGTCGGTCACCGTCAACGCGGGCGGGACGTTCACGGAGATGCTCCCCGGCGGCTACCACACGGTCGCGGCGACGGCGCCCGGCTACAACCTGTCGTACTTCCCGAGCGTCTACGTGGCGGCGGGCTCGACGAAGCTCGTGAACATCTCGCTCACGAACACCGGGTGGATCTCGGGCATCATCGCCCCGATCGCGTCGGTGCCGTCGGCGAAGCTGTTCGTCTACAACCACACGACGGGTGGGAACTACGTCCAGGTGCTCGCCAACGGCTCGTTCAACGCGACGCTCTTGCGCGGCGGCTACACCTACACGGTGAACGTCACGTCGACGGGGTACAACTCCTACCAGACGACTGAACCGGTGACGGCGGGCAACGGCTCGGCGCTCCTCATCACCCTCACGAAGCAGTCGGGAACTCAGAATTGTACCGTGACCGGAACGTGCACGACGACGCACGACTGTACCTACTACGGGAACTGCACGACCACGACGAGCAACAACAACATCTCGCTCACGACGGTGATCATCATCGTCGTCGTGATCGTGCTCGTCGCGGTCATCGCGGCGGTGCTCCTGATGCGCCGGCGCGGTGGCGGCAGCCAGTCGGACGAGCAGGGCTCCTACGCCGAGGGCGATGCGTCGCAGATGCCGAAGCTCCAGGCGGACGGCTCGATGGGGCCCCCGCCTCCCCAGGGCTAGACCGACCCGAAGCGGCACCGGGTCCAACCCTTTCCTCCCCCTTCTTTTTCTTCTTCCCGGACGGGCCGCCGCGAGGCCTTATGAGAGCGGGCGGGCTCGGTCACCGGGATTTCCCATGCGTAGCTCCATCGTGGGTACTCTCTCGGTCGGTCTCCTCGCGGTCGTCCTCCTCGTGACGGCGCCCGGCGGCGCCGCCATCGCGTCCCCGCTCTCCATGCCGGCGAGCTCGGCCCTGGGCGCCCACGCGTCGCTCGCGGCCGCGTCCGGCGCTCCCATCGCCGCCACCGCCCCCGGCCCCGCCTCGGCCGCGCCCGCGGCGGGCGCCCACGAGCTCGGCGGGAACGATTCGCCCGAGTGCGCGGCGCGGCTCAACGACTACCTACGCTACTTCTCGGAACCGCTCCCCACGGCCGTCGTCCCGACCGAGCAGGGCCCCTGCGAGATCGGCCACGACGAGCCCGGCCTCAACTTCGTCTCGAACGAGTCGTACTCGGGGAGCCGCGTGCAGTTCGTGGTCGACATGCCGCCCGCCGGCTCCAACACGGCGAGCGCGTTCTCGACGATGTGGGTCGGCCTCTGGCTCGCGGGCGTCCCCTGCTCCTACCGCGGGCAGTCGTACCTCGAGGTCCAGTTGAATCCGCCCTACAACGACCTCGGGCTCACCGAGAACGCCAACTGGACCGTCCAGGCGCCGGTCTGGGACCTCGTGCCCGCGGGCTCGTGCGACCCGCAGTGCCAGAACGACACCGCCTTCACGACGATCGGCGGGGTCGGCTACTGCGAGGACGACGCCGCGATCTCGGGCGTCGGCACCTACACCTCGACCGGCTGGGGGAACTTCGCCCCCGGCGACTCGCTCGTGATCCAGCTCGTGGGCCAGGTGAACGGCACCTCGGGACTCAGCGTCTTCATCAACGATACGACGAACCCCGGGAACGACCTCTCCTGGACGTACTCGCGGAGCGTCACCGCGAGCGGGGAGCCGTTGACCCCGTTCTACAACTCCTCCGCCCCCGCGAACGGCGGGTGGGGCTACGGCCTCAACGTCGAGGCGACGTGGGAGAACTGCCCCGCACCGACCGGGGTCGACGCGCCCACCCCGTGCAACAGCTACGACGGGCCCGCGGTGAGCGCGGTCGGCGTCCCCGAGTTCGTCTCGGCGAGCTACTGGAACGCTTCCACGCTGAGCTACGCGAACCCATTCCCATGGACGGCGACCACCTCGAGCGCCGGCGCCTGCTCGGGGCTCGCGGCCCCGTGCCAGGACTTCACCACCTACGGCGGCACGGGGTCGTACCCGTACTGGTCGCTCCACGCCTGGGACGGGTCGGCGTGGTGGATGTACGGGGGCAAGTACCCGAACGAGGTCACGAACTGGTCCGGGCCCGCGGGGGAGTTCAACCCCCTCGGCTACGTCCCCACCTACCTCGACCCCACCACGGTCGCGAGCGCGAGCTCGGTCACCATCGGGAACTCGGTCGACGTGACGAGCCAGGTCGTCGACCCGAACGGGGTCGCCCAGGTCGACGTGAGCGCCTACTTCTGCTTCGGCTCCTCGACGCCGAGCGTCGAGACCGCGGTAGGGACGCTCACGGTGAGCCCGTGGGACACCTCGAACGATGGCAATTGGACCGCCGCCTTCTCGACCGGCACCTACTCGGGCACGGTCCACTACTGGGTTCGCGCCGAGTCGGTCTCGGGCGTCTGGTCGCTCCCGGTCGCCGGGACGGCGACGGCCACGGGGGTCACGAGCTGCGGTTTCCCGGCGCCGAGCCCGCCCGTCTTCGGCCCCGCGAACGTGACGAGCCTCGGGGGTGGCTACGCCCTCGACTGGGCCGACGCCTCACCGGGGGTGGTCGACTACACCGTCACCTTCACGCCGGTCGGGAACGGGAGCGCGACCACCCTCGACGCGGGGAACCACACCGAGCTCACGGCCGACCTGGGGGCCGGCGACGCCAACTACACGATCACGGTGACGGCCGTGGACGCGGCGGGGCTCAACGCCTCCACGGGCCCGGTCTCGCCCGCGATGACGCTCCCGGTCCTTTCCGCGGCGTTGAGCGCTCCCACTTCGACCGCCTTCTGGGTCGGGCACGCGCAGGTGCCGTTCACCGCGACCGCGTCGGGCGGCCTCGCGCCGTACGCGTTCACCTTCACCTTCGGGGACGGGACGACCGAGGTCGTGCTCTCGAACGCGTCCATCGTCAACGTGACGCACGACTTTGGCACGTACTTCGGGGACGCGCGGGCGACCGTCGCCGTGACGGACGCGGTCGGGGACACGGCGGTCTCCGCCCGGGCGCTCGTCCAGGTCTGGGCGACGCCCCTCGGCGTCGAACCCGCGATCGCGGCGGGGGACGGCCTCGTGAACCTCACCTGGACGCCGCCGGCCTCCCCCGCGGGGCCGGTCCTCTCCTACACGGTCTTCTACACGACGAACCCCGTCTTCGCGTGGGCGCTCACCTCGATCTGGCCTCTCAACTCGACGGGACACGGGCTCAACCTCTGGAACACCTCGCGGACGTACTTCGACCTCGCGACGCCCGACAATCTCACGATCTTCCTGCAGGTCGTGGCGTGGGACGCCTACGGCGAGGGCCTCCTCTCGGCCGACACGCCGATCCTGAACGCCACGCCGGCGCCGCTCCTCGCGTCGCCGATCCAGCTCTCCCAGGCGGGCGGCCCAGCGCCTTTCACGGTCGACCTCACGAGCTTCGTCACGAACGCGACCAACGACCCCATCGCGGACCCGATGTACGTGAGCGGGGTCTCCCTCCACGCGAACGCGACGGTCTGGTACACGGGCCACGGCGCCTGGGTGAACGGCACCCTCACCTTCCCCACACCCGGGCTCCAGTTGGTCGTCTTCCACGTGAGCGACCTCTTCAGCGACATCGCGCTTGAGACGGTCCAGGTGCTGGTGACCCCGGGCACCGGTCCGTTCGTGACGCTCACCGGTCCCACCGCGAACGGATGGTTCGGCTGGGCCGGCACCGCGCTCTCCCTCTCGGCGACCGCGGTCGGCGGGACGGGCCCCTACCAGTACACCTGGTCGTTCGGGGACGGGAACGAGGCGGGCGGCGCGAACGTGACCCACACCTACACCAACGCGGGCAATTTCACCGTGAGCGTGAGCGTGGAGGACCTGACCACGCAGGGCACGACCGTTCGGACGCAGAGCCTCCTCATCTTCGCGCCGCCCACGGTCGCCATCGCGACCGCCCCCGGACCGAACGGTAGTCTGAGCTGGCTCTTCAGCGCGGTCACGGGCGGCGGGAGCGGCGTCCCGCACGTCACCTGGTCCTTCGGGGACGGAAGCGTCGCCTACGGCCTCAGCGTCCGGCACGACTTCGTGGGTCCGGGAACGTACGTCGTGAACGCGTCGAGCGCGGACCCGGCCGGCCCGACCGCCCAGGCGACGTACACGCTCGTCCTCACCGGAGGGAACGGGGGCGGGAGCTCCTCGACCGGCACGTTCCTCGGCCTCGACGGGGGCTCCTGGGGCCCGGTCGCGGTCCTCCTCGCGCTCCTCACGGCCGTCTTCTTCGTGACGACGCTCTACTTCTGGTCGCGCGGCGCCCGGCCGCCCGCGGAAACGGGGATCGTCCCCGTCCGTCGGGTCGAGGAAACGAAGCCGTAGGACTCGACCGGACGGCCCCGGCCGGCGCGCCCGGGGATGGGCTTATCTGACGGCGGGCCTCACGGAAGGGAACACATGCGGAACCGGGTCGGGGCGCCGGCCCGGGCGGTGGCCGTAGCGCTCCTACTCCTGGCCTCCGCCCTTCTGGTGCCCGGGGGTCCGCGGGCCGTCGCCCCGCTCACTCCCGCCCTCATCACGCCCGCGGGGGCCGGGGCGCCCGCGCCCCGCGTGGTCGGCTTCGACGACTCGTCGCTCTCGAGCGTGCGGAACGTCCAGATCGACGCGGGCTGCAACAACTCGTCGGCGAGCGACGTCGCCCAGGCGGTCGACCCCGCCGAGGGGATCCTCTACGAAGCGTGGGAAGGGTGCGGCGGCATCGGGTTCGCGAGGTCGGTCGACGGGGGCTACTCCTTCGGCGCGCCCGTCGTGGTCCCCGGCAGCAACGGGACCGCGGAGGTCCGGGACCCGTCGATCGCGGTCGCCCCGAACGGGACCGTCTACGTGGGGTTCATCCGTTCGAACGGCGGCAGTACCTCGCCGGTCGTCGCGTGGTCCTGGGACCACGGATCGAGCTTCGCGGGGTCCCAACCGGTCCTCGCCGCCCCGTCCACCGAGCTTTCCGACCGATCCCAGGTCGCCGTGGCGCCGAACGGGACCCTCTACGCCCTCTGGGTCCTCTCCCCGTACCCCGACCTCAACGTCTATCCCTGCCCGGCCGGCACCGACTGCGGGCCGGTCGCCGGGGACTTCAACGTCGTGCTGTCCACCTCGACCGATGGCGGGCTCAACTGGTCCGCGCCGGTACCGGTGAGCCCGGGGTACCCCTACGGCGGCGCGCCGGCGGGCTCCCTCCTCGTCGAGCCGAGCGGAGCGGTGGACGTGGTGTACGAGTCGTTCAACGTCTCGAGCGACCACGGGCTCTCGGACGCGCGGCTAAAGTTCGTCCAGTCGACGGACGGGGGGAGCTCCTTCCTCTCGAACATCTCCGTCGAGAACCTCACGATCCCGAACTCGACCTGGTGGCCGGACGGCGCGCTCCAGGAGGACGCGAGCGGGACGCTCTACGTGGGCTTCGATGCCCCGAGCGGAGGCCAGGAGGGCGCCGACCTCGCGATCTCGCGGTCGGACGGCCTCACCTGGTCCGCACCGGTGCCGCTCGGGACGAGCCCGCTCCCCCTCGTGACGGCGATGGTCGGGGTGGCGGGCGGTCCGAACGGGACCGCCTACGTGGCGTGGCTCGAGAACGTGACCGGTGGGTCGTGGGAGGTCGTCGAGACGAACGTGACGGGGAACGGGAGCGCCGTCGGTCCCGCCACGACCGTCTCCGCGGGGCTCGGCGCCCCGACCGAGTTCGCGGCGGACTCGCAGGTCGCCGTGAGCGACCTCGGGGGCGGCGGCGTGGCCGTCGCCTGGTCGTACGAGTACCCGGTGAACCCGCCCGGCCGGACGACCGTGGCGCACCCGTATCTCGCGGTCGTCGGCGAGATGGCACCGGTCGACGCGCCGCGCCTCACGAGCGTGGTCCCCGGGGCCGGCGAGCTCACCGTCGGGTGGCTTCCCCCCGCGGGGCCGGACCGGGTCGACGGGTACCTTCTCCAGTGGGGGATCGAGTCCCAACGGCCGAACAACGTGAGCCTCCCGTCGACGGCGTCGTACTACACGATCGCCCCGTTGGGGCAGCTCATCCACTGGCAGATCGAGGTCTCCGCGGTCAACGGCGCCGGCGCGGGCCCGACGAGCACGCCCGTCGTCGTCATGCTCACCGCCTGGTCGGTCGTGAAGGGGTCGGTCGACCCCGCGAACGCGACCGTGCGACTGGACGGCCTCGCGCTCCCGGTCGTGAACGGCAGCTTCTCCGTGAACACGACCCAGGGCTCCCACCTCCTCTCGGCGGCCTTCCCCGACTACACGACCCTCTACGATTCGGTCCTCGGGCCGTGGAACGGGTCGGTCGACGTGAACCTCACCCTCCACGAGCTCCCCGGGAGCCTCGCGGGGACCGTCGGCCCGCTCGCCGCCCGGGTGGCGGTCGACGGCGTCGCCCAGAACGTGAGCGCGAACGGCTCCTACCTCGTGACGGGCCTCGCGGCCGGGCCCCACCAGCTCGACGTGCGCGATGGTGGCTACGTCCCGTTCTCGACCACGGTCGACGTGGGACCGAACGCGACCGCGTGGAGGAACGTGACGCTCCTCCCCGTGAACGCCACCCTCACGGTGACGCTCCACCCGGGGAACGGGACGGTGACGGTCGGTGGCCGGCCGCTCCGCCTCAACTCGACGGGGGTCGGCGCCGTCACCGAGCCGCCCAACGTCTACCTGGTCGAAGCCTCCGCCGCGGGCTACGTGACCGTTTTCGAGAACGTGACGCTCAACCAGTCCGAGAGCGTCAACCTCACGATCACCCTCGTGCCGGTCCCGCCCGCGCCCCCCACGTCGCCGCCGTCCCCGCTCGCGGGCTACGTCATCGTCGCCCTCGCGGCGGCGGTCGCCGTCGGGGTCGGGGTGGCGGCGCTCGTCGTCCGCCGCCGGCGCCAGGGGTCCCGGTCGGAGTCGACCGCGCCGGACCTCTGGGAGTCGGACGAGGGGGCCGCCGAATCCCCGCCCGCCGAGGAGCCGCCGGCGGAATCGAACTAGTTCCGGCGCCGAAATCGCGTCCGGGCGCCGGCCCGGCGCGCGCGCTCCCCTTGGGTCGACAAAAGGTAGATATGGCCCGCTCTCCTGCGAACTCCTCGCCCGAGGCCCGGGTCATGATTCCGCCCGATTCTGCCCCTAGAGCGACCGCTGGCGCGGTCGAAGCTCAGACGCCCCGCCCGGCGGCGACGCCCCCGCCGCCCCCGCCCGCCGGCGCGGCCCCGCCCGTCGCGGCCAACCCGCCCGCCTCGATCGCGAGCGAGGTGTTCGATTCCGTCCTCAAGTACTCGACCGAACTTTTCAAGGGGAACCGGGAGATCCTCCGCGAGTCGTACCTCCCGAGCCGGCTCCCGCACCGGGAGCACCAGATCCGCCAGGTCGCGGAGATCCTCGCGCCCGCCCTCAAGGGCGACGTCCCCTCGAACCTCCTCATCTACGGGAAGATCGGGACCGGGAAGACCGCGGTGGTCGCGCAGGTCCGCACCGACATGCAGCGTCGGACCGACCTCACCGGCCACGTCACGTTCGTCACCGTGAACTGCGGCAACATCGACACGCCCTACAGCCTCCTCCAGACGATCGGCAACACCCTCGCCGCGAAGGAGGAGGACCGGATCCCGACCGGCTGGTCGCTCGACCGCGTCCAGGCGGCGATGCGAAGCCTCATGGACGCCACCGACGGGACGCTCATCCTCATCCTGGACGAGATCGACCGCCTCGTGGCGCGGAGCGGCGATGGGGTCCTCTACACGCTGAGCCAGATCAATACCGAGCTCAAGAAGTCCCGAATGGTCTTGGTCGGGATCTCGAACGACTTGAAGTTCACCAACAACTTGGACGCGCGGGTACGGAGCCGCCTCAACGAGGAGAAGATCCTCTTCCCGCCGTACGACGCGACCCAGCTCCAGGACATCTTGCGCGACCGCGCACGCGAGGTGTTCC
>Ga0335078_10001171_pt1 | contig 39768 bp, 27 predicted proteins | sample Lox_Sample_32_FD_206711 | JGI IMG/M metagenome (GOLD analysis project Ga0335078, IMG submission 206711) | Soil microbial communities from Loxahatchee National Wildlife Refuge, Florida, United States - Lox_Sample_3.2 | ecosystem: Environmental > Terrestrial > Soil > Wetlands | place: USA... | reverse complement strand
CCCAGATCGTGACCTTGCAGCAGCAATATCAGGCTTCGGTTGTGGCGGCTGGTCCGTCGCAAAACTCCGGCTATATTGCGAACGCCGGCGCCGATGGCCTCGATGTCACCGGAACAAATTTGTTTGCTCCCGCCTACGTTACGCCGCGCTCGGTGCAGATGAACATCGGGGTCCAGCGCGAAATCCGCCGTGGAACCATCTTCACTGTCGATTTTCTGCGGAATATCTCGACTCATAACCTGTTGGCCGTTGACACCAATCACGTCGGCGACTTCCACACTTTTAGCAAGGGCAACGCCGCGGCCGCCATTACAGCCGTTGAAGCCTTCTGTGGCAATGGCAGCTCGGTGCAATCGACGTTAAGCGCCTGTCCGTTCGATCCTTCAAACGGAACTCTCGATCCAGTCAACGGCGTGAATACGTATACGCCCCGGCCCGCCACGATTTCCGACTATGCCGCCAATGGACTCGATTCCGGCTACGGCTTCTGCGGAGGTGCCCCGTGCCCCAACGCCGCCTTCCCCGGTTTCAATCCTCAGGTGGGAGCCAATCAGATGTTGTTTCCCATCGGCCGCTCCATTTACAACGGCCTGCAGGCGACTCTTAAGCAGGATATCGATCATCCCTATCACGGCATCAAGCACATGAATTTCCAGGCCTCGTATTCCTTCTCGAAATACAAGGCGACTGCGCGAGACAGCGATTTCATCAATTTCGCTTACGACAACTCGAACCAGCAAAAGTACATTGGACCGAACGGGCTCGATCGCACGCATCAAATCTCGGTCGGCGGATATGCCGATCTCATCGCCCGATTCCAGTTGAGTTTCATGACGCACTTCGACAGCCCGCTGGCCTCCGACGTCAGACTGCCAACGTCTGGCAACGCCGGTGGCATCTTCCAAACCGACGTCACCGGCGACGGCACCGGCGACGGCACTATCGGTTCGAACGGAGCTTTGGGCGATCTGCTGCCAGGCACCAATGTTGGTGACTTCGGCCGCACATTCGGACCACTTGGACTGAACCAGCGCATCACCACCTTCAACACAACCAAGGTCGGCCAACTGACGCCCGCCGGCCAGGCGGTCGTGAACTCTGGATTGATCACCCAAGCGCAAATGGTCTCTCTGGAAGGCACAATCATGGGTGGCATACCTCTGAAATCGGTTCCTCCGGCTGCCATCGGGCAAACTTGGCTCAAAACCTTCGACCTGGGATTGAACTGGAACTATAAGATCAAAGAGTGGGTCCAGATTCGTCCCGGCGTCACCATTTTCAATGTCTTCAACTTCGCGAACTTCGATGGTCCGGCGATCCCGTTCAGCCCGATTCTCGATGGCAGCCCCGGCTCGCCCAATGGCACAACCAACTTTCTGCTTCATGGAGTCAATGGAAACTCCCTTCGCCTCGGACTCGGGTCCGGCGTCAACGCTTTAGGTGCGCCACGCGCGATGGAGTTCCAGTTGAAAGTGATCTTCTAGGTCGCATTGTTCAAACGCGGTCCCGAGAGAGACCGGACCGCGTTTGTCTTCCTTCGTGTACCTTCGTGCCCTTAGTGGTTGATGCCCCTGCTCGACCCGGCCAGTCCTGTCATACCGGTTGTGTACAATGTCTGCATGCCTTTCCGCACTCCCCACGGAAATCCAAACGCCAAACGCGGCCGCACGCCTCCTCCCGAGGATACGTTTGAGGAAGCCTCCTTCCTCAAGGCCCTGGGCGAAAAACAAAAACCAGTCTCGCTCAAGCTGATGGACGGCCAGACCGTCACGGGATGGATCGAGTACTACGACAAAAACATGGTGCGCCTCACGCGCACAGGTGCGCCCAATCTGTTTATCTTCAAACACGAAATCATGTACATCGCCGAGGACGGAAAAAAGAAATAGGCTTCCGGCTCCACGCTTCGGGAGTCAGCAACCTTCTCGAATGCTGTTTCCCGGAAGCCCGCCGCCCGACGCCCGAAGCATCGATCCAAATGTCATCAACAGCAAATCATTCTCACGAATTCCTCCCTCCCATGTCGGCCATCGCCCGCGAGGCCGGCGCTCTCTTGATGCAGTATTTCCATCAGGGCCTGAAGATCGAATACAAAGGTGACGCAGATCTGGTGACCGCCGCCGACCGCGCCTCCGAGGCCTTGATCCGCGAGCGCATCAAAAAGCAATTTCCCTCGCACGACGTTCTCGGCGAAGAGCAGGGCCTCACCGATCAAGGCGGAAACTACCGCTGGTACGTCGATCCGCTCGACGGCACCACTAACTTCGCACATGGATTCCCCGTCTTCTGCGTCTCGATGGCTCTGGAACGTCGGGATTCCGGAAAGCGCGTCGCCGCCGTCGTCTACGATCCCACGCGTGACGAACTCTTCACCGCGCAGCAGGGAAGCGGTGCGCACTTGAACGGCAAGCCGATTCATGTCTCCAAAGCCGCTCAGCTCAAGGAATGTCTGGTGGCCACGGGATTCCCCAGTCACAAGCGTCACAAGAACCCCAACATTTTTTTCTATCACCAGATCACCTTGAAGACGCACGGTGTCCGCCGTGCCGGATCGGCCGCGCTCGATCTCTGCAATGTCGCCAGCGGACGCTTCGACGGATTCTGGGAGTTCAATCTCAACCCCTGGGACACCGCCGCCGGAGCGCTCATCGTCGAAGAAGCCGGAGGCAAAGTCACCCGCTTCGACGGCGCCCCGTTTCAACTGGACAGCCGCGAAACGCTGGCCTCGAACGGCCTGGTCCATCAAGCCCTGATTGACGAATTCCAACAGATCTTCGAAGGCCGAGGCTTAGACCCGTTGCCCGATCCACGGGCATATCAGCGCTGATTGTGCTTGTGTAGGGGCGGACGCATTCGTCCGCCCCGCCGACGCGAAGCGAGGCGTGGGACCATATCGACGGCTGAAGCCCGAACCCCGCCGCATAAACCCCGCGTTACAATGACTCATGGGGACGCCGGCCCTTCCCGGCAACCGAAAATCCACGAAGATTCAGGGAACCCGTGATCAATTCTCTTCTCGAACGCAAAATCGAAAAACGCCCCGACAAAGTGAGGCTTCACGGACGCATTCTCTTCCTCACCGCAGATCCCGAACTCATCAAGCGCCAACTCGCCGGCGAAGACTTGCCGTGGGACACGAAGAATCCCGCCAATAATCCCAAGCTCCGTGACGACATCTCCACCGACGAAATCACTCCCGCGCACTATTGTTTCTACTTCGACGAAACCCTCGGCGAGATTCCGTACCTGGGTCTGAAGTGTGGCAACGTCACCCCGATCGGGCGAGGCGAAGTAAAGCGCGGCGGATTCGTCTGCGCCGTCAGCGGCAAGCGCCGCGGCAAAGGATCGAGCCGCGAACAATCTCCATACGCCGAAATGTGCGCCGGCATCCGCGTCGTGATCGCCGAAAACATCGAGCGCATCTACAAGCAGAATTGCCAGAACCTGGGCCTGTTGACCTCGACGAACTTTTCTCTAATCGATCGCATTCGCAAGGGCGAAGAAATCCCGCTTGCCGAATTCACCGCCGGCGAAGACGAAATCACGCGCCAGGTCATCGAATACGGCGGCCTGTTCCCCTTCAACGTAGCCCGCATGCAAGGAAAAGTCTTCCTGCCGCCTCTGAAAACAGGGAGACGCGGCATGACCATAGCCGAAAAAATATTCGCCCGTCACATGCTCACGACTCGCGTAGAGACGGACGCATTCGTCCGTCCCGCGACCCTGAGCGGAGCGAAGGGGAGCGTCGGCTTCCCCGCCGTCAAGCCCGGCGACACTGGCTTCGCTCGCGCCGACCTCCGCTTCAGTCACGAATACGTCACCCCGATGGCCGCCATCTTCTTCGAGCACTACGTTGGCAAAGACGCCAAGGTCAACGATCCGTCCAGTATCCTCTTCTTCCGCGACCACCTGACATTTCTCGATGAGGTGATCTCGGAAGAAAAGAAAAAACTCGGCCTGCTCGATCTCGCTACGCAACTCAAACTCAAGCAGCAGGATTTCGCGGCCAAGCAAGGAATCAAACTCCACGGCGAACTCACCGACCGCAAAGGATCGGAAGGTATTTGCCACTCGATCGTCCTCGAAAGTTATGCACTGCCCGGACAACTCAACATCGGCTCCGATTCCCACACGCCCCATGTGGGCGCGGTCGGATGCGTCGCCTTCGGTATTGGCACCACCGATGTCTTCAATTCCTGGATCACCAAAGATGTCCGCGTGAAGGTTCCCGAGTCGGTCAAGATCATCGTTCGCGGCAAGCGTTACGCCAACGTCACCGCGAAGGATTTCATTCTGAAGATTCTCAGTCTCGACTATGTGCGCAGCGGCAAAGCTCTTGCCAAAGTCATGGAATACGCCGGAGAAGCCATCGAGGAACTCAGCGTTGACGAGCGCGCCACCATGACCAACATGGCCGCCGAGATCGGAGGCTTCACCGGCATCGTCGCGCCTGACAAAAAGGCCGTCGATTTTCTCGTGGAGCGCCGGGGTATCGATCGCGCCAAAGCCGAGGCCATGATCGACGGCCTCTACAGCGATCCCGATGCTGAGTACGCGCACGTCATTGAACTCGATGCCGCCGAAATTACTCCGATGGTCGCTACGCCCGGTGACCCCGGCAACGGCAAATACATTCGCGAACTCCACACACCCGTCCCGGTCGAGATCGCTTACGGCGGTACCTGCACCGCCGGAAAGAACGAAGATATGGATATGTATGCGCTCGTCCTCGCCGATGCTCTCAAGCACGGCAAGCGAGTCGCCGACTCGGTGAAATTCTTCATCCAGTTCGGATCGCAGGAAACGCGCGACTATTGCGTGCGCCGCGGATATCTCGATGTCTTCAGAAAGGCAGGCGCGCAGGTGATCGAACCCAGTTGTGGCGCCTGCATCAACGCGGGACCAGGTGTATCGACACGTCCCGATCAGGTCGTAATCAGCGCCCAGAACCGCAATTTCCCCGGTCGCAGCGGCCCCGGACAAATGTATCTAGCCTCGCCGCTCACGGTCGCCGCCAGCGCAGTTGCGGGCTACATCGTCGAGTACGAACCCAGCGAGAAGAAGGAGTTTGTGTCGGCCTAGTTCCGGAGTGGGGATAAACTTTGTTCGAGGAGACGCAGTCGATCTTATTCGGCTCCGACGGAGAGTGCCCGAACGGGAGCACACGATCTCCGAGTTGCGGAATTGTAAAGAGTCAGACGATCCGGGCTGTTACGCTTTTTCGAAGAGCTCCTTTGCAAGCAGTACAGCGGTCATGGCATTCGGCCAACCGGAGTAGAACGCCAGATGAGTGATAGCCTCGATCAACTCGTCCTTTCTGACTCCGTTTTCCACGGCTTTGCCGAGATGGAATCGCAGTTGCTCAGGGCGATTCAAAGCAATTAGCGCGGCAACGGTGATAAGGCTGCGATCACGCTTAGACAATTCCTTCCGCTCCCATACATCATCAAATAGCACTCTATCAGTCAGTTCAACCAGCTTTGGGGAAAAATCACCGATCAGTTTCCTGGCTCCATCGAATGGCACTGTAGTTACTCCTTACGATTTGAGATGACTCTGATCACGCCTGCTCAGCGATAGCTCAGTTCTTCCGTCCGTTCAGGATACCGCTACCCTCGCACATGGATATCTGATGCAGCGGTTTAATTCCCGAAGCTAGTAGTGCTCCCAAACAACTCTCCAGTGCTCGTTGGGGTCAGTTGATGTGACGGTCATGCGATCGCCGTAAATCTCATACTTGCGCTTCAGGTCTTTGCCGATGAGAGTTCGCACGAGTGCGCCCTCGATGTGGAACGTAAACGTGGAAGAGTCGTCGATGCGGTAGCTGCCATAGGAGGCCTCATAGCCGCTTTGCGCGTACCCGCTGCCACTCTTTGCATCCAGGTACATCACCTGAACTGATGCCTTGCCGTCGGAAGTAAAAGCGAATATGCCAGCACAGTCCGCCTTGTGCAGTTGTCCGTCTGCTCTCGGCTCTTCGAGCGAAACCAACTTCCAAGCGCCGACCAGCCGGTTGGGAGTTTCCGTCTTACGCCCCAAATCGTTGTGTGAGGACTGTGCAGTTCCCGCGCTGAGCAGGGCAACGACACTCAATAACAACAGTGATTTCATCTCACCTCTTCGCCCGTGAGTATCAGAGACCTCGAGACGGACCAACGGGATATTACAACTCCGCCTATGGATTGCCTAGTCCCGTAGCTTGCGTCCACATGGCCGCAAAATGGCACGAACTCACTCTGTGTCATCCTGAGCGAAGCGAAGGACCTATGCATTTGGCCTGCTGAGTTGATACTGCCGACAAGAAAATTGGATCGCGACCGCTAGGGCCGCAGCCTGAGGGTGTACTCACCGCCGCGAATCAAGTCCTCGACATCCACCGCGTTCGCGTCAATCCGTACAATTTTGTACCGACGATCTACGATATCTCCCTCGCCGCCGATGAAAACCTCGCCGTCCACCGTGAGGCAAGCCCTGCGCGCGGCGTTCGACACGCTCGCCAGCCCGAAGAATTTCAGAGGAATCGTGGGCATCGCGATCGCAGGCGACGAATCAGGCGACGGCTCCGGCCGCGGTGCAGGGGTTTTCTTAGCAAGCGTGTCCTCGCCGTACGACTGGAAGATATTCCTCCCGCTGCCCTCGTAACCTTCGTTCTCCGTCGACTCCAACTGCGCGAGGCGCAGAGTCGGATCAAGCGTATCTATTCGCCTCGCTGCCTTACCGATGGAAGGCTTCGCAACTGCCGCAACGTCCGTCCGACGAGTATCCGTGCTCGCCGATGCCGACGACTCCGACCCAAAAATCCAACGCCCTACGAGCAACACTGCAAATACCACCAATGCGACCGCGGCAGCAACCTTCCGCCGATCCTCCGTCCCAATTTTCATGAGGCATCCATTCGGCTCTCCTAGAGAGAACGAGCCTCTGGAGTCGCCTTGCGCGAAAACTCAAAGGCTGAGTCGGAGTAATATGCATCGGGGACCTCGCTCACCAACCCTTCCCTACATCGTCAGACCATCTCAGGAGGACGCCCATGACTCGTTTCCGCCTGCTCCTCATCAGCGTCATCACGCTCAGCTTTGTCATTGTCGCGGCGGCCTATCGTACGGACACAACTTCGACCCTGCGCGTAGGAAGCGTCTCGACGGCTGCATCCATGCTCGAACCGCGCTCGGGGCACACTGCTACGCGGCTCCCGGATGGCAGAGTACTCATCGCCGGCGGCATGCGGCGTAATCGCGACTTTTATTCCTCCGCCGAGCTCTACGATCCATCCACCGGCAAGTTTCATCCCACCGGCGAGATGCACGAGCACCGTGTCGGCCAGATTGCTGTTCTGCTGCACTCCGGCAAAGTTCTGATTGCCGGAGGATGGGGCGTCGGAGGCGGCGGGACCGACTCTGCGGAGTTATACGATCCGGCCACCGGCAAGTTCACCGTCATCGCCAAGATGACGACGCGCCGCGGACGGCCCAGCGCCACTCTGCTCGACAACGGCGACGTCCTCATCGCCGGCGGGGAAGTGGAAGACAATGAACCGGTTCTGTCGGCAGAGATCTTCCACGCCGCTACGCTGACGTTCCAACCCACCGGCTCCATGCATCACGCTCACGTCGTGCACACAGCAACGTTGCTCACGGACGGACGCGTTTTGCTCGCGGGCGGATATGCCGGCGGCGTTACTTCGAGCGCGGAGCTCTACGACCCGAAGACGGGCTCTTTCACAGATACCGGCAGCATGACCACTCCCCGCTGCAAGCACACCGCCGGACTTCTGCCCGATGGCCGTGTGCTCATCGCCGGCGGCTCCGACAATCGCGGATGGAACGGAAATCTAAGCAGCGCCGAAATCTACGATCCGAAGACGGGGAAGTTCACGCCTGCCTCTTCCTTGAACGACAGCCGCTTCAAACTACCCGATGAAGCCGTCCGCCTGAGCTCAGGCGAGCTTTTGATTGCCGGAGGAAGCAAGCACGTCGAGATATTTGATCCGGTAAGCGGAAGGTTCTTGGTTGCGACAGGTGAGATGGCCGACGCGCGTCACTACATGAGCGAGACCAAATTGAAAGACGGCAGCGTTCTGATGGCGGGCGGCTACCCCAACAACGACCAGGCCACATCGCAAGCCTGGATCTACAAACCGTAAGGCGACAAGGCAGAAGGGAACTAGCTGGTCTTGCCTGCCGAAGTCCCGCGCACCCGCTTCAGTTCTCCCAGGGGCGGGAATGAACTGGGCGCGACCAGCGTCCGCTCCGGCGGCTGTGCGCCCTTGCGCGCGCCAGCCAGCAAGTGGATTGCGTCTCCAACCAGCGGAGGACACAGCACCGTTGCGGTAAGCCGCCCTTTCCGCACCCATGCTTGCCCAGCCTTCGGAACACCGTCGCATCCCGTAATTGGCAACTGCAGCCACTCGTCGCGCTCTTTCATGTCCGTAAGTTCCTCGAACGCGCGCCGCGCTCCGTTGCCCATGTCATCGTTCTGGCAAGCGATCATGCCCACATGCATTTCTCTCGAAGTGCTCAACGACAGCCACGATTTGATCGCGTGGTAGCCGCTCTGCTGCGTCCAATCTCCTTTGAGCCCCTTGACCATAACTCCCTGCGGCTTCGAGGCCATCATTCCCTTCGCGCGCAGCCGGGCAACGTCACGTACCGCAGGGCCTTCGATCGATAGAACGCATCCCGATTCCCCAAGAATCGCTTCAATCTGCTGGCCCTGAATTCTCCCCACCTGCTCGTGATCGATCAACATCGAAAAGCAGGGGACCGCCGCTTGCGCCCGCAACTGCGACAGATAGTCGACACCCGCATTGATTACGACCCATCCAATCCCCGCCGCCACCGCCGCCTTCGCTACCTGCGGCATTCCCGTGCCGACCGGCTCGACCAGGATCGCGTCCGGACGCTTCTTCGGATCCTGGATGTACTGCAGAATTTGTTGGGTTTGGTGGACGGCGTCGTTGTTCGCGTAGATGACTTGAATATCAGCGCCCAATTTGATGGCCGCCGCTTGCGCCGAGGCCGCCTGCTCAAGCTGGTAATCGTTATCTTCAGTGATTAGGGACACCAAGACGTTGAGTTTTTCCATGTAGTTTTCGAACCTATCGCGTTAGGTCGAACCACCACAACCGCACTGCTACCCACTATTAGACTGCTTGTGCGCAATCGTATACTAGGTCACTTTAGTTTCGACAGGAATATCGGAAACGTGCCTCGGCGGGCACGGTACGGTCGCATGGTCCGCGAACCGGATACCAGAGAAGATATTGATTACACAGTACTTACCGCCAAGCGCGGAAGCTCCGGATCCCCTTCATTTCAGCGCCTGCACGCTCGGCTGCAGCCACGAGGTCACGAAATCCGTAATCGACGGAAACAGCGTCGTCAACAGACCAAGCAGCGGCCCAATTCCAAATGTGATCAGTTGCAGCCAGAATTGCGACCCCAACTCGCCCGGACTCGTATTCGTGATGTAGCTCAAGGTCGTGTCGCGATGCATCTGCGCGTAGACCAGGATCACAATCCCGCCCACAACGGCGAACACAATCAGGAACACGATCCCCAAAAGCGGCAAGGGATCGAATGGATAGCTCGCCACCGCAAAAGTGGTTGCCACAAAGAGAAACAAGCTCCCCAGTACAATCGTGCGAATCCGCCCGAGAACGTTCTGGATGAATCCAAGATAGGGCAGCACCACAAACTCCTCCGCCGCCTGCACGTGCGCCGGAACCCCGGTCAGGTCAAAGCTGACCGCGCTGCCACCGTCATCGTCTTTCCCCTTATTCGCATCCTTCCGGATGATCAGCGATTCAGTCTCGCGCTGCCACGCCGGGCCCAGGATTTCTGTCACAATGACTCCTGCTGTCGCGGCCAAGTCCTCCTGATAGGCGCGCATGGGTTCGAGGTTTCTGTCGGGCCGTTCGCCGCGTTCCACGTACCACAGGGCGAAGGTTGTCGCCCGCTTACGGCATCGCGCAACCTGCTCTCGAGCTTTGTTTCTTTGCTCGCGTTCTTTTGTCCCTCGCGGAAGAGAGTCCTCTTTAGGAACCCAGGCCTCCAGCTGATTTTCCAGGTGCCGCAGGCTCTCGAGCTGCCGTGACAACACGCGGTACCGTTCTGCCAACGTATGGCCGCTCACGGCCCACACCGAGCCCCAACACAATCCCTTCAATGAGGCGAGTGTCCGGCGCAGCGGTAGCCGGTCCAGCGCCGTTAACAACACGCGAAGCTCTTTCCATGTGCGCCAGAACTGCACGCTGTCCCCGAGCACCAGCGACATGCACAACAAGAGCCAGAAAAACATCGTGATTCCGAATGACTTCTCGCCCAGCGTGCGCACCGCGATGTCTTCCAGAGACAGGCAGAAGATGCAGAACGCAGCCACAACAGCCCCAGCCAGCGCCCACAGATGGTGACCCCCCAGCGGAATCGCCTGGTCTTCGACGCGCTTGCCCATCTTCTCTCGGCTGAACATCGGCCACAACGGTACACGGACCCGGTTGGGTGTGGCAGGAAGGTCCTTCAACTTCGGCAGCAGCGGACGATCGTCTCCGAACAGTGCCAGTCCCCGCAGTGTGAACCAAAACCACATGTATAGCCCCCCGAGCAACAGCACCTGCGGCAATAAGGGCGACACTCCGCTGATGATGTGCGTGCTGCGCCAGTACGCCGGAATTCGGTTCGCAAGAGTGAAACTGCCGCTCACATATGTCATGTAGGCATACAACATGACGAACAGAGCAAAGAATGCCAAGACTGCTCCGCTGACTCGCCGATGCCACTGTGCCCGCTCTGGATCCACCGGGTCAGCCGAGAATGTACCGATCCCATAATTTGCTTTGCATGCCCAAGCCCCGAGTCCTAGCATCAGAGCCAACCAAACCGCTTCCACGACCTGCGCCGTAGGTGCGAGACTCCAAGTCATCAGCCCGGTCGAAAATGCCGTGACCACCCCAGCGATCGCGGGCAGAAGACTTCCCACGGCAATCAACACGGCGTGCTGCCTCCGTCCGATCGGCGCGAAGTACGCCACTCGAAATGCGGCTGTACACGGCGCGACACTGCCTTTTCGGCACCATTGCAGATGCGCGAGGCCCCAACCGAGACACAGAATCAGAATGGTGAGCAACTCGCTCTCGATGGTCAGTGGGCTCGTGTTCTCTTTCGGACGAACCGCGGTCGGCTGCAGTAAAGATCTTGACTGGATGTCTCCGCATTTAGTGTCGTTATAGTGCAACGTGTATTCATCGAGCACGGCGACCGGCCAAAACTGATGATGTCCGACCACCGAGATCCACGTTGCCGGCCGCTCCCCATCCGGTGGTCGACACGGATGAGCCCACACGGGCGGAGCATAGTTTTCGATTGCCGCTCTCGACGGTCCCAGCAGCTCACGCGTCGCGATATACAATCCTTCGGCCGCATCCAGTCCAAACACGGGGAAAGTGCGACTATCGGACTCAATCGACGGCGTCCACTCTTGCTGCCAGGTGAGCAGCGGATAAGTCGACATCGTCAGCACGCCGCGCAGAGAGGAGCCTTCCCCGCCGCGCCGGAAGAGCAAGTCAGAGCCGTCTATCACGATTCTCGCCCCCGGTAAAACCCTTCGGAAGAACTGGCTCAGGAAGATTTGGTCCAGGGAATTCGTGCTGCGCAGGACGATGAACTGGACATGCTGCGACTTCATGACGTCGGTGATGCCGACTAGACTAGACTCCTGCGCCAAGGGCGTCAGTTGTCCTCCATAGTTGCGCACGGAGTCGTGCTCGCTGCTGTCGGGCTCGCTCAGGTCGCCGCGCAGCGAGGTCGAAGAAGAACTGCCACCCGACGGCGGTTTTCCTGCGCTGAGAATCGATTGCTCCTGATACGCGGACCGCAGCGTCGCGATGTCCCGCGGATACGAAAGGTGGACCGCCCCCGGACAAGGTACTTCATCCTCCGGCTTGTTTTCCTGGCCTCCTGGCTTCTTGCCTTCCTTTTCTCGCGGCTCTTTGCCAGCCGCCCCGAATGCCGTCTCGTCCTCCGAGAGCAACGCCACACGGCTCGAGCTGTAGCCCTGCTTCTCGATGAACGTGCAAAACCGCTGGATCATCAGGGAGTCGCCTTCCAGGAAAGTGCGAAAGGTCCCTAGCCGGGATCTGCCCATGAAATCCTTGAACCAGTTGAAGCTTTCTTCCGACGACACACTCCCGCTGTAGATCTGGATCGTCCCCAGGCCCGCCAATTCCGAGAGATCCTCCGCGCGTAGCGCCTTGGCCAGCGACGGCACGGAACCGGAAAATGTCGGGCCCAGGATTAGCAGCTCCCGTTTCGCAGTCTGGGCGCGGATCCGCCGGATCCAATCGAGCGCGTTCTTGAATTCAGTCGCATCAATCCCGCCGGTCGGTTGCTCGGCGACCACGAACACGATCAACCCCTTGCTAAACGGATCCGGAAGGCCCTCTTTCTTCGTGGTAGCCCGCCGGAACGTCAGGATTCCCGGCTGGCCCTCTTGTGCCTTCAGTTCCTCCTCTGCGTTGTGCTGGTCGTCGAGCAGGTAGTACTCCTTCTCGGCGTCCCAGGGAAACCACGAAGAGTTGTAGGAGTAGTTCTCATCACTCGCCGCTCGCTGGATGGCCTCGATCATCCGGTCAAACTGCAAAGGCAAGTGCGTTGAGATTGGATTCGGCGCGGTCGCAATGAGAAACCGCATCCCTTCGTCCGTCGATGCCGCCGGCAAAGTATTCGTCGCTGTCGGGTCCTGATAGCACGAATCCGGGAGCCTCCACTGAGCCGCGGCGTTTACAAACGGCTGGAGCCGCTCGACAATGTCGTCGCAGACGTTGTTCTCTTTGGGCTTCGCCTTCGTGCGGACGGTCTTCTTCGCGTTCTCCGGCGTCTCCGTCCCTGCTCCCCCACTCGCACCCTTCCAGGAAATATTGCTCACTCCAAAAAAGGCGAGCGCGACCGTCACCAGTGCGATGATCCCGGCGTTCTTCTTCATAGCGGCTCCTGCAGGCACAACTCAACGGGCCGGTGAGTTTTCACCGCCACGATCCTGCCCAAAATGTCCGCACTATCGCTGCTCGCGAAAATGGACGGCCCGGGGAAAATGCGAGTTTCCACCCGCGCGCATTCCGAAACGCAATCTCCTGAAGGCAATGCGCGATCAGTGAAGCCAGGATTGCATTAAAACGGAATCCGGAAAGGCCGGAACCGGCGCGGGCCTCGCACAAACGTAGGACGCCCCGAGGGAAGAGGCCTACATCCTGCCACACTTACCCTCTCAGAGCAAGCCGGATGTTCAACTCTCACGCTCGTGGCGGAAGGAGGTCGTCAACATTCCTTCCCGACCGCCGCCGACCACGATTCCCCGCAAGCCTCTGAGCATCTCGACAGACAACTACGGAATTGGCGGCTGGCCCTGGCGAAGTCCGAGCTGCCCACCGACCAATGCAAAATGTTCCTGCGGGAACATATCGTCATCACAAGTACGTAGATACGATGGCGTCATGACACCTAAGGCCGAGAAACTAAAGCGCAATGAGGCCAGAGTTTGAGCCTCGCGCCCTCCGGGATGGGTTAACCAGTGAGTAATCTTGAGGGAGGCCGGGGTGGAACGGAAGGCTGATTTGCAAAGATAAAGACGAAAGGTTCGCGGAGGGTTACTTGAAGCAAAGCCATAGGGATCGGCGGCATCGGTCCCCCACACAACGAAAATCGCGTTGTGTGGGCCACCCGCCGGTCTAACAAGATGCAGGAGTAGCGAGTCTGGGGTTCCAAATTGGGAAGAGGGTCGATCCCCACCCTTCAAAAATCACGAAGGGTGGGCCACCCGCCTTTTCTTGAGCCCCGAGTGACTCTCGGGGCTTTGGCTTTTGGGCCGTTTTTCAGTTTGGCCGCCAACCCCGGGAACAAATTGGGGAACGTCCCGTCTGTCCCCTCGTTTTCCTTCAAAAACCCCTAAGGGTGGGGCAACGTCAGCTTGAGAACTTATGAAAGGATCGGCGAACACCGTTTCATTTACCCGCAAACAATCGTTCGTGCGTCTGTTCAGCCCTGACGATTCGCTCTTCCAGATCGTCGAATCTCTGTTTGATCGCCACGAAATTCTCCATTTGTGCGAAGAACCTCTCTAGGTAGGGTCGCAGCGCACTAAGCACAAAAAGAGCAGCGGGGCCAAGTAGACGTGCATCCACCATCGCAAAGTTTGGCTGCGGGGCATATACGTCACTCCCATCAATGTATTCCAGATGGTTCTTGTACAAATCCACCCATGTACCGTGAACGGCGTGTGACGGGATCCTCTGCACGACCGCATAGATCTTTTCTTTCTTGATGGCCTTGAGCCGTTCTCTCATCCCACCGCCCCAGTCTCCGGTCTTGCGATCAACGTCCTCGATCCGCACGCCCGAAATCTTGCAGACGTCGTTGATGGAATCGATCATTCGCCGCTCAATTGGCAGTACTTGTCCGTGACGCGCCGCGATGTTCTCTTGGATCAAGTCATACAACTCACGTTCAGGCGCTAAACTGAACTTCACGAACTGTTCGAAGAACTTCTGATCCCTTGTGCAAACCAAGAACTCCAGGTTGACGGCTGATTCCAGGATGGAACGGTTTATGGCGTGAACGACCTCTGCTCTGTTGCCATCAGCAGCAAGCTCAACGACAACCAGCATAAACTTGGATATCCTGATCAGAAGTCCAGCGCAGATAGCCTGATTCCGTGGCCAGCCGCCCTTATTCGCATCCTCTTCGCTGAGCAGGTGGGCAGCCAGATTCACTATGCTCAAGGTTTCTTTGTACAGTTCAAACGCAACTCCGTCGACTCTCGTATGGTCGGTTTCACGTTCGAGGTCGCTGATGTCCACACGGGGCATGAGCATATCATCCAGGGTTTTCGCGTTTATTTCGGATATTTTGTCAGTCTTTGACACAGCCCCCCCTCATAGCAAAGCCCCGCCTTGCGGCGGGGCTTCATAACTGCGTCTGGGTTTTCGCGCCGAAGGCGCGCCTGCCTGGACGGCTAGTCCTAGTACATGTCGCCCATGCCGCCGCCGTGGCCTGGGGCTGCTGGAGCTTCCTTCTTTTCGGGAATCTCGGCGACCAGGGCTTCGGTAGTCAGCATCAAGCTGGCGATGGAGCCAGCGTTCTGCAGGGCGGTGCGCACGACCTTCGTGGGATCGAGCACGCCGGCCTTGACCAGGTCTTCGTACTCGTTGGTGAAGGCGTTGAAGCCGTAGTTGGATTCCTTCGACTCCAGCACCTTGCCCAGAATCACTGCACCTTCTTCGCCGGCGTTCTCGACGATCTGGCGCAGCGGTTCGGTGATGGCGCGCTTCACAATGTTGATGCCGATCTGCTCATCGCCTTCGGCCTTCAACTTGTCGAGCGAGCCGGCGCAACGGGCCAGCGCCACGCCGCCGCCGGGGACAATGCCTTCTTCCACGGCTGCGCGCGTCGCGTGCATCGCATCTTCCACGCGGGCTTTCTTTTCCTTCATTTCAGTTTCGGTCGCGGCGCCGACTTTGATCACGGCCACGCCACCGACCAGCTTCGCCAGCCGCTCCTGCAGCTTCTCGCGGTCGTAGTCGCTGGTGGTCTTGTCGATCTGGCTGCGAATTTCTTTCACGCGGCCTTCGATCTCAGCGTGCTTGCCTTTGCCTTCGACGACGGTGGTGTTGTCCTTGTCGATGGTGATCTTCTTGGCCTGGCCGAGGTCGCCGATCTGAACGTTCTCGAGCTTGATGCCGAGATCTTCGGTGATGGCCTTGCCGCCGGTCAGGATGGCGATATCCTGCAGCATCGCTTTGCGGCGATCGCCGAAGCCCGGGGCCTTGACGGCCGCGACTTGCAGCGTGCCACGCAGCTTGTTGACGACCAGAGTCGCGAGCGCTTCGCCCTCGACATCTTCTGCGATGATGAGCAGCGGCTTGCCGCTCTTGGCGATCTGCTCGAGCAGCGGGAGCAGGTCCTTCATCGAGCTGATCTTCTTTTCGTTAATCAGGATGTAGGCGTTCTCGAGTGCGGCTTCCATGCGCTCGGGATCGGTCACGAAGTAGGGCGAGAGGTATCCGCGATCAAACTGCATGCCCTCGACGACTTCGAGCTGAGTCTCGAGCGTCTTGGACTCTTCGACGGTGATGACGCCGTCCTTGCCGACCTTCTTCATCGCTTCCGCGATGATCTTGCCGATGGTCTCGTCGTTGTTGGCCGAGATGGTGCCGACCTGGGCAATCATTTCGCCAGTGACGGGCTTCGACAGCTTGTCGAGGTCTCCGGGCACGCGGTTGCCTTCCTTGTCGAGCTTGCCGGCGATGACGGTGACGGCCTTCTCGATACCGCGCTTCAGGGCCATCGGGTTGGCGCCGGCTGCGACGGTCTTGACGCCTTCGCGGTAGATAGCCTGGGCGAGAACGGTGGCGGTAGTGGTGCCGTCACCGGCGACGTCAGACGTCTTGGAGGCGACTTCACGAACCATCTGCGCGCCCATGTTCTCGAGGCCGTCTTTCAATTCGATTTCTTTTGCCACGGTGACGCCGTCCTTGGTGATGGTCGGCGAACCGAATTTCTTTTCGATGACTACGTTGCGGCCCTTGGGACCGAGTGTGACTTTTACGGCGTCGGCCAGAAGGTTGACGCCGCGGAGGATCGCCTGCCGCGACTCTTCTCCGTGAACGATGTGCTTTGCCATGTTTCTATCTCCTCTGAAATTCGAATTTCATTTTGAGCTTATGAGCTCTTAAGTCTGTTGGCGTCATCCCGAAGCCCCGCGCTTTTACCAGCGGGGCGAGGGATCTCGCGTGCAGCGACTCCCTCACGGCGTCCCGTCTCGCTCCTCGCGAGATCCTTCGCTCCGGCTGAAAAACGCCTACGCTCAGGATGACGCCGTCGGGTAACGCTTATTTCTTCGATCCGGCGAGTTCTTTCTTGGCCGGGGCGTTGGATCCGGTGAGGATGCCGAGAACTTCATCTTCTTTCATGATGATGAACTCTTCGCCATCAATCTTGATTTCAGTGCCGGAGTACTTGCCGAACAGGATGCGGTCGCCTTCTTTGACGGCCAGCGGGAAGGTCTTGCCTTCGTCGTTGGTGCGGCCTTTGCCGGTGGAGACGACTTCGCCCTCCTGCGGCTTGTCTTTGGCCGAGTCGGGGATGATGATGCCGCCGCGCGTGGTGGTCGCTTCTTCCACACGGCGCACCAGAATGCGGTCATGGAGCGGTGCAAACTTCGCCATGGTGTGTGACTCCTTTCAGGTAGTTAAGAGGTTGTTGCTCTCTGAGTGAACTTCGTAACCCTATGATTCGGTTGGGATATGCGGAATTGCTAGCACTTCTGCATATCGAGTGCTAATTGTAAGGAGGGAAGCGGGGAGTTGTCAAGTGAGGGCAATCGTGCTGCTCACCAGGGTCCCGAGGCTTAAGTCACAACTGCGTCCGCGCTTGTCTATTCGTGCTCCGTTTGCTTGTTTGCTTCGGATTCATCTCCCGTTTGCTCGCCAGCCGGCGCTGATTTGTCGGTCTCAGAGCCGGCGGCCGGATGAGCATGCGGGGCTGCGGAGTCGATCTTCGGCGGTGGAGCATGTTTGTCTTTGGAGGAGTTCGGTGGTTGCCCCTTCTTGGCTTTCCCCTCTTCGATCTTTTCACGGACTCGCTCCCACGCATTTCGGCTGAAGACTGCGGCCGTAAAGCAGGTGAACATCAGGATGTAGGGGTTCGGGTCGACACTGCCGGATCCGGAGAAAATCGCCAGCCCTCCTTCGGCTGCGAGGAAGACTACAATCGCGGCCGAGAAGCCGCGAATCAGGAGAGCCGGAAGGTCGCTGACGAGCGGCGCGCCCTCGGCGCTAGGCTTCGCCACTTGCAGCGAGTGGGGTTTCCCTTCTTGCACAAAACTGGAGACGGCGGAACCGAGCAATCCGAAACCGAGCATTCCGGTGATGAGGGCAAGTTGCAGGGATTCGGTCTTCAGAAGCCAGCTCGCGACGAAGCCAAACGGACCCCACGAAGCGCCGGGAGTCGGAGGCTCAGGCAAGGACTCTTCAAACGGAACAGACGTGCAGGCCCCCACGTCGTTGTACATTGTGTTGAAAAGGTAGGATACCCCGGAGTCAGCAGGGATGGGATAGCCGTTCTTTTGTGCCAATCGGATGGATTCAAGGTGGGCGGTGGCCCATTCCTGACCTGTCTGGGCCGTCCGTGCCGACTGATCGTCACCTAGATTAATGGAATTCAAGCAAATGCCAAGACGATCATCGATGGAACTCACATTTTCGCGATACCAGTCATCGAGTTCCTCGAAGTAGAGAGCGCGTTCCTGACTGCCCTTTCGGCCAACGCTGTTTTCTTCGAATGCCGTCGAAACCGTTTTGAGCAACTTGTTTTCCTGGTCGCGGCTGCGCGTAACAAGGTCATGCCACTGCCGAAGCCGTTCGCCACGGTCCGTCTGTGCCCGACTGAGAACGTCGTTGAGAGTCTGGCGGATGTTTTGTCGTTCCACGGCGACGATATCCTCGGAAGGTCCGTTGCCAGTTGTCGTTTGGTTGGCGTTGGTAAGGGCCGGTGCAGTTACAACGGGCGTCGTGCTTGTTGCGCGTTGCCCTTGTTGGGCAGATGGGCCGTTCCCCGCCGCCTCCGCTTTCCCGATCACAGGTTTCTTCTGATCAGTAGCCGGTATGTTGGCGGCAGCATCGTTGGAACCTTTCCCCGACGTAGACGGTTCTGCGAGGTTTGCATTAATGAAGGTCTCGAGATCGTGGAAGGCCTTCAGGTCGGCGGGTGGATCGCCGAACCTCTTACTGAATTCCTGATCGCTCAGCCGAATTTCGGCGAGTCTCGTTGCCAGGCGAGCGCTGTCGGTCTCTATGGGTGTTTCGGTTTCCCTCAGCCACGGGATGGAAGCAATCGCTGCGATAGAAAGATAGCTGCCAAAGAGCAGCAGAACGACGAGATAGAAATTCTGCCGGCGCGAATATTGCATGGATTGAAAGAACGTAAAAAGACGGTTCTGGTGTTGGTCGTCGGCCCAGATGGTGTCGAGGATTTGTCCGACGACGACCCATACCATCATCGCCATAACAAATTCGGGAATGTAGAAAGCTGTGGTGATGGAATAGAGCGCGCGCGCCATCACATTCGAGATATCGCTAGCAAATGTCCCGATGAGGCGCGTCCGCGAACTGCTCTCGTAAACGCTCAACATCGACGCGAACTCGGTCAATAGCTGCGGCAATTGCTGAACGATCGTGTAAATCGGGTTGAAAACGATGTAAAACGGCGTAGCAACGGCGCGAGGGAATAACCAGGCAACAATTCCCAAACCGACGATTCGTACTTGAGCCGTGCGGCCAAATAAAGAAAAGACTTCCGCTATCAAATGCCAGAATCTGCGCGAGAATTTCCAGAGAACGATTAGAGCGGCAACTCCAACAAGAAGGATTGCAAGAATCGCCACGAGGATGAGACCATCAGACATGGCTCGGCTCCTTTAAGATCGGGTGTTCCAGGGCGCTGGCATGTTACGCGGGCTGTGGCCGGATGGCGACAACAATCTTACTTTTTTCTGAAATACGAACTATATGGGGCAGTGAGCCAAGTCTTTCCCCATGACTCGAACTCTCTTAACTTACTCCCAGGTCATTGGGATCGCGAATCTGAAAGCAGTCTCGCCCAACATATCTGGCGAGTAGCCACTCTTTCATCTCCTAAACAACCACAGAAGAGGGTGCCCAACCCTTGCGTTCGTTACATGGGTGGGAGTCTCGGACCCATGCCACTACATCGCACGATTCCCATCCGAGAGACTGCTGCCTACCCCTTCGGCTACGCTCAGGGCAGGCTCTTTCGCACAATTCGCTAACGTATTGGGGAAGCGCCTCGAATGAACTGCCCCGCGAGATCTATCTTGATGTCATTCCGAACCGAGGCGAAGATTCGTAAGGAACCTGCTGTTTGGTTGCGTCCGGCTTAGGGCAGGTTCCTCACAGGGCCCTTGGCGCGGTTCGGAATGACATCCGTTGGGTTGGGGTCTGGGGCGGCTTTGAACCCGCCCTTTCCACAACAACCGCAACAACCGCGTGATTCCGCGGGGTGGAGCGGTTTCGCGGCCTACGGCATGTACATCCACAGGTCGTTCAGGTTTCCTTGGGCGCCTGAAGCTACTCCCCATCCGCCGAAGAGCCACAGGTTGCCGTTGCTGTCGGCCCCGCCACTCATGAAGGCTCGCCCGCCGGGAGTGTTGCCGGGATAGAGAATCCCCTCGGTTCCGAAGGTCGAGTTTGCGTTGCCAACGTTGGCTCCGCTGACCCAGGTCCATTCTCCATTGCTGTATTTCCACAAATCGTTGAGGTCGCCAAAGGAACTGGGGGAATCAGCGCCGTTGCCGCCGAAGATCCATCCATTTCCTGCGGAGTCGCTCCACGAAACTCCAAACTGACGTGCGCCGGGAGTGTTGCTGGCGGAGGCGACGCCTTGCGTTCCGTAGACGCTGAGCTGGTTTGGTACCTGGGCGCCGCCCATCCACGTCCATTGGCCGCCGCTGTACTTCCACAGATCATTGATGGGACTGCTGGCTCCGGAACCATTCAAGGCCCAACCGCCAAACAGCCAAAGATTGCCCGAGGCATCGATCCAGTTGTAGGCACCATATCGGCCGCCCGGAAGGTTGCTGGCCGCCGAGATGCGCTGTGTTCCGTAAACTCCATTCTGATTCTTAAGCGCGGGGCCAGCCATCCACGTCCACTGCCCGTTGCTGTACTTCCATAGATCGCTGAGCATCCCGACGGAAGCACTGGATCCGTCATAGCCCAGGCCGCCAAACAGCCACGCGTTGTCGGAAGAATCTACCCAAGCTACAGCGAAGTTGCGGGCTCCTGGGACGTTGTCCGCCGCGGCAACGCCTTGCGTGCCGTAAACGCCATTGTGGCTCGCAACCGCGGACCCGCCCATCCAGGTCCACTGGCCTGCGCTGTATTTCCAAAGATCATTGAGTGACGCCTCATTGCCGACCGAGTCGAAACCGTTGCCGCCGAACAGCCAGAAATTTCCGGAAGAATCGGTCCAGTAAACCGCTTCAAACCGCGCGCCAGGGATCGAGTTTGCCGTCGCCACGCCCAAAGTCCCGTAATTTCCGCTCTGGCCGCCAGTTGTCGGGCCGCTCACCCAGGTCCACTCGCCTGCGCTGAACTTCCACAGATCATTCATCGGAAGAAGCGCTCCGTTCGAATCTTTGCCGTAACCGCCGAAGAGCCAGAGATCCCCGGACGCGTCGGACCAGATGGCGGGCTGTTGCCGTCCTCCAGGGGTGTTGGCGGTAGCCGCTGTGCCCAGCGTTCCGTATGTGCCAATCTGGTTGATCGCTTGCGATCCGGACATCCACGCCCATTCATTGTGTCCGCACTCGATTTTCACGTCGGTCACGTTCGCGGTCGCCGTTCCGTTGCCGTTCGCGACCGAACACTGCTGTGCCGGATTCGACGGTTGCGTCTGCACGGTGACTTGATAAGAACTGCCGCGGTGGATCGCCGTCGCAAACTGGAAGCTGCCATTGGCCGAGACAGGAAGATTGTCGCCACCGTTGTCTTGCAAGACCAATCCGCCGTTATTCGTGGCGAGGTTGGCGACTGTCCCGGAAATCGTATAGGTCTGTGGCGGAGGTGGATTGCCCGGACCACCACCGCAGCCAGCAAAGAAAAGCGCAGGTACCAGGATGAGAACCGCAAATAAGGATTTCACGAACGCCTCACTGAACAGAGAAATTTAGAAAGTATGAGTACTTCAAGAAGATTGGAGCATTCTAAGAAAGGGATTACACCTTACTCCTGTAACATCTGGAATCGACTCGGAGTGCGCGAGTGGCCCACCCTTTCATTTCCACAACAACACATGGAAGAGAAGATATTCCTATCTCTCGAGTTGGGGGGGCTTGAAGCCGGTGCGCTTGCAAGAACAACTGCCTGATGCCGTGGTCGAGCGGTTTCGCGGCTAATGGCTGGTGCGCTTACTCTGTACAAGTTCTGCAGACCGCTCGGCTAGTTCTTTCACTAGATAGCCCATCTTGGGATGGCTGGGCTCCAGATCGACCGCAATGCCGAGTTCCCGCAGAGCAGCCGAGGCGATCGGGCCGATTGATCCCACTACTACATGAGATAGAGCAGCAATTACTTCGCTGCGTAACTTCATCTCGTCGCCGATCTGAAGCAGGTGGCGCATCTGTACGGCGGCTGTGATCAGCAGGATGTCGATCTCGCCTCTCACGATTGCATGGACGGCTGCCCGCAGCGGCGCCAGGTCCTCCGGCAGACTCCACTCATAGGTGCGGACGGGCACGACATTCGCCCCGCGCTCCACCAGTCCCTCAAGAAGCTCCGGGCTCGACGCTCCGTGTTCCTGCACGGCAACTGTCCGCCCGTTCATCGGCAGGGATTCCTTTTTTTCGTCGAGCAAGTGCAGCAACTCGCGCCACGTATTCGGTTCGGGGACGACCGCCGCGACCGGTACACTCAACTCGCGCAAGGCTGCGACCGGCTTAGGTCCGCGAGCGATCACGGCGGTCCGGCTCAGTGCACTGACGAACTCTTCTCGCGGACAGACCGCTTCGGCCATCTGAGACAACGTCCGCACGCCGACTCCGGTCAAGAAGATCACGACGTCGAGCTCGCCACTTCGTAGCGCCGCAATGAATTTGTTGGCATCGCTGTGATCTTCGATCGGGACGTCGCGCGTGGCGGGCGCCACAATGGCCTGTCCTCGATTGGACTCGATCAGTTGCGCCATTTCGCGGGCGCGCCGGCTTTCCAGACTCAGCACGCGCAGATTCCCGAATCCAGCCTGTAGATTGAGATTCTCCTTCATCATCATTCAGACTAACCGAAAACCGGATCGCGTCTGGCGAAAAATGCCGGGCATCGATTCTTTGCGTGAAGCGAAACTCCACCAACCGCGAGCGAGCCGGACCATCTGGTCTCACCCTTCTAAAAATGTGCGAAGCGCTGGCGCGCATTGAGACAGATGTCTCACGCTGAGACACGGGATGGAATCGAACTGCGTGCATCACCTCGAAACTGCCGCTAACTCGCTGATAAAACATTCCCCTCAGTGCTAGCACTTCCGTTCGCAGGGATGGTTCTCCCGTTGCACGAATTCTTAGCGAAACCGCGGCCACCGGCTCCCCAAAGCTCTTCCAAACCAGGAAGAGGGGGAGCCCGACCGCATTTCGGCAGGCGAGACGGGTCTTAAGTTAAAGGAATCTCATTCGCATGGCGCATCAAGCTACAGCTCCGGGACGCGCAACGCACGAGGCCAGCGCCGTAGCGGCGTTGGCTCGCTTCTTTCCTGACGCGACCCCGGTCCGCATGCCCGTGCAACTGGCCCGCACGCTTGAAAGCGGACAGGCTCCGAACTTCAGTGAAAGCACGATCATCGAGTTCGGTACGCCGCGCGAAGTTCTGTTTGCCTGCAAGACTCCTCTCGAGTTCGCCGATATTCTTCGTGTACGCACAGCGGACGGTTCGCTCGATGAAGAAGCTCACGTCGTGGCCGTGCAATATCACCCCGGCAAGACTCTCGTGGCGGCGCGCTTCGACCGCGAGGTGCCCAACTGGATTGTAAAATCATGACCCCAACCACACCCGTACAAGATCTCGCTACACAATGGAGTTTCGCCCGCAAGCTGTATCCGATCTACTTTGAACTGGCGCGCGAATTCGCCATCGATGCCAAGCCCTGCGCCGATTTGGAAGCTGGCGTCGAATCTCCCGGCAAGGAATCGGTCGAGCAGGCGAACCACTGGCTCGAGCAGCTGGACAGTGCGATCCAAGTGCACCAGCTTCGGCAATTCCTGCAGACCAGTTCGGCGGTGAATCCGGAAGGTGTGCTTTATTTGCTGCAACATTTTCTGGCCAAGCCCACGAAGACGGACGCCATTCGCGACAAGATCGACTTCCTGCTCGTGCAGTACTTCAGCCAAATCGCGCCCGCGGGCGTGGACGACGCCGAGGTAGACCTCGGATTCGTGGCGCAGACCATGGAAGCAGCCGTTGGAGCTGTGGAGCTCAAGCCGCCGGTATGGTTGAATGCGCTGGACCGCGTCCTCGAGTCGGCCCGCAAGTGCAAGTCGCTGGATGAGTTGCTGCACGGCGGTGTTCTGGAACAAGGCCGCAAAGCCAAAGGACTCGCCGGGGAACTCTTCTATTTGCCGATCGCGCTGGTTGCCTTTACGCGCTTCGGCTATCTGATGCGTCGGGCGTTCTTCCGTCTCATGCTCGGCGACCTCAACATCATTCTTGACGGCTTAACGGAATTGGAAGAGCGTGGCGTGCAAACCATCGATTGCCGGCGGGCGCAGTTTTCCGAGAGAGAGCCGATCATCCGCCTGCGCATGATCTGCCAGTCGTGGAAGGTGATGTTCCAGGCGGAATACTCTTCAGGGTCGCCGTTGCGTATGCTGGTCGACCTGCGCGCTTCGGTCGAGCACGCTCTGGGACGCGGAAAAGGCGAGGGCGGCGCGAAAGCGAAAGCGGCGGCACCGGCGGCAAAGTCCGCCGCAGTTTCGGCAGCGCCCGCGGCGAAGACATCTCCAGCGGCAGCCAAGCCGGCGGCAGCTCCCAAAGCCGCGGCACCAAATCCCGCTGCTGCGAAGCCCGCAGCGCCAAAGCCTCCCGCCGCCGCGAAGCCAGCCGCCCCGGCGAAGCCTGCAGGTGCTGCTCCGAAAGCTGCGGCTGCAGCCGCTTCCGGCGCAAAGCCCGCGGCCAAGCCGGTTGCCAAAGCTCCAGTGGCAAAACCGGCTCCGGCCGAAGCTCCTGAGTTTGAAGTTTCCGGTTCCGCTGGTTGGGACCCGAATGCCGACAAAAAGTAGTTTTTGCGAATGCATTGAGAAAGTGCGGAAGAGAAGTTTCAAACGAAACTGAAGTTGAAAGCTTAGAACACTGAAACTTGGATTGACACGTGGAAACGCCGACAGTGCTGGTCATCTCCGACGAAGCCGACTTTTCCCGGCGCATCACTGCCCGCTGGCAGATGGAGCGCAGCGTTCCCACGTTCACTCTGCTGAGCGGAGAGTTGTGGCCGCGCTTTGCCGCTGACGTATTCGATGTGGCGATCGTCGGCCAGCTCCGCCGCGACCTGTTGTCCGTGGTCCTCGAACCTCTGCACTCGACGGGGCAACCGATTTTCTGTGTTGGACAAGACGCCGCTACGGCGCAGCTCATTCGCGATCGCTGGCCGCGTGTGTCGATCCTGCGTACCGGCGATTGCCAGGAAACAGCGCACTGGCTTGAGACTCTGGTTTTGGCTGCGGCGGAAGCCGTGCACCGCTCGCGGGCCGAATCTCGCGCGCGCGCCGCAGAGTTTGCCTGCTCCACCCTGGAGCGTCAGGCAACGCTGGGCCGCTACATGCTCGAGATGCGGCACAACCTGAACAACGCTTTAACCTCTGTGCTCGGCAACTCCGACCTGTTGCTGCTCGAACCTGGCAGCCTTTCGGCCCAAACCCGCGCGCAGATCGAGACCATCCGCAACATGACCGTGCGAATTCACGAAATCATGCTGCGCTTTTCGTCTCTGGAAAAGGAAATGAACGCGGTAGCGCAGCAGGCGGTGCAGGATTCCGGCAAGTCGTACGCCGCAGTTGCAGGCGTGTGATGGCAGCACCGTGTACCGAGTTCCGAGAGTGTCCAAGTCGGTACGAGGTACTCGGGACTAAGGACTAGATCTCTCCTCCCCCGGAGCGCGATTCGTAAGGCGCTCCATTTGAGGAAGGTTTTATGCATAAACTGATCGCGGGCGTCACCATTCTCGAGCACGAACTCTCGGAGCTGCGCCTGCTCGTCGAGCGCCAGACCGGCATCCTGCTGGATTGCCCGAACAGCGCTCTCGCCGCGCACGTGGCCGAATACCTCGAAGCCCACGAACTGGAGTCTCCCGCGGCGTTCCTCGACCGTCTCCGCGCTTCCGATCTCGATCCCGCCGCGCTGGCCGAGTTTCTCGACGGCATTCTCAACGTGAAAACCGGATTCTTTCGCCATCCCGGAGCGATGAATGCTCTCGCCCGCCAGGTGATCCCGCAGCTCTACGCCCGCAAATCCGAAGACGGACCGTCGACGCTGCGCATCTGGAGCGCTGGATGCGGCACGGGCGAAGAGGCTTACTCAATCGCGATGGCGTTGTGCGAGTCGATGCCGGCATCGAACGGGAACGGCAGCGGTACAGGTAATGGAAACGGGAAAGAGAGCAAGGCGAACCGCAATGGAGGCATCACGGAGACGCCTGTCGCATCTGTGCCCGGCACCAAAGATTGGTCTATTCACATTGTTGGAAGCGACCTGCTGCCCTCGGCGATCGAAGTTGCGGAGCGCGGCCTGTATCCACAGTCGGCTCTGACCGGCCTGCCACCTGCGATGATTCGCGCCTGCTTTTCGAAGATCGGTAGCCCGAACGGGTCCAACACCGGGCTGGACACTGGCGCAGCCAACGGGAACGGTGCAACCAACGGCAACGGAGCTTCAAACGGGAACTCAAACGGGAACGGCTCAGCGAACGGGAACGGCGGCAATGGCAATGGCGTATCGAACGGTTCGAGCAGCGGCGCGCACCTGCTGGTCAAGCCGCGCCTGCGCAGCTTGGTCACTTTCAACACCATGAACCTTACGAGGCCGGTCTACATCGGACGCTTCGACTGCATCTTCTGTATGGACGTGCTGCCGCACCTCTCGCGCGCCCAGCGCACGGCGCTGATGGAGCGCCTGCACCTGTACCTCGAGCCCGGAGGATATCTCTTCCTCAGTCAGACCGAAAAACTCTGCGCCGCCAACCTGAACTTCCGCAGCGAAACCTACGACGGTTACACCTTCCACAGAAAGCCGATGGCCGCCAGCGCGGCGTACGGAAGATAAGAAAGTCCATGTAGGGACAGCCGCCGCGGCTGTCCGGCCGGGCAAAGCCCGGCGGCAATCGCAGTTGTGGACCGCCCAACAGTTGCGTTAACCGCCGCAGGATAGTAGACTAAACTAAGTTAGTTTAGTCTACGAAAACCATAAACATCCACGAAGCTAAAACCCAGCTCTCCAAGCTCGTTGACGAAGCTGCCAAAGGAGAGCCCTTTGTGATCGCCAAGTCCGGCAAACCCATGGTGAAGGTCACAGCTCTAGGTGCTCCCCTAGGCAATGAAATCAAGCGACTCGGATTCATGGCAGGACAAATCTCCGTGCCCGACGACTTCGACCGAATGGGTGAAGCCGAGATAGAACGTATCTTTTCGGGCGGGAAATGAAGCTCCTGCTCGATACCCACCTCCTGTTATGGGCCGCCGGCCAGCCGAACCGTCTCTCCGCGAAGGCCCGGAGATTGATCGACAGCCCGGCGAATGAGCTTCTGTTCAGTGCAGCCAGCATTTGGGAAGTGGCGGTCAAGCGCGGGCTGGGCCGGACCGACTTTCAAGCCGATCCGCGCCTTCTGCGGCGCGGCCTACTCGACAACGGCTATAGCGAACTGCCGATTCTTAGCGGTCACGTAGTCGCGATCGACAGTCTGCCTCCGATTCACAAAGACCCGTTCGACCGCCTGTTGGTGGCACAGGCCGTGGTGGAAGGGATTACTCTGCTGACCGCAGATTCAATGGTAGTGCAGTACCCCGGGCCAATCCGGATAGTCTGAGGGAATTAAGTTGAGTTATTCGATCTAAGATTTTTCCAGCCAAGCCTTGTATTGATTCCAATCGCGATCTATTACTAGATCTCGTTCGGCACCCTCTAGCGTCCGCGCGGAAGAACTGCTTCGTCGCCCGTATTCGGGAAATTCCGCAGCAAGGATCAGATCGCGATAATCGCGCTTAGCGGCCTCCATGGCTGTGCGTAGGGCAGGTAGCTTTCCGTTCGCCAGTTTGAGTATTGCAGCCTTGACGCGGCTGCTCTCTCGGTGCCACGTCTCAGAGCCGTACTCGCCGAGCATGTCCAAGACGATATCGACCTGCGATTCCGGGAAATCTCTACGCACAATCCGATTGATATCTTCTTGTTGAATCTCTGGATGGGGTTGGGTCTTCATTGACGAACGCGTGTCTTCACGCGAACAGAAACTCCTTCGTCCTTAACTCCTTGATTGTGTCCCTGATTTTCGCGGCCTTTTCGAACTCGAACTTCTTCGCGGCCTCGCGCATATCGCCTTCGAGCTTGGCGATGTACTTGTCGACATCTTCCTGCGACTTGAACTCCGGCACGCCCTCAGCTTCATTGACCGGCACATCCGCATAGTCCGCTGCAACGATCGCTGCCAGCGACATATCCAGTGGACGCACAATCGACTCCGGAGTGATCCCATTCGCCTCGTTATAAGCTGACTGGATCGCTCGCCGCCGTGAGGTTTCATCCATGGCGCGTTTCATCGAATCGGTCATGCGATCGGCATACAGAACCGCACGCCCATTCAGATGCCGCGCGCAGCGCCCAATTGTCTGGATCAGCGATCCTGATGACCGCAGAAATCCTTCTTTGTCCGCATCGAGAATCGCCACCAGCGACACTTCCGGCAAATCCAGCCCCTCGCGCAGCAGATTGATGCCGATCAATACATCGAACTCGCCCTTGCGCAGATCGCGCAGAATCTTCACCCGCTCGAGCGTCTCGATCTCGGAATGCATGTAGCGGCACTTCACGCCAACCTCGGCGTAGTACTCCGCCAGGTCTTCGGCCATGCGCTTGGTCAGAGTCGTAACCAGCACGCGCTCGCTCTTCTCGACGCGCGCACGAATCTCATGCAGCAGGTCGTCAATCTGCCCCTTCACCGGCCGCACTTCCACCGGAGGATCGATCAGCCCCGTCGGCCGGATGATCTGCTCGACGACCACGCCCGCCGACTTTGTCAGCTCATACGGCCCCGGCGTCGCCGAAACGTACACCAGTTGATTCGTGCGATGCTCCCACTCCTCAAACGTCAGTGGACGGTTATCGAGCGCCGACGGCATGCGGAATCCGTATTCGACGAGCACTTCTTTGCGGGACCGGTCGCCCGCATACATCCCGCGCAACTGAGGAACGGTCTGATGCGATTCGTCAATGAACATTACAAAGTCGCGCGGAAAATAGTCCAGCAGCGTTGGCGGAGGCTCGCCCGGCAGTCGCCCCGTGAAGTGCCGCGAATAGTTCTCGATGCCGTGGCAGTAGCCCATCGCCTTGATCATTTCGAGATCAAACATCGTCCGCTGATGAATGCGTTGGGCCTCGACCGCGCGTCCCTGCTTTTCAAGTTCGACTTCCCACCACGCCAGCTCTTTCTTGATCGAGTCGACAGCCGACGCGCGCGTCTCGTCCTTCATCACATAGTGCGTCTTTGGATAGATCGGCAGCCGCATGTACTTTTGCTTGACTGTCCCGAACAGCGGATCGATCTGCGACAGCGCTTCGACCTGGTCTCCCCACATCTCGATGCGGTACGCCATGTCGTCGTAAGTAGGGAAGACCTCGATCACATCGCCGCGCACGCGAAACGTTCCGCGGCGGAACTCGCCGTTCGTACGTTCGTAAAGTATGTCGACCAGCTTGCGCGTGATGTCTTCGCGCTTCACCTTCTGGCCTTTTTCGAGAAACAGCATCATCCCGTAATACGCTTCGGGCGAACCGAGTCCGTAGATGCAGCTCACGGATGCCACAATCAGCGCATCGCGCCGTTCAAAAAGCGAGCGCGTCGCCGAAAGCCGCAGCTTGTCGAGTTCGTCGTTGATGGTCGCTTCTTTTTCGATGTAGAGATCCGCCGCCGGGACGTATGCCTCGGGCTGGTAGTAGTCGTAGTACGAAACGAAGTATTCGACCGCGTTATGCGGAAAGAAACTCTTGAACTCGTGATAGAGCTGCGCGGCGAGGGTCTTGTTGTGCGCCATCACGATCGTCGGACGGTTTACCGCTTCAATCACCTTGGCCATGGTGAAGGTCTTGCCCGAGCCCGTGACGCCGAGCAAGACCTGATGCTGCTCGCGATCAAAGATCCCGCGCGTCAGCGCCTCGATCGCGGTCGCCTGATCGCCTTGCGGCTTGTAAGTGGAAACAAGTTTGAAATCCATGGAAAGCAGCTTTCAGCTGTCAGCTCTCAGCCTTCAGCAAAACGGTCGTCCAAACGCTATCTGATACTGCGGACAGTTTCGGTCCTCGAAGCGATCCCGGCTCGTGGAGCGGCGGACGCCGATCCTGAGCCTGCCCTGAGCACGCGAAGAGCGTCGAAGGGTCCGCTGAGCCGAGCAACGCTCGGCAAGTTTCCGCCCGCAGCTCCACAGAAGCCTTTTCCGTCGTCAGAGAATCTTTCCATTATAAACGGCCAGCAAAAAGGCCCTCACGCGGCCTACTTGTGCAATTCCACCGAGAGGACTTGGGGTGTTACTGAAGGATCGGCCGATTCCACGTACTCCACCTTCGCCGGGTGGTTTTCCAGGTCTTTGCAAGGATTCAGGTCGCCGCTGGGAGTGAAGCCAAGCGTACTAAACGCGATCTTGTAATAGTTGTCGCCGTGCAGCGCCAGTTGTTTGTCCTTCGTGCTGACCGTCAGGTCCAACTCAGGATTGCCGCACCGAACACCTTTCAACACTCCCACGACAAAGCGATGCGGACCTTTCGCGACGAACTCGCGGTGCTTCAAGCGTGGGACCGCGGGTTCCGAAGTGGTTTCCTTTGTTGTGACTGTTCCGTTCTTTTCCCAAGCCTGTTTTTGCTCGGCGAATCGTTCCTGCTGTTCAGCATATTCCGTCGCGCGCACCAGCGCGCTGTCGACCATCTGGATGTCGGCGGGGTTTCTTGCCACTTTGGCCGCGGCGCGCAGTATCTCAACAGCACGCTGCGGCTGATTCATTGCCATCAAAATATTCGCCGAGTTGACGCGATAGCCCACATTCACAGGTTCCAGCGTGATCGCGTTCTGTTCCAGGGTGCGCGCCTCGTCCAGATTCTTGCGCTCCATGCCGTAGTACACGGCGAGCCGGTCCATCGCCGGTGCAAACGACGGATTCAGCTTGATCGCAGTCCGCAGGCTCGTTTCCACCTGTTGTTGCTCGGCAGCATCGCCACTGCTCATGGCGATTGCGGCGAAATAGTAATGAGCGAGAAAACTCTGGGAGTCGAGCTGTACCGCCTGCGCGTACCATTTCTTTGCCTCGGCCATGTGGTCCTGACGGAATTCCAAGTATCCCTTGGTTTCGTGCGCCGAGACATTGTTTGGGTCTTCCTGGAGCACATGATCGAGCATAGCCTGCGCATCTTTGGTCCGCGAGTTGTACGCCAAGAAATCGGCGCGCAGGGCTTCGGACTGTGTGGCCGTCAGCGGTTGGACTTTGAAAGCGGAATCATCGACTTCAGTTGTAGTCGCCATCTTGAGATAAGGGAAGCTCAGGCGTTGCACGTAGTTATTTAGATCGGTCTCCAGTTTCTTGAGATCGCCAAAGGCTTGCTCTGCCGCCTTTACGGGTTCGACTTTTTGTGTCAGCAAGCTGGCATAGTCGAGCATGTGGTGGCTCTTGTGCTGCAGATCGCCCATTTCAATGTAGTGCACCAGCACCCACGACTCCGCATAGAAAATCGAGCCCTTGTTCTCTTCGTGATAGTAAGGCGAATTATGATCGACGGTGAACAACGTGGACAAAGGCAGCAGCGGGTGTTGGCGCAGCCATCCGATATTTTCTGCGCTCGGCTGGCCTACCGCGGCATCTTTTTCGTAGATGTCGGTGTTCTCATAGAACTCGGCCAGTCCTTCGTTTAGCCACAGCGGCATCCACTCGGCCGATTCCCGCAACAGAAAGTGCGTGTATTCGTGATAGATGATGGCATAGGGATGATTCTCTTCGGCATCGACCCGCATCAGGACATAGTTCTTGTCTGGAGCCGGCAGGAACAGCCCTCCCAGCTTTAGCGCTCCCTTGGCGAGATAGGCCTCCGGTTCGAGCGCACGGAAATCTTTGTCGTCCTTGATGGCCAGCACAATGATCGGCGCGCCGGAGGAGTCCATCTTGATCTTCGGGAACATGGCGTGAAACAACGAGCGCATGCGCTCGAACTGATCGGCGGCCTTGCGGCCTTGTTTTTCGCTGGAGTTAGTCACGACCACGAAGTGCGGGCTCGTGATTTGCACCCAGTTCTCGTTCTTGTCGCGCGCAAGGGTGAGGGTACACGACAGCAGCAGAGTGGTTGGCAGCAGATATTTCCACATGGCGGCGCGTCCCAAGAGATACAACCGCAGCGGCTATAAGTCAACCGAAAGGCGAGGGACCGGCCGACAAGGTGCACGAACTTACACGTAAGATATTTCCTCGCATTCCCTTCGTATAACTTCGTTCCCTTAGTCGTAGGTGGCCATTGTCTAAGGAGGGAGCGCTTCTTCAGAATCCCGCGGGCCTCTCCCCCACCACCCCAAATGCCCGTTCCAACGCGATCCCGGCCGCGCCGAGCGTGCCTTCGTCGAACAGCCGACCGATCAGGGTGACGCCGTGCGGCACTCTTCGCGGTGTCGCGAACGTGGGCAGCGGGTGCGCCGGATCCGGCGCCCAATCGCTGCGAGCCTGCCGCACTTCGACAAATCCAGCTCGCAGCGTCAAAGACGGATGGCCGGTGTTGTTCGAGATCACCAGCATCTCATCGCGCAGTGAAGGCACGACTAGAAGGTCGACTTCCGAGAATAGGCGCGCCATCTCTTGCGCGACTTTGCGCCGCATGCGGTCGGCCTGCACGAAATCGACCGCAGACAAGAACCGCGCCTGCCGGAAGAGATTCGGCCAGGCATCGGGAACCTGCGCCTTCAGTTCACGCAGCCCACCGCTCAAAGTCAGCTCTTCGAACGCCGCTGCGCCTTCGGCAAACAGAATCAGATTCAAACAGTCATAGGGCCAGTCGGGCAGCGAAACTTCCACTAACTCGAATCCAACTTTCTTCGCGGTCTCAAGCGCGGCGCGGTCAACTTCCGTTGCTGGACGCTCGCTCATCCAAGCTGGGAAGTATCCCATCCGCAGCCCGCGCACATTCGCGCCGGCATCGAAATCGAGATGGCTCGCCACGCTCGCCGTGTCTCCCGCGTCCGGCCCGGAGATTGCCTGCAACACGAGCATCGCGTCTTCCACACCGCGGGTCATCGGGCCAAGTTTGTCGAGTGTCCAGCACAGCATCATCGCGCCGGTGCGCGGCACGCGTCCGTACGTCGGACGCAGCCCCGTCACTCCGCAGCGCATCGAAGGACTCACAATGCTGCCGCCGGTCTCACTGCCAATCGAAAATGCGACGCAACCTGCAGCGGTCGCGGCGCCCGGGCCGGCGCTCGATCCGGACGAGCCTTCTTCCCGCAGCCACGGATTCATCGTCTGCCCACTGAACCATATATCGTTCAGCGCGAGCGCGCCGAGGCTCAACTTTGCCACGAGCACAGCGCCCGCCGCATACAACCGCTTCACGACGACAGAATCTTCCGCGGGCACGCGATTGCGATACGGTTCCGCGCCGTACGTCGTCGGAATGCCCGCAGTATCGAGCAGATCTTTCACGCCGAATGGAATCCCGTGTAGTGGTCCGCGATATTTTCCCTGCGCGATTTCCGCGTCGGCCAGCTTTGCCTGCTTCAACGCGTGATCGCGCGTGATCGTAATCGCGCACCGCAGCTTGGGATTGAATCGTTCCAGCCGCTCCAGATAAATGCGCGTCAGCCGCTCGGAAGTAAGTTGCTTACCCTCGATCCATCGCGAAAGGTGAGTAACAGTGGCAAAGGCGATGTCTTCATCTTTCGCGGGAAGGGAAGAGCCGTCGCCAGAGCTGCGTACGAACCGGTCTTGAGTTGCCGGGACCTTCGCACCCGGAAGCGTGGGATTCCAGACTGTTGCTGGGGCCAGCGTCGATTCCAGCGAGAGCTTCCGCGGCCCGACACGGCGTTCGTAAACTGAAGCGAGCGTTCGACGCCAGGTCGAGGCGGCCATCGCGCGCTCCGCGTCGGTCATCGGAAACTGGACGAGCTTCTCCGCTTCGGCGAACGTAGTCGTAGAGACCTCGGGCCCAAATGCTGGCCCAGCGCCGAATGCCGGAGGCGCGCCAGGAGGCAGCTTCGACAAATCCTGCGCGAGGAGGCGCGAAGCGGCGGCCGCACCTAGAGCGACGAGCGACGTTGCGGTCAGAAATTCCCGACGTGATTGCATAGTTTCTTGTGTAGGGGCGGACGCATTCGTCCGCCCCGCCGAAACGATGAGCAGAGCGAAGGGGAGGCGTGCTGGTAGCGTCGGTGAACACGGCAGCATGGCCGCAGTCGGCCGCCTTCATTGCTCGCTGCGCTTCGCAACCCCGGACGAATGCGTCCGGGGCTACACAAAACCGGGGCTACACAAGCGCTCTTACCCCACACTCGGACGCAACTCAATGTTCTTTGTCGTAATCGACACCTTCACCGCTGGCAGCACCGGCCGCGGATAGGGCTTGCAATAGGCCTCGACCGTGATCGTCCCCGGCGTGCGCGTCGACTGCACAATCACCTGCGCGAGCCCGTTGAACAAACTGCGCTCCGGCTCCTTGTCAGACTCCTGGCAGTTCGGATCGCCGTTGCCTACGCCAATCAGCGATCCTTCGCCGGTCACGCGGAAGCTGATCTTGTTGGCCGCGCGTGGAATGGCTCGTCCTTCTTTGTCGAGCACCTCTACTTTCAGGATAGCCACGTCCTCCCCATCCGCGCTGATCTCGGTGCGGTCTGTGGTCAGACGGATCGCCACCGGATCGCCCGTCGTTTCGCGCTTCTCGGTGAGGACAACTTTTCCATCTTTTGTGCCGCGTGCTTCGAGCACTCCAGGCTCGTATTTCACGCTCCATTCGAGATGCGTCAGCGGCTCGACCTTCTGCAATCCCTGACTTTTGCCGTTGAGGAATAACTCGACCGAGTCCAAGTTCGAGTGCACCCACACCGAAATCAGCTCGCCGTTTCGCTGGTCCCAATCCCAGTGCGGCAGCAGATGCAGCACCGGCTCCGATCCCCACCACGCCTTGTAGTAATAAAAGTTGTCCTTGGGAAAGCCGCACATGTCGACGATGCCGAACTGCGAGTTGATTGACGGCCATCCGTAGGGCGTGGGCTCGCCGCGATAGTCGAAGCCGGTCCAGGCAAAGCCGCCTGCGAGCCATTCGCGCGCGGCATAGAACTTCCACCACTCTTCGGCGAGTTGCGACCAGTCCGTGTGGTTCAGATCGTAAGCGCTGACCCAGTTGCGCAGCTTGTCGGTCGAATAAATGCCGCGCGTCGAAACTGTGCTGGCCGTCTCGGACCCGACACATGGCGTCTTCGGATGCGCTTTATGCCACGGGTCGTGCTCTTTCAGGTTGTAGTTGAACCCCATGACGTCGAGATGCTCGGGGAAGTGTGTCTGGAACGCAGTATTCACAGCTGCTGTGCACATCCGCGTCGGATCAAGCTCGTGCGTTTTTGCGATCATGTCATCGATCACGCGCAAACCCTGCTGCTGGAACATCATGATCCATTCTTCGTTGCCCATCGACCAGATGATGATTGACGGCGAGTTGCGGTAGCGCTTGACCATAGCCTCGAGTTGCGCCATGCCTTCGGCGCTGGCGCTCATCAGCCGCGTTTCGCACATCATCATCATGCCCATGCGGTCGCAGGCCTCAACCCACTCGGGCGTCGGCATGTTGTGCGACGTGCGCACGGCGTTGCCTCCCATTTCTTTCAGCACGGCGACGCGATAGGCCTGCAGACGGTCGGGCAGAGCCGCGCCCACTCCAGCGTGATCGTGATGGTTGCAGGTGCCCTTGATCTTGACGGATTTTCCGTTGAGGAAGAATCCTTTGTCAGCGTCCCACTTGATATCGCGAATGCCGAAGGTGATGCGCTCGGCATCGCGGACTCTGCCGTCGGATTCGACGGTGACGATTGCGGTATAGAGATTCGGAGTTTCCGGGGACCACAGCGCGGGTTTCTCCACGCCCGTGATCACTGCGAAGAGATTCGATGCGCCTGGAGGAACTGCTCGCGCGCCGCTTCCTTCCGTCGACGCGACCGTCTTTCCTGCCGGGTCCAGAATCTTCCAGTACACTCTGCAGGAATCGGGCTGCAAACCGTCGTTCTTAACCATCGTTGTCAGGTTTAACTCGGCCGTATTCCCTTTGACTGCGGTCCGCACCACGCTGTCCCACCGCCCCAGGTGCAGCGTATCCGCCTTCGTCAGCCACACATGCCGATAAATTCCCGCGCCCTCGTAGAACCATCCGTCGCCAAAGCTCGCGTCCATGCGCACGACCAGATAGTTCTTCTCGCCATAACGGAGGAAGTCGGTCACATCGAAAGAGAATGGCGCGTAACCGTTGTCGTTGCGCCCGATGAAGTATCCGTTCAGAAACACCAGCGCGCTGCGGAATGCGCCGTCGAACTCCACCCATACGCGGCGCCCCTCATCCGACTTCGGGATATCGAACGTGCGCCGGTACCAGCCGACGCTCGTCTCCGGGTACCGCCGTCCGAGCGGCTTGTATCCGTGGCTGTTCTGCTCTTCGTCGCGGACGAAAGGCAACTCCACCGCCCAGTCATGCGGCAAGTTGAGCGGGCGCCACTTCGAGTCATCAAACTTTTCCGTCGCAAAGCCGAAATCCCCGGACTTGGCGAAGTCTCCCTCGCCCATGCCGAATCCGAGGTCGCGCAGCGGATCGGATCCGTGTCCCTGAAAGAACTTCCAACCGAAGTCAAATAACAAGCGCTCGCGCGGCGGCAATGCAGGGGAAGAATCGGGACCGGCCGCGTAGCGCGCCAGCAGAGCATGAGCGCGGCTCGCGACCAAACTGGAAGCGGAAAGTGCAAGACCAGAACGAAGCAGATCACGACGGGTCAGCGATGACATTCCTGTGCCTCACGAGGAAGTGGAATGAATGCATCCGAGCCGCGGGCCAAAAAAGATGAACGCGAAAGCCCGAGTGCTGGGGACCTCGCATTATAAAGCCGGGAGGATGGTTGATAACGCGGGATGGTGAAACCTGCCTCCAGTTTGTCATCCTGAGCGGCGGTTTTTGCCGCGAAGGACCTGTGGACTCGCCGGCAGCGTCGACGCTGGTTGCAGAATGCAAAGGTCCTTCGCTTTGCTCAGGATGACAAGCGCTTCCCAGCGACCTAGTGTAGGGGCGGACGCATTCGTCCGCCCCGCCGACGCGGAGCGAGGCGTGCCGGACGCGTTAGCTGTCACTGCTTCTTGCCTCCGTCCGGGGTCGTCATTGCTCGCTTCGCTGCGCAACCCCGGAGGAATGCCTCCGGGGCTACACGTTCCATGCCAGCGGCGGCCCTACTCCTTGCACGCCCAATACTCGGTCATCAACTCGTGCGACCATGTGGGCTGGCGCACTTCCTGCCGGGGCAGGAACTCCGCGAGCACTGGTTTGATGTCGAGCACCGGGGTTCCATCGAGGGCGTCCAGTTCTGCGACGAAGAGTTTCTTCCCCTCTACCCGGATCACGCGGCAAATGGTTGCCCCGATCCGGTTCGGACGGTTCTTACCGCGCTGCGCGAAGATGCCCACCACCGGCCAGGCCTGGTTGTTCCGCGGATGTCGCGCTCCCCAAACGATGTTGGTCGTCTCGACCTGGTCCAGAAGAAAAAGCACTTCCACATGCGAAAACTCGTCCAGGCCTTCGAGGGCCTCCGCGCAAAATTCCTCGGTCAGCGTGATACACGCTTCCTCGCCGCCCCAAAAGTCGTCGACCACCCGACGACGCGTCCCTTCCACGAAGCCAACTGCCCGCATCTCAAAGTTCACGGTTTGGGCTCCTGAGTTGATGTTCGAACTGATGTTCGAGAGGATTGTAGAGTCTCTGCTGCTACTTTGCCTCTTCCGCCTGCCCGATCCCGACGATCCGGGCCGATGTTCGGAACTTCTTGTAGTCGCGATAGGTCTGTTCGCCGTCGACGTTATATCCCTTGAACAGCGCCACGCGCGCGTCGAGCTTAAACGTCATATGCTTGGGCAGCCAGATCTCGTCGTCCATGCGGAACTGCTCATAGGACATGCGCGTCCCTTTGTGGATGCGCGCTAGCACCCATCCCACCGCTGCAGTATCGACCGCCTCTACATCGACTTTTGCCAGTTGCATGTCCTGTTTGTCGATCCACAACCGGCCGCGGAATTTCGAAACGAACTTCGCTTCTTTGTCCGGGACTTCGTACCCCGGGCGAGGTTCACAATCGATGACCCACGCCTCGCGGCCATTCGTGGTTTCTGTCCCGACCAGCTTAAAATCGTGCGAATCGGCGATCGCCGTCACAAACTTGCGGCTGTCCTCGCGGCGCTTGGCTTCCTTTTCTTCTACCTTCTTGCGGTCTTCCTCCGATTCCGCCTTGTGTTTGTCGATGATCTTCTGGACCTTCTCTTCTTCCTTGGCTGCGTCCTTGGCGTCGAGGGGCTTGTCGTCCTTTTCGATCATCCGCCAGACTTCCTGGCCGTAGATCTCGATCACCTCATAGGTGTGGATCTCGGTGGACTTCACGCGGCCGTCCCCGGCCACGTTGTGTTCGACGTCGCGCTCGATGAAGGTATAGTTGCGCTGCTTCTTGAAATTCTCGCGAAAATTCTGCGCCACGACGCGCGTCAGTTCGCGCATCTGGTCCGAGGAGAGCTTGCCCTTTGCGTCCGGAGTCAGGTCCGGGCGGGGAAGAGGTGCCGCGTCCGCGACCGCAGGAGTCTCGCTTGTGATTGGGGCGGCGTCAGAGGCCTGACCTTCAGAAGGATGATCTTCAGTCGGATGACCCGAGGGAGGCGAAGCGCTGTCCTGCTGCGCATGCGCGGGCAAGCACGCCCAAAAGCAAACCGCCAATGCCAGGAACCGGACCCCCATCCGGATATCTTAACCCCGTTGGTGGAGGAAGTTGTCCAGAGCGAAACATGAGTAGTGGCTCGGTTTGAAATTATGACAGCACCTTTGCTCTCCCGTGGCGTCATCCTGAGCGGAGCCGTCGTTCAGGCGGAGCGAAGGATCTCCCGCCAGAATGCTGTGTGCCAGGGGGAGATCCCTCGGCCCGCTGGTAAAAGCTCGGGCGCTTAGGGATGACGCCCGGGGCCCGAAATTCAAACTAAGCCACCACCGAAACATGGGTATTTAAGTCAGACCATACGGTGGGAGGCGATCAGCGATCCCTCCGTTTCGGAACCTAATCCTACTCCGGTGGGCAGTTCGGCCCTTCTAGTCATCCGTCCTACTTTGCAAGGATCGCTTAGGGATGAGTCTAGACGAGGTGTTGAAGTTCGCAACAAACATCGCAATTTTCGGGCTAACTAACTCTTGCCTGCAATCCCAAATTGGAACTCTACTGAAACTTGGGAGCGCGGGCAGGAAGATCAGGGATCAAGAATCAGTGAGCATCCGGCATGATCGTTTGTTCGACCGCCAACTGCCGGCACGTTTGCCCGATGATGTGCTGGGGCGAAATCGGATCGACGAACTCAAGGCCGTAGCGGAATGCATTGCGCTGGCGTACGAGTGCGTGCACTTGGACCTCTCCAAGCGGGACCGCGAACTCCACCCTGACGACCTCACCGATGGAAATCTCGTCGCGCAACATGATCGAGATGCCCGACACGCTGATGTCGACACTGTGCCCGCGGACAACCGCCGCGTTGCGCGGATACACGCGCGCATTCACTTCCAGCTTGTAACGAGGATGGCGGCGAGCTTCCACGAATTCGCGAGCGTAACTAGTCCCGAATTGATGGCCCGTTTCCATGCGACGCCCTCCGGCCTTTAAGAGTCATTGCCGGGGGCAACTCGCGGCCTACGAGTGTGCGACGCCCGACCAGTGAATGCAAGCGGAATAA
>Ga0335078_10001170_pt1 | contig 39829 bp, 40 predicted proteins | sample Lox_Sample_32_FD_206711 | JGI IMG/M metagenome (GOLD analysis project Ga0335078, IMG submission 206711) | Soil microbial communities from Loxahatchee National Wildlife Refuge, Florida, United States - Lox_Sample_3.2 | ecosystem: Environmental > Terrestrial > Soil > Wetlands | place: USA... | reverse complement strand
CTTCGGGCGGCGCGCCCGGTCGAGCGGCCCGAGCGCAGGGGCGGACCGCAACGCGGTCGCCCGAGAGCCGCGGATCCTGATCGGCGGCGGGGCCTTCCTCGCTCCTTGGAACCGGTCGCACGCGACCCTGTCGCTCGCCCCGCTCGACGTCGAAGCGACCGTCCGCGCACTCCACGCGATGGACGCCGGGTCCGCCGACGGCTGGGAGGTCGTCCTGCAGGTCCAGGTCAAGGTCCCGGCCGAGGCGAGGGCGCTTCGGGCCGCGGCCGAGAACCTCCTCGGCCTGAGCGACGAGGAGCTTCGGGCGTACGTTCGACGCTCCGTCGAGGGGGTCGTCCCGAGCGTCCTCGCCCGGATCCCCCGGGACGGCGCGGAACCTGACTGGGACCGGCTCGGCGCCGAGCTCCAGGCGGCGATCGCCCCCGACCTTGTCACCGCCGGGCTCATCGTACGGACCGTGGCGGTCCGGGAGCTCCGCCGGATCGGAGCGCCCGCGCGGCCCGACCGGCCGGGCGAGTCCCGGCGCCGGCCGGGCTGGTCGCCGCCCCTCGCCGGAGCGGCCGGCCGCCGGGACGAGTCCGACCTTCGCCTCGCTCGCGTCGAGCGGGGACTCCGGGTGATCGCGGCCGACCTCGCCCGCCTCCTGCGGGACGAGCCGGTCCGGCCGCTCGAGGACGTTCGATGGCTGGAGGCGCCGGCCGCGGAGCCGCCGGCCCCCTCCCCTCACGAATCGATAGCGCCGGGGCGACCCCCCGCGCCGACCCGTCCCGACTGGACGGCGAGCACGGACGCGGAGGCGAGTCCCTGACCCTATCGGGGAACAACGCACGAGGGTGGGAACAATGTGTCCGGCGGCAATCTTGGGGGACCGTGCCTGCGGAAAGACGACGTTTCTGGGACTGCTGTACGCGGCCCAGGTGAAGTACGGAACGAGGGTGCTCGACTCGTTCCGGTTTCACGCGCCGCTGCAATCGCTCCGACTGATGAGCCAGGTCTACGAGGGCATGAAGGACGCCCGATTCCCGGGCGCGACGCTGAAGGACGAGATGACCGAGATCGGCTTCGTCTTCGGCTACAGAAAGCCGATCTCCGGGCGGCTCCCGACCGCCCTCAAGGAGAAGAACTGGGTCAATCCGTTCGCGAAGCTCCAGTTCGCCGCGTACGACGTCTCGGGTGAGGATGTCCAGGAGTTCATCGAGACGGGCGTGGCGGCGAGCCCGATCATCCAGCAGCTGCTGAAGAGCCACGTCGTCGTGATCCTCGTCGACTGCAGTAAGATGACGACGGAGATCGACTCGCCCGTCTTCCGCCAGATGCTGAAGTACGACAGCGAGGTCGCCTCGCTCCTCGTCTCGCTGCAGACGTACAAGCGGCAGGAGTTCGGCCGGATGAAGACGCAGGGACTGAGCGTCGGCACGCCAGTGATCTACCCGGCGATCGTCCTCTCGAAGTTCGACTCCGTCCGCGACGAGGTCCTGGTGAAGCTCGGCCTCCACCGGGGCGTCCCGCCGGGCGACCAGAAGCGGAAGCGCAAGGAGTACGCGGAAGCGCTCCTGCGGGTGTTCATGCCGCAGACGCTGTCGCAGATCCGCGGCGGGAAGGTCGCGGGGGTCAACTTCGACCAGGCGGCGTACTTCTTCAGCTGGGTGCGGACGGAGACCGCCGAGGCCGGCATGCAGCCGGTCGGGGCCCCGCGCATCGTGCGGAAGGGGTTCTCGGCCGACGGCGGCGCGGACCCGGATTTCTCCTACGAGGACTATGTCGCGTTCATCGAGCACTTCCGCGACGTCGCGAACAAGGTCCCGGACGAGATCGTCGAGCAGGCGACCCTCCAGGCGCCCCCGGCCGCCGCCACCGCGTAGGAGCCCCGGAACGCGCCCCACCCACGGAGGGAGGCACCGCACGATGGACGACGCGAGAACGGTCTCGCTCGAGCACTGGATCTACGGCGCGAGCCCGGAGAAGGGGTACGGCACGAAGGCGGAGTCGTCGGGGCTGAACGGCCCGCTGTACATGCGCTACCTCGAGAACCACTTCACCCCGGTGCGGGTCGAGAAGACGGCGAGCGGCACGGCGGTGATCGACGCCCGGATGATCCATCCGGCGCCGGTCAACGACGAGGTCCTCCTCTCGATCCTCGGCCGCGGGGTCGCCGACGAGTACAACCGACCGACGATCGCGAACCACACGGTCGTGCTGCCCGCGGCCCTGCTGCGGGACGGCCGGCTCACGTTCGCCGACGCCGAGGCCGCGGTCCTCGAGTTCGACCGGCACACGCCGAAGGCGAGCGGGCGGGTCGAACCGATCACCGTCCCGCTCCGCCGGCCGGGCGAGGTCGCGGAGCCGCTGGGCGTCGGCCTCCGCCGGCTGATCACGAAGCCGGCGGTCGACACCCTCGCGAGCCGGCTCCTCGCCGACGCCCAGGCGCGGACGCTGATCCTCTGCCGAGGGAGCACGCACCACTACCGCAACGAGCTGCTGTACAAGCTGATGGAGCTGTTCAACGCGGGCGGCGAGATCCCGCTGTTCGCCGCGATCAGCGACGCCCCGACCCTCAGCGCGATGAACCACTTCCGCCTCGCGATCTCCTCGCGCGGCGTCCGCGCCGACGGCACGTGGACGCTCCTGGACGCGAGCATCGACCGCGTCGCGCTCCCGCCGGTGCGGGGGCGGACCCCCGTCTACTCGCGGATCGCGGAGGCGTTCGTCTAACCGTACGCCGCCCCGGGCAGGCCCCCCCGGGCCTGCCCTTTTTCGGGCGGCGGGAACCGCTCGTGACGAGCGCCCTCGTGGTCGCGGGCCGGGGGAGCGGGCTCTCGACGTTCTTCGGCCTCCTGTACACGGCCGAGGTCCGGCTGGGCAGCGAGGAGGCCGACGAGTTCCGCTTCCACGTCGACCGCGAGTCGATCCAGCGGCTCGGTGGGATCTACGGCGAGCTCGGCGACGGTCGGTTCCCGGAGAGCGAGGTCGACTGGCAGCGGACGCCGCTCACGTTCCTGTTCGCGCGGCGCCGCTCCCCGCTCGGCCGCCTCCGGGGCGGCGCGGGGTCCGACGGGGAGTTCGTCCCGTTCCCGGTCGAGATCGGCGGGATCCCGATCGACGAGGTCGCCGAGCTCGCCGAGCGGGACGCCGTGCTCGATCCCACGACGCGCCGCCTGCTCAGCAGCCCCATCGTCCTCGGGCTGATCGCCGCCCCCGACCTGCCGACATCCGACGACCCCTCCCCCCGTCTGGTCGAGGAGGACCGGCGGCTCGCGGCCGCCCTGGGGCTCGTCCTGCGGTTCCGGGCCGGCGCTCGCCGGCGGGCGGCCCGCCAGCTGTTCCCGATGTTCGTGATGACGAAGTGGGACCGGGTCGTCTCCGCTGCCGCCGACCGACTGCGGCTGCCCGCCGGACCGATGATCGCCTGGGCCCCCGACGCCCGAGCGGAACTCGCCGCCCGGCTGACGGCGACCCTCCTGCCCGAAACGGCGGCGGTCCTGTCGTCCCCTCCGGACCGTCGGGTCTCCGTCGCCCCCGCCGAGTGGTTCTTCAGCGAGGTCGCAACCGAGCCGGGCGACCCGCACCGCGTGCGCCGGCGGTGGCGCACGCCGGTCGGCGGCTGGGAGCCCGACTACCCGTATGGGGAGTACCACGCGCTCCTCGAGCGGATGGGGGAGCTCGCGGTTCGGCTGCCGGCCTCGGACGACGCCTAACCGCCCGTCGCGTCCGGCCCGGCGCTCCGCTCGGCCCGGTACGTGAGATCCCCACCCTCCGCGGAGTCGCGGCGGATCGTCCAGTCCCCGACCGTCCAAACCGGCTCGGTCGGTCGCCACTGGGGATCTCCCTGCACCCACTCCCCGAGCTCGGACTCGAGGTACTCGTGGTCGGTCGACGCCTCGGGGACGAACTTGCCCTTCTGCAGGAGCGCGACCAGCAGCGGCAGTCCCGTGGGCCGGCCCCGCCAGCGGGCCGCGAGGAACGCCTTGCGGAACTCCGGATCGGCGAGGATCAGCTCCTTGAGCACGGCGAACGCCGGCCGGACGCGGAACTCCTTCGGGGGCGGGTCGAGTCGACGCCGCTCCCGCCGTCGCTCGTCGACCGCCCGGACCCAGGCCGCCCGGTCGACCTTCTCCGCCTCCCAGATCGTGCTCGCATCGACCTCGTCGGCGGGCGACTCCCCGTGCGGGGGCCCGTCGCCCGCTCCGCCCGCGAGCACGACCCCGTCGGTCGAGAGGCTCAGGCGCACGGCCCCCTTCCGCCCCGAGCGGCCCGGCAGGAGCGCGTAGGCGAGCGCCGCCCCGGCCGCCCCGGGGACCGGGGGTCGGATCACCATCTCCTCGCAGTCCGGGTACCGGTTCGGATGCAGGACGACGAACGGGCCGCCCTCGGGCGAGTTGAACAGCACGGCGAGCGAGTCGTTGATCGTCGTCACCTGGCGGCGGACCGCGAGCTCGCTCAGCCGGACGAGCGGAAGCGGAACCTCCGGCTCGCGTCCGCGGCGGGCGAGGTCGTCGAGGATCGCCTGGGCGACCTCGGCCTGGATCTGCTGCGAGGCCGATCGTTGCACGGCCTGTTCGGTCGAGCGGTCCCGCAGGAACCCCCGGCGCAGCCGTCCCGGGAGGCGTCCCGCGCCGGACGCTTCGTCCTCGAGGGCGCGCAGCCGGCTGTTGATCCAGGGTTGCAGACGACCGCCGCTGACCCGCGAGTCGGCGAACAGCCCCGCCCACCGGGGTCCGACCCGATCGCTCCAGCCGGGGTCGGCCGCACTGTGGCGGTACCAGTAGAGCACCCGCTCCCGCAGGAACGCCCCGGCGCTCAGGGGATCGTCCACCTCCTGTTTCACCCGCACCATCAGCGCCCGAACCCGCCCCGGCAGCTCGGCAAGGACGGTGGGGTCGGTCCCCAGCCGATCCACGAGCCCGGTCGTACGGACCAGGTTGAGCGCTTCGATGTCGAACCCTTCCGCCGCATCGACGTTCAGGAACTCCCGGATCATGGGCCCACGGATCGGCGCCCCGATCGCTCGGGGAGCCGGGGCGGCGGGGAACGGGTCGGGGGAAACTTCGCGACGCGCTGCGCCCTCCGCCGGCGCGTCCGGCTCCTCTCGTCGCTCGGGGGCGGGCGGTGCGGCCCGGGACGGCGGGCGCCCTTCGGCCGTCGGCGGGACGGCGTCGCTCGGCGAACCACGACCCCCGGAGAACCGTCGCAAGCGTTCGAGCTCGGCCCGCCGGCTGACGCGCTCACCGTCGATGCGCCGGCGCGCATCGGCCCGACGGTGCTCCCGCTCGCGTTCGATCTCGTCCGCGTCGGGGTCGGGAACCATCGGACGACGGGCCCGGTCCCGTCACTGGTTGAGGGCGGTCCGGTGGAGTTAAGGGTATCGTTTCGAAGACCGCCGTTCCGCGCGGCTGGACCCGGGGAAGACGTCGTCGATCGCTCGGTCCCGGGCGCTTCACCGAGCCGCGAGCCGTCCCGCCCCGTTCCGATCAGCTGGGAATCGGACGGGCCCACCGGTACGCCCGCCGCAGTCGGACGAAGAAGACGACCGCGATCGCGACCAGTGGGAGCGTGTAGGGCAGACCGAGGGTCAGAAGGACGCCGAACACCGCGACCCAGAGGACGACCCCGAACGACAGATCGACCAGCAGCAGCTCGTGGTCCCGGCGGCCGATCGACCGCCGCCCGATCTCGATGAGGCCGATCAGGACGGCGAGCTCCGCCGCGATCAGTGCCGCCGCCGGCACGCCGAGCGGGCCGATCCCATACTCGAGCGCGAAGAGGAGCGGGAAGACGGAGAACCCGATCGCGGCCGCCCCCCCCGAGCTGAGCGTGGGCCGCTCCCGGCTCGGGGCGCCCGTGGCCCGGGGGAGGAGACGTGCGACCGCGATCAGTGCGCCGATCGTGGCCAGCGCTCCGAGCAGCAGCGGAACGCCCATCCAGAACCGGTACGCCCCCCAGACGATCGCGGTCTCGAGGCCGGTCGACGCGGCCACGCCGGCGAGCGCGCAGGCGATGCCGCGCCGCCCGACCAGCGAACGGCCGCGCGTCGCCGGGAGGGCCAGTCCGAGGAGCACGATCGGGATCCCGATCGAACAGATCACGTGGAACGCCAGGACGCCGACGCTCCAGACCCAGTTGACGCCCACGAAGCGACCGTAGTGCCCGAGGATCCCGTCGACGTGGCCGGCCGAGTTGAACAGCGTGTTGTCGCCGAGTCCCTCTTCGGTGACCCCGTACGCCAGCGCGAGCGCCATCACGCTCGGCCAACCGACCCGCCACCGGATCCACGCCTCGCGGACGAGCAGGGCCCCCCCGGTGTACTGCGCGACGTTGATCGCGAGACCGAGGAAGAACCAGCCCGGGTTCACGACCAGATTGAGGATCGGGCTCGAGGTGGAGAGATACTCCGGAATGCCGGGCGTCAGGATCGCCAGGCAGACGATCGGGTGGCTCCGGAAGAATTCGACCCACCGGCCGGCGCTCGAGGGGGGGATCGGGGTCGACGTGGAGACGTTCACCGGTCCGGCGAGACGGCGTCCGCGGCTCGGGGAGCGCCCGCTCGCCGTCCCTCCCACGGGGCGGCCGGGGCTTGAACGTTCGCGTCGGCCGAGAGCCTAAGGCCGACCGCGCTGTCCGCCCGCGGATGTCGGACACGTCCGATCACTTCACGCTCGAGGAGATCGCGCCGGGGGTGCACGTCGCGATCGCGACCCCTCGAGGCTTCGGGTTGTGCAACGCTGGGATCGTCGATCTGGGCGGGCGGACGCTCGTCTTCGACGCGATGCTGACCCCCCAGGCCGGCGAGGCGCTAGGCCGCGCCGCCCGCCGGCTCACGGGCCGACCGGTCGACTTCCTCGTCAACAGCCACTACCACGGAGACCACGTGCGCGGCAACGCCGCGATCGAGGCCGGGCATATCGTCTCGACCCATCGGGTCCGCGAATTGATCCTCGAGCGCGCGTCCGACCACCTCGCCTCCGACCGCCGCGAAGCAGCGACAGAGCTCGAGTCGCTTCGGTCGGGCCGCACGTCGGCGACCCCGGCGGAGCGGGCGACGTTCGAAGGTTGGTTCGAAGGGATCCTGGCCACGCCGGAAGGGTGGCTCGTTCCGCCGCCCGACCTCACCCTCTCCGATTCCTTGATCGTCCGCGGGCGGCGGCGGGCAGCGCACATCCTCTCGTTCGGGGGAGGCCACTCGCCGAGCGACGTCCTCGTCCATCTGCCCGACGAGCGGATCGTCTTTCTCGGCGATCTCCTCTCGATCGGGTTCCACCCGTCGCTGTGGGACGGCGACCCCCCGGAGCTCGCCCGTATCCTGGAGCGGGTTCGCGGCCTGGGCGCGACCACCGCGCTCCCCGGTCACGGACCGCTCGGGAACGACTCCGACGTGCGCCGGATGGCCGAGTACGTCGCCGTGCTCGAACGACTGGCGAGCGGCCTACGCGGGCGCGAGGACGGGGCGTCGGAGGTCGTGAAGACCCCGGCCCCCGCCCCGTTCGACGTCTGGAAGTTTTCGTCGTTCTTCGCCCAGAACCTATCGTTCGTAATGGGCCGCGGGTCGTCGTAGCGTCTCGCTTCCCCCAGGGCCGGGCTTAGCCCCCGGTGGCTGGGGCCGGGGTCGGGGGAGGCGGCATCGTTCCGTGCTCGTACGCCTCTTCCCCGAACTCCGACATGTCGAGCCCGGCCTTCTCTTCCGCGGGACCGACCCGAAGCGGCGAGAAGACGTTGATCACGCGAAGGAGCACGAACGACCCGACGAACGCGAAGGTGGCGACGATCGCGACGCCGAGCAGCTGCACGAGCTCTTGGTGAGGGTTGCCGAAGAACAAGCCGTTGTGCCCGCTGACGGAGTTGATCGCCACGGAGGCGAACAGTCCCGTGGCGATCGTTCCCCACATTCCGCCGACCCCGTGGCAGGCGAAGACGTCGAGGGAGTCGTCGAGCTTCGATCGCTCCCGCCAGTTCGCGACGTAGTTCGACAGGATCCCCGCCACGAGACCGATCACGATCGACGCCGACGGGCCGACGAACCCCGCGGCCGGCGTAACCGCCGCGAGACCGCAGACCGCGCCCACCGCCATCCCGACGGCCGACGGCTGGCCCTTGCGGATCCAGTCGACGAGCATCCAGCTGACCCCCGCGGCCGCGGCGGCGAGGTTGGTCGTGACGAGGGCGTCCACGGCGATGCCGTTCGCGGCGAGCGCGCTGCCGGCGTTGAACCCGAACCACCCGAACCAGAGGAGCGCCGTCCCGAGGATGACGAACGGAACGTTGTTCGGACGGTTCGCCCGCGCCTCGGAGTCGGATCGCCGACCGATCACGAGCGCGGCGGCGACGGCCGAAACGCCGGCGCTCGTGTGGACGACGAGTCCGCCGGCGAAGTCCATCACGCCCAACTGGTGGAGCCAGCCGCCGGGGTTCCAGATCCACATCGCGATCGGAACGTAGATCAGGGTCGTCCAAAGCACGATGAAGATCAGGAGGGACTTGAACCGCACGCGGCCGGCGAACGCCCCGATGATGAGCGCCGGGGTGATCGCCGCGAACTTGAGCTGGAAGGCGAAGTAGAGCAGTTCCGGGATCGTCGGGGCGAGCGCCGGGTTCGGCGCGGCACCGACGTTGAGGAGCATCAGTTTCGAGAAGTTCCCGATCACCCCGTGGACGGCGGGGCCGAACGTCATCGTGTAGCCCCACATCGCCCAGACGAGGCTGACGACCGAGAAGATCGCCAGGCACTGGACGATCGTCGCGACGAGGTTCTTGCGGCGGACCAGCCCACCGTAGAAGAAGCCGAGCGCCGGCGTCATCAGCATGACGAGCGCGGTCGCCGTGATCACCCACGCCGTGTCTCCGCTATCGATTGCTGCCATCTATCGAATCCCCCGGAGCGCGCGGCGGACGGAACCGCTCGGTAATGACTTCGGTGCTCGGCAAGGGCTGCTGCGGGAAGGCCGCCGCACGCCGACCCGGTGCGAGACTCCCCCAGATGAATCTTCTTTCGGACGGGGCGCCGTGCGGCGCCCCGCGGCGCTACCCTGACGCGGCGGGCGAACGGGGTCGACCCGCGCCCCGCTTCCGCGGCCTGCGGGCCGACCGCGCGCGGCGTCGCAATCGCGCGCGGAACGGTGCGGGAGCCCGTTCGGTCGCCACCGTCAGGGCGACCGGCGGCAGCTGTCGGGCGTAGCGCCCCAGGTAGCGCCGCGTCCGTCCTTCATCCTGCTTCCAGCATTCCCGGAGCCAGGTCCCGACGGCACGCTGGACCCAGAACTCGGGATCCTCCCGAAGCCGGTCGATCACCCGGAACGGGCCGTCGAGATCCCCCGACCGGACCAGCCGATTGAGCGCGTAGAGGGCGGCGCGTCGGCGCCACGGGTTCGCCGACGCGCTCCAGGCGATCAGTTCCCGGAGGCGCGCGGGACGCTCGGCGACCATCGTCGCGATCGGTCCGCCCGAGAGCGCATCGCACAGCCCCCAGCCGGTGGCGGCATCGACCCATCGGGAGGTGGTTCGCCAGGCCGCCTCGCTGCGGCCGGCGCGGGAGCGATGCAGGAGGACGATGGCCAGGGCGCGCTCGTCGTACGTCGCTCCCCGCCACAGGCGACGCGCGAGGGGCAGGAGGAGCGGATCGGGCAGGGGGTTGGGCGGGCGAAGGATCGATCGCGCGATCCGTTCGAGGCCCGGCGCGCTGACCCCGAGCACGGGCGCCGGCTCCCCGAGATAGGCCCGGAGGTCGAACTTCGAGGGGGTGGCGGCGGAACGAAGCGCCCGCCGGGCCGCGGCGGCCCGACGCTCGACCTCCCCCCGAAACGTCGTGGGGCGGGCCATCTCCGGCCCCTAGGCCCCGGCGGTCGGTCCCGGGCCTTGCGGGAACGTCAATCGGTACGCTTCCTGGCCGTCCGGGTACTCCTTCGTCCGCGCCGTCACCCGCTCGACCGCGACGCGGGGGTCGGCCGGGGCGCTGCGCGCCCGCTCGAGCGCGCCGCCGACGTGGATGTTGGCGAGCGTCTCGCCGGCGCTCGCCGAGCTGGCCATGCGGGTCGCCCCCACGATCGGGCTGCCGACGAGCGTCAGCGATCCGCCGACCCAGACGAGTTCGCACGGCCCCGCGTCAATCCCGAGGGAGAGGCCGACGCCCGCCGGGAAGTTCCGGGAGTTGCGTCGGAGGCCGTCGATCAGCTTGGTCGCCGCGCCGCGGACCTCCTGGCAGAACCCGGGGACCGTCTCGAGCAGGAACCCCTCCTCGAGGCCCCCGATCCAGAAGACGATGAAGCCGTCCCCGGTGAACTTGTCGAACCAGCCGTCGCGCGACTGGGCGAGCCCTCGGGTCGCCTCCGTGAACCCGACGATGAACCGGGCGAACGTCGCCGGCTGCACGGACTCCTTGAGGAGATGCGTCGAGAGGCGAAGATCTCCCACGATCACCGTCGCCTCCACCGGGGTAGAGCGCTGGGCCGAGAGGTCCCGGAACGCCTCCTCGGAGAGCCGGGCGCGACCCCCGAGCGGCCCCTGCCCAGCGAGCGCCTCGGCTAGTGCGCCGTTGTCGTCCTGCGCCGACATCGTGGCCTCCGCGACCGCCGCCCTCGGCGGAGCGGCCCGTACCTCGCGGAACGGCCGGACGCTCCTCGCGGGCGCGCCAGGACGCGAAGGGAGGAGACTTCCGATAAGCGTGACTCACGACGGGCGAGTCGGTCCTCGTTCGTGGGCGGTGCCGGGCCGAGGCAGGGCGGCCGCCAGCCGACCGATCTCCCAGCTGCCGATCTCCACCGACGCCGACAGGACGACCTCGTCGTCCCGGTGGCGATCGCGCAAGGTCTTCAGGATCTTCCGGTGCACGGGCGTCGGGACGTCCCACTGGTCTCGGTAGAGCCGGTCGCGCAGCCGCTGGAGCACGGCGGTCGCCGGTTCGCTCACCCGGAATCCCCCGACCGGCTCCCGACGGTCCGGTGGGTATCGTTCGGCGAATCGTCGCTCGGGGATCCCCGGCGCCGCGGTGTCGATGCCGGACTCCTTTGCCAGCGCGGAGTACTCCTCGTGCAGGGACGGCGTCTCCCGCTCCTGCTTCAGCACCGAGAGCAGCTCGGAGCGCGTCACTCGGACGATCTCCTCGAGCGCGAGCGGCCACTCGGGGACGAGGTGGAGGAGATGGGTCGCCAAGCTCCGGTCGAACGAGGCGGTCCGGAACGGGAGCCGACGCACGTCGGCGCGGACGATCCGGTGCAGCCCGCGTCGTCGGCCCTCTGCCAGCATGCCCGCGGAGACGTCGGCCGCCACGACGTCGAGCCCGTGCTCGGTCTGGAGCGGGATCGAGAGCCGACCGGTCCCCGCCCCGATGTCGAGCGTCCGTCCGCCCCGCAGCCGGGACGCCAGGTGCACGGTCAGCTCGGCCTGGAGCTCGGGCGGCAGCGCACGGCTCGCGTCGTAGATTCGGGCGACCCGATCGAACGAGATCGGGGGGGTCAGCGGCGGGGACGGGACCACGCGGGCGGCAGCCGTCGCGCGGGATAACGGTCCCGGGGCCGGACGCCTGCGAGGCGGCCGCGGCGGCGACGGTCGCCTCGGGAAGAATCAGGTGGCTGTCGCCGAACTCGTGCCAGAGGTAGCCGTGGGCGGCGGCCTCCCGGTACGCCCGCGCGAGCCGGTCGGGCCCGACGACCGCGGCCATCACCGCGAGGTGGCTCGTTCGCGCATCGTGGAGGCCGGTCAGGAGCCCGTCGAGCGCGCGGCCCGACCGCCCGGGATGGAGGTACGACCGGGTGAAGCCGCGGCCGGCCCTCAGCCCCCCCGGGGCCGGAGGTCGACTCTAGCGCGCGAACGACCGTCGTCCCGAGGGCGAAGACGCGACCGCCGCGGCAGAGGGCCACGCCTATCGCTTCGACGGTGGCGGGGGGCACCTCGAACGAGGCGCCCGATCGCCGCTGGAGGAGGATCGCCCGCTTCACCGAGGAGTAGGCCGGCAGGACCGACGGAGCTGCGGGGGCCGGCATCGTCCCTCCCAGCGCGACTGGATCAACCCACTGTTCCGTTAACAAACTGAACAAACCGCTGGACCGTCGCGAATCCGGAGGCAGGATTGTATAGGGGCGGGCGGCAGCGTTCCCGCGTGACGGCGAGCTTCTGCTCCCGGTGCGGCCAGCCGTGGGTCGCGGGCGCCCGGTTCTGCGCCCGGTGCGGCGCACCGGCGATGGGGCCCGTTCCCCCGGGCGGCCCCGTCCCCGGACCGGCGACGCCCGGGTATCCGGGCGCCCCCGTCGCCCCCGCGCCCCGTCAGAGCCGAACCGTCCTATGGGTGTTCATCGCGGTCGCTGTCGTCATCGTCGTCGCGCTCGCGGTGCTGCTGGTCGTCCCGGTCTCCCACCCGTTCCACGACGAGCTCACGAGCTCGAGCTCGACCCCGGCCGACGAGCTGCTGACGTTCCCGAGCGGGGCGGCGGTCAGCGGCAGCTGGTCGGTGATCGGCGGCGGATCGGTCAATTTCGAAATCCTCGGCGCCGGGGGACCGATCGACTCCGCGACCGGCTCCTCGGGGACGTTCGCGTTCACCGCGACGATCGGGATCTACTTCTTCGAGGTGAACTCGACCACCCCGGAGACGGTCGACCTCTCGGGGTCGTACTCCGCCCCGATCCTCTAGCGAAGGTACGGGCCGGCGCCTTCGCCACGGGCAATCGGCGGAGCGGCGCCGGGCCTCACGGGCGCCAGACCGGCCCCGAGTATCCCTTCGGGATCCAGGGCGGCGGAGCTCCCTCCCCGAACGGGTCGGGGCGGGGCGTCGGCGACCGCCCGTCCTTGCGGGCCAGGTAGGCGTCGATCCCGTCCGCGGCCTTCGTCCCGGCTGCCATCGCGTGGACGACCGACCGGCCCCCGGCGGCGAAGACGCCCTCGACGGCCGTCATCGTGTCGGGGCGCGCGCCCTCGGGCCAGCCTTTCGTGCCGATCGTGAGCTTGAGCTCCGGCGGGAACCCCGTCAGGTCGGCCTTCTCGCCGACCGCGACGATCACCGTGTCGCACTCGATCGATTCGGTCGCTCCCGGGATCGCGCGGATCGCCCGGCGGCCGGATTCGTCCGGGGGGCCGAGCTCCATCTTCTCGAAGACGACCGACTGGACGTGGTCCGTTCCGAGGATCCGGAGCGGTGAGAGCAGCCACTTGAACTCGATCCCCTCGGGCTCGGTCTCGCGGATCTCCTCCTCGCCCGCGGGGGATTCGGCCCGGGTCCGGCGGTAGGCCATCGTCACGTGCGCGTGGGGAGCGAGGCGCCGGGACGTACGGACCGCGTCGACCGCGACGTCGCCGCCGCCGATCACGACGATCCGTTCGCCGAGCCGCACCGGCCGGCCCAGGTTCACGTCGTACAGGAAATCGAGCGCGGGGATCACGCCGGGCAGCGTCTCGCCGGGGACGCCCGGTGTGCGCGCCGCGGACGCGCCGATCGCGATGAAGACGGCCCGGTACCCCTCCTGGAGGAGGCTCTCGGGCGTGAAGTCGACGCCCGCGGTCTTCCCTTCGACGAACGTCACGTCCAGCTGCCGGAACCGCTGGAGGTCGATCAGCAGCTCGTGGTGCGGCATCCGATACCGGGGGATCGCGCCGGCCTGACCCCCGACCGCCGGCTGCTTCTCGAAGACCGTGACGCCGTAGCCGCGCAGCCCCAGCTCCCACGCCGCTTGAAGGCCGGCGGGACCGGCGCCGATCACGGCGACCCGCTGATGTTTGGGCGCGCTGGGAACATACGTCTTGTGCGAATCGCCGAAGTCGAGCGCGGCGCGCTTCAGGTGCCGGATCGCGATCGGGGTGCCCCGGCCCTTCATGACGCAGGCGTCCTCGCAGTAGTGGTAGCAGACCTTGCAGAGGGTGGTCGCGAGCGGGTTCGCCACCAGCGTCAGGTGCGCCGCCTCGTCGAACTTCCCGTCCGCGATGAGCCCAATGTATCCGCGGCAGTCCTGGGTGATCGGGCACGCCTCGACGCAGAACGGCAGATCGCACTGCAGGCACCGCTGCGCCTCCAGCACCGCCTCCTCGCGCGTGTAGGCGTGAAGGACCTCCCGGAAATCCTCCGTACGCTCTTCCGGGCGCTCCTCGGGCACCTCGATGCGGGTGTAGCGGGACGTCGCCGACGTCATCGACTGCCTCGACTCTGGATCCCAGACGCTCCGGGTCCGCTTCTAGAGTAGAACAACCCTTCATAAGGAGGTCGGGCCGAGGCGCGGGCCCCGGCCCGGCTCGAGGGCGGGCGGCCCCCTTCGCGCGGGCACGGCTCGACCCGGGCGGGCCGGCGCAACTCTTTATCTCACGACCCGATGCCCGCCTCGTGGCGCCCTCCGCGAAGGACGAGCTGAAGGAGATCGTCGCCGGCCTGTCCGCCGCCCCGCTGTTCTCCGGGCTCTCCGAGCGTCAGGTGAAGCGGATCGCGCGGACCGCCAAGATGCGGGACCTCGCCCCCGAGACGGTCGTCGTCCGACAAGGCGAGAAGGGGATCGGCTTCTACCTGATCCTCAGCGGCAGCGTCCAGGTCCGCAAGGGAGGTCGCACCATCGCCCGCCTCCGGGGCGGGGACTTCTTCGGCGAACTCGCGCTGTTCGACGATCGGTCGCGCTCGGCCGATGTGGTCGCCGCGGAGCCGACCCGCGTGGCGGTCCTCTCCCGGTGGGAGTTCTGGGGATTCGCCTCCGAGAACCCCGACGTGCTGCGGACGATCCTGCAGGAGATGTCCCGGCGCCTGCTGGATTCGGCGCCGTCCCCGTCCCAGTGACGGGCGGCCGCGCCTACTTCACCACGGTCGCGAACGTGTACTTCGCGGCCTCGGTGTGCTGCATGAGGTGCTCGCCGATCTCGTCGCCCTTCAGCGACTGGAAGCCGCAGACGAGGCATCGATAGAGGACCAGTTCGCTGGGCCGGGGACCGACCGTATCCGGCGGCGGAGGAGGCGACATCGGCGGTGCGTAGTCCGCGACGGTTCCAAATAGGTTTGCTTCGACCGCGGACGGCCGGTCCGACCGCATCGGGTAGCGTAATAGCACCGTCATCGTACGGCCCGAGGGGATCCACGCGGTGGCGCGGCCGGTGCTTCCGGGGCTTCTGATCGCCGCGGGCGGGGTACTCACGTTGCTCGCGGGCCTCGTCGAGTGGGGCCCCGCCCTCGCGGCCGGCGAGGCCGGGGTGGCGGTCGGCGGAGTCATCGTGCTGCTCGGGTTCCTCGTCCCGCTGGTCCCGGCGCGAAAGACCTCCTTCGCGTTCGCCGCGCTCGTCTTCGCGGTCTTCAGCATCTTCTTCGCGTATGCGGGGTTCATCGTCGGCTTCTTCTTGGTCCTGCTCGGCGCGATGATGGCGTACGTCTGGGTGCCCCCGACCTCCGCCGCCCGGCCGGCCGCCGGGGCCCGCCGGCCGTCCGGCCCGTAGGTCGCCCCCGCACCCGATGAACGTCGCGGAGAGCGCGGCGTTCGGCATCGCGCTCGGATTCTCCCTCACGATCCCGCCCGGGCCGATGAACGCGCTGATCGCCTCGGTGGCGGTCCGCTCCGCCCGCGCCGGCACGGTGACGGGCCTCGGGGCGATGTGCGCCGACGCGGTCCTCGGGGCCCTCGTCTTCTCGTTCAGCGCGGCGGTCGACCTCTCGGCGCTGGTCCGTCCGATCGACGCGGTCGGCGCCGTCGCCCTCGCCTACTTCGGCGTGCGCACGGTCCGGTCGCCCCGCGCCGACGATGCCCCGGCGTCGACCGCGGCGCGCACGTTCTCCCAGGCGTTCGTGCTGGGGGTCGGGAATCCGTTCCAGATCCTCTGGTGGCTCACGGTGGGGCTCGCCTTCGCCCGGCTCGGGGGCGCCGTCCTCCTCGTCGGCCTGTTCGGGGCGATCGGGGTCTGGGTCGTGGCGTTCCCGCTCGCCGTGCACGCCGGCGTACGCCGGTTCCCCGGCGCCTACCGGGCGATCGTCCTCGGATCGGGCGCGCTGCTCCTCGGCTTCGCTGCCTATTTCGCGGTCCTGGCGATCGCCTGAGCCGGCGGCGTGCGAGGGCGAAGCCGCGCCGCGTACTGCTTGCGGAACTTCGCGACCTTCGGAGCGATCACGATCTGGCAGTACGACCGCTCCGGGTTGCGTCGGAAGTAGTCGCGGTGGTACTCCTCGGCCGGATAGAACGCCTCGAACGGGACGAGCTGGGTGACGATCCGGTGCTTCCAGACCTTCTCCGCCTCGATCTCCCGGATCACGGCCTCGGCGGTCGCCTTCTGCGCGGCGGAGCGGTAGAAGACGACCGATCGGTACTGCGGCCCGACGTCGTTCCCCTGCCGGTCCGGGGTCGTCGGGTCGTGCGTCGTGAAGAAGACGACGAGGAGGTCGTGGAGGGAGACGGTGGCGGGGTCGAACACCACCTCCGCGACCTCGGCGTGGCCGGTCGTGCCGGTGCAGACCGCCTCGTACGTCGGGTCGCGGACCGTCCCGCCGGAGTAGCCGGGCAGGACCCGCAGCACCCCGGCCAGCTCGGAGAAGACGGCCTCCGTGCACCAGAAGCAGCCCCCGCCGAGCACGATCGTCTCGCCGTTCGCGGGCGGGCTCGCGGTCGCGCTCATCGCGTCCCCCACGGGGCGGGGCTTCTTAGGGGTCGCGTGCGGGGAGGCCCGACCGCCCGCGCCTGGGTGGAGGCCGCGCCGGCTACTTCCGGACGAGGAACTGGACCTCGGTGCGTGCCCAGGCCGAGGGGTCGGTCCACGGGTTGCCCGCGTACAGCTCGCGGGTCGAGACGACCGAGCGGATCTGGTTCTCGCGCTTCCGCCAGCGCAGCCAGTCGCTGAGCCCGTGGTAGACGACCCGCGGGGAGACGACCTCCGGGTCGAAGACGACCCGCGCGACCGGCGCGGCCCCGAGCGTCTTGAGACGGACCGGCGACGAGCCCCGGGCCCGGCCCCGGACCTCGATCGACACCTCCCACCGGCGCTCGCCGGGCTCCCGGAAGATCCATCGGCCGGTCCGGAGCCGCTGCTTCTTCGCCCACGCGGCGACCCGCTCGAACTGCGCGCGGATCTTCCGCTCGTTCCACGGCCCGCTCCAGGCGATCGCCGCCACGCGGTAGCGAGGGGCCTTCGCGAACTCGAAGTCGACGGTCTTCTTCGGCATACCCGGCGGAGGCCGGAGACCCTTATTCCCCTAGCCCGGCGTCGGGCGGGGACGCCTCGATCGAGATCAGCGGGGGCGCGGACGGCGCCGGCAGGCCCGCGGGGACGAACGCCCCGTAGAACGGAACGCGCGAGGTGATCACGCGGCGGAACGCCGCGCGCAGCGCGCCGTCGCTGAGTCCCCGCGTCGGGACGAGGTCGTCGTTGCGGTTGAGGCACCCCTTCAGCTCCCCCTTGTGCGTGACGCGGATCCGATGGCAGTTGGCGCAGAACTCGGCGTTCCCGACCGGGTCGACGAGCTCGACCTCCGCCCGGTCGAACAGGTAGATCCGGCGGTGGTGCATCTCCCGGACGAGCACCTGCGAGGCGTGCGTCTCGAGCCAGTGCCGGACCTCGGCGATCTCGACCGCCCAGGACCGCTCGGGCACGAGCTCGGGCATGAACTGGATCAGCTGGAGCTTCAGCCCCTCGGTCGCGCCGACGTACGCGATCATCTTCGGGATGTTCTCGACGGTCGCGCGGAAGACGACGAGGTTGAGCTTGACCGGGGTCAGCCCGACCCGAAGGGCCGCCTGGATCCCCCACAGGACCGGGGCGAGCGCCCCCCGGCGGATCTCCCGGAACTGGTCGGGGTCGATCGAGTCGAGCGAGACGTTCACCCGCTTGAGGCCGGCATCGCGCAGCGTTTCGGCGCGACCCTCGAGCATCGAGCCGTTCGTGGTGAGGGAGACGTCGGCGATGTGCCGGACGGTGCGCGCGACGATCTCCTCGAGATCGTCGCGGACCAGCGGCTCCCCGCCGGTGAACTTGACCGACCGGACGCCGAACTCCCGTCCGATGGAGACGAGCCGCTCGACCTCGGCCGGCGTGATCTCCTCCCCGTGGGCCGCGCGGGGTCGCGCCACGGGACCGAGCCCCTCGTCGTGGCAGTAGACGCAGCCGAAGTTGCACCGCTTGGTGACGCTGATGCGGAGGTCGGTCACCTCGCGGCCGAACGCATCGGCGAGCATCCCCCCTGGAAACGGGCCGGGGGGATATAGCGGGGGCGAAACCCCCCGCGGCGACCGGCCCTACGGCGCGACGACCTCGACCTCGGGCCGCTCCTGGAGAGGGACACTCGTCACGCCGGAGGCGCCCTTCCGTGCGTACGCCAGCTGGACGTCGGTGCCGACAGGGAAGCCGGAAAGCGAGCCCAGCAGCTCACGGACGGAGCGGACCTCGAACGGTCCCACGCGCGTGATCACGTCCCCGGGGCGCAGCCCGGCCCGGTGGGCGGGAGACCGGGGCACCACCTCGGCGACGAGAAGCCCCGAGTGCGGGGCGACGCCGTGCTGCCGGGCGATCTCCGGACGGAGCTCGGCGACGGTGACCCCGATCCACGGTCGGACGATCCGACCGCGGTGGCGCAACTCGCCGGCGACCCGGCGGACGGCGTCGATCGGGATGGCGAACCCGACCCCTTGGGCGAACGGGACCATCGCAGCGTTGATCCCGACGACCGCCCCGTCGAGGTCCACCAACGGCCCTCCGCTGTTGCCGGGGTTGATCGCCGCGTCGGTCTGGATCAGCCCCTCGAAGATGAAGTCGGCGCCCGGCAGCGGCCGGCCCAGGGCGCTCACCACGCCCAGCGAGACCGTGGGACCGCCGGGGAGCCCGAGCGCGTTGCCGACGGCGAGCACCAGTTGGCCGACCCGGAGGGCGTCCGATCGGCCGAGGCGGGCGGTCGGCAGGTCGCTCGCCTCGACCGAGACGACGGCGACGTCCGTGACCGCGTCCCCGCCGACGACCTCGCCGACGAACTCTCGCCCGTCGCCGAGCCGAACCCCGATCCGGGTCGCTCCGTCGACGACATGGTGGTTGGTCACGAGAAGCCCGGTGGGGTCGATCACGACCGCACTGCCCTCCGACGGCATCGCGAACGGCGGGCGCATCCGGGACCGCCGGACCCGCAGGCTCTCTACGACGGCGACCGCCGGAGCGATCGCGTCGACCGCGGCGGCGATCCGGCTCTCGAGCTCTCCCGCGGTCACGGGGCGATCCCCGGCCCGAGCCCCGGGCCGGACGGTTGCGGTCCGAGCGGCGGCGTTGGCAACGGCCGGAGCGGGATCGGCATCGTCACTCCGACAGGAGCCGGTCGAGCCGCGCGAACAGGGGGTCGAGATCCTTCGCCCCCTGACGGCCCGCCTGCCAGCGCGCATTGACGATCTCGACCAGCACGTCCGCGACCTTCTCCATCCAGGGGCCCTCCTGCGCCTCGAACCGGGCCCGCACCTTCTCGCGCAGCAGCTCGTTGTACGCCCGGTACGCCGTCCACACCCAGGGTCCATGCTCGCCACGTCCTCCTCGTTCGGATCCGCTCGTGGGTTTCATCTTCCGTTGCTCCGGGCGCTCTCCGCCCACCGTCCTCACCGGCCGGTCGAGGATATTGACCGGGTCGGACGCCGGCCGGTCACAGGCCCGGGGCCGGGCGTCGACGCTTACGCGCGCGTAACCGTCCCTCTATAGGGAGCGCCGCGGCTGGGATGGTCGTGCCGACCGACGAACGGGGCGACGAACCGGTCGAGCCGGGTCGCCTCGACGAACGCGTGCTGGTCGCCCTCGAGGGCCGGCCGGGGCGGGTCGCATTCAGCGGTCTGCGACGGCTGCTCCGCGCCCACCCCGAATCGCTCTCGCGGGCCCTTCACCGTCTCGAGCGGGAAGGTCTCGTGACGCGGGAGGACGGCGGATACCGCTCGCTCGTCGCCCGGTCGAGCGCTCCCGACGGAACCGCCGGGGAAGGGCGGGTCGTGGCGCAGGTCGATCTGCCCCGCACCGTCGATCCCAGCGCGCTCCGGGGCCGCCTCGCGGGACGGTGGTTCGGACAGCTCCGCTGGCTCGGCTCCTACTCCGCGGACGGCGACGAGCTGCTCGTCTGGGCCCGGCGGGACGGGGCCGGGACGGTCGCGTTGCGCGCCCGCGGCGCGACGCTGCGGGTGCTGTCGCACGACCGGCGGGGACGGGACGACCCGACGGAGGTCGAAGAGGCGGCGTACGAACTCCTCGCCCATGCGGTCGCCGCGCTGCGGAGCCCCCTCCGTCCCTCGACCGGGGCGGTGGCCGAGTTCGCGTGGGGCCGGGGCGCCGACGCGGCCGGACCCCGCGAGAACTGACCGATCGCCTCGTCAGAGCGAAGCGCCGCAGAACGGGCAGCGCGGCTCGCCTTCGTTCCCGAGCGTTCCGCAGTAGCGGCAGCGGACCTTGATCACCTGGCGCTCGATCAGGTGGGTGGCCACGGCCGGCCCCGTGGCGGCGACGGGCAGGTCGCGGCGCGCGAGGGCGATCGCGTTCGCCCACTCCTCCGGTGCGAGCACGTCGAACGCCGGCCGGTCGTGGAGGACGTCGACGACGAGCCGCTCGCCGCGGAGGCGTCCACGACGGATCGAGACGTTCTTGATCTCGCCGAGCGGCACGTCGAGCACGAGGCGGGATTCCCGCCCGCCGATCAGGTCCTGGACGAGACCGCGGGAGACGGGCAGCTCGAACAGCAGCCGTCGGTTGGTGAGGTACAGCACGCCGGGGCCGCGGTGCGGCGCGTTCCCGGGACCCGATTCGAGCACGGCGTAGGCGCTCCGCAGCGTGCTCTCGCCGGGGAGGAGCAGCATCGCCCGGACGGACCGGCTCCCACCTCAAAACAGGTCGGCTCGAGCCGCGGGGGTTCACCAGCCGATCGGCGCCCCGCGGTTCTGCTCGTCCAACCAGCGACGCAGCGGGGCGAAGTACTCGAGGAGCGCGGTCGCGTCCATCCGCCGCTCCCCCGTCAGCGATTCGAGCGCGTCGGGCCATTCGTGGCTTTGGCCCATCTCGAGCGTCGCGCGCAGCCGGCGCCCGGCCTCCTTCGAACCGTAGATCGAGGCGCGGTGGAGCGGCTCGGTCGCCCCCGCCGCGCGGACGAGCGCCCGGTGGAACTGGAACTGGAGGATGTGCGCGAGGAAGTAGCGCATGTACGGGACGTTCGCCGGGACGTGGAACTTCGCCCCCGGGTCGAACTCCTCCGGCCCGCGGGCCGCCGGCGGCGCGATCCCCTGGTACTGCCGGCGGACCTCCCACCACGTCGGGTTGTACTCCCGCGGGCCGATGGCCCCCGAGAAGACGTCCCACCGCCACCGGTCGACCGCGAGCCCGAACGGGAGGAAAGCGACCTTCTCGATCGCCTTGAGCAGCAACAGCCCCAGGTCCCCGTCGGCGGGGGGCGCTTCCTTCAGGAGGCCGATCCGCACCAGGTACTCGGGCGTCACCGAGAGGCCGACCGTGTCGCCGATCGCCTCGTGGAAGCCATCGTGCGCGCTGTCGCGGAACAGGAACGGCTGGCGGCCGTAGGCCCGCTGGTAGTAGTTGTGGCCGAGCTCGTGGTGGATCGTCTGGAAGTCCTCGCCGGTGATCTCGATGCACATCTTGATCCGGAGGTCGTCGACGAAGTCGAGGTCCCACGCGCTCGCATGGCAGACGACCTCGCGGTCCCGGGGACGGACGAGCATCGACCGCTCCCAGAACGTCGCGGGCAGCGGCTCGAGCCCGAGCGAGACGAAGAACGCCTCCGCGTAGCGGACCATCTGCTCGGGGGTGGTCGCGCGATCGGTCAGCAGCCGGGTCAGGTCGTACGACGGCGCGGTCGACGGCGGCGCGACGAGCGGGTAGATCCACTCCCAGGACTGCGCCCACATGTTGCCGGTGAGGTGGGCCGGGATCGGCCCGCGCTCCGGGACGCGCTCGGCCCCGTACGTCTCCCGGAGCCGCCGGCGAACGTAGGCGTGGAGCGAGGCGTAGAACGGGCGGACCTGTTCCCAGAGGCGCTCGACCTCCTTCGCGAACGCCGCGGGCTCCATGTCGTACTTCGAGCGCCACATCGCGCCCATGTCGGCGAACCCGAGCTCCCGGCAGCCGCGGTTGCCGAGGTCGACGTACCGCTCGAACTCGGGGCGCATCGACCGGCCCACGCGGTGCCAGCCGGTCCAGGCGTCCTCGAGCACCGCGGGGTCCCGGCTCTCCGCCAGGACCCGCGAGAGCCCCTGCAGGTCGAGCGGCTCCGCGCCGCCCCGCAGCAGGTGCCGACCTTTCGCGTACGTGCCGGACATCGAGGCGACGAGCCGGGCGAGCTCCTCCGACTCCTTCGGGTCGGAGGGGGCGAGCATCGGCAGCAGGAGGCGGAGGAGCCGAAGCTTCCGTGCCTCCTCGGGCGCGGAGGGCGCGGCGGTGAACGAGGTCGACTCCTTTGCGAGCCGCACCGTGAGGTCGATCAGGCGGGCGTTCGCCTTCGACGAGAGCGCCTCGGTGTCCGGAGTGATGAACGTCGCGTAGACCCAGTCGCACCGCTGGGTCTCGATCGACATCCCGAGGAGCTCCTGCTCGGCGCGGTCCAGAAAGTCCCGGGTCCCGGCGGATGGGGCGCTCATCGAGCCGCGCCAAACCGCCCGCCGGCTTAACGGAACGGGGTCGCGGAACGGACCCAAGGTCCGCCAGCCGTCCGCCACGATTCCTCGGCGGTACCGGACCGGTACACCCCCCCATTTCCACTGGAACTTCGGGTTTATGTACGACGCCCGTCTGACAGATGGTAGTTCGCATGTCGGACACACCCCCACGACCGACACTGCTCGCGGCCGCCCCCGTGTGGGTCGGCCTGCCCCCGGAACCGCCCACCGCGCTCGCAGCGCTCCCCTGCCTGCTGCCGACGTACCCCGTACGCCGCTGGGTCTACGGATCGGAATGAAACCGAACGCTCCCCCCCGGCGCGATTCGCGTGTCGATGAACTCCGGGGCGTGCCCCCCGTGCTCGGCGTGGCCCACCCGCGCGGGTACGGGGCACGACCCCGGCTCTCCCCGGAAGCCGCCGCTGCGTTCGCCACCTACGTCGATCCGGCCCGCGCCCGGGCCGCGATGGAAGGGCGAACCCTCGTCTACACGGTCCGCTGGAACTGAGTCAGCCCTCGTCGCGCGTCGGCGCGGGCCGCTCCTCGTCGTCGTCGGTGGATCGCCCTCGCGCGGACGGTCCCCGTCCCGTTGCGTAGATCCCGTCCTTGGAGAGCGCGTCGGCCCGTCGGTTCTCCTCCCGGCGGAGCCAGCGGAACTCGACGTGCGAGAACCGGTCGGCCAGTTGCCGGAGCCGCTCGTGGTACGCTCGCAAGTGCTCGGCGCGGACCTCGTACTCCCCCGACATCTGGCGGATGACGAGCTCGCTGTCGCCGAAGACGACGACGTCGCCGCGGTAGGGGACGGCGGCGAGCCACTCGAGCGCCCGGATCGCCCCGACATACTCGGCGACGTTGTTCGTCGCCCGCGGGTGATCGGGCGGCACCGCCAGCCCGGACTCCTCGTGGGCGAGCCCGGGCCCCTCGACCGTGCAGCCGTACGCGGCAACGCGTCGGCCCCCGACCGTCTGGCAGGCGCCGTCGAAGTGGACGATCGCCGGGACCGCCGCCGCGGGCACCACACTCCGCGGGATCGCCCCGTCGTCCGTCATCTTCACCACCCCAGGTTCGACCGCTCCGGATCGACCCCCGATATCGTCAGGCGGGGGCAGTTGCAGAACGCTTCGGCGCGGGCGCAGTACGGGCACGTCGCCCGCTCCAGGACCAGTCCGAGCGGGCGGCCACAGCTCCGGCAGGCACGGGCCCGGGCGCACCGAGGGCAGCTCGCCTGCACGTACGCGATCGGGGTTCGGCAGTACCGGCAGGCGACCGATTCGTGCGGATGGTACGTCGAGGGGGCGGGGGACGGGGGCCGCGCGGGGCCGGGTTTCCGGGGCAGGAGGTCCGGGTTGCCGAACGTCCCGCCGATCGTCGTCAGGCGCGGGTCCGAGAAGCTCGCTCCGAACATCACGACGACGAGTCCGACCGGCGCGACCAGGAAACCGCTCTCCTGCTCCGGGTCGAACTGCTCCTCGCCCGTGACGGCGATCGGGAACGAGACGAGCGCGAGGCCGGCGAGGATCACACCGATCCCTAGGTAGACGACGGCGCGGTTCATTCCGGGGGCGGGCGGAGCGACCGCCGCCCGACGACGCGACCATCGTTCCCCCAGATAAGCGCGAGGTCGCAGCGCGGCGCGGAGGGCGGCGTTTTAGCCCCCGCGGTCGTCGGCAACGCATGCCGAACCCGACCGTGACCGTCCGCACGACGCTCGGCGACGTGCGGATCGAGCTGTTCCGCGACCGCGCCCCGAAGACCGTCGAGAACTTCCTCAAGCTGACGAAGCAAGGGTTCTACACGGGGCTCACGTTCCACCGCGTCATTCCGGGCTTCATGATCCAGGGCGGCTGCCCGAAGGGAGACGGCACCGGCGGACCCGGCTACACCATCCCGGACGAGTTCTCGGCGGCGCTCCACCATGACGGTCCGGGCGTGCTCTCGATGGCGAACGCCGGCCCGAACACCGGCGGCAGTCAGTTCTTCATCACGCTCGCCGCCACCCCGTGGCTGGACGGCAAGCACGCGGTGTTCGGGCACACGCGCGGCGGCCAGGACGTGATCGAGAAGATCGCCGCGGTCCCGCGCGACAGCAACGACCGCCCCCGTTCTCCGATCCGGATGGTCGAGCTGACCGTCGCCGGCGCCTGAGACCCACCGGGCCTCGCGGACGACCCTCCCGTTCGATCGCGGACCCGAGCCACAGAGCGTCCCGCTCGGCCGGCGTGCGACCGGGACGAACGGAGGGGCACGGTTGACGACCCTGCACATCCCCGCGACCTACGAGCCCAAGACCGTCGAGCGGTTCGTCCGCGACCTCGACCGGCGGCTCGAGCCGCTCGACCGCGGCATCCTGACCGCCGAATGGGCCCTGTTCACGGGGCAGGGAACAGGGGGCGGCTCGGACCGGGGGCAGCTCCGGCGCACGGCGCTGCTGTCGGACCCTCGGCTCCTCCCGTGGATCGAGCGAGCGACGGGCCGCTCGCCGTCCCGCTTCACGGAGCGTCGGCTCGCGCTCCTGGAGCGGCTGGTGCGGGACACGCTGATCGAGCAGCAGCCCGAGATCGTCCAGCTCCGCGGAGAGATGCAGCGTCGGATCGTCCGGTTCCGCCCGAGCTGGAACGGCCGGTCCGTCGGGCGCTCCCGGATCCAGCGGCTCCTCCGCGAGAGCCGGGACCGTCCGGCTCGGCGTCGGGCGTTCTACGCGTTCGAACCGCTCCACCGCCCCCTGGAGGACGGGCTCCGCCGGCTCGTCCGCGCGCGGAACGCCGGGGCCCGGTCCCAAGGGTTCCGAACGTTCGCGGAAATGCGCCTCCGCTTCGCGGGCGTCACGCCGAACCAGCTCGAGACGTGGAGCGAGGAGGTCGCCGGCCCGGCCCGGGCCCAGGTCGCGGAGCTGCGCGACCGGTTCCAGGACCGGACCGGGGCGCGCACCTGGTTCCCGTGGGACTTCTCGTTCGCCCGGCAGGACCGGGTCCGCCTGCCGCCGCGGGCCTTCCCGCGCGCGGGGATGATGCCCCGGATCCTTTCCGCAGTGCGTCGGTGGGGGTTCCCCGTCGACCGGATGAGGTTTCGGATCGTGTTCCACGACGTCCCGGCCGGCGGGATGACGCTCGCCCCGCACCCCCCGGACGACGTGCGGATCGTGGTGCATCCGACGGGCGGCTGGCTCGCTCACCTGGTGCTGTTCCACGAGGTCGGACACGCGGTCCACTCGGCGTCGATCCGGGCCCCGGGCCACCTTTTGCGATGGCACGAGAACGTACCGGGCTTCGCCCCGTTCCACGAAGGGATCGGCACCCTCTTCGAGGAGATCCCGAGCCTCGCGGCGTGGCTGCGGACCCTCCGGGGGATCTCCCCCGCCCAGGCCGAAGAGTTCGCGCTCGCCCAGCGACACGAGGGGGCGTTGGACGCCGGCTGGCACGCCGCATGGCTCCGGATCGAGCAGCGGCTCTACCGCGAGCCGGACCGGGATCCGATGCCGGAGGCCCAGCGGTTCGAGCGTCGGGTGTTCGGCTACGACCGGTACCCGCCGCTCTCGTTCGTCGACCCGTTCTTCGTCGACACGCCGGTCTACGCCCCGAGCTACCTGCTGGCGCTCCTGTTCGGCCAGCAGCTCCGCGCCGGACTCATCGATCGGTTCGGTGAGCCGTTCTGGCCGAACCCGCGGATCGGCCCGTGGCTGACGCGCCACTGGATGCGACCGGGGTCGATGGTCGAGTGGATCCCGGCGATGGCGGAACTCACGGGGCGGCCGTTCGGTTCCGCGGCGTTCCGGGCCGGCGTGACGTAACCGGGGACTTTCCCGGTCGCGCCGAAGCAGGGCCCGAACGAGTTCCACGCCGGCTCAAGCTCGCCGAGCTCGGGGCGACGGGGGGATCGGGAGTCGCGGCGCGGGAGACGTCCGGAGGCGCCACCGTCGGTTCAGCGGAGGGTTTTGCGGAAATGGATCGAGCGGAGGACCACGTCGTAGCCGAGGGCCCGGTGGCTCGCCGCGGAAACTACGTTCTCGAGATGGGCGTCCGACGCCATCTGCGTACAGCCGAGGGATCGCGCCCACTCCTCCGCCGCCCTCACCAGCGCTCCTCCGATCCCCTGCCGACGGAAGTCGGGGCGGACGAACCAACCCTCGAGATAGCCGACCGGGCCGGTCCGACATCCGTCGGCGAAGGGCCGGAGGCTCGCCTCGAGAAATCCGACGGTCCCGGCGCCCGGCGCCTCGGCGAGCCAGACGCGAAACCGAAGAGGCTGGCCGCCGTACGACCAGACCTTCCCGGTTCCGAAGAACGCGTCGACCTCCTGTTCGAGCTCCGGTCGGGCGTGGTCGGGCCACAGCTCCGCCCGGAGGTCGATCCAAACGTTGCGGTCCGACGGCCGGACCAGCCGGATCTGCGTCTCCATCAAGTCCCGCGCCTCCGGGCGAGGCCGGAGGATCACCATGAACCTCGCGGTCGCTCCCCGGTCGGTCGGCGGGTCGCCGTCGAGCGACGGGAACGGTCTCCGATCCGGGTCGCTCCTCGTCCCGCCGCGCGAAACTCCCTCCGTCAGACGGTTTCAGCGTCCCCTTGCGGTTTATGGACGGGGATCGATTGGTCGATCCGATGAAGCAGCCCACCCTCCTCCCCGTCCCCGGCGGCCGGCTCGCATACGACGAGTCGGGGCAGGGGCGGCCGATCGTGCTCCTGCACGAAGGGATCGCGGACCGCCGGATGTGGGACCGCGAGTTCGCGACCGTCTCGCGCGAACACCGCGTCGTCCGCTACGACTTTCGCGGATACGGGGGCTCTGAGCCGGCGCAGTCGGAGTTCTCTCCGGTCCGGGACCTCGTCGCGCTGCTCGACCACCTGCGGATCGAGCGGCCGGTGATCGTCGGGCCGAGCATGGGAGGAAAGATCGCGCTCGACCTGACGCTCGCTCACCCCGGGAGGGTCGGGGCGCTCCTCCTGATCGCCCCCGGTTACTCGGGGATGGACTACGACCACGTGCCGGGGGGGAAGGCGACGTTCGAGCGGGACGAGTCCCTCTCGAAGGCCGCGGCCGATGCGTGGTCAGCGGGGGATCTCGCCTCGGCGACCGAACGCCTCCGCGAGCTGTGGGGCGCGTCGCTGACAGGGGCGTCGCTCGAGCTGTTCCGGACGATGGTGCGCGACAACGCGAAGGAGGTGTTCGAGGAGCGATCCGGCCGATTCGAGGTCCGCGACGGCGAACCGGCGGCGGGCCGTCTGGGAGAGATCCGTGCCCCGACCCGGATCCTGGTCGGGGACCGCGACAATCCGGCCATGCCCCACTGCGCCAACTTCCTGGCCCGGGGCATCCCCGGCGCGAGGGTGGAGCTCATCCCCGGGGCCGATCACTTGCTGAATCTCTCCCGACCCGACGCGTTCGACTCCGCCCTCGGGGGATTCCTGCGGGATCTGCCGGCCATCGGCCCTTCGCGATGACGGCCCGCGGAACGGGGGCCCAGCGTGGTGCCGCACCCACGAGGCGGCCCGGGACCGACCCGCGGGGGCCGGCGTCGACCCTTCGGGTGGAGCCGCTCTCTCCCGCGACCTGGCCCGAGTTCGCCCGGCTCGTCGAGAAGCACCACGGCATCTTCGGCGGCTGCTGGTGCATCTCCTTCCATCTGGGACCGGGCGAGGGGAAGCGCGCTCCCGCCGACTACCGGGCGATGAAGGAAGCCCGGGTCCGCGAAGGTCGAGCGCACGCGGCCCTCGTCCTGGACGGACCGGACGCCGTCGGGTGGTGTCAGTTCGGCTCGCCGACCGAGCTCCCGAACATCCGAAGCCGCAAGGCCTACGAGGAAGGGAACCCGGCGCCGCCCGACTGGCGCATCACCTGCTTCTTCATCGATCGGGAGCGCCGGGGCGAGGGGATCGCCCCCGTCGCGTTGCGCGGGGCCCTCGAGGAGATCGCGCGGCTCGGCGGCGGAGCGGTCGAGGCGTACCCCGAGGACGTCCGCGGTCGGAAGGTCTCGCGTTCGTTCCTCTGCAGCGGCACGCTCGGGATGTTCGAGAAGGAACGGTTCCAGCGGGTGCGAAAAATCGCCATGCACCGGTGGGTCGTCCTCCGCCACGTTCCTCCCCTCGCCCCCACGGCCGGCTGAACCGCCGTCCGCGGATCGGCGGGGGGAAATCCCGTCGCACGCCGAGATGAGGGATGATGTGTCGGTCGAACGGTCCGGCTCCTCGGGCCGGGCGAATTCCGGACCCCGGGCCGGTCCCCGAGCCACTGGAGGGACTTGAACCCCCGACCTGCTGATTACGAATCAGCCGCTCTGCCAGCTGAGCTACAGTGGCACGGACGGACCGGGGACGGGAATCGACCTATAATGGTGGCGGAGCGCCCGTCCCGCATCGGTCGAGCGCGTGGGTGATATCGCGTCGAAGGTCGTCCGGTTCCTCGATCCCGATCGAGAGCCGCACGAGGCCCGGATCGATGCCCCGGGCGGCCAGCTCGTCGGGCGAGAGGTGTCGGTGCGACGTCCGGGCCGGCACGCTCGCCAGGCTTTCCACGCTGCCGAGGCTGGAGGCGACCTGGACGAGCTCGAGCGCCCCGAGGAACCGTTCGGCGGCCGCCGCCCCGCCCCGGAGGGTGAGCGACAGCATCCCGCCGCGACCGCGCATCTGGCGGGCGGCGATCTCCTCCTCCGCGGGACTGGCGCGCCCGGGGTAGTGGACCCGGGCGACCGCCGGGTGGCCCCCCAGCGAGTCGGCCAGGAGCCGGGCCGTCTCGTTCTGCCGGGCGACCCGGAGGGCGAGGGTCTTCAGGCTGCGGTGGAGCAGGAACGCCGCGAACGGATCGACGGTCGCTCCGTACGCGCGGCGCGCGTCGATCCGCTCCACGAGCCGGGCGGCGCCGACGACCGCGCCCGCGACGACGTCCGAGTGCCCGCCCAGGTACTTCGTCGCACTGTGGATCACGAGGTCCGCCCCGAGGGCGAGCGGGTGCTGGTTGATCGGCGAGGCGAACGTCCCGTCGACGGCGAGGACCGCGCCGACCCGGTCGGCCGCCGCGGCCCACCGGGCGATGTCGTGCACCCGAAGGCACGGGTTGGTCGGGCTCTCGAGGAGGATCAGCCGGGTCGACCGCGTCACGGCCGATTCGGGGTCGCGCGCCGCGGCGTCCGTCAGCTCGCGCACCGCGAGGCCGTAGCGCGTCCGGAGGTCGAGGAGCAGGTCGGTCGTTCCCCCGTACAGGTCGGTGAGGGCGACGACCTCGTCGCCCGGGCGGGCGAGCGACAGGACCGTGGCCGTGACCGCCCCCATCCCGGAGGCGAACAGCCGGGCCGCCTCCCCGCCCTCGAGCTCGCGCAGGACCTCCGCCGGTCCGTCCGCCGTGGGGTTCCCCAGGCGGGTGTAGAAGTACGTCCGCTCCCCGGCCTCGGAGTGTTCCGCGGGGTAGTGGAACGTCGACGACTGGTAGATCGGGTAGACGATCGCTCCCGCGTTCAGGTCCGGGCGCCGTCCGCCGTGCACGAGCCGGGTCGCGACGCCGACCCACGGCGGCAGCGGCCGCGCGGTCGCACGGGATCCGGAGCGGCCCTCACGATCGTCGGGATCGCTCACGGACCGCGGGCCCCCTCGACCGGGCGACGTCCCCGAAGGAGGCGGAGCCGCCCCCGGGCGTCGATCTCGGCGAGGTACTTCGCGACGGCGGCCGGCAGCCGGTCGCCGGGCGGCCGGCCCGAGGCGAGGAGCGCCCGGATCCGTCGGCCCTCGAACCGCCGGCGGTCGAGAAGCGGGGGACTCACGACGGCGTACCCGGCGCGCTCGAACAAAAGGCGCGTCAAGGGGTTGTTCGTGTAGACGGTCTCGAACTTCGGGAGCAGCCCCTCGAGGTAGCGGACCCAGAGCGCGTGCCGCCGGATGTCGGCGACCGGGACGGGGATCACGCCGTCGATCCCGTCCGCGACGAGCGCCCGGGCGATCATCTCGTACCGTTCGGAGGCAGTGAACGGGTTCTCGTACGTGTACGACTCCTCCGCGCTCCCGATCGCGAGGACGAGCTCCTCGCGCGGATGCTCGGTGCGGATCGCGCGCACCGTGCCGAGGTGCCCCGCGTGGAACGGCTGGAACCGGCCGACGAGCAGGCCCCGCACGGCGGGGCACATCACTCGGGGCTCAAATCCTCCACGTCGTCCAGGAACTCGTCGATGTGCGGGCAGCGGGCCGTGAGGTAGTGGCGGCAGTGCTCGCAGTACTTGTCGTTCCACGCCTGCGCCAGCTGGCGGTTGAACTCGTAGCAGGGCCGGTCGAAGAACTTCTCCTCGTCTTCCGCCGGCGCGGGCGCGGTCGCGCGGAGCAGATCCGGCGGGTGGAACGTGGGCCGAGGGGCGCCCTTCACGATCCCGCCGGGCGCGGGACCGGCGGCGGCGCGCCCGCCGCCCGGAGCTCCTCGCCCGAGCGGCTCGTCGCGTAGACCATCGCGGCGAGGCGTTCGAGCAGCGACTCCTTCTTCTGCCCCTGGCCGACGAGCGCGTACTTGAGGACGTCCCGGAGGGTCCCGACCGGGATCACCTCGATCTTCCCGGTGTAGCGGCTCTCGAGGACGAGGTCCTCGAGGTTGTCCTGCGGGATGAGGACGCGGCGGATCCCGGAGTCGGCGGCCGCCTCGACCTTCGCGGTGACCCCTCCCACGGGGAGCACCTGGCCGCGGACGCTGAGCGAGCCGGTCATCGCGACCGACTGGTCGACGGGGACCCCTTCCAGGGCGCTGATCACGGCGGTCGCGATCGAGACCGAGGCGCTGTCGCCCTCGACCCCGTCGGACGTGCCGACGAACTGGATGTGGATGTCGTAGCGGGAGATGTCCGCCCCGGTGTACTTCTTGATCAGGGCGCTGACGTTCTGGACCGCCTCTTTCGCGATGTCGCCCAGCTTCCCGGTCGCGACCACGACGCCGCCGTCCCGCGTTTGGGCGGGCGTCACCTCCGCGACGATCGGCAGCACGATGCCGGAGAACTCGGCCATCCCGGTCTGCGCGTTGATCGCGGCGAGCCCGTTGACGACGCCGACCGCGGCGCCCTCGGTCGAGAACATCCGGTACTCCTTCCGCCGCTCGATGTACCGGTCGGCGATCTGCTGCTCGAGCGAGCGGCTCGCCCGCTTCGCGCGGACGACCTGCTCGGCGTGGACGATCGGGACGCCCTCGGAGAGGGCGATGTCGCCGGCGACCCGGACGAGTCCGCCGAGCTCGCGCAGCCGCAGCGTCAGCTGACCGGAGCGGCCCGACCGGCGCTGTGCCTCGCGGATCACCTCGAGGATCGCGCCGCGGTCGAAGTGGGGGATCTTCTTGTCCTTCGCCACCTCCTGCGCGACGAACCGGACGAGCTTCATCCGGTTCTCCGGCGTGTCCGGCATCGTCGTCTTGACGTACAGCTCGTAACCGTAGCCGCGAATTCGCGACCGGAGCGCGGGGTGCATCGACTGGACGCTGTCGATGTTCCCGGCGGCCACCAGGACGAAGTCGGACGGCACCGGCTCGGTCTTCACCATCGCACCGGCCGAGCGCTCCGACTGCCCGACGATCGGGAACTTGCGCTCCTGGAGCGCCGTCAGGAGGGAGTGCTGGCTCTCGATCTTGAGGAGGTTGATCTCGTCGAGGAACAGCACGCCGCCGTTCGCCTTGTGGATCGCCCCGACCTCGACCCGCTCGTGCGGCGGGGTCTCGAGCCCGCCCGACTGGAACGGATCGTGCTTCACGTCCCCCAGCAGCGCGCCGGCGTGCGCGCCGGTCGCGTCGATGAACGGGGGCTTCTCTTCGCCCGTGTGCGACACGAGGAGCTTCGCGACGCCCGGCCCCGACTCGCTCCGCCCGCCCGAGAGGCGGACGAGGACGTACATCACGACGACGATCAGGATCCCGAGCAGGAGCGCCGTCAGGTCCCGCCAGGCGATCGTCGCGTAGACCGAGATCCCGAGCACCAGGATCGCGAGGAGGATGAACAGGATCGACTTCTGCTCCTTCTTCTGGGCGGCCTCGATCTTCTGCGCCGCGACGATCTCCTTCCCCTTGCCCGCGGGCACGACCCGGATCTTCGGCTCGTTCGGGTCGTCGTTGTTCGGGTAGGCGAGGATGTCCTGCAGCTGCTCCTTGGGGAGGAAGTCGACCATCGCCCGGGCGAGCATGCTCTTGCCCGTCCCGGGTTCGCCGATGAGCATCATGTGCCGCTTCTGGGTCGCGGCCTTTCGCGCGACCTCCACGGCTTCGTCCTGGCCGATCACCTGCTCGAGCAGGCGCGGCGGGATCTCGACCTGGGCGGTCGACTGGTAGGGGAGCGTCGCGGCCCAGGTGTCGAGCTCGCTGGGCGCCGGCGTCGGACCGGTCGCTGCCGACGGTGTGGCCGTCCCCTCCTCCATGCTGGCGCCCGGGCCCCCGACCGCTCGGGGGCGTCTACGCCGTCTATCTAATGGACGTTCCATATAAATTGTCTAGCTGGCGCCGGGGAGACTCCGGCGCGCTTCCGCCGGCCGGAGGCGTCCGCCCCACGGCCCCACGGGCCGGCCGTTATCTATCGACCGCGGCTGTCGCCTCGCCGGTGAGGGAGATGACGGTCCGTCTGGAAGGGAAACCGGTCGCGGAAGCGCTCGACCGCGCCACGATCCAGGCCGTCGAGCAGCGCGGGTCGCGACCGGTCCCCACGCTCGTGAGCGTCCATCGAGGGGTCGACAGCCCGTTCCGGTTCTACCTAAAGCGCCAGGCGAAGGCGGCGACGGCGCTCGGCATCGGCTTCCGGGACGAGGCGCTGGCGCCGGGCGATGGCCCGGCCGAGCTCGGGGCTCGTCTCCGCGCGCTCGACCGGGACCAAACGGTCCACGGGGTGCTCGTGGAGCACCCGCTCCCCGAGCCGTTCGACTTTCTCGACGCGATCGAGGAGCTCCGTCCGGAGAAGGACGTCGACGGGGTCGGCCCGCGCAACCTGGGACGGCTCGCGGCCCAGCGGCCGGTCCACGTGCCGGCCGTCGCCCAGGCCGCGTTCGACATCGCGAAGCACTACCGGCTGCCGGTCGACGGGGCGCGGGTCGCGGTCGTCGGACGCTCGGAAACGGTCGGCCGCCCGCTGGCGCTCCTGCTCGCCGGTCGGCCCCCGGGCGGCAACGCCACGGTCACGATCGTGCACTCGAAGAGCCCCGACCTTAAGGGGTGCCTCGAGCACGTCGAGACGATCTTCTCGTGCGTCGGCCATCCGGGCCTGCTCCACCGAGGGGTCGTCCCCCGCGGCGCGCACGTCGTCGACGTCGGCGTCTCGAGCGTCCCCGACCCGGCCCGGCCGGGCGCGGTCCGAGGGGTCGGCGACGCCGACCCCGAGTCGCTCGACGGATGGGCCGCTTCGCTCACGCCGGTGCCCGGCGGGGTCGGCCCGGTGACGGTCGCCGAGCTGATGACGAGCACCGTTCGGGCGTGGCGGCTCCTCACGGCGCCCGCGGAGGCGGCGTGAGCGGGCGTAACGCGGAACGCCCCGCCTCGGCGCCGTCGGCCGACGCGGGGCTGCACTGCCAGGATTGTCCGATGTGGTACGGGGCGGAGGACGGCGGCTGGGGGCCGTGCTCGATCAAGAACCGGCGCGGCGACTTCCGCTACCTGACGTGGGGGGGGCACGCGTGCGACGAAGGCTACGTGCCGCCGACCCCGGCGGCCAACCGGGCCCGGGCGGGGGCGTTGAGCGGCGCGCGCTCGACCTCGAGAGCGTCGGCGGTCGGGTACTCCTCGACCTCGAAGGCGGGCCACGGCAGGCGGGCGGCCCCGCGGCGCAACGCCGCCACGCCGACCTCGACCCGTCGCCGGCCGGGGACGAAGCGGTAGTCGGCCGGGCGCACACCGAGCCGACGCGCGACCCGCGACGACCAGCGACCGAGGTCGGTCGCGCCGTCGGGCTCGACCACGCCGAGGACGAGCGTGCCGTCGGCGGTGTGGGAGGCGAACGCGGGAGCGGTCCGCTCCGCCCGCCGCTTCAGCCGCTGGCGGAGCTGGACCCCGTCCTTGAACCGGGAGGAGCAGTAGTGCACCGGGACCGAGAGCCGCGACTCCCGGACGATCCGTTCGGCGACCGCGCGGCTGCCGCGGACCCCCCAGCCGTTCCGGGGATCGGTCCGGTACCCCCGGTCGAGCAGGGAGCGCTCGTTCGTCTCGGAGAATTCGAGCTCGTTCAGGTTGACGAAATCGACGCCGATCCCGTCCAGCGCCCGGAGCAGCCGCTTCAGCTCGGCCTCCTTCTCGGGGAGCACGGGGATCTCGACCCCGCGGCGGATCCCCCATCCCGGGGCGCGCTCGAGGACGTCCCGGTACGCCCCGCCCTGACCCGTGAGCGGACCCCACAGGTAGTGGGGGATGTGGAGGCGGAACTCGTCGAGGCCGGCGGCGGCGAGCTGCTGGAGCTTCGCGGGGTTCGGCTCGTGCGTGTAGAGATGGATGTTGTGGCTCGGTCCGAACGTCCCCTTCAGCAGGCGGACGTAGTGCTCCACCCGGTCGACGACCCCGAGCGGGTCGCCGCCGGTGATCCCGGTCCCGGCGGCGCCGATCGCGCGGGCCTCCTCGAGGATCTCCTCGTCCCGGAACACCCGGCGCTCGTTCGCGTAGACGACGTCGAGCTGGTTGCGGTTCGGGGAGACCGGGCAGTAGAAGCAGCGGAAGCGGCAGACGCCGGTCACGAACAGGACCATCTTGCGGCCCTCGCGGCACTGTTCGCAGGCGGGGGAGAGCTCGCCCCGGTACGACGATGCCATCGGTAGCTGGCGCAGCGCCCCGGGCTCCATCGGCCCTTCCCGAGCCGGCGCCCCGGGTAAAAGGGTTTCCGGGCGCCCGCGACGACGCGGCGGCAGGGTGCCGTGGTGGTGCGGCGAAACCAAGTGGGCCCCAGGAAGGGGCGGGGCTTAGGTTCAAATCCCCCGCCCGGCTGGCCGCGCCCAGCCCCGGCGAGGTACTGTCGATGGAGATGCAGCCCGGCCAGATGGCGTACGACCGTGCGAGCACCGTCTTTTCGCCGGACGGACGCCTGTTCCAGGTCGAGTACGCCCTCCAGGCGATCCAGATGGGAGGGACGGCCGTCGCCGTCGCCTACGAGACGGGGATCGTCTTCGTCGCGTTCCGCAACCTGCCCGTGAGCTCGCTCGCGGAGGCCGGTTCGATCGAGAAGAGCTTCGCGATCGACGCCGGGCTCGGCTGCGTCACGGCCGGACTGATCGCCGACTCGCGGGTGCTGGTCGAGTTCCTCCGCGTCGAGGCGCAGCGCCACAAGCTCTCCTACGGCGAGTCGATCCCGTACCCGGTGCTCGGGCACTCGCTCGGCACCCTGCTCCAGCAGTACACCCAGTTCGGCGGGACGCGCCCGTTCGCCGTCTCGCTCCTCCTCGGCGGCTTCCAGGGGCGCGTCCCCGGCCTGATCGAGCTCGACCCGAGCGGCGCGACGATCGGGTGGAAGGCGTACGCGATCGGCCGCAACCGGCGCGCCGTCGCCGACTTCCTCGAGGAGAAGATCACCGACAAGCTGACGGAGGAGACGGCGTTCAAGCTCGCCGTCCAGGCCGTCGCGGAAGGGTCGCCGACCCCGTTCCTGCCGGAGGCGCTGGACGTCGCGATCCTCGAACCGGAAGCCGAGCTGCGCCGGCTCGCCACGACCGACGTCGCCCGCCGCGTGCAGGGGATGCCGTTCGTCGGCTCGCCGGACAAGAAGTCGTCGTCGCGCTGAGCGACGACGGGCTCGAGCCCGCCGAGACTAACCCGGGCCCGGCTCCGGTCCGGCGTCGGACGCCTCGAACTCCTCGCGCAGGCGGATCCGCCGCCGGGTCCGGTGGTACGTGACCGCGAACCGGTGGGCCTCGTCGCGCACCGCCCGCAGCAGCAGCATCGCGGGGGCGTTCGGGTTCGGCCGCATCGGCTCGGTCCGGTCGGAGCGGTAGACCTCCTCCTCGCGCTTCGCGAGCCCGATCGCCGGGATCCGGTCCGCGAGACCGAGGGCGGAGAGCGACGAGAGCGCCGCGGAGAGCTGGCCGGCACCCCCGTCGACGACGAGCAGGTCCGGCAGCGGCTCCAGCTCCTTCAGCTGCCGCAGGTAGCGGCGGCGGACGATCTCCGCGATCATCGCGAAATCGTTCGTGCCGGGGACGGTGCGGATGCGGAACCGCCGGTACTCGGAGCGCTTCGGCGCCCCGCGCTCGAAGACGACGAGCGATCCGACCGCCTCGTATCCCTGGAACAGCGAGATGTCGGTCCCCTCGATCCGGTTCGGGATCGTCGGCAGCTCGAGCAGCGACTGCAGCGCGGAGAGGACCTCGCGCGGCGCGGAGCGCGGGACGACCTGGTCGACCGTCGCCCGGGCGAGCCGCTCGGCGAGGCGCGCGAGCGCGGCGTACCGCCCGGTCGGGCGGAACTGGACGTCGATCCCGCGCTCCCCAAACAGCTCGTCGAGGGTCGAGTCGATCCCCGCGGGGCGGGCCCCCGCGACGTAGACCCGCGCCGGGAGGTCGATCCGGCCGCCGTAGAACTGGACGAGGAACTGGCGCAGGAGCTCGGCGGGCTCCGGCAGGTCGTCGGCGGGGAAGGCGACGAGGTGGGGCTCGGTGTGCCGCACCTCGCCGTCCTCGACCCCGACGACCCCGACCGCGATGCGGAGGGTCGACGGGTCGTTCGGGTAGGCGACCGCGAGGACGTCCGCCCGCCCGCTCCCCCGGCCGATCACCGACTGCCGCTCGCCGAGCGCATCGAGGCCGGCGAGGGCGTCGCGGAGCAGCCCGGCCCGCTCGAACTCCTGGCGGGCGGCGGCGGCCCGCATCTCCTCCTCCACCGACGGGCGGACCGACGCGACCCGGCCCCGCAGGACCTCCGCGGCCCGGTCGAGGTCGCGACGGTAGCCGTCCGCGTCGATCGCGCCGATGCACGGCGCGCTGCAGACCCCGAGGTGATAGTACAGGCACGCCGCCTTGGGGAGGCGAACGCACCGCCGCAGGCGGCAGAGGTCGCCGAGCAGCCGCGCCACGCTGCGGGCTTCCCGCGCGCTCGTGTACGGCCCGAAGAGGAGCAGGCCGGCCCGGCGGCGCGGCCGCCGGACGAACAGGATCCTCGGGAACTCCTCGGTCGTGTCGATCGCGAGGTACGGGTAGCTGCGGTCGTCCTTCAGGAGGACGTTGAGCGGAGGCTGGTACTGCTTCACGAGGCTCGCCTCGAGGAGGAGCGCTTCGCGCTCGGTGGCGGTCGGGGCGAACTCGACGCTCGCGCTCTGCGCGACGATCGAGCCGTCCTTCTCGATCCGCGCGCGGAGATGGTCGAGGACCCGACGGCGGAGGCTGCGGGCCTTCCCGACGTAGACGACTTCGCCACCGGCGGTCTTGAACAGGTAGACGCCCGGGGCGTCCGGCCCCCGGCGGAACCCGTCGGCGGTCGCGGCCGCGAGCCGGCTCGCCGGGACGAACGAGAGGAACTCCGGGTCCGGCGCCCCGCTCATCGGCGCGCCAGCGGGACAGGGGTCCGCCCGCGGAGGAGCGGGGCGAGGAACCGGGCCGTGTGGGAGCCCCGCGCCCGGGCGACCTCTTCCGGTGGGCCGGCGGCGACGACGCGGCCGCCGGCGTCCCCGCCTTCCGGCCCGAGGTCGATCACCCAGTCGGCGCACTTGAGGACGTCCAGGTGGTGCTCGATGACGACGACGGTGTTCCCGCCCGCGCGCAGGCGCAGCAGCACCTCGAGCAGCTTCTCCACGTCGGCGAAGTGGAGCCCGGTCGTCGGCTCGTCGAGGAGGTAGAGCGTCCTGCCCGTCGGCGGCTTTGCGAGCTCGAAGGCGACCTTGATCCGTTGCGCCTCGCCGCCCGACAGCGTGGTCGCGCTCTGCCCGAGCCGCACGTAGCCCAGCCCGACGTCCCGCAGGAGGGCGAGGCGCGAGGCGATCCGGCGGTGGTTGGCGAAGAAGGCGAGCGCCTCCTCGACCGTCATGTCGAGGACGTCCGCGATCGTCTTCCCCTTGAACTTCACCTCGAGCGTTTCCGAGTTGAACCGTCGGCCGCCGCACTCCTCGCACGCGACGTAGACGTCCGGCAGGAAGTGCATCTCGTAGCGGAGGACCCCGTCGCCTTCGCACGCTTCGCACCGTCCCCCGGCGACGTTGAAGCTGAACCGGCCCGGTGCGAACCCCCGGGCCTTCGCCTCGGGCAGCCCGCTGAACAGCTCGCGGATCGGGGTCATGAGCCCCGTGTACGTCGCCGGGTTCGACCGCGGCGTCCGGCCGATTGGCGACTGATCGATCAGCAGCACCCGGTCGATCGCGTCGATCCCGTCGATGAAGTCGTGGCGGCCCGGCGTCTCCCGGCCGAGTCCCAAGTGGCGGCGGACCGCCTTGTAGAGGATCTCCTCCAGGATCGTCGACTTCCCGCTTCCCGAGACCCCGGAGAGCGCGACGAACAGCCCGAGCGGGATGCGGACGGTGTCGCCCTTCAGGTTGTGCTCGCGCGGGCCGTGGATCTCGAGCCACCGGCCGGCGGGGGCGGCGCGTCGTTCGGGGACGGCGATCGACCGCTCCCCGGAGAGGAACTGGGCGGTGAGCGAGCGCGCCGCCCCGCGGATCCGGTCGGGCGGGCCGTTGTACAGCACTTCGCCGCCGTGGACCCCGGCCCCGGGGCCGATGTCGACGAGCCAGTCGGCCTCGCGCATCGTCATCTCGTCGTGCTCGACGACGAGCAGCGTGTTGCCGAGGTCGCGGAGCGTCTTCAGCGTCGCCAAGAGCCGCGCATGGTCGCGGGGGTGCAGGCCGATCGACGGCTCGTCGAGGATGTACAGCACCCCGACCAGCCCGGAGCCGATCTGGGTCGCGAGCGCGATCCGCTCCGCCTCGCCGCCGGAGAGCGAACCGGAGGCGCGGTCCAGCGTCAGGTAGGAGAGTCCGACGTTCTCGAGGAACCCCAGTCGGGCGCGGATCTCCTTCACGACCTGGCCCACGATCTGCTGGTCCCGGTCGGCGAGGGTAAGGTCGCGGAACATCGCGACCGCCGCGTCGACCGTCATCGCGGCCACGTCCGCGATCGACCGGCCCTCGACGGTCACCGCGAGGCTTTCGGGCTTCAGCCGGCGGCCGCCGCAGCGGCGGCACGGCACGAACGAGAGGAAGCCGAGGTAGTACTCCTTCGCGCCCTCGCTCTTCGTCGACTTCCAGCGCCGCTCGACCGCCGCGACCAGCCCCTCCCGGAGCCATCCCGTGGCCCACCAGTGTGCCGGCCCCCGTACCCCGGGTCCGATCGACCGGTCCGAGCCGTACATCAGCGCCTTCCACCCTTTCTCGGACAGTTCCCGCACCGGCCGGCGGAGGTCGTAGTGGAACGCCT
>Ga0335078_10001169_pt1 | contig 39838 bp, 41 predicted proteins | sample Lox_Sample_32_FD_206711 | JGI IMG/M metagenome (GOLD analysis project Ga0335078, IMG submission 206711) | Soil microbial communities from Loxahatchee National Wildlife Refuge, Florida, United States - Lox_Sample_3.2 | ecosystem: Environmental > Terrestrial > Soil > Wetlands | place: USA... | reverse complement strand
TCATTAATTTAGCTGTTCCTTCTCGCTTCAAGGCGGGAACTTGCTCGCCGCGAAACTCCTGCTTTTTTGCGACTTCGGCAGGCTTCACGACCATGGTGTCCTGGATTTCGATCAGGCCCGTTCCCACCATCTCGTGAAGTTTTGGCAGAAGTTCTTCCACCTTCTCGGGGGTTTCAATAAATTCGATTTTGACCGGCAGGTTCTCGGTGAGCCGCAGAATGCGCGTACTGTGCAGGTGATGGTCAGCGCCAAATCCAGCCATGCCTCGCACCACATTTGCCCCGGACACGCGGTGATAGAACAAGTAGTCCAGGATTGCGGTGTACAGCGAATGACCGTGATATTGGTGATCTTCGCCAACGTAGATGATGACTTTCTTTGCCGGGCCGGCCTTCAGCATGGTGTCTCCTCTCCAGGAATCCCTCGCTGACAAACAAGAAACTCCGCTACGCGTCCAAGCACTCCTCCTCCGGCATGTTGTCCATTTCTCGCCTGGACTACATACTTTCGGAGGTCTACTTCCAGTTCATCCAAGGTTCTCGAAACGACTTCCTCGATCAACGCTTGGGACTTCAGGGGAAGTCTATGCGACAACCTCTCGGCATGCCACAAACACAAAGTGCCGCTCTTTCTCATCCAGCCAGCAAACGACGGCATTTTTATCCGCTCGACCAGCTCATCGAGCCGAATCGTTTCTTCGCGCCGCAATTCCGCGCAGAAACTGCAATTCTTCCCAGCGGCTTGAGGATGTTTACGCCTCTCGGCCAGAACCTGCGCGTAGATTTCCGCAGCGATATTCGCCGGTGCGGAACGAGCCAGTGACCAGGCGTGGTGATTGCAGAGATGGGTCGGGTTGGGTACACCTGCGACTTCCACCAATTTGGTTTGATGATGCCGCAAGACTGTACAGACGAGACAAGTCCCGTGGGCCGCCGCCTCCGTCATAAGAACTGTTCGGACCGCTTTCGTTGCGTTCATGCGCTCAACCTCCCTGCAATGACGCCGAGCCACACCGCCACAAACCCAACAACGACGCTCAGTGCAACGTTCAAGAAGGCTATGAATAACTCGCCGTCTTGAATCACCCGGAATGTTTCGTACTCAAACGTCGAAAAAGTGGTGTACGCACCGATGAAGCCAATGGGTATCAGATACCGCCAGTTCGGGCTCCAGTGCGTCTTTTCGGCGAGGATGGTGATGATGAAGCCAATCAGGAAGGAACCCGAGCAATTGATAATGAAGGTTCCGTAGGGGAATCGCGTGCCGAGCTTGGTGCTGACATACCCGCCCAGCCAAAAACGTGCAACCGCTCCCAAGAAACCTCCTATTCCGACCACCAGGTATTTGCCCATCAATCCTCGCTCTTCTCCAAAAGATCCTGCCGGGCCCTAAAGTATTCAGATCGATGATCCGACCGAGACACCAGCCTCTGCCGGTACTCCTCCCAGATCTCGCAAGTCGTTCAAAATTGCGTTCTTGTCGCCATCTCCTAAGCCGGACGAGTTTTGCGCTCGTTCCGCCTGGGCTCGATACCCATCGGCAATCGCCGCAAACTGTTTCTCAATGATCTTGAGAACAGCGGAGGTCCACTCTCCGATGATGCCGGAGTATAAGGACAAGGCCTCGGCCAGTGGTTTTTCCAGGCGAGAAGTCAGGGATCGTCTGGCACTCGCGCGAAGCACGGCCTTGCCGAAGAGGCGCTCCCACGACGGGGGAGACAAACGCAGGCCCCTCGCGGGAGCAAAATCGAAGACAGGCATGGCACGAATGACGGACAGGAACTCTTCTTCTGGAGGTCCGTTGGGGAGGCCGAGTGCCTTGGCCGCCCCTGTCAATTCGGAGTAGAGGTCTCGTCCGAGGCTTTCGATTTCTTGATGGTAGAACTTTACTTGCTGATGCACGTCCAACAGGAGGCTTTCGAGAACAATCAGATCCTGGCCAGAAGAGTCGCCATTTTCAGCCCACTTTTCGGTCAATCGAATCGCTGCCCGTTCGAGCAACAAATCGCCGGCTCGGCCTAACGCACGAATCTCACGTTCCAATCGGTTCCGTGTTTCCGTAATGCGTCCGGTGGCTTTCCTAAGGCGGGCCTCAGTCTCGCGAATCTTCTCCTGGTCGCCACCCGATAGGCCCTGGCTCCTTCGCATTTGCATGGCAAGCACAGCGACTACAGAGTCACGCAGAGCTCCGATCTTCCGTCGCACGGAAGCGGATTTGAGTTCCCTGCAACGCTCGTAAAGAGGCAGGATTTCGCCTTGGAACCATTTGTCAAGGATGGTCCGATTCGACGCGAGCGCGCTAACCGGGTGCACGGGGAGGTCTAGTCTGTACTCGTCTCGGATACTCTGCTGTATGTAGTTGGTCATCCGTTCGAGGTCGTCGGCCGAGAGCAGGTCCGCCTTGCTCAGCAGGACCTGAACAGGGATCGCGGCGCGATAGAGTGCTTGGATGGTTTCAAGGTCTTCGTGCGTTATGGTCGAACCGGCATCGACCAGCACCACACCTAAATCACAGCTTGGTAAGTAGGCAAGCGTCTCTGCGGCCCCGGTGGTAGCCAGAGAGCCAAGACCGGGTGTATCGACGAGCGTCACCCCTTCGCGAAGCCTGGCTGACGGAAGGTGCACCACCATGCGTGTGACTCTTTTTTGGTTGTTCGGATTGCCTTTTTCGCTGGCAAATTCCGCAAGGCGGTTGATGCCCATCGTTTCTGCAGAGCGTTCCGCATACCAGACGCTGAGCAACGGCGTGGGGTGATAACGGAGGCGCGTTGGAACCGCAGTGATCGGTGTGACGCCCACGGGCAGAATGTCTTCACCCAAAATCGCATTGAGCAAGGAAGACTTGCCCGAGCTGACGCGTCCAAATACGGCGATTTCGAGGCTCTGATCTTCCAGCCGGTCCATGATGCCGGCAATTGTGCTTCGAAACTCGACAAGCCCCCGCTCGCTAACGATGCGTTCGATCTTGGTCAGCAACTCCAATTCGGCCGTTGTGCGTTCCAAACGTTCGAGCCTAGTGCGAAGATCCTGGCCTGCATCCTGAAGGAGATATTGATTCACTCGGCTGACTAGACCACGCAGTTCGCCGCAAATTCCTTCAAGTTCTGTCACCAATGCCGGGGGCACGTCCCCGTAACCACGCATATGGGGCGGTCGCAATTCCTCCACAGCAATGTCTATCGTTAGGAGCGCAGTAAAGACTGCGCGGGAGGCTGGAATCGTCGCTTCTGGCCGTGGAAGTCCCTGACCGTCGAGAACGCGGGTGAGTTGTGCGCGAATTCTCGCGAGGTAATCCTCGATCGTTCGTCGTTGGGCAGGCGTTACATCTTCGATGAACTTCGGAAAAGCAGCTTTGGACGCAGCAGCGTTGAGCACGTGCTCAATATCCCCGATGACCTTGTCGATGTACTGACAGGTGACACTGAGGCATCGGGCTTGATACTGGTTCAGAACCGCCGGGGATTGAAATTCTTCCGTCATTCCGCTCAACCTGCTCCTTATCCCACGTTTCGCTGTCTCGGGATACTCACTGGTGCGATCTCCCGAATCGCGGTTGCACATGTCGATGCCCCGCAAGCAGGGTCAATGCCTGCTTCGGGGCTTGCCACTCTTCTTCGGTGATCAAGTCGCTGCGTCGCCCTTCGTGCCGCAGCGCATAGCGCTGCAAGTTCTCCGCAATCTGGCGGAGCGTCTCCCCTTCGCGCTCGATGAGCTTGCGCGCTACGGTCGTACTGTGAATGGCGAGGAGCATTTCTTCGAGATGCGTCAAGCAAAAGCGTCGGTCCCACACTCTGTCTCCATCGGCTCCTGTTTCCAAACGATCTGCTATTTCACGGATGGTGTTCTGCTCGGCGTCGCGAGCCTTCTCGCAGGCGGGGCAACTTCCATCGGCTGGTAAGGGTGGTCCCGCGACTCCGCCAGCGGCATGTTTGGGCGCATTGCCCTCTGCCAGGGTGAGCAAATCCTCGCTGAAACGGAACAAGACCTGGGGATATGCGCTGCAGATTCCCTGCGGCGATGCGAGATTTGCATACTGCCAGGTGTGCATAGGACAGAAGCCGCCGGCTTCTGCGTGGGCGCGCTGCACCTCGGCGAAAACGTATAAGTCATACTGATAAGTCCGCAGGAAATTGAGGACAGCATCGACAACCCGGTCACATACTGCACAACTGGCCCTCAACAACGCTGTCCTCGATGAATCATGGCCGGTAAATGGCATCGACTGAGGATGGAATTCCTGCGATGGTCCGTCCGCGACGACCTCTTTCCGAAGCTCTTCCAAGCGACATAACAACTCGTGTCGCTCGGACATGTTGTTTTCTGCCAAGAATTCCACGCCCCGTTGGCAGATTCGTTGAAGGGAGTCTTCCTGCTTGTGGCCGGTAATGTAGCGCACGATGTCTTCTTCAAGCGCCAGCAGTCCGCTTTCCGAAAGCTTCTGCTCTTCACGATTCATTCGAGCAGTAAGACCGTCCCGCGCCGAAACGGGATACAGACGGACATTCGTGTCTTCAAGTTCTTCCTGTACTTTCTTTCTTATGAACTCGAGGACTTGTTCCCGCTCGGGAACAGGAACGAGGTCCATCTTGTTCACGACAAGGAACAGTTGCCGAACGGCGGATCGACACTGGCGGAGATAGCCCAATTCACCCATGGTCAAAGGTGAGTCGCAGCTCGTCACGAAGACGATGGCATCCGCACTGGGCAGGAAGTTAATGGTTGTCGCGGTATTTTCTCGGACAGCCGACCCCAAGCCGGGCGTATCCACGAAGAAGAACCCTCGCTTGAGGATCTCAACAGGAACCTGCACTTCTGCCATTTCAATTTGTTCCTTGTTGCCGGGATTGATCCGCTCGGTGACGAAATCGGAGAGGTCACGAATCCCGATTTCGCTGGTGAGGTTGCTATTTGCTCGGCGTAGCAACACTTTTTCGCGGCTACCGTAGCTCACCGCCGTAATGGCCGAGGTTGTTGGAACAATTCCGGAAGGGAGATAGTCTCTCCCTAGAATGGCGTTCATTAAGGTGCTCTTGCCGCGGCTGAACTGCCCAATCACCGTCAGGTAGAACCGGTCCTCCGCCAGTTTCTTCGTCAAATCCCCGATGTCACGTTCCAGGCATTCATCTTTCGCCTGGTAGGCCGCAGCATGGACTTCGCGAAGAACCTGAGCTATCGCGTGCTTAACGCGCTCATATTCGGCCAGGGCGCTTCTTACATCCTTGTCGTTCGGGCGCTCCTTTTGCTGTCCGGTACCTTCAATTGCCATACGGGCGCTTCTCCTTGGCCTCGGATTGCTCGGCAGTGGATTGCAGCTTTTCGAGAATCCGCAAAACAGGGTCAGCCAGAGGTTCTCCTTTGACCACTCGCCGGCGTGTTTCAACGATTCGAGCTATCAAATCGCGCACGGCAGTGTAGTTTCGCAGCAGGCAGTCCTGGATGCGCATTTGCATATACCAATGGGCGGATTCGAGAGCCCCGATCAAATAACGTGCCGCCTGTTGCTGTGTCGGAGAGCAGTCGACGGCAATCTCGTTGGCCATGATTCTGATTTCTGTGTCTTCGTCTTCGAGCAAAGTCTTTAACTCCCACCAGTCGTCCGCGCTCAAGACCATATCCGCGAGAATGCGAACCACAGATCGGCGTCTGCGCCTCTCTTGTGGGGTTTGGCTCTCGGGTGTACTGGCAGGTTTTGAGGCCTGAAGAAGAGTCGGCTTAACCTTTTCGGCAATCCCTCGGAGAGCTTCCTCGGCCGCCGGACGACTCACGTCATCCGCCAGCACTTCCAAGAAAACGATTACTGCTTCCGGCCGTTGGAATTTCGCGAGGGCTTCTATGACCCCAGGGAGGATCTTCCGTTGCGCCAAACTCATGAGGAAGTCGAATACTTCCTCTGTCAGCCATCGCGTCAGCTCCCGCGCGGCCGAGTTCTGGACAGCTTCTTCCCCAAAACGAGCGACCGCGTCGGAAATCTCTCGGTGTTGCGAGAGATATTCCATCAGGACATCTTTTGCACCAAGCTCCGCCAACGCCTCAACGGCGCGCTGCCTCGGCTGGAAGATGCTTCGCGGCGTTCCGTTCAATAGATATTCGCGCAGTGGTGCGACGGCCCGTTCGCCGCAGCCAACCAACAGGGCTACGGTTAAGTCACCACCCCGCAGAGACTCCAGGTCACGGACGAAGGAACGAATCTCTTCGTCCGTGTAGTCTCTACCGGAGGCGTGAACTTCCGCGTTGGTCGTTCTTTCCATTCATCCTCATCGGGCGTGCGCAACGATTCCTGGGCGTTGGTATGCGTTTCGCCCGGCATAAGTAGCGTGAGAACCAAGTTCCCGTTCGATTTCCATGATCCGGTTGTATTTCGCCACGCGTTCGCCACGGCACACCGAACCAGTTTTGATCTGTCCAGCTCCGGTAGCGACAACGAGATCAGCAATCGTCGTGTCATCGGTTTCTCCGGACCGGTGCGAGACGACAGAGGTGTAGCCGTTCTGTTTGGCGAGCTCCATGCAGGCAAGTGTTTCCGTCAGCGTGCCGATCTGATTCAGCTTGATGAGGATCGAATTTGCGACGTTTTTCGCGATCCCTTCACGGAAAATGTTGGTGTTGGTGACGAAAATGTCGTCACCCACCAGTTGAATCTTTTTCCCAAGTTGCGCCGTCAGTTGCTGCCATCCCGTCCAGTCGTCCTCTGCCAGGCCATCTTCGAGAGACAGAATGGCCGGATATTTGCGTATCCAGTCGGCCCACAACGCAATCATTTCATCCGGGCTCTTGCGTTCGCCGCTCGATTTGCGAAACACATAGCTGCCATCCTCATAGAACTCACTTGCCGCCGGATCGAGGTGAATCGCGATGTCGGAGCCAGGCTTGTAACCTGCTTTCTCGATTGCGCTCAGGAGCAGTTCCATGGCCTCCTCATTCGACCGCAACTCCGGTGCAAAGCCGCCTTCGTCACCGATCGATGTGGAGTAGCCAGCTTTGTGCAAAAGCGCCTTCAACGATTGAAAGGTCTCCGCTGCAGCTCTCACAGCCTCCGAAAAGGAAGCTGCGCCGACCGGAGCTACCATGAATTCCTGGAAATCCACGTTGTTGTCCGCGTGTTTGCCACCATTCAACACGTTGAGTTGGGGAAGTGGGAGAACGTAATGTTCACGTTTTTCAAGGTGCTTATAGAGAGGAATGCCTTTTTCGCTCGCCTTGGCGTATGCAAACGCGAGGGATACTCCCAAAATGGCGTTTGCACCCAGTTTGGCCTTGTTGGGTGTTCCATCGAGTTCGATCAGAGTCTTATCGAGCGCGCTCTGTTCGGTGAAATCGCGTCCTTTGACGGCTGGAGCGATGACCTCCCGCACATTACGGACCGCGTGGAGCACTCCTTTCCCGTTGTAACGCGTCTTGTCGCCGTCACGTAGCTCTACGGCTTCGCGCTTTCCAGTAGAGGCCCCGGACGGAATCTTAGTTACACCGTGGGCGCCGCTATCGAGCGTGGCCATAACCTGGATCGTGGGGTTTCCTCTCGAATCGAGGATTTCGAGCGCATCAAGCTGAACGATTTTCGACATGTCGTGCCTCTTTCTTCGATTTTGGTACGGCTCCTGATCGCAACACTCTGGACAGGAATTCCTTGGTGGGAACGCTTATCGGCATGGACCGGATACGTTCGACGGTTCGTTGCACGGGGTATTCGTAACTATGAAGAGTCACGGAGCCTTTCTCCCAGATCGCGTATCTCGCGCGCGATGTTCCCGTTTTGGGTTGTCCGAGACTTCCTGGATTCACGACCCATTGTTCTTTTTCCTGAAGCAGAAACTGCAAGTGCGTGTGCCCCACGAACAGGAAGTCGGTTCCCACGGTCGTTAGTTCTTTCTTCCACTTGCGCGGATTCTCGCCGCAGTAACTATGCAAAGGATTCGAAGGCATAGCGTGGCAGAGGTAGAAGGTCCATTGGCCGCGCCGTACCCAGCGGAAGTGCGGCAAGTCCGCAAGATATCCTTTCTGCTTCTCGGTCAGCACCGATGCGGAGAATCTGTGTGTTTCTTTCGCGGCTTCCTTGAAGGGAGGGGAGCACTGCGGATCACGATCAAACGCCACGGCATCGTCATGATTTCCGCGCACAACCAAAGTGGCGTTCTTGCGAATGAATTCAATAACCTCGGCAGGTTGAGGACCGTAATTCACAAGATCCCCAAGTACCCACAATTCGTCGTAGTGGTTTGGGAGGGCCTTGAGCGCATCGAAATTCCCGTGAATGTCGGAAACGATGGCAATCCGTGGTAGACCAGTCAGAATGGTGTGGCGAGTCTGCCTTCTCTCTACATTCGCTGATGCCGTTTGTTGTCTTTGTCCGTTCTTCACACGAAGGTCCTCATGTTAAGGAAACTGTTGCTTGCGCCTCTGGAACTCTCGACTCCGCGAGGCGGCCCTTCCGCAGCAAGGTAACCAGGTCTTCTCGCACAACGTCGAATGCGGTCTGGGCCTGAATCTTGGCCACCGTGGCCTCCACGTCGTAGAGCGTGGAACGCAGGCTGATGGTTCCCGCCTCCCACACGGCGTAGCACGCGAGCCCACTTCGATTGTCTGGCTGCCCGAGACTGCCAGGGTTTACGACTAAACAGTTCCTCACTTTCTTGATGAATTGTGTGTGGCTGTGCCCAACGAGAATGATGTCGACAGGAAGGTGGCTGGATTCCTCTGACCATCTTTCGGAATCCGAGGGGGCATAGCCGAAGAGCGGATCGGAAGGAAGTGCATGACAAAGATGGAAGCGTGTTCTCGCCACTTCGAGCTCAGTCTGCAAAGGGAGATCCCGAAGATACTTCGTCTGCGAGACCTGCAAAGTAGCTTCTGTGAACCGGCCCGTGACATCAGCCAATTCCCGAAAGCGACCCTGGCAGCGAGCCTCTTCCCGATAAGCGATCGCATGATCGTGATTGCCCTTCACGACATGCGTCGCGTGCTTTCGCACAAAGTCCACGACCTCTGCCGGATTCGGACCGTAATTGACCAAGTCGCCGAGGATCCACAGTTGATCGTAGTCCTTCGGGAGCACGGCCAATGCTTCCCAATTCGCGTGTAGATCTGATGCAATCACGATTCTCACAACGCCCTCACGCGCTATCGCACGACCATCACTGGACAATGCGCGTAGCGAAGCACTTTCTCTGAAGTAGATCCGACAAGCATCTTCTCGAAACGAGACATACCCCTGCGCCCAAGTATGATCAGATCAACGTGGTCGGCTTCGGCGCGGTGTACGATCTGCTGGATGGGATGTCCTACGGCAATCGCCGTTTCGAGATTCACACCCTGTTCTTGCGCACACTTCGAGAACCGGTCGAAGCTTTCCTGAAAATGTTCGCGGGCATCATCGAGCATTGCATCTAGTTCCACCCTGGTTGCCGGTTCCGGAGGGCGTGCAACCGCAAAGAGCAAAACCTTGCAGTCGGTTGACTGCGCCAGAGAAAATGCAATCTCTACGGCTTTGTCCGCTGGCTTTGAGCCGTCGTAGCCAACCATGACCTTCCGGAAGTGGGGATTCTGTCTTCTGTGCGACTGGTTCATAACTTCCTCCTTAGCCTTGCTGTCAATCGGCATCGGCGGCTTCCTGTTGCGCGACACTGGCAACTGCCGAAGGTTCGTTGCTCTCCTTCGGAAGCAGATGGCGCGGCATAAACCAGGCATTGGCGAACATGGTGGGCACAACTGCGCTGCCGATTACGGTGGCCACCAGATGCGAGTATTGCGTTTGATCAATGATTCCGTGGCTGAGTCCGAATAGGGAGGAGATGGTGCCGAACGTAAGTCCAGTCGACATCATCAGAGTGAAGTAGAGCCCTTCCTCCCGCTGATAATTAAACGCCTTCACAGTTGGCAACAATCCGACGATCTTGGAAACCATCTTCGCCATGAAGAGCACCAGAAAGACGAGCGGCGCCGCGACGAGCGCCGGTACAGAAACGAAGGAACCGGCGCGAATGAAGTAGAAGGGCGTGAGCAATCCGAATGTCAGCGTTCGCAGACGGCGGATCAACACGTGGTCCTTGCCAACGGTTCCGGCCAGGACCATTCCGATGATGTACGCGGGCAGCACCGCTTCGCTGCCCGACCACACCGCCAATCCACCCATGCCGAACAAGAGAAACAGAAGATATTTGGCTTCCAGTTCCGACACTCGGCCGCCGTAGTATTTGAAGAAACGAGGCGTTACGAAAGGCAGGATGAAGAAAACGACGACACTGACCAGCACAAAGATCAGCGTCTTATAGGTGAAAGGCGAAAAAATCAGGCCCAGTGCAATGACCGTGCCTAAATCGTTCACGAAACACGCCGCGAGAATCGCTTTCCCGAACTCCGTCACGTTGAAGCCCAGCTCCAGCATCACGGCGTACACGACCGCCACCGACGTTGTTGAGAGCGCGACCCCGGCCAGCCAACTCGACCGCACTGTCCAATGGAGGATGTAGTGGGCGATTGCCGTACAACCGAGGAAGGGGCCGAAGAACCCGACCAATCCGACGACTGTTGCTTCCTTCCACTTTGTACGAAAGATGGTCGGATCTAACTCGGCACCCGCGAGGAAGGTTAGGACGATGGCACCTGTGCCGGCCAGAAAACTAATCCACTCGGTTTTGCCTGCGAGACCGGTGGTTCCAACCAATGCGCCAATGATGAGTTGTGCGACGGTTCCGACTACGATCTCGGTCAGGGCCGTGGAAATCTTGAACCAAATACCTAACAGCGTGGCGATGAGCGCCAGACCAACCCAGACGGAAGCCAGTACCCACACGTTTCCCATGGGGCTACCTCGTTTCGGTTGCTGGGATTCTTGCCGGTGGACATGACTCCGCGACAAGAATCCTTGTCAGGAGTCATCATCTGTCCCGGCAATAAGGTGGGACAGCGGTTATCGGCGAACTCCTTCGCCTAAGCGCATTCTATCAACTTCAAAACCCAAGTCAACTGACTCTTCGTTCAGGTTCTTGGAAAGGAATAGGTGCTACCGGCTGGTGTGCCACGAGCGGTTGACAGTTTTGAAGGGGGAACACGATAATCTCCTCGTAAGAACTGTTGAATTGGGTGTTGGAGTTCGCCTTTTAAACCGCCCTCCGGGCAGATGACTCCTACGCGGTTAGTTGTGACGGGAGTTGTCTGCGACCTTTCTCTTGTTTCCCACCGCGCAACTACCCGAAGACAGAACGTTCGGACATATAAGTCCGTCTCGGAATCGCCATGTCGTTCGACAGTATTTTATTTCCGCGCACTGGGATCGACTCGGAAGTTCAGCCGGGGGAGATTCCCTCCTTCTTTAAGGACTTGAACCTTGACCAGACCGTTGAAGCGGTTACCGCGAATTGGAAAGAATACGACCTCGCCCCTTTCTTCTATTCGCGACTTGGAGATCTGGATGCCATCGCTTACCGCCAAGAGGTTGTGCGGGACCTCGAGGACAAAATCCTGTTTGATGAGATTAAGGCCTTCTCTGCCCAAATGCGGAAGGTCCGGGAATGGCTGCAACAGTCCAATAAATTTGGCGATTACAAATACGCCAGAGAACGTTGTTTTCTCACGGCAGCAGAACTGTATTGCGGGGGGATTGAGCGATTGACTCAGAGGCTAGCTCTCATCGAATTCAAATCGCGAGGACTCTGCACATTTCGCAACTTTCTGCGTGCTTATGTCGGATCGAATTCCTTCCGGCGTTTCGCGACACAAACACACAAATTAAAAGTTCTTTTGTCATCTGTTCGATACAACTTGCTCATCAGAGATGGCGGTATCACCGTGCGGCAATCCGATGCGACAGGTGACTACAGTTCAACGATTGAGGAGACCTTCAGCAAATTCAGGCAAGGTGCCTCGCAGAATTATTGGGTTGAACTCCGCAGGTGGTCCGGAATGAACCATGTCGAGGCGCAGGTGCAGCAGCGTGTCGCGTTGCTTTACCCGGATACGTTCCAAGCTCTTGCTGCTTTTTGCGCGGAACAAGAGAACTTCTTGGATCGTACAGTCGCGCGGTTTGACCGCGAGATACAGTTCTACGTTGCTTACCTGACTTATATCGAGAAATTCCGACACGCCGGATTGGGTTTTTGCTTGCCGGAGCTTTCATCCACATTAAAAGAAATACGAGGCCGGGACGCCTTCGACTTAGCGCTCGCGGAAAAACTCAGCCGTGAACGGTCCGGCGTCGTTCTGAATGACTTCTATCTCGCTGGCGGCGAGCGTATCTTGGTGGTTTCTGGCCCGAATCACGGGGGGAAAACCACATTCGCTCGTATTCTAGGGCAGTTGCACTATCTCGCTTCCCTCGGCCTACCGGTTCCCGCGAAAGAAGCCCACCTGTTCTTGGCGGATCAGCTCTTCACACATTTTGAGCGCGAGGAGGACGTAACGAATCTGAGAGGCAAGCTCCAGGATGACTTGGTTCGCATCCACGAAATTCTCTGCAAGGCCACGCCGAACAGCATCGTTGTCATGAATGAAGTGTTCTCTTCAACCACATTGAAGGATGCAGTCGACCTGAGTAAGAAGGTCATGGCCAAGCTCTCGGAGTTGGACCTACTTGTCGTCTGGGTGACATTCCTGGATGAATTGTCATTGTTCAACGACAAGACAGTCAGCATGGTCGCAACCGTAGATCCGCAGAACCCCGCGGTTCGCACCTACAAGTTGAAGCGACAACCGGCAAATGGACTTGCCTATGCCCTCTCGATAGCCCAAAAGCATCGAGTGACATATGAATGTCTTAAAGAGCGGCTCCGTTCATGAAAGTACTCCTGATGCATCCCGACAGGGACTTCAATATGCAACAGGCGTTGCCTTGGAATGTGGCTGATTTAACGAAAGACCTCGAACTGGACGTCTTGCTTCAGGCCATGGCCAGCGGAGATCTGTTCCTGTTCGAGGTTTCGCGTGTCGCGTTCTTTTCTGGGTTGCATACCGAACCGGGCACGGTCCTATACCGCCAGCAGGTGCTTCGAGACTGCCTGAAGAATTCTGAGAATGTGCGTCATCTCTACAATCTCGCGGTAGACACGATTGAGGGAACGAGAAAACACGGATGGGGAATTTCAAGTCACTACCCATCATCAATGCTTTATAGCGCAATCGAGTTGCTGGAGCGACTGCTGGGGAGTCTACGGAAGATTCGCAGTTTCGCAAGTACTTACTCAGGTGGATTCGAGTCAGAGGCGTTCACAGTATTCTTTAGCATGCTGCAAAAGGAACTTGCTGAAGACTATTTAACCAAGATTGAGCAGCATCTTACGGCTTTGAAATTTCGCCAGGGCGTCTTGTTGAGTGCGAAACTCGGGGAATACAACGAAAGCACGAATTACATATTGAGAGAGGTCAACGACAAGGAACAGCACTGGCTCCTGCGCATCTTCGGAAACCGGACTTCTCCATATACCTTTTATCTCGACGAGCGGGATGAAGCTGGCGCACAAATCGTGTCGGAAATGCGGTATCGAGGAATCAGCCGTGTGGCAGTCGTTCTCGCGCAATCCGCTGACCAGGTTCTCGGTTTCTTTAAGATATTGCGAACGGAGTTGGCTTTCTACGTTGGCTGCATCAACCTGCATGATCGACTGATGGCAAAACAGGAGCCGGTCTGCTTGCCAAAGCCGAGCCCGTCTAACGAACGCAATCACAAATTTACGGGGCTTTACGATGTGTGCCTCTCCCTCCAAATGAGCAGTCGAGTCGTGGGCAACTCCAGTGATTTTACGGGGAAGAACGTCGTCATAATCACTGGAGCCAATCAGGGAGGGAAATCGACATTCCTGCGCAGCCTTGGTCTCGCGCAGTTAATGATGCAAAGCGGGATGTTTGTCGGGGCAGAGAGTTTTGAAGCAGAACTGTGCCCTGCTCTGTTCACACACTACAAGCGCGAAGAAGATCCGACGATGAAGTTCGGGAAACTCGACGAGGAACTGGCCAGAATGAGTGCAATCGTCGACAACATCGTGCCGAAAGCAATTCTTTTGTTGAATGAATCCTTTGCCGCCACAAATGAAAGGGAAGGCTCAGAACTCGCCAACCAGATCGTCACTGCTCTGCTCGAGAAGCAGGTCCGCGTTTTGTTCGTTACCCATCTGTACGAATTCGCAGGGGGCTTTTCTGAAAAGAAAAGCGACGGCGCCATATTCCTACGAGCTGAGAGGAAAGAGGATGGATCGCGAACCTTCCGGCTACTTGAGGCCCAGCCGCTAGAAACCAGCTATGGAGAAGATCTGTATAGCCAGATCTTCGGCTCAACCGACGTGGTTTCACACAGGTAATTCACCGCATCTCTTTAAGGCACGCGACACGCTTAAATCGTTCGGTTTTTGGGGCTGTCGGGTCATCTGGGCAAAAAAAGCGCGCTTTCTGTAGATGTGTGAAGAGAATCCTGCGGACTATTGTCAAGTTTGACTACCGCAAATTTGACGGCAGGAGACTACAACAGTTTCAAACACCGTTATACGAACGTGTGGCGCAGGATCATCGCCTTGACGGCGTTAAGGTAATCAAATTAATTGTATCGACAACTTCTTCCTGTTGATCTCCGGCTACTGTGTAACGTGAATCGGAGGCGGCTGCCAGGTACCTTCGCCGGGCGGAAGGACCGATGGCGGTTCGGTCTTGGGCCAGTACAAACGCATCACCATATAAATCGGGCCATCTGGCGCAGGCAGCCAGTTGGCTTTCTTGTCCGCAGGCGGTGTTTCCTTCTGGATATACAGCGTCAACGAGCCGTCTTTGTTCTTCTTGAGGTTAGGCAACATCGGCGAATTAATCAGATAACGATTAATCGGGTTATCGACCAGGAGTTGCGTCTTTCCGTCATACATAGTGAGCGACCAGAATGCATTCACCGGCGGATACTGTCCGGCGGCGAACGTCACGGTGTAGTTGTGCTTGCTGCCGTCGAGAGCCGCTCCGGTGCTGTCGTTATGCGCTAATGGGTAGACGGCCTCCGCGGCGATATTGCCGTAAATTCCAGCCAAAGCTGCTGCTGCGCGCAACAACCAGTCACCGTTGTAGAAAGCACGGTCGCCGAAACCGCTGCCAATCAGCCATCCATTGATGTTTTTGCCAATATTGTCCTTCTTTTGGACGATGGCGTCGTAGCCTTCTTTGACTCCGAGCGCCTCCTCAGCCTTCTGCGTATCGGAAAGTCTTGCCAACTCGAAGGGCTTGCCGGGAGCGATACCGATTTCCGCAAACTTTGCCTGGAGTGCCTTCTCTTCCGGTACCTCAGGGCAGAACTGCAAAACGAAGTTGAGGAACTTGGGAAACGGCAGCTTCATGTCGTCTTTGGTGAATGCTGGCCAGTCGATGGCGGGTGCGGCTGCTGGCGCGGGTTGCTTCAGAAAAGCGGAGAGCAGCTGGACCTTATAACCAGCCTGAATCTTCTTAACGTTCTCCATGTCGTTGGGACCAAAGAGCTGCGTGCGATAACCGGCCAAAGAAAACTGCGTCTCGCAACGTATGACCTTCTTGATGCCGGCTGGCGTCTCGCCCTTCCAACCCGGACCCGCCACCATATAGCAGCCCGCGTCATTGCCAGTCGTTCGGCTACCTAGATACGCATATGTGTTTGTATATAGGTCTACGAATTCCACGTCGTAATACCGACTCTTCTCTATCTTTGGCACGCATAAGACAAGCGGTTCTGCCCGCAGGTCCATCCAGAGAAATGAGTAGGGCGTGTCGCTGTTCGGCGTCGGGATGGAAGTGTCTTTCGGTGTGAAGACTCGAGCCTCATTGTAAATCTGATTGAACGGCGCCTTGTACTGACCTGAGTTTTTGTCGACGGCGTATTCGTACATCACAGCGTAGTTCATCAACATCGGGAAACCGTAAATGTATGCCTGCTTGTAATCGTCTTTATGCGAGACTGCTTCTTTGACAGGACCATTCTGGCAGCCGGCCAAAAGTAGCGCTGTCGCCAAGAGGGTCAACAGAAGGTCTCTGCGCGTGCCAAGGCTCATAGTTTTCCTCTGCGTTTCGTGAAGTTCATTGAATTTATTGGGTGTGTCTGTATCCGCATCATACAGCAAACGACTAACCGTCCATACCATTTTCGAGATCGTGTCTTGTTTGTGAAGCTTGGTTCGCCCGAAGGGGACGCGCTCTGAGCACTGTCGGACCCCACCGACGCCAATCCTTGGGAATATCCTCTAGATGGGGATATCGGGAAAAAACAGCCGCCGCAGCCTTGGATCCCCATCCTGGTATGCCCGGGTAACCATCCGCACTGTCGCCGACCGCGGCCAGATAGTCCGGAATCGAGGACGGCTTTATCCCGAACTTTGCGATTACGCCAGCCTCGTCGCGCAGGATCTCGCGTCGGCGATCCAGTTGGACGACACGGGACCTCACGACGCATTGGCTGAGGTCCTTGTCAGGAGTGCAAATGATAACTCGTCGGACCCTCTTATCCTTTGCTGCTTTCGCCGCGGCAGAAGCGAGTGCATCGTCGGCCTCGAATTTGACCATCGGCCACACCAGCACTCCCATCGATTGCAGTGCCTCTTCGAGAATGGGAAACTGCGACAACAGTGCCGCATCGACGCCTTCGCCAGTCTTGTAACCTGGATAGAGATCGTTCCGAAAAGACTCAATCACATGGTCGGTCGCAACTCCGACGTGCGTTGCTCCTCCCTCCATCATCGTGAGAATCGATCCAAGCACGCCGCGCACCGCACCAATCTCCTGTCCACCGGTATCTTTGGATGACGGCACGGCATAGAAGTAACGGAAGAGTTCGTACGTGCCGTCAATGAGATAGATATCCATGAATGCGACTCCGTTTAGGAACTCTTCCGGAGTAACTAGAGAAAAAGAAATCTAAATGACTTTGCGATTCTTCAGAGCTTCGACGTACGCCTTGACCGCACGCCTGATGCTTTCTGAAACAGGTACTCCTATCCCTTCTTGATATTCCCGCAGGCGATCGAGATCATCGTTGTCAATCCAGACGGCATACTTCTCGCGTTTCTTCGTCTTGAGGAACCGACTCTTTCTTTGCTTCATGACGCCAAGCGTATACAGACGCGTGATGCCATATCAAGAGTTATCATCTACGTCTGTTCGTTGGTTAACTACGTGAGGAGACAGAGCTTACTGTATTGGGACATTTTCTCGCCTCCGCACCTTCTCGGTGCTGAGAGCAAAAGACTTAGCTGACTGTTGAGCATCCCAAAACCCGCCTACTGGTGGTGCGCATGTAGTTGTGGTACATGTGTACTAGTGTCATCCGTGTCTAGATACAGTAGAATTGCTTATGATGATCGACGAGAAGAAGCGCGCAGTTGAGACAAAAAGCCGAACTCACCTCGAAATGGATGAGATCGAAGAACTGCTTGAACTGGCACGCAAGACCGATGAGCGTTCCTGGTGCATTTTGACGCTGGCTTTCAACCACGGTCTTCGAGTGAGCGAATGCGCCGGCGGAGCCCCAGCAATTCCGGGCAAGACCCGTCCGGCCATTCCACCGCTAACGCTCTCCGATATCGATATGAGACACAGGACCATCCGAGTCCGAAGGCTCAAGGGCAGCCTCGAAACGACTCAGGCATTTGTGGAGCATCGTGGAAAACCTGCTCTATCAGACTACGCCTGTCTCAAAGCCTACCTCACCGTACGAATCGATGATGGATCGGACTTTCTCTTCACGGGTCAAAAAGGCCCGCTACATAGGTGGGCTCTGAATCGGATGTTTGTCGAGTTGCTGAAGAAGATATCGGACGCACGGGTCGCCCGCGGCTTGCATCCGATTCCGCAGGGTTGCTTTCGATTTCATACGCTAAAACACAGCGTTGCCACGATCATAGCCAACCGTGTGCAGAATATTTTCACTCTGAAGAATCATCTGGGACATGCATCCATCTCATCGTCGATGTCTTACGCGCATCCCGACTCTAGGGCCACCGCTGCGCAAGTGCAACATGCCTTATCAATTGCGTTTTCGGGCTTCTAGCGCTCGGTCAGCGATGCTGTTCGGTGTGCTGCGATGATTCGGTCGGTCAAGAAATGCTAAAGCTCAACATCCTGCCGGTGCCGTAAGAAAGGAGACCGATGCTGAAGTGGCTCCTGGGCTTCCTGCTGCAACGCCTGCTCATCCTTGTCGTGCTGGTCTTCACCTCGGCGATCCTCCCGCTCGCATCGTTCTGGCTGGTGCGCGACCCCGTGGGCGGCCAAGTGTTTTTCTGGGCTGCGCCGTGGACTTGTGCGGTTTGGTCGATCCTCGCCTACAACCTCATCGGGAGCAAATTCTGGCGCGAGCGCAAAGCCGTGGAGGAATGGCGGGCACGTCGCGGCGGGTACCTGCACTCGGTCGCCAAGGGCACTGCATGGATGTTCGCTTCGCTGTTCTTCTCCTACGCCTGCGAGTTCGCTTACATCTTCCTGATGCGGCCGTCCCCGGCAGCTATACAGTTTCTCCCAGCCGTAACCTACGCTCCCGTGGCGTTAACCTTTTGGAGAGCAGCCCGTGGCTAGGATCATCCCATTCCGAAAGCCCCGAAGGCTCACGCCGGAGATCGTGGGCGAGCTTTTGCGCATCCACAGTTCGTGCGTTCACGATCAAGCTGGTAAGTGTCCGCTGCTAGTAAGCGTCTCGTCGCTGACATGGGAATTGAACCAAGCGGCGAACATCGGGAACGAGGAAGACAATGCTTTCAAGCGCCACGATCCAGTGTGCGCCGCCCGGCCGCTGTCGGACCACGACATAGAACGAGAAGGACGGCGTCTCGCCGATTCCATGAATGAGGAGCCGGAATGACAAAAGAAGATGAGTTGGACGCGAAGATAGCGAATCTGTTCGAGCTAGATACGCCGAAGGACAAGCCGCTCATCAGTGACGAACAGCAGATCGCAGAGTTCGAGCGTGCAGAGAGTGCTCGTCTGTTGGAGGAGGCGTGCCAAATCTTTTTGACCCGCGAGCGCGAGTTCCAGAAGATAGCCGAACATCCTCGCGTCGTTACCGACATCCAGATGAACTGCCTGTGGTGGGATAGGCTGGAGTTGATGTACCAAGCCGAACAGGCGGTATGGCGTATTTTCTGCGGCGGGCAGCCTTCGCCGGAGCAGAACAAGCTGTACGCCAAGTTCCGAAAGCTCCTTCTGGAAGGTAGCGTGCTGAAGGCTGACGCGTGATTCCGCGGAACAAACTGAGGCGGGTTTGACGAGCCAGTGGCTCGTCTTCCTGGCTCGTGAGTCACCCAGAATCAGCAAGGAATCGCCGACTCAAACCCTAGCAAAATCTGCGGCATCTTTACTGGTTAGAGTTCCCCGAAAGCCGATGGTATACACTCAGGGCAACCGATGAATTCACCTGCTGCGAACCTTTCCATGACCGACTTGCCCGTTGCCGTCTACAAGTACCTCACCGCCGATAGGGCGGTCACGGTTGTTGAGAGACTTCTCATCCGGTTCAGCCAAGCTTCGGTTCTCAACGACGCGACAGAGCTAAAACCCCCGTTCAAGGGGGTTGGGACGCCCGAGGAAGTAAAGAAAGTGATTCTAGAGCGTGTCAAACTGCGGTTCCCCGACCTGATGAATCAAATCGCGACCCGGCTTCCGGCGCATATCGCGGCGGAAATGATCGACAACGTCATTTCAAAAGCCGCCGTGCAGGCAGAGGCGGCATTGCCGCAAAATGCGAAGAAGATCTACGACTCGCTGGATAGGAATTTCGGGGTTCTGTCCTTGTCGGATACTCCAACCGATTCTCTTCTTTGGGGCTACTACGGAGACGGCGGCTACGGGTTTCTGCTTCGTTTCGATCCGCAGCACTCCTGGTTCTGGGCCAGACAGAACGAGGAGGACGATTTTCGCCACCTGCGGCAAGTCGCGTACGTAGCGACCCGAACGCCGAAGTACGTCGTCGAACTGAAGGGAGCAGATGCGCTGTACAGCAAGGGCATCGAATGGGAGCATGAAAGAGAATGGCGCATCATCCGCAATTTTAATGATGCTGCACAAAAAGTGGGACCGGACCCATACGGCAAAGACGTCTTGCTGTTCGCGATTCCTCCCGATTGCCTCCGCGGCATTGTCATCGGTTATCGCGCCAAACCGGAATCTGTCGCGCGTCTTCGGGAAATCGTCGCGCGAAATCCTAGCCTCTCGCACGTTCAATTTGAACGAGCCGCCATCAGCGCGGACGGTCAGATTGAGATTCTGTCTGACGACAAATTGTGATGACCAAGAGTCTTCCGCGGTTGGAAAGGCCCCCTGATCTTGCGGGCTTGGGATCGTTCGGCGTGCAGTCCCGCGTGGTCGGGAGCTTCGAATGCGCGTTCTGGCTCCCTCTGTCAGAAACGGCAAAAATCTGGATTCTCGTGCGGCAACGCTCGCGTGGTGACGGACCGGTCATCCTGGACTGGAAGTTTACTTGCGAGCTTAAGGTCGGAACGGACATATTTGGCGCCGAGGAGATTTTTCATTTCGGATATATCCCCTGGGATTGGGGAGAGGGAGCAGAGGACACCCTGGTTGGGGAGGTGACGAGGCTCACCGCGCGGAGCGGAGATGCGGAAGGCCATCATATTTTGCGGGCGCGGTTTGTGATTACGCCAAGCGCGCTCCTTCGTTCCGCAGACCTCATTAAAACAAAGAATGGCGAGCCGGTGAGCGGAAAGGTTGTACGACCCGGGCCTGTCTGCCGCACAGGAGGGCTGACGTTCCGATTTTCCAGCGCCTATCGCCGGAGTGCAACCGGCAAAGTCGAATCTAACGTCCATTGCGAGCTGATCGAAGCGGCGGCGATGGGCCGTCCGAAAGAGGTTCTCTCTTCGTTCGACGACATTCTCACTCTTGCGTCCTTGGCGGAGCGGCGTGTTTTGGTCTTAACGGGCTGGCATGTGGAATATGCAAACGGCGCAAGAGTCAGTTCTTATCGGCGGGATTTCACGGCGCCATCGGACGAAGAGACCGACGTCAATGAAACGCTCATCTCCACCGAAGGTATTGAGGGATTCTTAAACCGCAGCCTCGAAAAGCTTGGGGAGCTTACGCATCCTGGGGCGCTGAAACAAGCGATTCAGTTTGCTCTGCACGGCCAATACCGAGGCATCGGCGATTCGTTCGTGATGTTGTTTGCCGGTGTCGAGACCCTGCTCAACCTGTTTGCGTCTGCGGAAGATCTCGAACCAATCATCGCCAAGAAACAATGGGAACCTTTGTTTGATCAGATGGCGGCTGCCGTCGCGGAGGAAGAGCAGTTCAAGAGTCTCGACGCTGACGTTCGAGAGCAGCTCCTCGGTAACGTTCGGGGCGCGAACCGGGCATTCTTCGCGGATCGGTTCCGACGGATGTGCTCCTCGCAAAACATTAATTTGGCTGATCTTTGGCCTATGACCGGCGGCCTGGGGAGCTTGTACGCGGTACGCAACAGAATCGTGCACGGTCGCGTGTTCTCGACGGACCAGGAATGGTTTCGAGTGATAACGGCAAAGTTTCATCTCTTGTGGATCCTGGAGAGAAGTATCCTGTGCATCCTGGGGTGGCCTATAGAGCGCAGCAGAGTGTCGGCACAAGGCTTGCGTGGACATACCCTCCACGCCCAATGGCGGACCGACCGGGACTACTTTGTAGGTACAAAATAGAAACGGACGAGGTCGTTGGCAAGCTCAATTCCAAAACTGAGCTATAGAGAATGACATGTCTCACCGGATTCATCGGCCTACGGTTCGATACTTCCTTCGAGTATGTTTACCGGGTGTGTGTCTCACTTGGCTGCTTAGCACCGATGCTCGTGATTTCGACATTCGCGCATGCAACTCGGTCTAGTCCGCACCAGGCCCACAAACATCGCATGCTTCATGGAATCGGTAGGTAAATATCACCGCGCGGGTGCAGTTCTGTACCCGTGCCCCGTCCCTCAGGCTGCATGAACTCCTTCTGGTTTTCTGCCCGTTTTAGAGCGCGTCCGAGATCATATGGAACATCCACTCGCTCGGGGAACAGCCGGACCATTTGTACCCTGCTTCGATCCTCCAGGGCGCGCCCGACAATCCAAATCTCGGCAAAGGGCACTCGCACGCTGCGAATCGCCTCTGTGATCGTGTTCGGGTCAATGACTTTGCCGCTCCTGCCTAGAATGAGCAAGCCAAAATAGGACGGGTACGCGCGCGCACATTTCTGATGAATAACCTGCATCAGGTCGTCCACGTGCTCTTCCCAGTCCACGACTTCAATGTTGTATGTCTGGATTTTGTTGTGCCCGCTGGACTGGTCCAGATGGTGCACCTTTGTATCGGGAGTGCTTTCTTCCGTCTCGATTTCCACCCAGTACTCGCGCTGGTCGCCCTCGGAGAGACCAAGCGCCCAGACGGCAGATGTCCACGCCTCGCGCTCTCGTTTGAAACGTCCACTGGACTGAGCCTCTAGGATGCCATGCGTATCAATGATCTTTTGCATTCGATGAATGACGAAGCTGGGACTCATCCAAAGCGCCTTATAAGTCGCGGTCGCTCGGATCATTGGCTTGCCACAGCGTAGACATTTGGGCGAGGCGTCGCCGATTATTTCTTCTGGACCTCGGAGTGGACAATGCGCGCAGATATACAACATTTGCTTAGAATACAGCACGGGGAGGCAAGGATTAGGGTTTTGAGGTCGAGTAGATCTTGAAGTCCGGCCAGAGTTGCGCCAGCCAACGCACAGAACCGTAACCTTGAGGTAAGCCAATGACTTGATTTACGTCATCTGCCGCGTCGAGAGAATCGAAGAACCATACTCGATTAAAGATTGTTCGATGCGGATGCGCAGCGTAGAAAGCACTACTGAGCTTGGCTATGTCGATAAGGGACAGAGGACCGGACGGGGTGTTGTAAGCGAAAGCATTGAAGCCGCCGTGGACGAGCAGGCAGAATTCGTCGAGTCGATGCGCGGCGAGGTGCTGTTGTTTTTCGGGCTGAAGGTAATTGTCGATCTTTGCATCCAATGCATTTTTCAGTGTAGCGACCGTTAGCGCTGGATCGTAGGCCCCCCCATCACCGGAAACGTCTATCCAGGGAAGGCCGTGAGGCTCTCCGCCGATGTAACGGATTCCGGTGACGTACTTGCTTAGCAGCGGATAATGAGGAAACTCATTTTGGTAGTAGGAATTGCCAAAGCGCTCGTCGTTGCTCTGCCAGCTCCGATCTACTTCGGCGGCGCAAGCGAAGAATTCGGAGCGAAACTCCTGCGCGTCCGCAGAAGCGACACGTTGCTCTCGCGCTTCTAGGAATGCGCCACGGAAGTTCCGGGGCTGGTATTCGCTTTCCCAACCGCGCCGAAGCAGGCTGAGGATCTGGTCGCGCAGCGACTCGCGCCTCTTTGCCTGAGTCATCTGTTGTCCGTCCAGCCATTCGACTAGTTCGAGCCCGACCCGCGCACCAGCGCCCGTGCCGATGAAATCCGGTGGGTCCATCCCTTCGGGAACTGGCGTCCAGGATAGACGCTTGCCGGCAAATTCTGGGAAGTGCACATCAAGGTCGTTTATGACGGCCTGTTCGCGCTGCAGGTGAGTGAGACGTGGTGTTGCCATGAGTCTTTCCTAATAAGGAAGTATACAATCCGGCATCGGCGAGAACGAATCGGAGAGCCTACTGTGCCAGATTCGGAAAGTAAGCGAGTACGCGCGCGGGTGAGTCCACGGCTAGTGGCGTAAAGCGATGGGAACGGCTAGATTCGAAGGAAGGATGCCAAGTAGACGATGAGCGACCCGTCAGACCGAGTCCAGGCCTATATACAAGAACAGCTCGACAGGCTGGCCACGGCAGAACACATGGACCGAATGGTCAGCGAAATTCCACACCTGGTCGAATCAATCCGAGCGATCCGGCGTTGTCCAATCCTACGAATCGTGTCGGGGCTGATGACAATCCCCGAGTTCCAGCCAAACCTTATTCGACTCGAATCACTCGTTCATCTCGTTGCGGCGCTGGCGGCAGGCGAAACAGAACCAACACGCGAAATGATTGAAACGTGGATAAATGACGATTTCGGTGAGGATATACTCACGCAGACCGAGGACCCGGTCGAGGACGTTTTCGTCAGCAACGTAGTGACTGGCACGGGCAACAAGCGGTTGTTCACGGGAAGTTGGGATACTCCTGATTTTTGGCTGCAGAATTTGATTGATGTCCTGTCAAGCGCTCCGGCAACTTCCAAACTAGATAGTGTTCGAGCACAGGTGGACGCGCTTCTCCGGTTGAGTGAGGCTGTGGCAGATAGGTCGGGAGCAAAACGTTTTTCAATAAGTGGTGGCACACCAGGCTCGCCTATCACAGTACCGGCTGGCGGAGAACTGCCAGCGGTGTCCGAACGGACTTGTTTCAAGGAAGCACAACTACAGGAACTAAGTGTGAGCAGGACGCATCTGGAACCCTTTCTTTTCGATCTGGAGTCGCGAGAACAACTTGCGCAACAGAAAATTGGAGAATCAGGATTACAACGGCGTCCCCTGATTGAATGCGATGGCGACGTTCTGTTGGCTATTCCAGAGGCGATTGGCGCTACGCTGCGACTTTACATCCTGGAAGCGATGAAAACGATTGATGCCGGTGCGCTCCGCGCATTCGAGGAGGTACTTCGCAGAAGACAAAAAGCGTTGCTCTTTGGTGAAGCTCTGCGGTTTAGCGCCGGAGTGGTGGATTTGTCCCGAGATCTTCCCCCAAGTTCTATCGACACGAAGCGTTTGTCCGAGGCTGCCGTACGATTCGATGAAGGAAGATTCGCCCACATCGTGTTGCTGCACGATGACGGTACTAGTGTGCTCGCTGAAGGCCTGACTGCGTTCAACCGGCCGCCGGAGACATTTTGTGAGAAACTCCGGGGATACCTTCAGCGCTGCGCAAAACAGTTCTCTAACTTGCCCGAGTACGTCGGGGGTATGACTCTCATCGTCCTCGGAGGGGTCGGCAGAGGATTCGCGCTCATGCCACCCGCTATGCCGAGCGGGTGGACGCTCTCTGTCTGGACGCTAGCGGATCTATACGCTTTGGCTTGGATGGAACAGGAGTGGTTGCTCACACTATGGAAGCTCAATGGGCAGGTGGCCGAGGCCCAAAAGGCTGGCGTGGAAATAGATACGAGCGGCCCAAACGTCTACTCCTTTTGGAAGGAAAACAAATACCAGCTCATTCCTCGTGATTATCCAATTGGAAGCGAGCACGGGACTATTTCTCTCGACCCGGGCTACATTGCGTCCTTCCGGCAGAAATTCCGCATCTTGTTCGATGCGCATGGTGTGTATCGGCCTGACAAGAAGAGATGGATTGTCGTAAGGAAAACATTCCCAGTAGGGTTCTTCAAAGAGCTACAGGCCCTGCCGATGTATTCGAGCCCAGATGATGCTGTGCAGGGGAAATTGCGAGGAGTTATAGAAACAAACTGCCGGGCCTGGTGGCTCGACGCCTTAACCGGAGAGAGTCAAGGCGACGAGCGCGAACTTCAGTTTCATCTGTGGGAGGCAGCGCTAAATTGGTTGGCGCGCCTTGCTCCCGAGATTGAAAGCAGGATTCAGGACTTGCCTCCTGGAAACATTCTGATCTCCCTTAATTTGGCAAAGGTGCGTGCCACGATATCGGGCAAAAAGCCGGGTTCAGTTTCTCCGCGCGATTGTGTAAACGTGTCCGTCGATCGGCGAGCATCGACGGTCACAGTTGGGATTGAAGAAGATTTCCTCGAACTCTTACAGCGGCCCGCTAATGACGCAGAAAGTGAGCTTGTGAGAGCGATGGGGGAAGGAGTTGCAACACTGGCCGGCAGCGAGCAGGTGGAAGCGTTGTCGAACCAAATTCGCGCCAGCATCATAATGTCGACTGACGCTCGTTTTCTTCATGTGTTCGCTTCGCCGCCGTCGATCCGCGATCAATTGGCACGTTTCGGAAAAATCATCGGACGAAGAGTGCAAGAGGCTGATGGTGCTGGGGCTACCATGGGTCTTGCTTGGAAAATTCTGCCGAACGAGAAAGAAGGGTTGCAGGTTTCCGGGCGAAAGGAATGCAACGAATTCTTGAATACTGCGGTGGACCGTCTCTGGGACGGGATTCGAGCGTCTTTAGAAGGACTTGACCGGGATCTCCTGGTCGAGCGCTGCCTCGAGAACCATGAAGGGCTCCAGCTGGATCGAGATGTCTGGCGGCGCACGTCTCGTGCCTTAACTGCCGTCTACAAGGATCGGGACGATGTGGTCGCCGCCGCGCGAAAGCACGAGGCCGAGTTTAGCCGTGCGACTTTAGCTAGCCGAGTACTCGTGGAAATGGGTCTCTCCACATGCCCTGCAACTGGTGGAAAGAAGCCGGGAGTTGCCGAGTTTGATGCGCTTCTCGCGAGAGTCGCGCGGTTGATTGCCGTCGCTTACGACTCAGATGCGATGCGAGCTGGGCTAAGTGAACCAAAACTAGAGGTGTTTCCCAACGGTCAATTTCATGCTTCGGGGAAGTTCTACGAAGAGACGATGTTGCCGTACCAGAGCGGCCATTTCGCCGAGAGGTTTGAGGAACACATTAGGAAGTACCCTGACTTGTACAGGGAAAACAGGAGAGGCGGTCGGCCCGCGGAGGATGTCTTCGGCAGAGACTTCGTTTCTGCTTTCGAAGATGAATACTGCGTATCCGTTCAGCAGCTAGTCGACATTGCCACAACGTTGGAGGAGTATGCCGCGGAGAAAAAGCAACTTGTCGTCAAGACTTCGGTAAAAGAGCTGAAGGCCTTGCTTGCGAACCGTGCGGGGCTAGGACAGCACGGCGTAGACGCTTTTTTGCAAAACTTCTGTCTTTCCCCAAGAGGACGATGGGATTCGACGCCGAAAGGCTTTGCGGAGAAAGACTGGTATCCCTGGCGTTTCCGTCGCCGCTTGTCCCTGATGGCGAGACCTGTGGTGGTGGGCGGGGATCAGGAAAATGACAGCGCATTCTACGCGCCTGGGCTGGTTCACGACGGTTTTGCAAGCTTGGTCGTGGGAAGCCACGGTGGAGGATTTGACGTGGAGTATTTCCGCGGCATGCAGATGAGGGCATGGATAGGAGCCATAAACAATAAGACAGGGCACGAATTCAACGAAAGGGTTGCCGAGGAGTTTCGTAAGCTGAATTTCCGGGCGAGAGCTTCTGTACAAATGACTGAATTCAACGTCCCTTCAGATATGGGAGATTTGGGAGACATAGACGTGCTTGCATGGGGCGCCTGTGGTCGAGTTTTTCTGGTGGAATGTAAGAACCTCCGGTTCGCAATGACTGTGGGTGAAATCGCCGACCAGCTGAACAGATTTAGGGGTGAGGCAACGGACGAGCTAGGAAAACATCTCAGCCGGTGCCAATGGCTCGTCGAAAACGCGGGGCGACTCGAGAGGATCGTCGGCCGACATAAGGGCCTTAACCTGAGACCGCTTATGGTAAGTAACACGATAGTACCGATGCAGTTTGTGCGAGACTTGCCTATGAGGCCCGAAGACATCCTTCCCATCGGAGAAATATTGAGGCGTGTCCCTAGAGCGTAGAGGAGATGTCGGGAAGTTGCGTGCCCGAATTCAGTCATGACCAATCTCGGCGAAAAGGCTTGGCCCCGTCCACTCCTTCATTGTGGGCGTCCGCTCGTTGCGAGCGCGGACGAAGAACTCACGATTGGTGAGATTACAGGGGAAGCCGTCGACGGATTTCCCGGGAATCGAATGCTCTTTACGGCCCTGGTTCCTTTGGAAGAGCTAGAGTTGGTTTTGAAGGCTGTGGGCGGAATTGGGCATGGCGTGAGTTTTGACGCCGGAGACGGCTCTATCAGGGCAGGCGACGGCGGAGCTCCGGTTTCGGGTTTCTCGATATATGGCCCCGACGGCTCAAAACGGTTTGAAAGTCTCGTGCACAGTTGGCGAAATCACAACAAAACAGTTTTGGTACCGGATGACGTGTTCCTCAGGCAGTACGAACTTGTTCCACGCATTCTGAAAGACGGCAGCATGTCTTGGGATGACTTAGATGGACCCGTTTATGATGTCGTGCGGGTAGTTCCTGTTTCGACGTATTCGGCTCCCTCTACGCATACAACGGCTCGGGTCGTGGTTCGTCGGGATTATCTTGAGGATTATTTGAGCCGTAAAGATTGCGCTGCGGTTGCGACTTTCTGGGATGAACGGTTCTCGTTTGATGATCCTGAAGTAGCGGCACTAATAGGAAAGAACGGTCTAAATTTGGAACAGCCAGGGCGTGAGATGTGGTTTATGTCCATGCACTTGGATACTGCCAACCAAGTATCGCAAGTATGGGGATGTGCGTTGTTGCTCAAGCCTGGACGACGACCGATTTCTGACCCTCCAGAGCCGAAGTTGATTTGGCCGGACCGCCGCGAGCCCATTCGAGGGACAGGGAGGCAAATATCATTTGAGCCGTCCGAGTCGGTATACGTGAGCGATGAAGTGCTAATGGAATATGAGAAGCAAAGTGAATTTGTGATTTCGCCGGAAGAAGGATTTGTTAGTTACGATGGTCGCTGGTCTGTGAGTTACTGTCACCGCTCGGGGCGAAACATCATCGAACTTGAGCTCCGAAAGCTTTACGAGGGTGCACCTCTCGACGTGATAAAGCACTACAACAAGTTTGCGGTGTCTGAGGCAGTTGCCGAGCGGGACTCTCAGATAAACGGAACGCGGCACGTAGGTATTAGGGCAAGAGATCTGATTCAGAAGTTCCTGCAGCTCGCCGATACGCTTTCAGTGCTGTGCGATGCGGCGGGACTGTCCTTCACGCAGGAAGACGTCGGTCAGTTGAACGGGGCCGAAGTCGCTTATAAGGGGTGGTGGACGCTCGGTAACTTACGAGCGTTGGGGCACGTAATTCCCATGAAGCTGCAATTTCCTGATTTTCTGGGACGCTGCACGGACATCTTCAAATTTCTCGAAAACCTGCGGCCAGCACCGCTGCGCCAAGTCCTAATTCGTCTCGGACTAAAGAAAGAGGATATAGGTCAATTTGGAAGCGTGAAGCTCCTAGGGACTGTCTCCCAGCTTGCATTGATCTGTCGGCAAGAAGGCCTGGATTTGATTGCTGATAGCGGCCAGGTGTGTGTGAAGTGGGATCCGACTCAAAAAGTGGGTGCGTTCGAACGGTTGTTTGCACTGAACATCCTTCGTACTTCGGATGCGCACACCCCATCGACGGCAGCAGCGGGAAAGGTTTCAGGAGCACTTGAAGCGTTCAAGATTGAGGAAGCCGCAAACCGGAACGGATGGGGAAAGGCTGTTGACGAGATCTACGACCAAACCACAGGAGCATTGGAGGAGATAAATCATCTCATTGGCGGTTCGTGGAAGTGAAGCGTTTGGGATCATTTTGTCGTTAGGTGACTTTGCCGAGTGGGCTGAATACTCCTTTGCCAATATTTATCGGTGCAGACGAATATCAAACGCATATGTTCGACAAGCCCTTTTTGGGCTCCCTTTATCGTGATCGGCGAATAAGAAGAAACTCAGATCGTTGGTCGGACATTGCCGAAACAGGCGAATTGACGGTCGACAAGATCTAGTTTGCCGATATTGTTCTCTGCGATCGACTTTTCTACTTTCGTGCGGGGCTTAGTCCCATCGTTCGGAAGGATTTTCAAGACCGTTACGGAATCTACCTGAACAGCGAACCCGCGCCGTGAGAATGAGCGCAGGCATCGGATGGGGGAGTAGCAAATAGCATTGGATCGCACCGTCCCCTCCGCGGGCGGTCACCTTCAACGATAGACGTCCGACTCCCGCAACCCGTGGCGTTCAGCCAGTGCCCTGTGCCGTCTCAGGAGCGCCCAAAAATTCTTCTTCCCCCTTTCTTTCGAACAGTTGCCCATAGGCCCGTAACGAGCGCGTAAAAGCCAAAATTTCATGCGCTGCACAAGGACCACCTCTTTCAGTTCAGGTCTCACGTTCATTTTTTCTGAGAATTCCTCCACAAAGGGGCTCGCGCCCCGATTTTAGCGAAAATTGAGGAACTGTTTGCTGATTCGAAAGGACTTGACGCGAACAGCCATACCGATTCCTCTATCCATACATGGAAATGAAAGTCGTTCTATGACGATGAACACCACTGAACAGCTCGGAAGAGACGCTTGCAACCCCCGCGATGTCGAGGGCCATGGAGGCGCGGTCATGCGCCTCCTGCCTGATGGCTGCGCGGTTCACGATGCCTCCGCCTCCAGTGCCGCGTCGCGACCCGGCTGTTGGTTCTCGTGATTGCGGGGCGCCTCTTCACGTCGCTCAAGCTCGATCATGCGCTGCTCCAGAGCGTTGTGGTCTTTCACAAGCTCTTGGACATACGCGACCAGCTTGTCGAACCGCGCCTTGCTGGCGTACTGCATTGGCTGCTGCTGTGCTTCTGACATGTTGCTCTCCTTGGCACCGACCTTAGCCGGTGCTGAAACCTCTTCACGGCTTGAGGCTCTTAGCCGCAAGCTGTGCCTCTTCCTGCGTCGGGAAAGGACCGTAGAACTGCCCGCCCGCGACGAACTTGTAGGCGTTGCCGTATGGGAACACCGTGCATAGCCCGTGACCGCGCACGTACTTGCATAGATTGGTCGGCTTGTTCCGACTCGGATGCCAACCTTGCATCCACCCGTCGTCTTCGTCGATTTCTTCTTCGCTCTCCGGGAATTCCTCGTCCCGAAATTCCTCGTCCTCTGGAATTTCCTCTTCCTCGATTTCTGGACCGTCGTAGCCGACGCCACCTTCACCGTCGTAGAACAACTCTGGGTCACGCATGTGCTGCCTCCTGATTGTGTATTACTCCATCCCACTTGAAAAATTCGCTCACGATCTTCCACAGCGCAGCGCCATCCGGGTCAACGTAGTGACCGGGGTAAGCCTCCATGTCGGAATCCACGCGCAGCCTGAAGTCCGGGTCATCCATCACCGCGTCCCCGGCGTTAATGAGACACTCTTCCAAGTCGCGCTTGGCGTCCTCAGCAAGCTCGATGGGGACGTGCATGTAGATGGCGTCGTGGTGCGGTGCTGCGAGATACGGTCCCCAGCCACGGTCGCAAAGCTCGACGCAGGCGGCGCGCAGGACTTCGGCGCATGCGGCTTGCTGCGGAAAATTCAGGATCGTGTTGAACGGTGCGTGCTCCACGTCCAAGCGCCAGCCGAAAAATGTTTCGATGTAACCCCGCTCCTTTGCAGCCGCGACGTTCTCCTCTGCCCAGTTCCAGTAAGTGAAGTAAGCTGCCTTGTGCGCGTTGATGATCGCCGCTGCTTTCCACTCCGGCACACCCAAATACAAAGCGAGGGTCTTTGACTGGACGCCGTAATTTATGGCGAGCAGCGCGGTCTTGTGCATCGCGCGAATTCGTTCCATCTCCCGATTGGACTTGTCGCGCGTGCTGCCAGGAGGGAGCGCGCCTGTGACTATCGCGAACTCGATGTACTGGTCAGCGCCGGACGAATAGATGCGCATCAGTTCCGGGTCGCGGGAGATTCCCGCTGCCAACCAGCTTTCCGCGCCAACAATATCGCCGTGGACAATCGCGTAACCTTCTCGTGGCGTCACCAAATTCCGCACCCAGTGCGGGCGGCTCAGTAGGAACGCACGCGCCTTCGGGTTGTTGCGTCCGGTGGCTGTGCCGAACGACCACATCGCAGCGCGGTTGTTGCCGTCCTTGCCGACGTAGGAGCCGAAGCGTCCAAGGTCGTTGATTGACTTGCGTGCTTGCCTAAGGTCTTCAAGGTAGGGATGCGCCTTCGCCATAGGACCAAACACTTCTTCATCGTCCGTGCTAGGCTGCCCCTTCTCGGTCTTGGGCCAAGATTCAAGCAGACCGAGACGCGCGAGCAAATCCGTGAAGCGCGCCATCTTGAACACGGCTTTCTCACGCGGATTCTTTTTCGTCCCTTCGATGACGAAAACTCCGTAGCCGTTTTTCTTCTCGACCTTTTCGGCGATTTCGATCTTTAGCTCGGAGCGGTACTGTGCGATCTGGTTGTAACGCTCGACGTTTACGGGCAGCCCGTTGTGTTCAAAGTGGGCGGTGGGTTCCTGAAAACGTCCGCGCCAAAGGGCCTGACTTCCGCTGCCGCCATCGGTGATGAAGTCCAAGTCGGCGAACATGCGCAGCGCCAGCTTGTAAGTGCCGCGCACGTCCGCCCAGCAATACTTGATGATGCGCGCTGCATGCTCTTCCTGACTGCATGGCTCAGCGGGTACGCCGATAAATTCGCTGCCGTCCGCGTGCAGGTGCGTGGTGCTGCCGTCGCGATTGATGCGTGTGGTGGTCTGTTCTTCTGCCGGGGCTGTGATTCCGTAGTCGCGGATGTAAGCGCGCTCGGTCTCCTTACCGTCCAAGCCCGCACTGATCGGGTCCAGACCGTGTTCGCGCATGGCGTCTACCAAACCTGTGCCAAGTTCCTTGAGGCTGGTAGCGCCGCGCCACACACCGTTGACCATGCGGTTGTATTCAATGAACAGGTCAACGCAATGGTTCGGAATGGGCCAGCCGAGCGCGAGGAAAGTTTTCCATTCGGCGACCGCGTTGTAGCAAACGAAGAGCGCGTCGGGATTCGTGAAGGGGTTCTCGTGGGGACGGTCAAAGAAGAGTTCGATCTTCCGTTTGCTGCGAAGTTCAAACGCGCAGAGCGCCACGGGCAGATTCGGCTCGCCGTCAAGCGAGATGAACTCGGTGTCAATGAACCAGACTTCTGTGAAGCGGGCCGGGATGAGGGCTGACAACGTCAGCCCCTCCCCGATTGCTGTCTGAGACGGCATGGTTAGTTCTCCTCGCCGTCGAAGTCTTCCCAGTGCCCACCGGACATGTAGCGCGCAACGACTTCATCGTTGGCGCCGATGATGGTGGAGTCGAACGCGCCTTCGAGCAGCGCCTCGAACGTGGGCAACGTCTCCCACTTCGGTTCGGGAACGGTCCCATCGCTCGGTTCGATCATGTAGGTTGAGCGAGCCTTCACCGCTTCCACGAGAACGAACTCCTGAGTCGCGGCTTCCATCGCGCGCATGGCAGCCTTGAACCACTTCGTAGCCGACTGGTTGATCGTCCACAGAATGAACGAACCGTCTGCCAGCGCGGCGGTGAAGACATTCGTGATCGTGCAAGCGCGCTTGAAGCGCTCGGGCAACACGTCGCCTTCGTACATTTCCGCCGGGACGTAGTGCGCCGTGTCGCGGTCTTTGTCGAAGAAGACCGGGACGCCGTACTGACGGTAAGCGGGTGATGGGTGGACTTTGACGTACAAGTGCTTGGGTGGCTTGCCGAACTCAACGGTCACTTGGCGCGCTTTTCCGGTACGGCTCTTGTTGACGCCGCCCTTCTTCGCCTTGCGCATGGTGTCGGCTCCGACTGAAGCGAACTTCGACTGCGGCTTCGGTTGGGGTTTTGTTGCTGGCGTCGCGACGCCCGCGTTGCCGTTTGGTTGCGCGGCGCGCGGCGGCTCGATGAACACTTCTTCGTTCTCAAACGCTGTTTCCTTCATGGATGTTTCCTTGCAGCCGTGGGATTTGCAGTGGGGACGAACGGAGGTTCAGCCTTTGTTCGGGTCAGGGAGGCTGAACCCCCTGACCCTCGATCTCGACGGATGACCCGCCGCTACCGCTGCATCTTTAGCAATACGGCGGTTTGGCGGATAAATGAATTATTCGGCGCGCGACTGGCGCTGGTGGGATGCCCTCAATGCAGGGAGAGCCTCAATACCCTCAATCTTGGGAGAGCCTGCTTCATTCGCATATAAATAAGAAAAAGCGAAGAGAGTTTGTAAGAGAGTTTAGGGAGATTGCTAGCACAACCCGGCGGTCCCCGGCTTCTATGGCAGGGTGCGGGCTGACTGGGAGAGAGAAGTGGGGATCGACCAAAGAACTTCCCCGGCGCGGGTCTCTAGGACCGCCACCTATGCCGCTAGAGGTCACGGCTGGTGGCGGAACCGGGGCGTTGCCGCTTGCCGTCCCGCACCGGGAAACTTGCTTTGCAATGCCGCGTTGTTAGCCAAACTTCTCCCAGGAGGTTGGGCGAATCCCGTGCGCCAGTTCATACGACAGTGCTGTAGACATATGAGCGGCAAAGACCTGCAGCACCACCCCGCGCTCTTTGATCTTCTCTAGCTTAGCAAGCGCCGCCTCGTATTCTTCCAGCGTGGGGATCGCTTCTTCTTGCGTTGGCGTTGTTTCTTCTCTTTTCATCCTTAGTTTCCTTCCTTGCAGGGGACCCTTTGAATCCGGCGCGGTACAGTAAGACGAATGTGCCGAATACTTACCTAATACCCGTAGTTGAGGCACTCTAGCTAGCTAAGTCCCCCTTGGGCTGCTTTCTTGGACCGCTACGCGCTAGCCTCAACAGCCAAGCTGGTAGAGCGCACGCCAAAATCGGATTCCCCGCCGAACGCTCGTTGGTCGTTCGCCCTGTCTTTATGCTCAGCGTTTCGCTCCCAACGACGATGATGCCAACCGCCTGCCCCGAGCAACCCAAGATTGGCGACCCCGATTGCCCTCCCTGGGTAGGGCCGATTTCCAGAGAGGCATTCCAAGAGCCGCACACCGCAATAAGGGTGGGAACCCACCGGTTGTCAAGCGATAGCATCCAGCCCTCTCCATCCTGGGCGTTGCCTATTCGCAAAGAGCGGCGGCTGTTCACGAGGTCTTCGAACGCTTCCGCCTCCTCGAAAAGCTCTTGATTGTCCGGCGCACCAAGTACCGCTATGTCGGCGACTGGATCGGCGAACAGGCACTCGGCCCACACAGTTCTCTTGCCGCTAAGCGACGCCAAAAGATTCCCGTAGGTGCGCTCCTCAAGGTATGAAAGCGCATGGGGAGGTGGCAGCTTTGGAAGGCAGTGTGCGGCCGTCAGCACTAATCGCCGACTATCACTGCCGACCACAAAACCCCGCCCATAACCTACTTGCACCACGCAATCGGGATTCGGAAGTTTTCTCACAGCTCGCTCCATTTCGATTCTCTGCCGTCGGTGACGGACCGGGAACCGCTCAAAACGACCTCAGTTAACGGTCCGTCTGTACACCAGCCCGGCCAGGGTGCCGCCAGACCAAGACACCCAGCCCACAACGGCCATGCCATGGCGCTCGTAGAAGGAGCAAGCCACGGCATTCTGTTTCCTGACCGACAGGTAGAGGTCGCCGCCCGAGGGCTTCACGACCTCCTGTACGAACTGCTCGAAGACCTCGCCGCCCCTGCCGCTGAACTGGCGGCTGTTGAGAATCTGATGGAGCATGATGGAGGCAGCTGGGATGTCGATGTCGCCCACGCGGGTGCGCTTTCGGTATTGCTGATACGTGATGATCACGCCGTCCTGCCAAACAACTTGGCCCGCTTCGATCATGCGCCGAAGCTTGTCCTGCCGGACGTGCGGAAAGATGTCCTTATGCTTCTGGAAGTGTCCGTAGATTTCCTTGAGGTCCGAGAGTCGCGCATGCTTCATGACTTTTTCTTAAACGCGAAGATCGGCTCGCGCTTGTGCTTGCCGTGTTTCTGTTTTGCACCCGGCGCGGCGCTCAATTCCAGTTGCAGCGTTTCGTCAAGCCGCCAGCCCTTGCTTTCCGCGAGCGCCACGAAATCGTCGGTGAGCTTGCGGCGCGTGAGCTTCCGGTATTCCTTCACGTCGGCGATGTTGATGGCGAGCACGCCGCCCGGCTTGAGGCAATAGTCGCAGTTGTCTAGCGTCGCACCCATAAAACCGTTGAGCCACGAGTCCGGGTCTCGGAATTTCTTCCAGCTTTGCGTCTTTTCGTCGGAATATCGCTCCGTCGAAAAATACGGCGGGCTAGTGAAGCACAGGTCCACGCCGCCCTCCGGCAGAGCCGCACGCATCTCCGGTGTCTCGCTGCCGAGCTTGTGTAGTTCGACTTCTGTCTCGTGCCCCATCGCCCGAGCCATAGGCAGGAGTTCGGCACGCATTTTCCTTAGCCCCTTGAAGGTTTTTGTGCTCGGATCGCACGCGATGTACTTGAGCACTCGGTCGCAGGCGAGAGCGCCCAGCATCCGGCCGCCCCAGCCCGCGCTCGGGTCGAACACCATGCCGCCTTCTTCGGGCAGGAACCAGTGGTATATCGCCGCCGCTTGCGCCGGTGAGAACGCGCTCACCGCCTGCGTCCCGGTGAACATGCGGACGGCCTTGCGGATGCTCGCCGGAGTCATCCCGGCTTCCGTCAGGTACCACCTGATCCACGCCGGAGCGTCTTTTTCCTCATTCTGTTCCTGCTTCGTCCGCTCGCGGAGCGTGCTGTTCCATTTTTCGAGAGCCCGCGCCAGCAGCGGATGGTTGCCGTAAAGCTCCCGCGGCGTGCGCATCCCTCCTGCCGGGACGCTCCAAAAGTGCGGGAAGTACGTGATGGACAGCGGATTGAACTCCGTCTCCTGCTTGACGATGCCGCGCCGGATCATGCTCGCGTGAGGATAGTCGCACAGCTTGTCGAGCATCTTCCTTTTCTCCGGCAGCGTGAGCTTGTAGTGCAAGCGGTCTTCTGCCATCGCGTCGATGGCGGCAGCATGCGGCGAGAACCTGACGTAGAACCCCGCTTTCGGCTTTCCCATGTGGAAAGTATGCGGCCCGTGCGCTCCGGCTCCAACGGCGAATGGCGCGGAGGTTGCCCAAGAGCAAACGCGGGTTGCAGGTTCCGGCGCTTTGTGGCGAGGGGATGCGCCCGGTTGTGGATCGGCTGGCTAGACACAACAGGTCGAGTCAACTCTCAGTCGCCTTGGGTGCCCGTTTTACGGTAACGAGTATCCTCACGGTTTGCAGCATCCCTAGCAGCCTTGCTTTGACCGTCGAGCCATGCCGCGTAACTCATCGTTACGTTGATGTCATCATGGCCCGCCCAACGCTGGACCGTGCGAATGTCAACGCCATCCCGAAGCTTGTTGGTGATGAACGTATCCCTGAAACGATGCAGCTTGACGTGCGCCACGCCGGAGTTTTTCACCTTGCGCTTGAGCTTATCGAGGAAATGAACGTCCGGGTTGCCGTCCTCGTTCGGGAACAGCAGCCCCTTGGGCAATCCCAGCAGTTCCGCCAAGAGTCCGTCGCTCACTGGGATGCTGCGCGTGCTTGCCGGGGTCTTGGGCTTCCAGATGTTCCCGCGACTGATGCACTCTTTGCAGTGAAAGCACGGCTTCTGCCGAATGAGGATTTCCTTCGTGCGGGGACTGATGTCGGTGTCGGTTAAGTGTGCGACCTCCATGTCCCTGCATCCCGTTGACCTGAACAGCCGCACCAACAAATTCGCCTTACCCTTCGTGTGAGTCTCAAGGGCGACGATCTCCGCGTCGATGTACGGCTCCGGAGGATTCTGCTCGTGCTCCGGCCAGTCGCACTTTTGGATATTGAGCTTGAACCGGAGCCACTGGTTGAAGAACGTCACGACCGCCATCATCTGCTTGCCGACGTATTCCGGGTCATAGTCAGCCATGAGTTCGTTGCGAAAAGTGAGCACGTCGTTCCGGCTAAACTCGTCCACGAATTTCTTTGGAACTATCCTCAGGAACGAGGTGAGAAAACGACGCTTCTCTCCAACCGTCTTGTATGGACGCTTCGCAAGTTCCAAGTTTGCTAGGTAAGCGTCTACTTCGTCTTTGATGACTTTCCTCCCCAGTTGGACGAGGTTTGGTCCGGGAGCGGAGGTCTTACCGCTCAGCCTCTCATGCTCGACTTGATTAAGCTTGACCTTGCGTTGGTGCTGAGCCTTCAACGCATCCGCGCCGACAGGTATCCACGTGTTATTAAAATTGAGGAAGTAAGCACCTTCAGGGTGGTTCTCCTCAGTAGCCTTGCCGTTCGCACCTTTCACGATCACGATATTCGGCTTGATTTTTCCGTTGGAGTGAAACGCAGCACGTGCGTACCGCCAGCCTTTTCCTTGCAGTTTTACGTACTTGTAGATCGAAAATTTTCCAGCCATTGAAATTCCTCTGTTTGGCTAATACGAGACTTGAGGAATTCTTAGGGAATGTTTTAGGAAGGAATCCAACCCATTGAAAACAAAGATATGGCGGAGGAGGAGGGATTCGAACCCCCGAGACCCTTTCGAGTCTAACGGTTTTCAAGACCGCCGGTTTCAACCGCTCACCCACTCCTCCGTTTCTAATTCTAGCGTACTCTGTGGGTTAGCTGGCAATTTGCTACAGTCGGGATTCGAACTGCTGCATTGTGGTGCACACTGTAGCAGAATTGTAGCAGCGCCCTCTAGTTTTCGCACTGCAAGTGCTTTAGAACCGAGACTTGAATGGGTATAGCGCATCGTGACAGTCACCGTCGAATGGCCCAGTAACTCTTTGACTGTCATGATGTCGACCCCCCGGTCGAGAAGGCGTGAGGCAAAGGTGTGCCGCAGCGTGTGCCACGTCACTCCCGTGATCTCCGCCTTTTCACAAGCCTGTTGCAGTCCGGCATCGAGATCAACGAAACGCTCGCCGGTTTTCTGGTTGTAGAAGACGTATTCGTTCTTCCTCCCCAGGGCCCAGAAATCAAGAATGCGGCGTACCGGTTTGTTGATCGGCACGACGCGCACTTTCTGGGTTTTCCCGGCAAACACGTTGATCAACCCTTTCTCGAAGTCCACGTTCTGCCAGCGGAGAGAGAAAATCTCCCCGATGCGGCATCCCGTATTCAGGGCGTAAATCACGATGTCCTGAATAGCAGGCGTCGCATGTTTCAGCAGCCTGGTTTCCTCCTCCGGGTGCAGCACCCGAAAACCCAGTGTGACCTCCTGAAAGAACTTGACCTTCCGGAGCGGGTTCAGGCCTGCGTACAGATCCCAGTTGATAGCGAGATTGAACATATGCTTGAGCAGGGCCAGTTCGCGGTTGACCGTCGAACCGGATACCTGTTTGCGCCGGTGAAGTTTATATCCCTCGATGTCGGGCGCCGTGATGTCGGCAAACTGGCGCTCGGGTCGAAAGAACTCCTTCAGGGGCTTCAGCAACTGTTGATCCCGTAACCAGGAACGTTTGTTGGTCTTCGCATATTCCATGTAGCGCTCGGCAAAGCTCTCCAGGCTGATTTTCACGGGTTCGCGGTAGACACCCCGCAGGACCTCGGATTTTCGCAGCGCATGGAGTCGTTCTGCATCGCGCCGGATGGTGCTCTGCGAAGACTCTTGGACTCTCCTTCTGTTCTGATCGTGATAAGTGATCCACCAAACACGATTCCTTCGGTAGATTCCCACTGCGGCTTCCTTTCTACCCTCTGCCAGCCGCGCGACCGATTATACGCGTGGCACATGCTGCTGTCCTGTTCGGCCGATTATTTCCTGGACGCATGCCGATTGGATTGGATGAATCTTTCCAATGCAACGATCTCAAATCGTAAGGAACGGCCAATTTTTACGAAATCAATTCTCCGCTGCCAGACCCATCCATAAAGCGTGGAGACCGATACGGAAAGAACTTGTGCAGCCTCTTTTATGTTTAGCAGTCGCCGTGTTTCCATATTTGTCATTCCTTCGCAACGCCAGAATTGGAGGATGAAGTTGGTGACTGTGACTGCTCAACAATCCGGTCTTCGACCTCATTTGCTTTGTAATTCGCCAGATATCTCTGAAATTCGAGATCCTTCTTGAATAATCTCTCTAGGACCTGACTTGCAACGTACGATGGGGTGGAGTGAATGAATTCCGCGTAGCGGATGAGGCAAGACTTTATTTTCTGCGATACGCGAATTTGAAGGGTAACGTTTTTCGGCAAGGGTTCTGGGGATTTAAGTATGGCCATGGTGGTCTCCTTTGGATTGAGGAACATCGAAATTTAATTGGGGGCTCCGAAGATGACAGCGGGGGACAACGTTGAGGATCGTATCGATCAGATAGCCGAGTGGTATCGGTATGTGCTCCGAGGTATTTGAATGGGCCTCTATCTAACCTATAGCCAAAAGAAATCAGAGACTCCCCA
>Ga0335078_10001168_pt1 | contig 39848 bp, 36 predicted proteins | sample Lox_Sample_32_FD_206711 | JGI IMG/M metagenome (GOLD analysis project Ga0335078, IMG submission 206711) | Soil microbial communities from Loxahatchee National Wildlife Refuge, Florida, United States - Lox_Sample_3.2 | ecosystem: Environmental > Terrestrial > Soil > Wetlands | place: USA... | reverse complement strand
CGCCGCTCGAGTACCCCGAAGGGCCTTTCCGCTCGACTTGCATGTGTTAAGCACGCCGCCAGCGTTCGTCCTGAGCCAGGATCAAACTCTCCGTTGATGTCTATTAACAACCGCCAGCTACTGCTCGCGGATTGTTGACATGAGAGTGCTTCTCCGGCCGATATCAAACCGGCCTCGGAAGCGATCATGGCCACCGTAGTGAGATCAGTTCGTGATAGCCACGAGCCGGTCCCACTGACGGGGTTTGTGCTTCAAGTGCACTGGCTTTTAGCACGCTGTTGAGTTCTCAAGGAGCGGGCGCGCACCTTCGGGGAGCTCTCACTCCCCTCCAGGGCAACCATTCCACATTACCAGGTTAGGTACCTCTCGTCAACTCAGTTCGGGAGAACTTTGCCAACTTGTGAACCTTCCCTGACCTCCAGGGTAGCCTCTACCCTCGGCTTGCGCACACGCGCAAGCCTCAGCTAGAAGGCTTCCTGGTGGCTGCCCGGGGACCTGGCCGCTTTCGCGTTCATCCCCGCCGGGCAAGAAGAACTTTAGGGGTGCCGGGCGCCTTCGTCAAATCGAACCCGGCTACAACTTGTTACCGCAGGTCAGACGTGGTGTGACGGCATGTAGGCGAGCAGCTGCCAGCCTCGCCGGGCCGACGCGGCTGCCAAGGAAATCTCGAACTCGTCCTGTCGCCGCGAAGCCTTCCCTGGCGCCAGCCGAGTCAAACGCCGTTGGCAGGCTGGGTATCCGGACGCACGCCCGGGTACCGGCGCGGAAAGATGTTCATCCGGACAGGCCCTATCGGGCTGGCCACGGGACCGCTACCGGCACAACAACTTGATCACGAATCCCGCGCGCCCGCCCGGCCGCGTCGGCCAGGGCGGGCCGGGCTCGGCGGGCGCTTGCCCGGCGCCAGACATCTTGATATCTTGATATCACTATGGCCGAGGCTGACCCTGCGGGAACCGAGACCAGGACCAAGAACATGGTGCTGCGGCTCGACCCCGCCCTGGCCGAACGCCTGGCGGCCGTCGCCGAGGTGGAGGGCCGCTCGGTGTCCGACGTGGCCCGAGAGGCGATCGCCGCGCTGGTCGAGGCCCGCCGCAAGGACACCCGGTTCCGCCGCCTGCTCGAGGAGAACCTGGCCCGGCACCGGCGCCTGCTGGACCTGCTGCGAGACGACTCGCCATGACCGAGCTCAACGTCGCCGATCTCGTGCTCATCGCCGGCCAGACCCTCGGCATCAGCACCGAGACCGCGCTGGGCCAGCTCGACATCGCGGCCGCGCGGGCCGCCGTGACCGAAGCGCGGCGGGCCGCCGGGCCGGCCGGAATCCCCGGGGCCGCGCCGCCGGGGCCGCTCTCGGACCGCGCCGCCGCGGCGACGGCCGGGGCGGCGCTCATGCACGCCCTGCTCCGCCACCGCCCCTTCCCCGGTCACGGCGAGCAGGTGGCGGTCGCGGCCGGGTTGCAGTTCCTGGCGGTCAACGGCTGGCGGGCCGGCCTGGACCCGCCCGGGGAGGCCGCCAGTGTCATCAGGGGCGTGGCCTCCGGGCAGCTGGCCGCGGCCGCGGCCGCGGCCTGGCTGACGCCGCGGCTCACGCCCGTTTCATTCGTCAGGGAGGCAACCATGCCAGCATCGCGACCCGGTTTGTGGTCCCGGGCCAGGGAATTCCTGGCCCCGGTCACCGGCCTCATCCCCCGGCACGCGCCCGGCGTCCACACCCGGGCCACCGGCTTCATACCCATGACCGGCCAGGCCCGCGCTTCCTACGGGCTCGCCTGGCGGCTCGCCGGTCACCAGCTCGGCACCGAGCACATCCTGCTGGGCCTGATCGGCAGCGACGGCACCGCGGCCAGGGCGCTGGAACGGCTCGGCATCGGCCCGGAGGCGGTGCGCCAGCAGGTCGGGCGGGTCCAGCACCGGCCGCGGACCGAGGCCGCGGGCGCCCCGGAAGCCACCCTGGCCGCCAGGCAGGTGCTCGCGCAGTGGGCGCTCGGCGAGGCGCTGGGACGCGGCCACCGTTCCATCGATACCGAGGACCTGCTGCTCGCCCTGTACCGCGAAGCCGACGGGGCCGCGGCTCAGGCGCTGGCCAGGCTCGGCGCGGGCGAGAGCCGGGTCCGCGGCGCGGTCGCCGCCCTGCTGGCCGAGTCCGGGCCGGCTGAGTCCGGGGCCGGCTGAGTCCGGGGCCGGCTGAGTCCGGGACCGGCTGAGTCCGGGACCGGCTGAGTCCGGGCCGGGACGCGGAACGCTCCAGCGCCCGGGCGGACCCGCGGCTACCCGGGGAGGACCTCGACCGCGCCGACGGTGCGCTTGCCCCGCCGCAGAATCAGGTAGCGATCGTGCAGCAGGTCGTCAGGACCGGGAACGGCATTCACGTCCGTGACTTTCCGGTTGTTCAGGTAAGCGCCGCCTCCGGCGATCGCACGGCGAGCGGCTGAGACGGTAGGGGCGGTTCCTGCCATCACCATCAGGTTGGCGACGGGGGGAAGCCCGCTGGCCGTGGTGCTGGCAGCTCCGCCGTGCCTGGGGACCTCGGCTGCTCGCAGCTCGGCGGCCACCGCAGCCAGCGTGCGCTCGTCGAGGTCGGTCAGGGAGCCCTGACCGAACAAGGCCTGGCTGGCCGCGATCGCGCGGCGGGTCTCGTCGGCGCCGTGCACCAGCGTGGTGAGCTCCTCGGCCAGGGCGCGCTGGCCGATCCGGGCCTTGGGCTGCTCGGCGCTCTGCAGTACCAGCTGCCCGATCTCATCCCGCGACCTGAAGCTGAACACGCGCAGCAGGTTGGGCACCTCTGCGTCGGCTACGTTCAGCCAGAACTGGTAGAACCCGTACGGCGACAGCAGGTCGGCGCTGAGCCAGATCGCGCCGCCCTCGGTCTTGCCGTACTTGGTGCCGTCCGCCTTGGTGATCAGCGGGGTGGCGAGCGCGTGCACCGACGCGCCCTCGACCCTCCTGATCAGGTCCACGCCCGCGACCAGGTTGCCCCACTGGTCGCTGCCGCCGAGCTGCAGGGTGCAGTCGTACCGGCGGTAGAGCTCCAGGAAGTCCATGGCCTGCAGCAGCTGGTAGCTGAACTCGGTGTAGCTGATCCCGCCTGCCTCCAGCCGGGCCTTCACCGACTCCCGGTCCAGCATCCGGTTGACCGAGAAGTGCTTGCCGATGTCGCGCAGGAACTCGAGCACCGGCATCGGCCCGGTCCACTCCAGGTTGCTCACGATCAGCGCGCTGGACTCGCCCGCGTCGAAATCGAGGAACCTGGACACCTCGCCGCGGATCCGCTCCACCCATCCGGCCACCACCTCGCGCGGGTTGAGTACCCGCTCGGCCGACTTGCCGCTCGGGTCCCCGATCAGCCCGGTCGCCCCGCCGACCAGCCCGATCGGGCGGTGCCCGGCGAGCTGCAGGCGGCGCAGCGTCACCAGCTGCACCATGTTGCCGATGTGCAGCCCGGCCGCGGTGGGGTCGAACCCGCAGTAGATCGTGACCGGGCCTGAATGCAGCGCCTTGCGCAGCTCGTCGAGATCGGTCGTGTCGGCGAGCAGGCCCCGCCAGGTGAGTTCGGAGATGATGTCGTCCACGCCTGCATGGTGCCACCTGCGGGCCGTCAAGGGGTAACCAGTTTCGGTCGCCGCGGCACATGCGCCCGGTAGGCAGAGACGGTCGGGTCGCCGTTCACCCAGAACCGCCAGGGGATATCGGCCGCGCTGCTGACCCCCACCCGCGGTCCGGTGGCAATTCCTGCCGAACGGGCTCGGTTGCCCGCTCCCCCGCATACCCGCAGCGGCGACTCGGCGGCGCAGGCATCCGCGCCGTTGAGCTCCCGGTCGATGCCGAGGGCCTGGCAGAGCCGGGCCGGGCCGCGCGTCAGATCGCGTGGGGCGACACTGCCCGTGCCCGTGGTGCGCCGGGCACGGGCCAGGTCCTCGCCCGCGATGACCGCGCCGGCCCGCAGCAGCACCGCCGAGGCGCTGCCCTCCTCCCCCAGGCAGACCATGTTCACGCAGAAGTGCATGCCGTAGGTGAAGTACACGTAGGCGTGCCCGGGCGGGCCGAACATCACCGCGTTCCGCTGGGTCTTGCCCCGGTAGGCGTGCGAGGCGGGATCCGACCGCCCGGCGTACGCCTCGACCTCGGTGAGCTCGACCGCGACCAGGCCGGCCTCCGCCTGGTGCTCGAGCACGCAGCCGAGCAGGTCCGGCGCGACCTCGACCGCGGGCCGGGCGAAGAAGTCCCGCGAGATCGGCACCCCGCTACCGCACGTCCCCGGCGGCCCAGGCGGCGTGCGTGTCCACCGTCGCCCGCAGCGCGGTGATCTGCTCGGCCACGCGATCCGGGGCCGTCCCGCCGTACCCCTTGCGGGCCGCGAGCGCGCCCTCGACCGTCAGCACCTGCCGGACGTCGGGGGTCAGGTGCTCGGAGACCTTGGCCAGATCGGTGTCGGTCACCTCGTCCAGGTCGCAGTCGTGCACCTGGCACCACACCACCAGGTGCCCGACCACCTCGTGTGCCTCACGGAAGGGCACGCCGCGGCGGACCAGGTACTCGGCCAGGTCGGTGGCGAGGGTGAAACCGGTCGAGGCGCCCCGGCGCAGCCGGTCGGGATTGACCCGCAGCGTCGCGATCAGGCCGGCCATGGCGGGCAGCACCAGGAGCAGGGTGTCGACCGCATCGAAGACCGGCTCCTTGTCTTCCTGCAGATCCCGGTTGTAGGTCAGCGGCAGGCCCTTGAGCGTGGTGAGCAGCCCGGTCAGCCCGCCGATCAGGCGGCCCGCCTTGCCCCGGGCCAGCTCGGCCACGTCCGGGTTCTTCTTCTGGGGCATGATCGAGGACCCGGTCGCGTAGGCGTCGTCGATCTCGATCCAGCCGAACTCCTGCGAGGACCAGAGCACGATCTCCTCGCCGAGCCGGGATAGGTGCACCCCGATCAGCGCCGCGGCGAAGCAGAACTCGGCCGCGAAGTCGCGGTCGGCGACCGCGTCCATGGAGTTCGGCGCGGGCTCGTCGAAACCGAGCTCGGCCGCGAGCACCTGCGGGTCCACCGGCAGCGACGACCCGGCCAGCGCGCCGGACCCCAGCGGGCTGACCGCGGCCCGCTTGTCCCAGTCCCGCAGCCGGCCGACGTCGCGGGCGAATGCCTGCACGTGCGCGAGCAGCTGGTGGCCGAACAGCACCGGCTGCGCGTGCTGCAGGTGCGTCATGCCGGGCGCGGGCACGTCGGCGCTGGCGGCCGCCTGGTCGATCAGCGCGGTCTCCAGCTCGGCGAGCCTGCTCACGACCAGCCGGGCGTTGTCCCGCAGGTAGAGCCGCAGGTCGGTGGCCACCTGGTCGTTTCGGCTGCGGCCCGCCCTGAGCTTGCCGCCGAGCGCGCCGAGCCGCTCGAGCAGGCCGCGCTCGAGCGCGGTGTGCACGTCCTCGTCGGCGACGGTGGGCCGGAACGACCCGTTCGCGCAGGCCCGGTCCAGGTCTTCCAGGGCCTTGAGCATCGCGCTGAGCTCGGCGTCGGTCAGCAGCCCGGCCCGGTGCAGCACCCGCGCGTGCGCGCGGGAGGCCCGCAGGTCGTACCGGGCCAGCCGCCAGTCGAACTGAACGCTGACGGACAGCCGGGCCAGCGCGTCCGCGGGCCCGGCCCCGAACCGCCCGCCCCACAGCCGGGTAGCCCCGTCAGAGTCCTCTTGTTCCGGTGTTTCCACAGTCCTTCTTTCTACCGCACTAACGGCTCAGTTTTGTCGCACCCGGAGGGGTGCGAGGGCGGCCCGGGGTGGCGCCGGTCGCGGCGGCTTCATCGTCGGCGCTCGGCCCGGCGCAGGAAGTCGGCGGCCAGGGCGTCACCGCCGGCCGGATCACGCGCGATGACCAGGACCGTGTCGTCGCCGGCCACGGTGCCGAGGATCGACGGCAGGGCCGCGTGGTCGATGACCGAGGCGAGGAACTGGGCCGCCCCGGCGGGGGTCCTGAGCACGACCAGGTTGGCGCTCGCCTCAGCCGAGGTCATCAGCTCGCCCAGGTACCGCGCCAGCCGTGAGTCATGGGGCGACTCGGACTCGGGCTTGGCCTGGCCGAGGGCGCTGCCGGGGTGGGAGCCAGGTCCGCCGGGCTGTTCCGGCAGGGCATAGACGAGCGAGCCTCCGGAGCGCAGGCGCACCACGCCGAGCTCGTCCAGGTCCCGGGACAGAGTCGCCTGCGTCACGTGCACGCTGGCGTACCGCTCGAGCAGCTCGGCCAGCTCCTCCTGGGACCGTACCTGCTCGCGGGCGAGGATGGCCGCGATCCTCGCGTGCCTGGCCGTCTTGGTCAGCGGCGTGCTCATCACTGCTCCAGCATCCAGGTGAGCAGCGCCTTCTGGGCGTGCAGCCGGTTCTCCGCCTGCTCCCAGACCACGCTGTTCGGCCCGTCGATCACGTCGGCGCTGATCTCCTCGCCGCGGTGGGCCGGCAGGCAGTGCAGGACCAGGCAGCCCGGCTTGGCCAGCGCCAGCTTCGCGCCGTCCAGGCGGTACGACTCGAGGACCACGCGCCGCTCTCCCTGCATGGCTTCCTGGCCCATGGAGGCCCACACGTCGGTGGCGATCACGTCGGCCTGTTCGCAGGCGGCCGCGGGGTCGGCGCAGATCTCGACCCCGCCTCCGGTGTGCCCGGCGATCCGGGTGGCCGCCGCGACGACGGCCGGGCCGGGCCCGAGGGTCCCGGGGGCGCCGATGCGCACCCGCATCCCGGCGGTCGCCCCGCCGAGCAGGTACGACTGTGACATATTGCTCGAGCCGTCGCCGAGGAAGGTGAGCACGCGTCCGGCCAGCGAGCCGAGGCGGGCGCGGATGGTCTGCAGGTCGGCGAGGACCTGGCAGGGGTGGAACTGGTCGGTGAGCGCGTTGATCACCGGCACGGCCGAGGCGGCGGCCAGGGCCTCGATGCGGTCTTGCCCGTACGTCCGCCACGCGATCGCCGCGACCTGCCTGGACAGGACCCGGGCCACGTCCTCGATCGCCTCGCCCCGGCCGAAGTGCGTCGTCTGCGTGTCGATGACCAGCGGGAGCCCGCCGAGCTCGGCGATGCCGACGGTGAACGACACCCTGGTCCGCAGCGACTGCTTGTCGAAGAGCACGGCCACCGCGCGCGGCCCGGCCAGCGGGTGCCAGCCGAACCTGTCCTTCTTCATCTGCCCGGCCAGGTCCAGGACCGCGGCCTGCTCGGCCGGGGTGAGGTCGTCGTCGCGGAGGAAGTGCCTGGTCACGAGCTAGTCTCCTCGAGGATCCGGGGCAGCGCGGCGATGAACTGGTCCGCCTCGGCCGCGGACAGGATCAGCGGCGGGGCCAGCCTGACCGCGTCGGGCTGCACCGCGTTGACCAGGAACCCGGCCCGCCGGGCGGCCGTCTCGACGGCCGGGGCGACTTCGGCCGTCAGCACGACCGCCCGCCACAGCCCCGCCCCGCGCACCCCCGTCACCAGCGGGTGGCTGATCTCGCCGAGGCCGGCGGCCAGGTGCTCGCCGACCGCGGTGACGTGAGCCAGCAGCCCGTCGCGCTCGATCACGTCGAGCACGGCCAGGGCCGCGGCGCAGGCGACCGGGTTACCGCCGAACGTGGAGCCGTGGTCGCCCTTGGCGAAGCCGGCGCCGGCCGCGCCGAGCCCGGCGCAGACCCCGATCGGGAGCCCGCCGCCCAGGCCCTTGGCCAGGGTGAGCACGTCGGGCCGCACGCCGGCGGCCTGGTGCGCGAACCATGCCCCGGTCCGGCCGATGCCGCTCTGGATCTCGTCGAGCATCAGCAGCGCCCCGGCCGCATCGCACGCCTCGCGCGCGGCGCGCAGGTAGCCCGCGGGGGCCGGCACCACGCCGCTCTCCCCCAGGCCGGGCTCGAGGAAGACGGCGGCCACGTCGGCGCCGACCGCCTCCCGCAGCGCCCCGGCGTCCCCGTAGGGAACGAACCGGACGGTCAGGCCGAACGGGCCGAACGGCGCGCGGATGGACTCCTTGCCGGTCAGCGCGAGCGCGCCCATGGTCCGGCCGTGGAAGCTGCGCTCGGCGGCGACGATCACCGGCCGGCCGGGCCCCTGGATGCGGCGCACCAGCTTGACCGCCGCCTCGTTGGCCTCGGCGCCCGAGTTGGCGAAGAAGACCCGCCCGTCGGCGCCCAGCAGGCTGAGGATCCGCTCGGCCAGCTCGATCTCGCGCTCGTGCAGGAAGAGGTTGGAGGTGTGCGCCACCTGGGCCACCTGGCGGCTGACCGCCTCGACGATGGCCGGGTGGGCGTGCCCGAGCGAGCTCACCGCGATCCCCGCGATCAGGTCCAGGTACTCGCGCCCGTCGGCGTCCCAGACCCGGCAGCCCTGCCCGCGGCTGATGGCCAGCGGAGGCACGCCGTAGTTCGGCATGAGCGCTGCCGCGAACCTCTTCTGCAGGGCTTCTGTCTCGCTCACGGGGCTGCTCCTTCCTTCCGGGGGGGACGACCCCCCCGTACCCCCCCGAGCCTTCGGCTGGTATCCGGGAGGACCATGGTGCCGATGCCGGAGTCGGTGAAGATCTCGAGCAGGACGGCGTGGCTGAGGCGGCCGTCCAGGACGTGCGCCTGCGGCACGCCGCCGCGCACCGCGGTCAGGCAGGCCTCCATCTTGGGGATCATGCCGGCGGAGAGCCCGGGCAGCAGCCCCTCGAGTTCGGCCGCGGTGAGCTCGCTGATCACGTCGGACGAGGACGGCCAGTCCCGGTACAGGCCGGCCACGTCGGTGAGCATCACCAGCTTGGCCGCGTCCAGGGCCACCGCGAGGGCGGCCGCCGCGGTGTCCGCGTTCACGTTGTACACCTCGCCGTCCCGGCCGGCGGCCACGCTGGAGACGACCGGGATCCGGCCGTCGGCCAGCAGCGCCTCGACGGCGCCAGGGTCGGTGGCCACGATCTCGCCGACCAGGCCGATGTCCACCGGCTCGCCGTCGACGACCGCCGTCTTGCGGACCGCGGTCAACGTGCTCGCGTCCTCCCCCGACATGCCGACGGCGAAGGGGCCGTGCCGGTTGATCAGGCCGACGATGTCCTTGTTCACCTTGCCGGACAGGACCATCCGGACGACCTCCATGGCCTCCGGGGTGGTGACCCGGAGCCCGGCGGTGAAGGTGGATTCCACCCCGAGCCGGCCGAGCTGCTCGGTGATCTGCGGGCCGCCGCCGTGCACCACGACCGGGCGCAGCCCGGCGTAGCGCAGGAACACCAGGTCCTGGGCGAAGGCCAGGCGCAGCGCCTCGTCGGCCATGGCGTGCCCGCCGTACTTGATCACCACGGTCTGCCCGTGGAACTTGTTCAGCCAGGGCAGCGCCTCGATCAGCGTGGCCGCCTTGGCCGAAGCGGATCCCACGCGGTCTTCGGTCATCGTCATGTGGAGTAAGCAGAATTCTCGTGGACGTAGGCGGCGGTCAGGTCGGTGGTCAGGATGATCGCGGAGTGCGGGCCCGCGGACAGGTCCACGGTGATCGTCACGTCCTTCGGCTTCAGGTCGACCTTGGAGCGCTCGTCGCCGGGAGCGCCGTGGCGGCAGACCCAGATCCCGTTGATCGCGACGTTCAGCCGGTCCGGCTGGAAGACCGCGCCGGTGGTGCCGACCGCGGCCAGCACCCGGCCCCAGTTGGGGTCCTCGCCGCCGATGGCGCACTTGAGCAGGTTGTTCCGCGCCACGGCGCGCCCGGCGGTCACCGCGTCGGCCTCCGAGGCGGCCCCGACCACCTCGATCGTGATCATCTTGTTCGCGCCCTCGGCGTCCAGCTGGAGCTGCCGGGCCAGGTCCGCGCACACCTCGGTCAGCGTCTCGGTGAACTCGCGGTGATCGGGGGACACGCCCGCGGCTCCGCTGGCCATCAGCAGCACCGTGTCGTTGGTCGACATGCAGCCGTCGGTGTCCAGCCGGTCGAAGGTCAGCGCGGTGGCCGTCCGGAGCGCGGCGTCGAGCCGGTCCGGCGGGAGATCCGCGTCGGTGGTGAGCACGCACAGCATGGTGGCCAGCCCCGGCGCGAGCATCCCCGCGCCCTTGGCCATCCCGCCGATGGCGTAACCGTCCTCACGCCTGAACGCGATCTTCACCACGGTGTCAGTGGTCCTGATCGCGTCGGCGGCGGCCAGGCCGCCGCCCCGGGAGGCCTCGGCCACGGCGGCGTCCACGCCGGGCAGCAGCTTGTCCATCGGCAGCCGCTCGCCGATCAGGCCGGTCGAGCAGACCGCGATCTCTGCGGCCGAGTCATCGATGGCCGCGGCCAGGCGCTCGGCGGTGGCGTGCGTGTCCTGGAAGCCCTGCGGCCCGGTGCAGGCGTTGGCCCCGCCGGAGTTGAGCACCACGGCCCGGACCCGGCCGCCCCTGGCCACCTGGCGGGTCCAGGTCACCGGAGCGGCCTGCACCCGGTTGGAGGTGAACACGGCGGCCGCGGACCGCGAGGGCCCGTCGTTCAGGACCACGGCCACGTCCGGCTGGCCGGACGGCTTGAGCCCGGCGGTGATTCCGGCGGCCCGGAAACCCAATGGGGCGGTGACGCTCACGGGGACACTCCGTGTGCGGTCAGGCCGGCGGTCTCTGGCAGGCCGAGCATGAGGTTGGCGATCTGGATGGCCTGGCCGGCCGCGCCCTTGACCAGGTTGTCCAGGGCGCAGACGACGACGGCGCGGCCGGCGTGCGGGTCGGCCGCCACCTGCAGGTGAGCGGCGTTGGAGCCGAGGGTCGCGGCCGTGGCGGGCCACCGCCCCTCGGGCAGCAGGTGCACGAAGGGCTCTCCTTCATAGGCTCCGGCCAGCGCGGCTCGCAGATCAGCCGCCGAGGCGGCCGACCGGGCGGTGCAGGTGGCGAGGATGCCGCGTGACATCGGCGCCAGCGTCGGCGTGAACGACAGTGTCACCGGAACCGGGGCGGAAGCCGCGGCCCGTTCGGCATGAAAAAGGTTTTGCTCTATTTCGGGCGTGTGCCGGTGCGTGCCCCCGACCTGGTAGGCGGACATCGACCCCATGACCTCGGTGGCGAGCAGGTCGGGCCGCGGCGAGCGGCCCGCGCCCGACGTGCCCGAGGCGGCCACGATCACGATGTCGGCCGGCTCGGCCAGGCCGGCGGCCAGCAGCGGGGCCAGCGCGAGGATCGAGGTGGTGGCGTAGCAGCCGGGCGCGGCCACCGTGGCGGAGGCCTTGATGGCGTCCCGGGCGCCGGGCAGTTCGGGCAGGCCGTAGGTCCACTGGCCGGCGTACGGCGTGGGGTAGTACGTCGTCCACGCCTCCGGATCGGCGAGCCGGAAATCGGCGCCCAGGTCGATGATCTTGAGCTGGGCGGGCAGGCGCGCGGCCAGCTGCGCCGACTCCCCGTGCGGAAGGGCGGTGAAGAGCAGGTCCGCGCCGGCGAGGACGTCGGGGTCGGGACCGGCGAAGACGGCGCCGTCGAGGCTGGGATGGCCGGTCAGCTGCGGGTGCGCCGTGGTTACCGGCGCGCCGGCATTGCTGTTCGCGCAGAGCGGGCCGATCTCGAGGTCGGGATGGCCCGCCAGCAGGCGCAGCAGTTCACCGCCCGCGTAGCCGCTGGCCCCCGCGACCGCAACCCTGGCACCCATGCGTCCCCTCGCTCCCTGGAAGAGTATTCATCATATCGCATGAATATGCAATGTGTCGCGGGCGTTACGGCTGGGTCCCGGGCACTAGGGTGGGATCGGATCGAGCCGGAGGGACTGCCGGAGGGGACTTCAGTGGAGCGGGACGGGACGCGCCGGGCCCTGGCGGGTGCCGCGGTTCTCTGCGGTCTTTCGGCATGCGCCTGCCTGGTGACGGGGTGCTCGCCGGCGCCGGCCACGGCGGGCGCGACCTGCGGGACCACGCGCACCGCGGCGGGCGTGCCGGTCATCATCAAGGTGGCCAGGGGCTCGGTGAACTGCAAGGCCGCGATGCAGGTCGAGAACGAGTACGCGGCCAGGATCAGGGACGGGCAGGTGCCGGGCAACGGCGGCGGCGCACCGGTGGTGGTGAACGGCTGGACGTGTCAGGGGTACAACACCCCGGTGGTGCTGAAGACGGGGAACGCGTCGCAGTGCCGGGACGACGGCACCGCGATCCTCGCGGTCCTGCCGGTGCCGTCCAGCGCGCCCTCCTAGGAGCTCGCCGCGCCGCGGAACAGGCTCGGCCCGCCGTTGACCGCGCGCGGGATGCTGCTGACCGCGCTCAGGCCCCGGGTCGTGCTGATCATCTGGACCTGATCCCGGCCGCTTCCCTTGGCGCGGTACAGCGCGGCGTCCGCCGCCGCCATCAGGTCGGTGTACTCGCGCTTGCTGCCGCTGTCCAGCGCGGCCACCCCGATGGACACCGTGACGTGCACCCGCTCCCCGCCGGCCGCACCGGGGGCGATGATGCACAGGCCGGAGATGGCGGCCCTGATCCGCTCGGCGATCCGGAAGGCGTCCACCGCCCGCGTCTGCGGCAGCAGCAGGGCGAACTCCTCGCCGCCGAACCGGCCGGCCAGGTCGTACTCGCGCAGCAGCGTGTTCAGCGTGTGCGCGATCTCCTTGAGCACCTCATCGCCGGTGAGGTGGCCATAGGTGTCGTTGATGCCCTTGAACCGGTCGATGTCGAGCAGCGCGACCGCCAGCGATGTCTTGGTCCGCACGGCGCGGGCCACCTCCGCGGTCGCCTGGCGCTCCCAGGTCGCCGCGTTCAGCAGACCCGTCTTGGAGTCGGCGCGCGCGTCCTGCAGGAGCCGGGCGTGCCGCACGGACCGCTGCAGCAGGGTGATGAAGGGGAACGCGAAGACCAGGGCGATCCAGCTGTAGGCCACGCAGAACGTGACCAGCACCGCCACGCACAGCTCGCTGATGTCGTTGTACATCGGCTCCCGGGCGAACTGCTCCTCGCGGACGCTGACGGCCGGGTTCGAGCCCTTGATCGCGGTCCAGATCAGGACCTGGTTGATGGCCCACTGAACGGCCGCGCAGACGGCCACGATCGGCATCCAGGCCAGCGCGTGGCCGGCCGGGTGCGCGGCCGCGCCGGGCACCGTGCGGATGAGGATCCGGAAGACGAAGGCGGCGGTGACGTAGCTCAGCCCGATGGCGGCCGCGCTGAACACGCGCCGGTACACCGGGACCCGGAGTATCCGCCACTGGGCCAGGGCGAAGCGCACCGCCGGAAGCACCGGCACGTAGGCGAGCGGCAGCAGCATCGCGACCGGCAGTTCCCAGACCGCGTACACGTCCTTGACGAACCCGAGGTTCTCGCCGACCCGCCTGGTCAGCTCGACGGTGGCCGCGCTGCATATCAGCAGCCCGGCGAACAGCTCAAGATCACGGGCGTGGATGCTCAGGTGGCCCGCGGCGACCCCGAGGACGACGACATCGGTCAGCACGACCAGGACGACGAAGCCGGCCACCCAGCGAGGAAGCTCCCAGATCGGCCACGCCCGCCACTCCCGCCAGGCGGGCCGTGCGGACGGCATGGGCCCATTCCGCCCGGTTCGCCCGGTTCGCCTGGTCCACCTGGTCCGCAGGCCCGCGCTCCGCTCGCGCGTCGAGCGGATGGCATCCACCGGTATCTCCTTGGCAGCCACGAGTGCTTTGAACCTGGTTCGGGGACAGTACGTACTCCCTAGTGTCCCGGATCGCAGCGGTAAGGACTGCTGAACGTAAAAATTTTGCTACTCAGCGAGATAAAACCTTTTATCTCGCGGCGCATCGCGCTCAATCAGTTACTCTGCGCGCTCGATTCCCAGAGGCGCTGCCAGGGCTGTCCGACATTTCGGAATTACGAGTTCTGGCCTTCGTCATCGACTAAGCTGCCCGGCTTGACTCATGAGTACCCATGCCCACGCCCGAGAGGAGAAGCGTCATCATGCGCACCAGCAGCTGGAACTAGCATCATCCGCCCGACAGGGGCCGATAGTCACTCAGAGCTAAGGAGACAACATGCGCACCAGCAGTTGGAACTAATGCTTTATCGCCTCGATAGTCACTCAGAGAAGGGACTCGCTATGCGCACCAGCAGCTGGAACTAGGAAAGGTCCGCGGCAACGCGGCACGGGCCGGTTAGGGCCCGCGTTCGCGCCTGCCATCCGCGCCCGCGCGGGGAAACGCGCCTGGATAAGGAAATCTGCGCGCGGCGGAACACGCTCGGCGTGTCCGGCCGGCTGCCCTTGGCGCTGGCGTCGTTGCTGCGGTCCGCTCCGCTGGCCGCGCTCAGGCCCCTGGTCGTGCTGATCATCTGCACCTGGTCCCGGCCGCCATCCTTCGCCCGGTACAGCGCGGCGTCGGCGGCCGCCATCAGTTCGGAGTACTCGCGCCTGCTCCCGCTGTCCAGCGCGGCCACCCCGATGGACACCGTCACATGCACGCGCTCGCCGCCGGCCGCGCCGGGGGCGATGATGGACAGGGCGGCGATGTTGGCGCGCACACGCTCGGCGATGCGGAAGGCGTCCACCGCCCGCGTCTGCGGCAGCAGCAGGGAGAATTCCTCGCCGCCGAACCGTCCGGCGCGGTCGTAGTCCCGCAGGAAGCTGTCGAGCACGCGGGCGATCTCCTTGAGCACCTGGTCGCCGACCAGGTGACCGTAGGTGTCGTTGATCATCTTGAACCGGTCGATGTCCAGCAGCGCCACCGCCAGCGACGCCTTGGTCCGCACCGCGCGGGCCACCTCCGCGGTCGCCTCGCGCTCCCAGGTCGCCGCGTTCAGCAGGCCGGTCTTCGAATCCGCCCGCGCGTCGTTGACCAGCTGGACGTGCCGCAGCGAGCGCTGCAGCAGGGTGACCACGGGCAGCGCGGCCAGGGCCAGCACCGGGTTACTGGCCACGCCGTAGGTCACCAGGATGCTGATGCAGATCTCGGCCACGTCGTTGTAGAGCGGCTCACGGCTGAACACTTCGGTCCGGATGGTCGCGCCCGGGTCGGTGGCCTTGACCGCCGTCATGATCATGACCTTGTTCAGGACCGACTTCACCAGGACGGCGATCGCGACCAGCAGGGTCCACATGGTGGCACGCAGGACCGTCCCCCCGGGATCCGCCGGGAACAGGCGGGACAGGCCCTGGAAGGTCACCGACGCGGCGCCGTAGGACAGCCCGATGGCCGCGCCGCTGAACACCCGCCGGTACAGCGGCGCGCGCCGGACCCGCCACTGCACCAGCGCGATCCGGGCAATCGGCGCGATCAGCGCGTACAGCGGGGGCAGCAGGATGGCGACCGGCAGTTCCCAGACGCCCTGGACATCCTTGGTCATGCCGCCCTGCTCGCCGGTCTTCCTGCTCAGCTCGACGGCAAGCGCCGTGCAGCCGAGCAGCAGGCCGAACAGGAGCAGGTCATGCGCGGTGATCGTGGTGAACGACGCCGCGACGCCGATGGCGGCCAGGTCCACGGCGATGACGGTCAGCACGAAGCCCAGCAGCCCGCGGGGCAGGGACCAGACCGGCCAGTCACTGACGGCCGTCCCCGGCCATGGAACGCGACGGGCCATGCGCATCAGTGCCTTATTCATACGGCCTGCCGCCTCGCTGCCCGCGTAGAAGGTCCCGGATCATTCTTCCGCATTGTCAGCACCGGGGAGCGCGAACCGTGAAAACCCGGCTACTCACCGGTAGAAGAATACCTCCTCTCCTGGCTTCGGGAGTATCACAGTTCTACTTCCGTACCAGAGCAGTTGCACAAGGTCATCGCCGGGTCCGATTATTTCCGGCATTAACCGCATAGCACCCCGTGGGCCTGGCCGCGGACAACAATGGGTGCCGCAACATCCGACGGCGCGTCCGGGACATCGGCAAAGGAGTGCGTCCATGCGCGGCGAGAGCCGGGGATGAACCGTCTCCCCCGGCCGGACGTTCCAGTAGGTTACTCAATGAAATCATTCGAATACTCAGAGAAGGGAGCGTGGCCATGCGCGGCGAGAGCTGGAGCTAGAGGCGGAGTCCAGAGCCGGGGGCCGGTGCCGGAGCCGGGGCCGGAGCCGGAGCCCACCCGTTACTCAGGAGATAAAAGGAGCATGCCCAGGCGCGGCGAGAGCTGAGACTGACCCTACGTACGCTGATGGTGTCCGGGCGCCCGGCGGCGATTCTCGCGAGCCCAGCTGATCGCGATCGCCAGCGCCGCCACGGCGCCTACCGCGCCGCACACCGCGATAACCCGCGCCGCGGAATGGTGATCCGCGGCGGCACCCGCCAGGATCATGACGATGCCCTGGCCCAGGCTCATGCCACCCTGGGCTAGGCCGAAGGCCTGGCTGCGCTGTTCTTGCGGTGCCGCGGTCACGAAGGCGGCGTTAGCGGCGATCTGATAGGACGCGCACAGGCCCGAAGTGACCAGGATCAGCAGCGAGCCGGCCAGGCCGGGCTGCCAGAAGAACAGCATGAGAACCGCGCAGCCGGCGACCGCGAGCGGGCCCATGACCCGCAGCCGGGTCGGCGGCGCCACGAAGCGGCCAAGCGCGAGCGCGCCCGCGGCCTCCCCGAAAGCCGCGGCGGCCAGGACCACGCCGACGATGGCGGCGCCGCCGTTCAGGTCCCTGGCGAGCGGGGTGACCACGCCCTCCGGCGCGTTGTAGAACGCCGCCAGCCAGCCGAACAGCATCGGCGTGCGCAGGGCCGGGCGGGCGAAGACGAGCCGGGCGCCGGCGATGATGCCGGCCAGCCGGGACGGCCCGTGGTGGCCGGACGCGGCCGGGACAAGGCGCGAGCGCACCCGGGTCCGGACGATGAGCGCCGACACGGCGAAGGTGATCGCGTCGATGACCAGGGACCAGCGAGTGCCGAAGAACCCGGCGACGGCACCCCCGGCCGCGAAGCCGAGGACCTGCGCGAACTGGTAGGTGGTGAGCGTCACCGCGGTCCCCAGCACGTACCGCTCCCCGGTCAGCACATCGGGATAGATGGCCGCGCGCGCCGAGGTGAACGGCGCGCCGACCAGCGTGACCAGGAACAGCAACGTGACCAGCCCGGCCAGGGGTATGCCAGGGAGGGCCATGACCAGGACGAGCGCGCACCGGACGAGATCGCAGGTGATCATCACGCCGCGCCGGGGGTACCTGTCGGCCAGCCAGGCCAGCGTCACGCCGCCGATGAAGGTCGGCACGATGCTGACCACGAAGGTGATCGCGGCGAGCAGGGCCGAGCCGGTCCGGTCGTAGACGAGCACGGTCAACGCGACCCGAGCGAGCTGATCGCCGATGACCGACAAGAGCTGCGCCGCCCACAGGGCCCGGAACTCCGCCACGGCGAACACGTCGCGAAACTTCGTCGTCGCGGCCTGCTCAGTCGCACCCCCCCGGGCCACCGCGTGTCTAGTTATCTTGCCCTCCGGCTCAGCGGGTCGCTGCGGTCTTCGGTAATCACATCCTGACCGACAGTTGCTTCCTTAGCAACCGACCAGCCCAGAGGGGGCGCCAGCCATGATCGTACGCCAACATGGTCCGTAACGATGTGGCAGCGTGACGGTAATTACCGTCACGCTGCCACATCGCGTCCGCCGGGATTACTGGCTGCGGAGCACGGCGCCGACCCGGCGGCCGGCCTCGGCCACGGCCGCGTCGCGGGCCGCGGTGGCCTCGGCGGCGGTCAGCGTCCGGTCCGGGGCGCGGAACCTGAGCGTGTAGGCCAGCGACTTGCGGTCCTCGCCTACCTGGGCCCCGGTGTACACGTCGAACAGCCGCACGCCCTCGAGCAGTTCCGCGGGCGCGCCCGCCGCCAGCGCCGCTTCCACGTCAGCGGCGGGCACTGACGCGTCCACGATCAGGGCCACGTCCTGGGTGGCCAGCGGGTAGCTGGACAGCTGCGGGGCCTGCACCGGCCCGGCGCCCTCGGCCGCGGTGAACAGCACCGACAGGTCGAGCTCCATGGCGCAGGTCCGTTCCGGCAGCCCGAACGCCTTGATCACCCGCGGATGCAGTTCGCCGGCGTGCCCGGCCAGCCACTCCCGCTGGCCGTCGGAGTCCGTGACCTGGGCGTAGATGGCCGCGCAGCGTCCCGGATGCCAGGGCGCGTGCTGGTCGGCCCGGGCCTCGAGCCGGACCCGGCACATCCGGCCGACCGTGCGGGCCGCTTCGATGGCGTCCGCCCAGGACGCCGCGCGTCCCTTGCCCCACCAGCCGTCGAGCTCGCGCGCCCCGGCCAGCACCGCGCCGACCCGCAGTGGCTGGCCGGGCAGGGCGGCTTCCAGGGAGGCTAGTTCGGCCGCTGTGGGGCCGCGGTCGACCGCGAGGATGGGCGCGGCGGCGGCCGCCCCCGGACGGGGCCGGAAGACCAGGCCGATCTCGAACAGCGCGGTGTCGGCGAAGCCCCGCCCGATGTTGCGGGCCAGGACCCGCAACAGCCCGGGCAGCAGGGTGGTGCGCAGCAGCGGCTCGTCGTCGCTGAGCGGGTTCGCCACCACCACCGCCGCGCGGCGCCTGTCCTCCGGCGGCAGCCCGAGCAGGTGCGCGTCGGACCGCGACCCGAACGGCGACGACAGCACCTCTACGTACCCGGACTCGCCCAGCGCCCGGCCCACCGAACGGCGCAGCCGCTGGCGCGGCGTGAGCCCGAGCCCGGCCAGCGCGCGCGGCATCCGCGCCGGGACGTTCTCGTAGCCTTCCAGCCGGATGACTTCCTCGGCCAGGTCGGCGGGGTCGGTCAGGTCGGGCCGCCAGCTCGGCGGGGTCACCTCGAGCACGGGCACCAGGCCGTTCGCGCCGTTGGCCAGGGCAGGGGCCGGCGGCCGGCCCTCGGCCCGCCAGGGCGCGATGGTGGGGGTGGCCGCGCGGATCTCCCGCACCGAGCAGCCCACCTCACGCAGCCGCACGACCACGGTGTCGCGGCCGTACGCCACTCCGGCCACGTTGTCCGGGTAGTCCGCGGCCATCGAGATCACCACCGGGGGTACCTCGGCCTGGGCGTGCGTGCAGCCCGGCACCACCTGGACCCCTTGGCCGCCGCCCAGGCCGGACAGCAAGGCCACCGCCTTGGCGCTGGCGCGCAGCGGAAGCTCGCGGTCCACGCCGCGCTCGAACCGGTAGGACGCCTCGCTGTGCAGCTTATGCCGCCTGCTCATCTTGGCCGTTCCCCGCGCATCGAAGTGAGCGGCCTCGATCACCAGGTCGGTGGAGGTCTCGTCGATCTCGGTGGACAGGCCGCCCATGGTGCCGGCCATGGAGATCGGCCCAGACGCATCGGTGATCAGGATGTCGTCCGGGTCCAGGGTCCGGACCACGTGGTCGAGCGTCTCGAGCCTTTCCCCCGGCCGCGCCCGCCGGACCACGATCTCGCCGGTGAGCTTGGACCGGTCGAACGCGTGCAGCGGCTGCCCGAGCTCGAACATCAGGTAGTTGGTCACGTCCACCGCGAGCGACACGGAGCGGACGCCGCACCGGGCCAGCCGCACCCGCATCCACAGCGGGATGCGGGCCGCCGGATCGAAGCCGCGCACCTCGCGCAGCACGAACCGGTCGCAGGCGGTCGGGTCGGCGATGCTCGCCGGGTAGACGTCGGGGCCCACGTAGCCGAGCGGGCCGCCGAGCAGGGTCGCGTCCGGCAGCGCGGTCTCGGCGGGATCGCAGAACGGCACGCCGAACGCGCTGGCGAGTTCGCGCGCGAGCCCGCGCACCGACACGGCGTACCCGCGGTCGGGCGTCACCGCGATCTCGAACACCTCGTCGCGCAGCTTCGCGTAGGACACGAAATCCTCGCCCAGCGGCGCGTCGGCGGGCAGCACGATGATGCCGGTGTGATCGTCGCCGATGGCCAGCTCGCTGGCCGAGCAGATCATCCCCTCGGAGATGTGGCCGTAGGTCTTGCGCGCGCCGATCTCGAACCCGCCGGGCAGCACCGCGCCCGGCAGCGCGAGCGCCACCCGGTCACCGACCGCGAAGTTGGTCGCGCCGCAGATCACCCCGGACGCCGCCGCGGCCGGAGCCTTGAGCTGCTCCTCGGAGACGGCGACCCGGCAGTACCTGATCGGCTTCTTCACGTCGGCCAGTTCCTCGACCGACAGCACCTGGGCGACCACCACGCCGCGGATGTCGTGCCCGACCGACTCGAGTGACTCCACCTCGAGCCCGGCGGCGGTCAGCCGCCGGGAGACCTCGGTGGCGTCGACCGGCTCGGGCAGCGGCGCGTACTCGCGCAGCCAGGAAAGCGGAACTCGCATCTCAGATCTCCATCCCGAACGCCCGGCTGAACCGCACGTCGCCATCGATCGCGTCCCTGATCTCGGTCAGCCCGTGCCCGATCATCAGGCTGCGCTCGATGCCGAGCCCGAACGCGAACCCGCCGTACCGGTCCGGGTCGATGCCGCACGCCACCAGAACCCGGGGGTTGACCATGCCGCAGCCGGCGATCTCGATCCAGCCCTGCGACCGGCACACCCGGCACGGGTCACCGCCTGGCTTGGCCGAGGCGCCGCGGCAGATGTGGCATTCCATCGACACGTCGCCCGACGGCTCGGTGAACGGGAAGTAGTCAGGGCGCAGCCGGGTGCGCAGTCCAGACCCGAACACCGCGTCCACGAACGCCTGGATCGCGCCGCGCAGGTCGGCCATGGTCAGCCCCTCGTCCACCGCGAGCCCTTCGATCTGGTGGAATATCGGGCTGTGGGTGGCGTCAAGCGCGTCGTGCCGGTAGGTCCGGCCGGGGCTGACCACGTAAAGCGGCAGCGGACGGGTGAGCATGGACCTGATCTGCACCGGGGAGGTCTGCGTTCGCAGCACCATGCCTGACTTGGCCCCAGGCCCGGCAGGACTTTGAACGAAGATGGTGTCCTGCGCGTCCCTGGCCGGGTGGTCCGGCAGCATATTCAGCGCGTCGAAGTTGTACCACTCCGCCTCGACCTCGGGCCCCTCGGCGACCTCGTAGCCCATCGCGACGAAGACGTCGGACAGCCGGTCGGCGAGCATGGTGACGGGATGGCGCGCGCCGGCCGGGGTCCGGCCGCCGGGCAGGGTGACGTCGACCGCCTCGGTGATCAGTACCTGACGGTCTCGCTCGTCCTCCAGCTGGCCCTGCCGCTCGCGCAGCGCCTCGCGGAGCTGGCTGCGGGCCGCGCCGACGCGCCGCCCCGCCTCGGCTCGGGCCTCGGGCGGCAGCGCGCCGATCTCCGCGCTGGCCAGGGAGAGCGGCGCCCGGTCGCCATCGTGCGCGATCCGTGCCGCCTTCAGCTCGTCGAGGGTCCCGGCGGCGGCGACCGCGGCGAGCGCCTCGCCGAGGGCGCGCGCCACCTCGTCAGGCGCCAGCGACGCCGCCGCCTTAGGGTCGTAATTCTTGTTCGGTGCGGACATGGGTCCTGCTTCCTGCGGGCCGTACGTGGCTTGAGGTCTGCTCAGGTTCCGGCGGGTATTTCTGCCGAACGGGGGTAGGTGGCAGCGTCGCGTGAACCTCGACGCGCCAGTGGGCTGGCTCCGGCTCCGCCCTGCGCGGCTCTAGCCGGTCACCGTGCTGGATAGCCCGAAGGGACATTACCTTACCGAGCCTGCACGCGCTGCCGTAGGGCGTCGCTCTCAGGCGGCGGCTGTCCCCGCGGGCACGATAAATCGGAACTCGGCGCCGCCGCCGGGCGCGCGGCGCACGCCGATCGTGCCGCCGTGTGCCTCGACGAGGCCCTTGACGATGTACAGGCCGAGGCCGGTACCGCCGCCGTGCTGGCCCCGGCGGCTGCCGCCGCGGGGCTTGCCGCGCCAGAACTGGCGGAACACCCGCGGGGCCACGTCCGGTGAGATGCCCTCGCCCTGGTCGCGCACGGAAACCGCGGCCGCGTCAGGCTCGCCTGCAGATCCCTCTTCGTTGTCCAGGTGCGCCGGTTCCACCACGATCGTGACGATACCAGCCCCGTGCCGGACCGCGTTCTCCACCAGGTTGCCGAGGATCTGGTCGATCTTGTCGGCGTCCAGCCAGGTCTCCGGCAGGCCGCTGCGGACCTCGAGGCGGAACCGGTCCTCGGCGTCGCCCGCGGCCACCCGGCCCGCGATGATCTTCCTGGCCCGGTCGGGCAGGTCGACCAGCTGCCGGTGGACCTCCATCCGGCCCGACTCGATCCTGGACACGTCGAGCAGCTCGGTGATGAGCCTGGTCACGCGGTCGGCGTCGGCGTTCACCGTCTCCAGCATGACGCGCTTCTGGTCGTCGGTGAACCGGCCCCATTTGTTCAGCAGCGTGGCGGTGAAGCCCTTGACGCTGGTCAGCGGGGAGCGCAGCTCGTGCGCGACCGTGGACACGAGCTCGGCGCGGCTGCGCTCGAGCCGTTCCCGCTGCTGCGCGCCCCGCAGGCTGATCACCAGCCGGCGGACCGGACGCGGGCCGCGGGCCGCGTCCTTGGGGCGCTCTTCGCGCACGTAGCCGATGGAGACCAGGATCTCGGTGCCGTCCGCCAGGTACAGCGACCGCTCGGGGTGCCGGGTGCGGGTCGGCAGCCCGTGGTACGGATCCGCGTACACCCACCAGTCCCGGCCGTCGGCGTCGCGGAGGGGAAGCACGTCGAACACGAACTTGCCGATGACCTCGGCCGGATCCAGCCCGGTCAGGCGGGCCGCGACCCGGTTGAACACGACGATACGGCCGACCTCGTCGGCGACCACCACCCCGTCAGGAAGCTCGTCGGCGAGGACCAGGCTCCCGATCGGGACCGGGCCCTCGGGGAGCGGGCTGACGCCGGGAACATGACCGTCAGCGGTCTCGCGGTTCGTGGGCGCCCCGGCCTGTTGCGGAGCCGAAGACGCCCGGCTCGGTATGAGCTCGTCCACTGCAGCGAAGCCTCCGTCCGGCGAGGCCGCACTGCAATCGTCCGGCGGCCGGAAGTGGTCACGGTTTGGGTGACGGATTGTGATCAGACTCTAGCGCGTATACCGGCTTTGTGACAGCCCTGAGACGGCAATTCTCTATGTTGTAGTCCAGATACTCTGAGCCATCAGCCGCTTACTTCCGTACCAGCCTTGTCACCCCACCCACCTTCCCCGCGCACGGAAGGCTCCCGCCCCCCCGTCCCCTCCGGACCCCTGGCCCGTCCCCCTTCACGGGTGTACTCGCTGCGCACGCGCGGACGCGTAGAGGCATACCGCGGCCGCGGCGGCGAGGTTGAGGCTTTCCGCCCGGCCGTAGATGGGCACCGCGACGGGCTGGTCGGCCAGCGCCACGAGTTCGGGCGGCAACCCCCAGGCCTCGTTGCCGAACATCCAGGCGGTCGGCCCGGCCAGCAGGTCCTGTACCCCGGGGTCGTCCAGGGGGCGCCCGGCGCGGCCGTCCGCCGCCACGATCCGCAGGCCGGCCTCGCGCAGGGCGGCGGCGGTGTCCGTGACCGTGGCACCGGCCACCACCGGCACGTGAAACAGGCTGCCCGCCGAGGCGCGCACGCACTTGCCGTTATAGGGGTCGACCGAGGCGTCGGCGAAGACCACGGCCTGCGCACCCGCCGCGTCGGCGGTACGCAGCACGGTGCCGGCGTTCCCCGGATCGCGGACGTTGGCCAGCAGCGCGACCAGGGCCGGCGCGGGCTCGGTGATCCGGGCGAGCGGGACGTCGACGAAGCCGCACACCGCCAGCAGGCCCTGCGGGGTCACCGTCTGGGCCAGCTCGTCCATGACCTCGCCGCTGACGAGGTGGACCGGTATGCCCGCGTCGGCGATCGCGGTGACCAGGTCCTGGTGCCTGCTCCGCCCGGGCCCGGTCACGAACAGGTCGGTTACATGCGCCCTGCAATGAAAAGCCTCCGCCACCGCTTGCGGGCCTTCGGCGAGGAAGGCCCGCTCACGCTGGCGGAAGGCCCGTTTGGTCAGGCGCCGGGCGGCCCTGAGCCGCGGCGAATGCGCGCCCGTGTAACCGGTGTCAGGCGATGCGGTGACCCGCACCTAGGCGGCCGCGGACCCGGATGCGTCGGGGAGCGCCTTCTTCGCCACCTCGACCAGGGCCGAGAACGCCGACTCGTCGGCCACCGCGAGCTCGGCGAGCATCCGCCGGTCGACCTCGACGCCCGCGACCCGCAGGCCCTGGACGAACCGGTTGTAGGTCATGCCGTTGGCCCGGGCCGCGGCGTTGATCCGCTGGATCCACAGCCGCCGGAAGTTGCCCTTGCGGTCCTTGCGGTCGCGGTAGGCGTAGGTCATCGAGTGGAGGACCTGCTCCTTGGCCTTGCGGTATAGCCGTGACCGCTGTCCCCGGTAACCGCTGGCCCGTTCGAGGACAACCTTGCGCTTCTTGTGGGCGTTGGTTGCCCGCTTCACGCGTGCCATTGTTCTGTCTCCCTCGCGCGGGCCGGGCTACTTACCCAGCAGCTTCTTGATCTCCTTGACGTCGCTGGGCGCGACGATCACTTCCCCGTAGAGCCGCCGCGTCAGGCGAGACGACTTGTGCTCGAACATATGGTTGCGGTTGGCGCGGCGGCGCATCACCTTGCCGGTTCCGGTCAGCCGGAACCGCTTCGCGGATCCGCTGTGTGTCTTCATCTTCGGCATGATCGCCGTCGTCTCCGTTTCCTGTAGCTGCCGCCGCTAGGCACGCAGCAGTCACCGACCCCGGCGCTTATGCCGGGGTTTATTGCCGCCGGGTGAGGCTAGCCGGCTAGGCCGGACCCGGTACCGCGGCACCGTCGGCGGCGGGCTCACTCGCCGCCGGCTGCGGGGCCGCCGGTGCGGCAGCGCGCGGGCTCGGCACTGACCGGTTCTGGCCCTGGCCTGCCGTATGCGCCTTTGTCTCGCTCTTCTTCCGGTGCGGACCGATCACCATGATCATGTTCCGCCCGTCCTGCTTGGGCTGCGACTCCACGAAGCCGAGCTCTTCAACGTCGCTGGCGAGACGCTGCAGCAGACGGAAGCCTAGCTCAGGCCTCGACTGCTCACGTCCCCTGAACATGATCGTCACCTTGACCTTGTCGCCCGCCTTGAGGAACCGCTCGACGTGGCCCTTCTTGGTGCCGTAGTCGTGCGGATCGATCTTCGGGCGGAGCTTGATCTCCTTGACGATCGTCTGAGTCTGGTTCTTGCGCGACTCACGGGCCTTGACCGCGGACTCGTACTTGAACTTGCCATAGTCCATGAGCTTGCAGACCGGGGGCCGCGCGGTGGGTGCGACCTCGACCAGGTCGAGATCGGCTTCCTGAGCCAGCTTGAGTGCGTCGTTGACCGAGACGATCCCGATCTGCTCTCCGTTCGGGCCTACCAGCCGGACTTCGGGAGCACGGATGCGCTCGTTGATACGCGCTTCGGCGCTGATGTGACCTCCTTGAGCCTCATCTCCGCCGCCGGTGCTTCCGGCGGCGGCATCTGCCGACCAAGCCCGGGGAATCTTCCCGATGAGACCGGAGGACGGACCCCCGGCACGAGAAAGCCCCGCGAGCGATGCGCTCAGCGGGGCAACCACAACAACGGCGTCACCCCCTGGGAGTGCGCCATGCCATCAGATACCCGGCACCCATGCGCGCTCTCGCGCGCACCGCCGCCGGGACGTCTGGCCAGACCCGCCTGCCCCTGTTTCGGGCCGACTGGGTGGGAGGTGGTCCTCCGCTTTGCGCGCCCGGTACCGGAGTACCGAGCTGGTCAGCGTCTAAGACTAACAGCACTGGGCCGTCGGATGGTATTCCCCCGCGGACAGTGCCGGGCCAAGGGCCGAAGGGGCCCCCGTAACCCCTTCGGCCCGCGTTCCCCGCGTTCCCTAGTTGAGGACTCGCTTGGTGAACGTGCGGGTGCCCAGGTAGCCGAAGATCACCGTGCCGCCGACGAGAGCCAGCAGCACGGCCCACATAGCCATGTGCGGGAGCGACGGGGTGAGCACGGCCCGCAGTCCCTCGGACATGTACACCATGGGGTTGATCAGCACGGCGATCTGCAGCCACCGGATCTGGCTGAGCGCCGCCCACGGGTAGTAGACGCAGCCGAGCATGGTGGCGGGCAGCAGGATGACCGCGAACAGCATCTGCATCTTGCGCGGGTCCATGACCGTGCCGAGCAGCAGCCCGAGCGAGGCGGTGAGCAGCGACGCGAACACCAGGATGAACGCGAACAAGGCCCAGTTGGCCACGTCCACGTGCGGGGCCTGGCCCGGCGCGTGCACCAGCAGCACGATCGGGAACACGATGAGGGCGCCGATGAACGACTGGACCGCGCCCGCCGAGATCTTCTGGATCGCCAGCACCCGGATCGGCACCGGGGCCAGCGCCCGGTCCTCGATCGTGCGCTGCCAGGAGAACTCCATCACCAGCGGGAACGTCACGGCCATGATGCCCTGCATGAGCAGCATGGAGGCCATCAGGCCGGGCACCAGGATGGTGGCGAAGTTGACGCTGCCGCCGGCCGCGGCCCCGGCTCCGGCCGCCCCGGCCCCGCCGAGCATGAAGCCGCCGCCGATCTTCGGGAACACGTAGGCGAAGACGAAGACGAACAGCAGCGGCTGCATGACCGCGCGGGTGAAGGTGCCGATGGCGTTGCGCCGCAGCACCCGGAACTCCCGTGCCATCATGGCGCCGAACGTCTTGACCAGCGTCGGCCGCGGCACCGGCCCGTCAGCGATCAGGGCCGCCACTTCGGACGCGGACGGCGCCCCGGCCTGCTCCGCGGCCTGCGGCGGGGCTCCCTGTTCCCGGGGGGACCCATCCCCCCGGACCCCCCTTGCGATAGTTGTCACTCGCGGTACTCCCGTCCGGTCAAGGTGAGGAACACTGTCTCCAGGCTCGGCTTGAGCTGGGTTGCGTCGCGCACGCTCAGCCCGGCGGCCGAGCCGGCCGTAACCAGCTCGCCGAGCACGCCCTCGGGCTCGCGGGTGAACACCCGGACGTAGTCGCCGTCGGCTTCCACCTTGCTGACGCCGAGGCGGCTGGCCAGGCCGGCCTGCTCGGCCATGCTCGCGGGCACCGGCTCGTCATAGCGGACCGTGATGACCGTTTCCGCGCCCGCGCCGTCCTTGAGCTCGTTCACGGTGCCCGAGGCCAGCACCTCGCCGTGGTCGATCACGGCGATCTGCTCGCACAGCGCCTCGGCCTCCTCCATGTAGTGCGTGGTCAGCAGGATGGTCTGCCCCTCGGCGTGCAGCACCCGCAGGATGTCCCACAGGTTCACCCTGGTCTGCGGGTCGAGTCCGGCGGTCGGCTCGTCCAGGAACAGCACGTCCGGCCGGTGCACCAGGGCCCGCGCGATCAGCAGCCGCTTGGCCTGGCCGCCGGACAGGTCGGTCGACATCGCCTTGCGCCGGTCGGCGAGTCCGAACACCTCGAGCAGCTGGGCGGCGCGGCGCGAGGCCTCGCGCAGGCTCAGGCCGAAGAACCGGCTGCGGAACTCCAGGTTCTCCGCCACGGTCAGCTGCATGTCGAGGGTGTTGTTCTGGGTCACCACGCCGATCCTGCGCTTCACCCCGACCGGGTCGGCCACCACGTCCAGGCCGGCCACCCAGGCCCGGCCGCCGGTGGGCAGCACCAGGGTGGTGAGCATGCCGATAGTGGTGGACTTGCCCGCGCCGTTCGGCCCGAGCAGCCCGAAGAACTGACCGGATCGGACGGACAGGTCGATGCCGCGGACGGCGGGCACGTCCCCGCGTGACGACTTATACGTCTTGCGCAGATCCTCGGTGCGTATCGCGAGCCCGGCTGTGCTGGCCACGGGGGGACGACCCTCCTGGCATCCCCTGCCTGCGTCACTCATGATGTCAACCTATGTTGACGGGCAGCCTGTGTCAACTTCGGTTGACACCCCCGGTTTCCGCACCACGACAACCTGACGTCCGGCGTCACTTGCCGCGCTCCTTTCTTATCAGCTCGCTGAAATGCCCGATCATTTCGATGAAGAACTTGCGGATCACCGGCTCGTCGGCCGGGTCCACGAAGTCGAAGGCATCCCGCCAGCGCGGGCCGGCCAGCGCGTAGTACTCCTCGCAGACCTGGCGCCCCTTGCCGGTGACGAATAGCCTGACCACCCGGCGGTCCCCGGCGTCGCTGCGCCGCTCGACGTACCCCTCGCGCACCAGCGTGTTCACCACCGACGTCAGCGTCCCCGGCGACGACCAGCCCCGGGCCGCGACGTCGCTGGACTTGAGGCCGTCCCCGGCCAGCAGCACCCGCAGCACGCCGAGCCCGGCCGGGCTGATCCGCAGCCCCGCCTGCGCCAGCGTGCCCGCGTAGAACGCGCCCATGATCCTGGACGCGGCCAGCAGCAGGACGTGCAGCGGCGCGTCCGCGGGCGGCCCGTCCGACGGGTCTCCCCAGAACCATCCCGCGTGGCCTGGCCCCGGCCCGCACTCCCCCGCCGCAGCCTCCTCTGGCCTGACGGCTTCTGCCTCACTCACCCCGACAGTCTTAACCAGCATCTAATTCCATGTCAAATCATTTGAGCTCAAAGTATCTCTGCCCACAGCGAACGATCTTATGCCTGTTGTTAACCGGTACGATGTGACGCTAATACGGCTATAACCGTAACAATGTGACATTGCAGTGTCCTGAATCGGCGTGCGCTGGCGAACGGGTGACGCGAGAGGCGGATGGTGCTATCGGTCGGCTCCGGCCGGACGGAGGCGGCGGCACCAGCCGCGGGCCGCCCGGGGGGCCATGGGATACGCCGATTGACGTGATCACCCGAACATCTATGGTGGAAATAAGTTCGAATGGATCGGCTGTACTACAGGAAGCTGCCAATGAGACTGCGACCGCATCGCCGGAACCTGGTCGTGTGGAGTTCCTCCGCCGACCCGTCCAGCAGGCCCGGGCGCCGGGGGGGAACGCGGCCCGCCCACGCCAGGAGGATCCGCTGGTGGCTTCGCACCGGCGCACTGCTGACGGTCCTCGGTGTCTTTCGGCTCGCCCGCGCCGCGCGGACCCGCTGGGAACCCGTGTCCCTCCTCGCCGGCGCCATGCTCGCGCTGGCCGGTATCATGCTGTCCGCCGCCGGAGCGTTCTTCGCCGGCTTGTTCGTCCTTATCGTCGCCCTGCTGAAGGGGATAAGGGAACAGCGGAGACGCGACCCGGTCGGCTCATAGCGGCGAGCTGGGATGGGCAAGCCCCGGCGCGGCCGGCTCCCGGAGGCCGGCACCGGGAGGCCGGGCTCACCGGTATCCGCACCGTGCCGGACCCACGAGGTAACGGGTACTGGGAGTAACATCGAGGGTGTAAGCGCTTAGATTAGTCATCGAGGGTAATCGGGGCTCACGGGGAGGAAACGGCTGACTGGATTCGGCAGTTCATCGGCCTGCACGCTCTACGACGTGGCGCGCGAGGCCGGAGTCTCCACGGCTACCGTCTCGCGGGTGGTGCACGGCCAGGACCGGGTCCGCCCGTCGACCCGGCAGCGCGTGCTCGAGGTCATCGAGGCCCTGGGCTATGTCCCCGACAGCGCGGCGCAGAGCATGGTCCGCAAGCGCAAGGAAGTGATCGGGCTGGTCTTTATCGAAAGCCGCAGCCCCGACACCGATATCGAGCAAGAGGGCCTGCTCTTCATTGAGGAGGTGCTGCGCGGCGTCGAGTCCACGGTGAGCCGGGTCGGATGGTCGGTGCTGATCTCGATCCTGCGCAGCGCTGACCGGCCGGATGCCTACCGGTGGCTGCAGAAGATCTCCGCGAAGGTCGACGGGTTGCTGATCTCCGAGGGCATCATCCCCTCGGAGCAGCTGGCACGGCTGGCGGCGCGCATCCCGGTCACGCTGGTGGCCGGCTCCCCCGACGAGCCGCATGCCGACGTCGTCGACGCCGACAACCGAGCCGGCACCCGGGCCCTGGTCCGGCACATGGTCGAGCAGCACGGCAGGACCAGGCTGTTCTACATCGCCGGGCCGCCGGAGGCCCCGGACGCGCGGGAACGGCGCGACGTCTTCGCCGAGGCGCTGGCCGGGTACCAGGGCGTGCGGCTGGCCGGATGTGCCGAGGGCCGGTTCGCGGCGATCAGCGGCCAGCTGGCCGTGCGCGAGATCCTCGCCGCGCCGCGCCGCGAGCTGCCGGATGCCATCGTGTGCGGCAACGACCAGATGGCGATCGGGGCCATGCGGGAACTGCACACGGCCGGGATCCGCGTCCCGGCCGACGTCGCCGTCGCGGGCTTCGACGACATGCACCTGGGCGCCCTGATCGCCCCCCCGCTGACCACGGTCCATCAGCCGATGCGGCTGCTGGGCGAGCGTGCCTGCTCCTGCCTGCTGGACCGGATCGCCGACCCTACCCTGCCGCGCCGGGTCGAGCGGCTGCCGACCAGGCTCATCGTCAGGGAAAGCTGCGGCTGCCCGGCCGGGACGGGGTGACCGGGATCCTGGCCTCGATGGTGGTGCCGCGGCCCGGTCCGGAGCGGATGTCGAGGCGGCCGCCGACGAGCTCGGCGCGTTCGGCCATGCCGCTGAGGCCGAAGCCGGGCGTCGCGGCGTCCGGGTAGAAGCCCGCGCCGTCGTCGGTGATCCGCAGCGACACCAGCCCCGGGTCGCAGCGCAGGACGACGCTGGCGGCACCGGCCCCGGCGTGCTTGACCACGTTCTGCAGTGCCTCCTGGGCGATCCGGTAGAGCGCGATCTCCACGTGCTCGGGCAGCGCGCACTCGTCGGCCTCGACGGTCACCTGCACACTGCCGATGCCGCGGGCCAGGCTGGCCAGGCCGTCGGCCAGGCCGAGGTCGTCCAGCACGGGCGGGCGCAGGCCGGAGATGGCGGCGCGGGCCTCGTTCAGCGTGAGGTCGATCAGCTGCCTGGCGAGCACCAGCTGCTCGGCGGTGAACTCTGGCGCGTCGTGCAGCGCGTCGGCGGCCGCGTCCAGGTGATAGGACAAGCTGATCAGCCGCTGCGAGATGCCGTCGTGGATGTCGCCCGCCAGCCGCCGCCTTTCCGCTTCCTGCGCGGCGATCACCCGCTCGGCGAACTGCTCGAGCGCATGCTCGCGCGCGGCCAGCCGACGGTGCAACCGGGCCTGGTGGACCGCCCCGGCGAACAAGGAACCGATGGCGGTCAGAAGCACCACATCCCGTTCGGTAAAAATGCGGCGGGACCGGGTGTGGACGTTCAGCACCCCCGCCAGCCCGGCGGGCTGGCTCGCCATCGGCACCGAGGCCATCGAGGTGAACTCGCCGCCGCGGAGCTCGGGAAAATACCGGTAACGCGGGTCGGCCTCCTTATGGTCGGTAATCGTCACCGGCTCGCCGTGGCTGGCCACCCAGCCGGTGACGCCCTCGCCGAGCAGCAGGCGGACCCGGCCCACGGCCGCGTCGAACGGCGGCGTCGCCCCGGTCAGGGTGAGCGCGGTGCCGCCGTCGTCGAGCACGTGCACGAAGCACACGTCGGTGGCGGTGGCCGTGACGATCAGGCCGGCGATCCTGGCCGCCAGCGGACCGAGCTCGAGTCCCGCCGAGATCGCCTCCACCACCCCCGCCAGCAAGACGTTCTCATCCTCGTAAGGCAGCGGGACCAGGCCGTCCGTCAATGGAAGATCCCCTCGCGCAGCGCGACCGCCACCGCGCCGGCCCGGTCGCGGACCTCGAGCTTGCGGTAGATCGCCCGCAGGTGGCTTTTCACGGTTTCCTCGCCGACGACCAGGCGGCCGGCGATGGCCCGGTTGGACAGGCCCGCCACGGTCAGCGCGAGCACCTCGCTCTCCCGCTGGGTCAGGCCGAGGCCCGCGCCCGGCCAGAACTCCCCGCCGCGGATCCGCGCGGCCGAGGCCACCGCCCGCCCGGCCAGGCCCGCGTCGATGACCGTCTCGCCCTCGGCCACCCGCTCCAGGTGCCGGACCAGGTCCTCGCCGGTGATCTGCTTCAGCAGGTAGCCCTTGGCACCCACCCGCATGGCCTGGAACAGGTACTGCTCGTCGTCGTAGGCGCTGAGCAGGACCACGTTCGCCGCCGGGTCGCGCTCCAGGATCTTCCGGCACAGGTCCAGGCCGCTCGACCCCTTCAGGCGCACGTCGCACAGGATGATGTCGGGATGCAGCGTCCCGGCGAGCTTCAGCGCCGTGTCCGGGTCGAGCGCCTGGCCGACCACCCGGACACGGCCGAGGAACCGGCCGAGGATGGTGCTGAGCCCCTGCAGCACCATCTCGTGGTCGTCGACGAGCACGATGCGCAGCGGGGCCATGGCCGTCAGGATACGTGCGGCTCGATCGCCGCATAAGGGCGTCATCCCCGGCCTCTCCCCCGCGCGGGGGAGGCTTTCCCGCGGCCCGCCGGCCTACAGTCGAGACTTGCTCCGAGGGAAGCCGGTGGTCAGATGCCGCACAAGCTGGTCCGTATCCAGCGGGCCCACCCCAGGCCCGCCGCGCGGCCGGTCATGCTGGCCATCGCGGGCGACAGCGCGGCGGGCAAGACCACGATCACGCGCGGGCTGGTCGAGGCGCTCGGGGCTGATCGCTGCACGGCGGTCTGCGTCGACGACTACCACAGGTACGACCGGGCCGAGCGCCGGGACCTCCCGTTCACCGTGCTGCACCCGGACTGCAACTACGTGCAGATCATGGAGCAGCACCTGCAGCTGCTGGCCATGGGCCAGCCCGTCCTCAAGCCCGTCTACGACCACCACACCGGGCAGTTCACCCGGCCGGTGCTGGTCGAGCCGCGCCAGTTCGTCATCGTCGAGGGCCTGCTGCCGCTGCACACCAAGCTCGCCCGGGCGTGCTTCGACGCCACCGTCTACCTGGACCCCCCGGAGGAGATCCGTCGCGCGTGGAAGGTCCGCCGGGACACCGCCGAACGGGGTTACACCGCAGATCAGGTGCTCGCCGAGCTGGAGCGCCGCGAGCCGGAGTCCGCGGCGTTCATCCGGCCGCAGCGCGCGTTCGCCGACATCGTCATCAGGTTCGCGCCGCTGACCAGGCGGGCGGTCCCGGCGGACACGCCGCTTTCGGCCGAGCTGCTGCTCCGGCCGACGATCAGGCACCCCGACCTGGACGGCGTGGTGCCGGAGGGCACGGCCGGCGGCCCGGGAACGGCCATCCACCTGCGGCTGGCCCGCGACGCGGACAGCCGGCCGGTGGACGCGCTGCATGTGCACGGGGACGCGGCCCGGGAGGACAGCGAGGTGGTGGAGAAGGCCATCTGGTCCAGGCTCGGCGCCGACTCGGGACCGCCCGCCTGCCTGGGCCGGACCCGCGAGGGCCAGCGCACCGAGCCGCTGGCCATCACCCAGCTGCTGCTGGTCTACCACCTGCTCGACGCGGCTCGCTGAAAGCTGAAGACGGTCAGGAGGTCACTGTCACGGTGACGGAGGCCCCGAATCCGCGTCCGGTCGACGGCTGCGTGGTCCAGCCCTGGATGGTGTAGGTGCCTGGCGTCTGAGTGCTCAGCGTCAGTGTGTAGGTCTGCGTCTCGTGCCCGCTGAGCAAGAGGAAGCTGCACGTCGCCGAGCCCGCGATACGGCAGAACCCGGTACGCGGCGGCTGGGAGCTGACCACGGTGAAACCCAGCCGGCGGATGCCCACGGTGATGCCGGACACCTGGGTGCTGCCGAGGTTGATCGCGCTCTCGGTCACGGTGAAGGTCGACCCGATCTTCACGGTGGAGGCCGATGCCGCCAGCGCACCGGTGAAGTCCCCGTCGGCGGCCCGGGCCGGCGGCGCGACCGCCAGCAGTCCGGCCACGGCGAGCGCAGCCATGATAACGAGCCAGGCGGCGCGCAAGCCTGGCCGCGTGCTGGGCGATCTGGTTCTGTCCGTGCTCTGGTCCATCGTTCTCCCTTTCTGATCATGATGCGGGATCGAGGACACGGGCACCCAGGGGTGCACCTGTGCTGACACCATCACAACCGCAGGCCCAACGATGTGCGGGTCGTCCACTTGACATACGTTATATATTGCCGAGCTTCGATCCGGAAGAGCGTCATGACGTCCTGAGGTACGGGTCTGCGCAGCCGTTGACCTCGCCGCGCCGCTCAGACGCGGGCGTAGGCCTGGATGTCCTGCTCGAACTCGGCGACGAGCTCGGCGGTGAGGGTGCGCCGGGTCTGGCCGATGCCCTGCAGGACGTCGGCCGTGGTCACCTTCTCTTCCCCGCGCTCGAACAGGACGCGCTCGAACGCCAGCTGCGCGGTCCGGCGCGCGGCGAACTCGATGTCGGCCGGGGTGAACAGCCGCGACTCCTCCACGATCGCGGCCATGTCCAGCTCGCCGTGCGGGACCGCGGCCAGGTAGCGGTCCCAGATCGCCTCCCGGGCGGCCGGGTCGGGCGGGCCGACGGGGATGACGTAGTCGAAGCGGCCGTGCCGCAGGAACGCGCTGTCCAGGGCGCGCACCGAGTTGGTGGCGCAGATGAGCAGACGCTCGTCTTGCTCACGGAACGGCGGGATGAGCTTGAGCATCTCGTTGGTGACCCCTTGCGCCGCCGAGACCGTGCGCGGCTGGCGCATGCCGGCGATCTCCTCCACCTCGTCGATGAACACCACGACCTTGTCCAGCTCGGCCACCAGGGCGAACGCCTCCCGCAGGGCGGAGGCCAGGCTGGCCGGAGACTCCCCGGCCAGCCGCGAGGGGAACAGCTCCACGAACGGCCAGCCGAGCCGCGAGGCGACGCCCTTGGCGAACGTGGTCTTGCCCGTCCCCGGCGGGCCGAACAGCACGATGGCCCGGGGCGGTGCCACGCCGAGCCGGCCGGCCAGCTGCGGCCGTGCCAGCGGCAGGATGACCCGCCGCTCGATCAGTTCCTTCTCCTTGACCATGCCGCCGAGCTGGTCCCAGGCGCCGGCCCGCACCATCCCGCCGCCGAGCTGGCCGAGCACTCCGGCGCTGGCCGGGTGGACCGGCTCGAGCCGCTCGTAGAAGACCATGCCGTGGCGGGCGGTGTACCCGGCATGCTCCAGGGCCAGCGCGCCGAGCTCCTTCTCGCGGGCCAGCAGGCACTGGATCCGGTGCACGCCCGCCGCCACCAGCCGCCGCTCCAGCTCGCCGAGCATCGCGCTGCCGATTCCCTGGTTTCGCCACGCGCTGGCCAGGCTGATCCGCATCACCCAGGCCCGGTCGCCGCCGACCGTGGCGACCGCGGTCCCCACCAGCTCGTCGCCGACCACTGCGACCACCGCCGGCTCGTGCGACCTGACGGCGGCGATCAAGTCGGACAGGCCGAAGGCCGGCGCCTCGCTGCTGGATGCCGGGTTGTCCCACAGCCGGACAGCAGCATCCAGGTCATCGGCATGGAAGTCGCGAACTCGCCATGGCGTCATGACATCATGGTGGACCCTCATGCGCTGAACACGCGACTGGCCAGGAAGTCGGCGGGCTCCAGGCGCATGAGGTCGTCCTTGCCCAGGGTGCCGTCCGCCGCGATCAGCCGGTTCGCGTGGCGCAGCCGGGCCCGCTCCAGGGCGTTGCGCACGCTGCGCCCGTTGGCGAACCGGGGCTGGGTCATCCGGCGGGCCAGGTAATCGCGGAACGTGGCCTCGGCCGCCGCGGACAGGCGGTAGCGCTGCTCGCGCAGCATCAGCTCGCCGATGGCCGCCAGCTCGTCGAGCGAGTAGTCGGGGAAGTCGAGGTGATGCGCGATCCGCGAGCTCATACCCGGATTGGACGCGAAGAACGTCTCCATCCGCTCGGCGTAACCGGCCATGATGACGACCAGGTCGGCCCGGTGGTTCTCCATGTACTGCAGCAGGATCTCGATGGCCTCCTGGCCATAATCGCGCTCGTTCTCGGCGCGGTACAGGTAATAGGCCTCGTCGATGAACAGCACGCCGCCCATGGCCCGGTTGATCGCGTCCCGGGTCTTCGGCGCGGTGTGCCCCACGTACTGCCCGACCAGGTCGTCGCGGGTGACCGAGACCACGTGGCCGCGGCGCAGGTAGCCGAGCCGGTGCAGCAGCTCGGCCATGCGCAGCGCCACCGTGGTCTTGCCGGTGCCGGGATTGCCGGTGAAGCACATGTGCAGGCTGGGCGGCCCGGCCGACAGCCCGAACCGGCCGCGTACCCGGTCCACCAGCAGCAGCGCGGCGATCTCCCTTACCCGGGTTTTGACCGGCCGCAGCCCGACGAGATCCGAGTCGAGCGCATCGAGGATCTGGTCCACTCCGGCTCCGCACCGTTCGGCCGTCAAGTCGACGGTCGCGTCGTCGGCGAGCGGCTCCGGTGCGGCGGGATCCTGGCCCGGGCCCGGCCGGGACTCGGCCGGCTTGGGCAGGGCGAACCCCGGTCGGGTCACGGGGGACCGTACCTGGTCCCGGCCGGGCGGTCGAGCGCGTAAGGGTGGATGGTGTAGCGCAGGCGCCGGTCGGTGGCCTCCTGCCGGCCGAGCCGGAAGCCGGGCTCGGCCGCCGGCCGGTTGACCAGGAAGGACAGCGCGACCGTCTGCCGGCCCTGGCGCGAGTCGTAGGCGCATACCCGGATGTACCAGTCCGGGTAGGCCTGGCGGCACTCGTTGATCTCGTGCAGCACGCCCGCCGCGTCCGCGAGACCGAACATCGGCAGTCCCCACATGTCCCAGTAGTTGTTACGGGGGTGCGGGTCGTCGGTGAACTCCACCGACAGCGCCCAGCCGCGGCCGAGGGCGTACTCGAGCTGGCTGGTGATCTCCTGGTCGGTCAGGTCCGGCAGGAAGGAGAACGTTCCCTGGGTGATCCGCATGGTCAGGCTCCTGTCGGCACTGTGCTGACTTCCGGGGTCACATCCGGGGTGTCGGTGGACTCGAAGTCGAAGGTCACGTCGCCCCAGGTGGACAGGGCCATGTCGAGCTCGCGGCTGCGCTTGGCCGCGGCCCGCAGCACGTCGGGCCCCTCGGCCAGCAGGTCACGGCCCTCGTTCCTGGCCTTGATCATGGCCTCCAGCGCCACCCGGTTGGCCGTGGCGCCCGCCGCGATGCCCAGCGGGTGCCCGATCGTGCCGCCGCCGAACTGCAGGACCACGTCCTCGCCCAGGTGGTGCAGGAGCTGGTGCATCTGGCCGGCGTGGATGCCGCCCGAGGCGACCGGCATGACCCCCGGCATCGACACCCAGTCCTGCTCGAAGTACAGGCCCTTGACCGGATCCGGTTCGGCCTGGCCGGCCCGGAGCACGTCGTAGAAGCCGGCCACCGTGTTCGGGTCGCCCTCGAGCTTGCCGACGACCGTGCCCGCGTGGATGTGATCGACCCCGGCCAGCCGCATCCACTTGGCGATCACCCGGAAGCTGACGCCGTGCGACTTCTGCCGGGTGTAGGTGGAGTGGCCGGCCCGGTGCAGGTGCAGCAGCACGCCGTTGCGCCTGGCCCACTTGGCCATCGACTGGATCGCGGTGTACCCGGCCGTCAGGTCGACCATGACGATGACGCTGCCCAGCTCCCTGGCGAAGTCGGCGCGCTCGTACATGTCCTCCATGGTCGCCGCGGTCACGTTCATGTAGTGGCCCTTGATCTCGCCGGTTTCGGCCTGGGCCTTGCTGACCGCCTCCATGCAGTGCACGAACCGGTCCCGCCAGCGCATGAACGGCTGGCTGTTGATGTTCTCGTCGTCCTTGGTGAAGTCCAGGCCGCCTCTCAGGGCCTCATAGACCACGCGGCCGTAGTTCCTGGCCGAGAGGCCGAGCTTGGGCTTGACGGTGGCACCGAGCAGCGGCCGGCCGAACTTGTTCAGGTACTCGCGCTCCATCACGATCCCGTGCGCCGGGCCCTGGAAGGTCTTGGCGTAGTGCGGCGGGATGCGCATGTCCTCCAGCCGCAGCGCCTTGAGGGCCTTGAAGCCGAAGACGTTGCCGATGATGCTGCTGGAGAGGTTGGCGATCGAGCCTTCCTCGAACAGGTCCAGGTCGTAGGCGATGCGGGCGATGTACTGGTCCGGATGGCCCGGCACCGGGTCGACGGCGTAGCACTTGCCCTGGTAGTGGTCGTAGGCGGTGAGCCGGTCGGTCCACACCACCGTCCAGGTGGCGGTGCTCGACTCCCCGGCGACCGCGGCGCCCGCCTCTTCCGGCGGGACGCCGTTCTGCGGTGTCACCCGGAAGGCGGCGAGCACGTCTGACGGCTTCGGCACGTAGTCCGGCTGCCAGTAGCCCATCTCCGCGTAGTGGAGCACTCCCGCGCTCCAGCGTTCCGTCATGCCGGCCTCCCATCGCTTCCGGTCGTCCCGTTATCGATGATGGGCGGGCTGGCGTTTAAAGATCAATCAAGTGTTTTGCATAATACTTAATTAAAAGCTTAATCATCCCGAACGGGGAGGGCGCGTGCTGTCAGGCGGTTCCGAGCCCGGGTCAGGCGACGTGCCCGGCCGGGGCCCCCGCTCCCCGCCTCCTGATTCCCGGCTCCCTGGGGAGACGCCAGCCCTCGCGGTCCAGCAGGTGGCGCACGAGCAGCGCGGTGGCGCCCGGCTGGCGGCCGTGGGTCACCGCGTGCCACGGGCGCCGCAGCGGCGTGCCCGGCACCGCGAGCTCGGCGAGTTCGCCGGTTTTGACCTGCCGTGACACCGCGTCCCTGGACACCAGGGTGGCACCGAGTCCGGCCGCGGCGCAGGCAACCACGGCACCGCCGGAGCCCAGCGTGAGCCGGGGCGGGTCTGCGTCGAGGCCAGCCAGCAGCGCCTCGCCCGTGGCCCTGGTGCCGGATCCGGCCTCGCGCTGCAGCCACCTGGTGCGGCCGATGTCGAAGCTCGCGGCGAGGCTGGGGGCCGCGACGACGACGAGCACGTTCGGCCTGGTGGCGCAGACCATCGCGTCGTTTGCGTGACCTGGCGGGCGGCCGCCGATCACCAGGTCGGCCTCGTGCGCGGCGAACAGCGCCCAGAGCCGCTCGCTGCTGCCCACCTGCAGGCGGAGGTCGACGGCGGGGTGGTGGGCGAGGAACGAGGCCAGCATGGCCGGGAGCAGGTACTCGCCGGCGGTGGCCGTCGCGGCGACCCGGACCCGGCCGCGCTCGGGGTCGCGGTCGCCGCGGGCGGCGGCGAGCCCCTCCTCGTGCAGGCCGAGGATGGCCCGGGCGTAGCCGGAATAGGCCTGGCCGGAGGCGGTCAGCCGCAGGCCGCGGCCGTCCCGTTCGACCAGCGGCACCCGCACCTCGCGGGCCAGCGCGGACAGCGCCGCGGATACCGCGGACTCGGTGACCGTCAGGCGGCGCGCCGCCTCCCGCACCGAACCCGCGTCCGCCACGGTCACCAGCGCCCGCAACCGCGCCACCGTCGTCACCAGCTACTCCTAAGCTAAGGGATCTGTTGATCATAACGATAGTTACCCGAGCTCTAGCTTCAGCAATAGGCCGGTTTACCTGGCTTCCGCTGGTCTCCGCGCTTGCCATCGGTTCAATGAATGTGGCAGCGGACTCTCTTCCGGATAGAGACATCCGGGAGCTGGCCGGGCGCGATCCGGCGCACCGCTGGTCACTCCCGCCCCACAGGCCCCTCAGCGGGAGCGGCGAGACGCCGCAGCCTGGGCATGGACGTGACAATCTGCACACTCTATGGTGCACGTTGTCACATCCATGCACATTCCGGTTGGGGTGTCCGCCGGGCCAGCGGCGCCAGCCTGTGACGCCAGAGGCGCATGGGGCAGCCAGAGTCTCGCGGCCTGGGCCGGAGCGGAGAGGGGCCGGAGCGGGGGATGCGATGGGGATCACAGTCGCCGGAGGTGCGGGGATGGGGGCGGCTGGGTGATCCTTGGATCTGGATGAGGATCTCCGAGGCGCTCGTACTGCTCGCCGCCGGGACGGCCGGCGGTATCCTCAGCACCGCGGTTAGCGTCGCCTCGCTGGTCACCTACCCGGTACTGCTCGCGCTCGGGGTGCCGCCGCTCAGCGCGAACATGACCAACACCGTCTCGCTCGTGCTCACCGGAGCCGGTTCGGTCGCCAGTTCCCGGCCGGAACTGGCCGGCCAGCGGCAGCGCGTGCTCCGGCTCGGCGTCATCACGGCACTCGGCGGCGCGGCCGGGGCGGCGGTGCTGCTGCTGACCCCGGCGAGCACTTTCACCATGGTGGTGCCGGTACTGATCGGCGGCGCCTCACTGGTGCTTCTCGTCCAGCCCAGGATCAAGCGGCTCGCCCCTGCCGCGGAGAGCGGGAACCGACTGGTCCAGGGCATGGCGCTGTTCGCGGTCGCGATGTACGTCGGCTACTTC
>Ga0335078_10001167_pt1 | contig 39855 bp, 40 predicted proteins | sample Lox_Sample_32_FD_206711 | JGI IMG/M metagenome (GOLD analysis project Ga0335078, IMG submission 206711) | Soil microbial communities from Loxahatchee National Wildlife Refuge, Florida, United States - Lox_Sample_3.2 | ecosystem: Environmental > Terrestrial > Soil > Wetlands | place: USA... | reverse complement strand
TCCCGGCGCCCAGGACGAGCGCCCGGCCCGCGGGCAGGAACGCCTTGGTGCTGATGCCGGTGATAGCGCCGAGGAAGGCCAGGATTGCCACGCCCGTCCCGCCGGTCAGCCCCGCCACTACCGGCACAGGCGCCGCGAGGGCCAGCAGGGCTAGGGACTCCAGCGCCGCCCGGCGTGGCACCAGCAGCGACCCCAGCACGCGGGGTAGTGAGATGGCCACGGTCGGTCATTGTATGGCTCAGGGCCTACAGCGTCCTGGGCCGGGATGCGTGGGGCAGGCGGGCGTCAAGCCGATCGTCGACTGACGTTCCGACCTGGGGCAGGCCTTTATCTGATCGCCGCCACCTCTTAGGAACGGTAGGCATCCCGCCTGTGCCGGATGGAGTGGATCTCTACGGTGTGCTTGTCCTCGTTGATGCGGTAGATGATCCGGTAGGTTCCGCGCCGCGCGGAGTGGTAGCCGTCGAAGGGCTCATCCAGCGGCTTGCCGGCGCGGTGCGGGTTGGTAGTGATGATCCCGTCGATCGTCGTCATGGCGGCGGCCGCGACGTCTAGCGGCAGGTTCTCGTGCAGGTTGCGGCGGGCCTGCCGGGAGAAGATGACCGTATACGGCCCGGGTGGCTGAGAGCCGGAGGCGTCCAGCTCCGCGTTCACGGTGTTCCGCGGCGGCGCCGTTCGAGTTCGGCGCGAACCTGGCCAGCGTCAAAGGTGTCGCCCGCTGCGAAGTCCTCGCGCGACTGCCGGAGGTCGGCAAGCGTTACGTCATCGCTGAGGATGTCGAGCGTCTCTTGCATGGACTCGTATTCGGCGACCGAGATCAGCATGACATCCGCGCGGCCATTGCGGGTGATGGTGAAGTGGTCGTGCTCGCGGGCGACCCGCTCGGCAAGCTCGGCGATCCGCGCCTTCGCCTCCGTGATCGGGATGGTCTCCATGAAGGCTAGTATAACGACCGGTCTGAGTTACAGCCAGTATAAGGGTCTGTGCCTGCCCCGGTTGCGGCCCCGGGCTCGGCACTGTGAGGCAGCCTGTCCCAGCTCCCGGCGGCGTTCCGCTGCGCCTGCACCTCACGGCAGAACACTTCGAGATCAGCCAGCAGCGCCCGGGCCCGTTCCGGGCTGGGATGACTGGTCATGGCGTCTAAGCCGTAGAACCTGTGCTGCGGCCCCTCGTTCGTGACGTACGTGTAGGTGATGCTCACGCGGGTGATCCTGCCGGAGCGGCTGGTCATCAGCTGGCCTGCCTTTCCGGAGTCGCTTCGCCTGCGGCCGGGCCGGAGGCTGGCGGCCAGTCGAGCCTGGCCCACGCGATCCAGCCGGTCAGGGCGCTGCCGCCGGTGCCCGAGTCGGCGGCCAGGCTCCGCACGATGGCCAGGCCGTGCAGGCGCCCGTCGCCGGGGCCACGGCACCCGGTCCACGGGCCGCCCTCGTCATGGACCTCGATGCGCACGTGGTCGCCGGGCCGGACCTCGGCCCGGACCGTGAACGCGCCACCCGGCCTGCGGCTGGCCGAGTGCAGGACGCTGTTGCTGGCTAACTCGGACAGGCACAGCAGCACATCGTCGGTGACCGGGCAGCCCTCCAGCGCGAGGGCGAGGAACCTCCGGGCCCGGCCGACCTGATCGGCCCGCGCCGGGAACTCGCGGGTCCAGGTCTGCGCCGGCGGAACGGTGCGCTGGCTGTGCTGACTGGCCGTGCCCGTCATGTGCCGTCCGCCTCTCACCCGGTTGTGACTGCCCGGTGGGCCAGGATCTGGCATCCTGAGTACTGGTTGCCTTGCACAGTAGTCTGCATAATGCACTCAGACAAGCATTATGCATAACGCTACGGTAGCAGCCTGATCTCTCATTGGAGGCATTGCGTTGGCTCCCCGGCCAAGTCCCACCGCCCGCCGCCGCCGGCTCGCTGCGGCGTTACGGCAACTGCGCGAAGCGCGCAACCTCAGCTGCACCGATGCCGGCAAGGCCGCCGGATGGTCAGAGTCAAAGGTCAGCCGGATCGAGACCGGGCGGGTCGGGATAAGCCAGCCCGACCTGGAACGGCTCCTCGACCTCTACGAGGTCACCGGCGAGTCACGCACCGCGCTGCTCACCCTGCGCCGCCAGGCGACGCACCGCGGCTGGTGGCACTCCTACACCGACGCCGTCCCGGCGTACTTTGAGGCTTACGTCGGCCTGGAAGACGGCGCGAAGTCGCTGCTGACCTACCAGAACCAGCTCGTCCACGGGCTCATGCAGACCGAGGACTACGCCGCCGCTGTTCTGCGGGCGGCCCAGCCCTGGGCAACCGCCGACGAGGTGGAGCGGCAGCTTGCGGCCAGGGCTACCCGCCAGGCGCTGCTGACCGCCGGGAACCCGCTGCAGGTGTGGGCGGTGCTGGACGAGGCCGTGCTGCGCCGCCCGGTCGGCGGAGCCGCGACCATGCGGGCCCAGCTGAACCGGCTGCGGGAGATAGCGGCCTTCCCGAACGTGACCTTGCAGGTGCTGCCGTTCGATGCGGGCGCGCACGCGTCGATGGGCACCTCGTTCGAGCTGTTGCAGTTCCCCGAACCCGGGGACATGGCCATCGTCTACATCGAGGACCAGACAACCAGCCAGTATCTGGAGACCCCCGCTGACGTCGAGCGTTATACCCTCGTATTTGACCACCTGCGGGCGTCCGCGCTCTCCCCGGAGCGCTCCAAGGACTTCATCAGCCAGGTGGCCAGCAGCATGACGTAGCCAGACCGAAGGGAGGGCGCGGGATGCGCGCACCCGACCTGTCCCGTGCCAGATGGCGCAAGAGCAGCTACAGCAACGGAACCGGCGGGAGCTGCGTCGAGATCGCCGTGCTCACCCCCGCCTCGGACAGCGAGCCCGGCATCGCCGTCCGCGACTCAAAGGACCCGCACGGCCCGGCGCTCACCGTCACCGCCCGCCACTGGCGCGACTTCACCGCCGCCATCAAGGCCCACGAATTCGACCTCAGCTAACAGCCCTAACCGGCCCGCGAATGGGCGCCACTGTTGGCCACCGCGTAGGGCCGAGGCATGCCACGGCGCGCAGCGTGTGAAGCGCGGCGTGGACACACAGGCGCCATCGATGTCGAGTGCGTCCATGGAGTGACCCTAGGGCTGGCTGCCGGCCCGCTGCGCTGGCACGGGCTGGCGGTTTGACCGCTGGGCTGGCACGGGCTGGGACAGGAACCGTTGGAGGCAGGCGACGATTCGCTCGCTGGCCCTGCCGTCGCCGAACGGGCACGGGATGCCGGCGAGACGTTCGTCCAGCCCGTCGTCGCTGATCAACTGCCTGCCGAGATCACCGATCGCCGGGCCGGGCTGGACCAGGTGGGCGAAGCCAGCGTCGATCGATTCGGGGCGCTCGGTGGAGTTCCTGACCACGATGAGCGGCCGCTTGAGCACCGTGCACTCCTCCTGCACGCCGCCGGAATCGGAGACCAACAGGCGGGCGTGCCTGGCCAGGCCGAGGAAGGTCCGGTGATCGGCCGGGGGAATGGTCTGGAGCCGGTCCAGCGCTGCCGTGAGGCCATGCCGCTCGGTCGCGGCCTTGGTACGCGGATGCAACGGCAGCAGAACCGGCAGCCCCAGCTTGCTCAGCTCGTCCAGGATGGCCCGCAGCCGCTGCGGGTCGTCGGTGTTCTCCGGCCGGTGGATGGTAGCCAGGACGTACTGCCCAGGCTCGGCTCCCAGCCTGGTTGCGATATCCCTGGCCTCCGCCGCATCCGGCAGCATGGCCAGCGTGGCCTCCACGATCGTGTTGCCGGTGAGCTCGATCTTCTCCGCCGGGACGCCCTCGGCCCTTAAGTTGGCGACCGCCTGCGGGGTCGGTGCGCAGTGCAGGTCGGCGAGCACGCCGGTGACGCACCGGTTGATCTCTTCCGGCATCGCCCGGTCGTAGGAACGCAAGCCCGCCTCAACATGTACTACGGGCACGCCCGCGTAGCTCGCCGCCTGCGCTGCAGCCGACACCGTATTGGTGTCCCCCTGGACCACAACTGCGGCAGGCGGCTCAGCGCTGAACAAGGCCCCCAGTTGCTCGACGATCCGTCCCACCTGCGCATACCGCGGTGCCCCGCAGATCCCGGCTAGGGTCTGAGCCTGCTGGATCCCGGCCGCGGCCAGGAACACCCCAGACAGCTCCTGGTCCTCATGCTGGCAGGTGTGCACCAGCCGCCCGTCATCCCCCAGCATCCGCGTGACAGGCGCAAGCTTCACTATCTCCGGACGAGTCCCAATGGCAATAGCGATGTACCGAGAATTATCTTTCTGTAACATTTCCGCTCTCTTGCGAATCCAGCGAAGAAGTAAGAGGATAATGCAGGAATTGCGCCCGTTTCTACGAATAGGCTGCCTGCCCCATGCTAGATCCTAACCATAGAATGAACCGCGGCATAATGACATTCTGCGAAACCGCATCCTGCCGAAATTCTCCAAAGCAGATTTGGATCTGATCGCCGCCGGATGGGCCCTTAATCAATCTTTTGTGATTGCTGTTAGCGTCGTTGCCGCCGATCACCGAGCGTGATTTCATGGTCGCGGATAGCATCCGTGGCCATGTCATCATGCGCAGAGCGGATGCCGCTTGCCGTGGCTTCCCCGTTCCGCCCGCTGGCCATGCCGGGGCTGATAACTCTCGCCGGTGCCGTAGTGCTCCTAGCCGTGACCCTGGCGCATGCTGACCGGCCCGCAATGGCGGTGGTGTGGGGCAGCGTGGCCCTGGCCGCCTGGTGCGCCGGGCTGCTGTGCGTTACGGCGGGGGCAGCTTGGGGAGATCTGGGGCTGGTCCGCTGGAAGATCGGCCCGTGGATGCTGGCGTCGTGCGTCGTGACATCGGGCCTTGCGACGGTGACATGGAACCAGCCGCAGGTAGGCGTGGCCGTGCAGATCGGGCTCCCGTCGGTGCTGCGCGCCCTGTGGCTGGTAGCCGTGGGGATGACCGCCTGGGCGCTCGGCTACCGTGTCGGCCCGGGGTGCGGGGTGCGCAGGCTCGCGCTGCGGGGAATGGGCGCACTGTCAGCCCGGGTCACCAGCCAGGTTCGCAACCCGCAGCGCCATGGCTGCTGTACGCTACCGGGACCGCGGCACGGCTGACGGTCACGGTCACAACGGGCCGGTTCGGCTACACCGGGGACGCTGCGGCAGGGGTGGCCGGGTCATCCGGCTACGCGCAGATCCTGTCCGCGTTCAGCCACCTGGCGACATTCGGCGTCGCTGCTGCCGCACTCCAGGTCTTCGGTGAGCACCGCCGGAGCGCACGGGTCACGCTCGCGGTACTGTTCGCTGCCGAGATCGCCGCAGGTGCCGTTGCCGGGCAGAAGCAGAGTTTCGTGATCACATTCCTGGCGGTCGCGATCCCATTCAGCGCCTCAAGGCGCAGGCTCCCGAAGACGGTGGCAGTTGGTGCCCTGGCGGTTTTCATGGCCGTGGTCGTGCCGTTCAATCAGGCGTACCGTCATGCGGCGCGGCGCGGACCCGTGACCCTGACCCCGTCCCAGGCTGCCGCAGCGGCACCCGGCGTCCTGAGCCAGTCTGGCGGCGGCCTGGGCACCGTTCCCGGCTCGGTGACCTACCTTCTGCACCGGGTCCGGGAGATCGACAGCCCAGCGATCATCATGCAGCGCACGCCCTCGCAGGTGCCGTATATCAGTCCTGTCCAGCTCGTGACCGGGCCGGTGGCCAGCCTGGTCCCGCGGGTGCTGTGGCCTGGCAAGCCGCTGATGACTGCCGGGTACCGGTTCGGCCAGGAGTACTACGGCGCTCCCGCAGCCGCCCACTCAACCGCGGCGGTCACGCCTGCTGGTGACCTGTACCGCCATGGCGGGTGGGTGCCAGTGCTGGCGGGGATGTTCCTGCTGGGCTGCTGGGTGCGGCTGGTTGATGACGCAGCTGACATCCGGGCTGACCCGCATGCGATTTTCTTGGTTCTGCTGCTATGGCCGGTGCTGGTCAAAGGCGAGGCGGACTGGGTGTCGCTGGCCGCCGGGATCCCGGCGGCTGTGCTTACCTTCGCTTTCGCGGTGACCCTGGCGTTCAGCCGGGTCACGCCAGGAAGGTCGGGAACGCCACGGAGTTGACACTGGGCCCGGCTGGCGGGACGGTTGGGCCGATCCCCACCAGCCCTCTGGCCTTATGGGCGCCCGTAGGAGTTGTCCACGGTGACGAGGTCGTATCCCGCCTGCCTCACAATCGACAGTTGCGCCGACAGATACATCCTGCTCGTGCCGTCCGTGGCCTTCTCTGTTTAGGCGTCCAGGCTCCAGCGTCTCCCCGCTGAGTCAGACCCCGGCTGGCGAGGCCGTTCATGACCGCCTGCGCGCCTGCATCCTCGAGAGCGACCGCGCTACTCTCTTGCCCCGGCATGGTCTTTCACGTGCTCCCCGATGCCTCTGAGCCGCTGCAGGGCTTCCCTAACAGCGTCACGGTAGGGACTGCCCGGCGGCAGTAATGCGCCCTTGCCACCGAGCGCAGCTGCCATGGCCGCGTCGAACGCTTCCCCGCCGTCCCGCTGGGCGGTGACGATGGATGGCCTTGGCGATCTGCGCTGGCGCGTCCGGGAGCACCCCTCGCTTGCCGGGTTCCCCCGGGCAGGCCAGGGATAGACACTGTGGCGTGGCCGTGCGGGTCGGCGCGCTTGGCCGCGTCCCGCTGGACCTTCGGCAGTTTGCGCGCCGCGCTGAGGGTGACGGCGATGATGCGGCGTGCTCTGCTGCGGGCCCCCATCTGCCAGCCGGTCGTCCCGGCGACGAAGACGATGATGGTGGCTATTGCGCCGGCTATCACAGCAGCGGCAGCGGCGAAGACGGTGGCGGCCTCAACTCCGGCTAGCGGCCTGGTCTTCCCACTCGTCACCCGCGGACGGCGGTGCTGTGCGGGAGTGGTGACGGACGGTAGCGTGTGCCGAACACGAGACGTGACTTAATCGCTGCAGATAGTATCCAGGGTCGTGAGTGTCACCTTGTGGACGGCGCTGCTCATCCAGTTCGCTACCGTTTGGCTCCTGCGCGTCGGGCTCGGGAAGGGCTGGCTGCGTAGGCCGGTGACGCTGCTGATCCTGGCGTCCGTGGTGTGCGACGGGGTGTCACAGGTGCTGCTAGCGTTCCCGTCAGTCGGGGTATGGGACGACTACCGGACCGGGGTCGCGCAGGGCTACAACGACGACGCGGCGCTGCTGATGTCGGCGGCAATGCTTGCGTTCACCGTGGCGTATCTGCTGATAGGCCCGCAGCGGGCTGGGAACGCAGGCGCCTGCGTTCCGCTGAGAATGCTGGACTGGCGCCTCCTGGCATTGGCCTGCGCGCCGCTGGCCGTCCTCACCTACGAGGGACGGGGAAGGAACACGCTGCTGCAGACCGGGAACGGCGCTCCGCTGGCGACCAGCATCGCGTCGGAGTTCTTCGTCATCCTGGTGGTCCTGGCCGCCTTCAGCTTCATCCTGCGCTACGGCAGCCGGTGGTTCCTCCCCGTCCTGCTGGTGCAGTCGGTGCTGCTGGCGGCGGCAGGCGAGCGGACGCCTGTCCTCACTGACGCGATAGCGCTGATCGTGCTGCTGTGCTGGGCCGGGATGCGCCCGCAAGGCCGCGAGCTCGGCGCGGCGGCCGGACTGACCATGGTGGCCATCCTCGCCATCACAGGGCTGCGCGCCGCGCAGGGAAGGTCAGTGTTCTACGTCAACAGCGGCCTGGGCACCCGGGTAGCGGCATTGGGCGGCGGCCTGACCGCGCTGGACGGCGCACCCGCCTCCGGTGTCCCTCCCACGGCCCCCCTGGTCGCGCAGGCTGCCCTACGGCTTGACGGGGACGCGTTCGCCGGGGCCATCCTGCAGGCGCGGCACCGCGGATATCCCCGGCTGAGCGCCGCTTACGTCCCTGCGTCGCTGCTAGTGGCAGTGCCCAGCGCGGTGTGGCCGTCCAAACTGGACCACGTCGCGGTCCCGGCCGTAGCGGAGACCGACGACTTCGGGCTGCAGCAGGTCAACTTCCTGCCGGGTCTCGTGGGCCTCTATGCGGGCTTCCTGTCACCGCAGTGGCTAATCGCGGCCCTGGCTGCACTCGGCGCCCTGTGCGGGTGGGGTGAGCGGTGTCTGCTGCGGCGGCGGACCCCGGCGAGATTCGTGCTCACTGCCGGGGCGGTGATTGCTGCGCTCGCCTATCAGCAAGGGCTGCCGGGAATGCTGGTGGACCTGCGCACGGCAACGGTCATCGCAGCTGCCGCGTGGGCACTTCAGTCTGTCCGGGCCGCTCAGAAGAACGTCATGAATGCCCGGAGTTCGTCCCGGCCGAGGCTGGGGTGACGCCGACCATCCACCCGACGGCGTGACTGCTGGTGCGGTCCCAGTATGGGTGCCTGCTCCCGGGTGCCTGCGTGGACTCGATGTCGCCGAAGACCACCGCGGCGTGGTCCGCGCCATTGTTTAACGGCTGGCGATAGGTGCCTGGGAGGCGAACCCGGACGGTGCTGTAATAGTGTGCGCGGACGTGCCACCTCGGATCGTCATAGAAGCAGGCATAGCTGCTTGAGCGGCGAGCCATGCCACATTCATTTCCAGGAACTTCCGGAGAAGGTCTGCAGGTCCTGTTTCCGTTGGCTACCATCGTGGTGTGACAGCATAATCACGCTGAGTTACAGGGTCTGGGAGACGTGACGCGCGGGAAGACCCCTTCGTGGTTCCAGACGAACCCAACTAGTAGGGCTGGTCATGCCTCTGCCTACAATCACCCTTGGAGTTAGCGGGATCCAGACAACCCCCCTTGGATTCGGATGTGCCAGCCTCTTTCGTATTTCTAGCTCCGCAAAACGATCCCACATCCTTCATACTGCTTATGACGCGGGCATACGCCACTTTGACGTAGCGCCGATGTATGGTCTCGGGCGAGCTGAATCTGAACTCGGCACCTTTGCCCGCGTGCGCCGAACTGAACTCACTATTGCCACCAAATTCGGCATAAAACCGACACTGGTCTCGCGAGGCCTCGCATATGCACAGGGGCCCATCCGGCGTGCCCTCGCCGCCAAGCCCACAATTCGTGACGATGCTAAGACGCCAGGGCCGATTCGCCCTCACTACGAGCCGAGCCATCTCCTCTACGATCTGGGGGGATACCACGCCGCTGGGGCTAGGCGTAGCCTAGAACGTAGCTTGCGGGCGCTCAACACTGATTACGTTGATCTGCTACTGCTGCATGACCCACTGCCTGGTAGCGTCCGCTCAGATGAAGTGGCTTCATACCTTGAGGATGCTCGCACTTCGGGTTTGATTCGCTCATGGGGGATCGCTGGCGAGCCGGAGTCGACGGGCGAGGTTGCTCGGTCCTTCCACGGGGGCATTCCAATACGACAACTCCGGGATGACATTTTTCTCCGATCGCTACATTGCGCACCAGCCGGAGGCGCATTCATTACATATGGAGTGATCGTTCGAGCATTAAATTACCTTGTGCAACACCTAAGAGCCGACGATGCTAGGCGCTCGCGATGGAACAGGGCAATTGGCGCTGACTGCGGAATGCCAGATATGGCCGCATCATTTCTCCTACGCGCAGCGTTTCACGACAATAATAACGGCATTGTTCTTTTTAGCGCGACTAATCCATTACACATACTTGGTGCAGTTGCAACGCTTGAAATGTGCCATTCGTCGGAAGACGCGGCCATTGTCTCTTTTCTGCAAATGGTCGATGTCGAGCTTCGTAAGATTCCGAATTCCGAGGGGAAGGGCAATTGATCATTTCTGCTGATGTGCTTTCGGACGATTCTGCCCTGTCGGCCCACCTAGCCGTGGTCGGTGCTGGTCCCGCTGGCATCGTGATTGCGCTTGAAGCAGCTAACAATGGCTTTGATGTTCTGCTGATTGAGAGTGGCTATGGCAAGTTCGATGCTGGTATCCAACAACTTTCTGACGCGGCCGCTTGGGATCCAGCTATGCACGTGCCCATGTCCATGGCGGTACGCCGCCAACTCGGGGGCACGTCCACCATTTGGGGGGGTCGATGCGTTCCATACGATCGAGTTGACTTCGATCACCGACGCCATATCAGCGATATTGCTTGGCCCATCACGTATAAAGAGCTATTGCCCTACTTCCAGCGAGCCTGTGATTGGCTGCAGTGCGGCAGAGCTGTCTTCGATGTAACGCGCATGACGCACCTCCCTCCATCTCTTGTACCTGGACTACTCGATGGCGATGGGAGTACCGCAACGCTTGAACGGTGGTCGCTTTCAACCGATTTTGCGCGTGAGTACGCCGATGCCCTAAAGAGGTCAACACATGTTCGCGTCGTGACAGGTCTCACGTGCACCGAGGTCATCTCCCGGCCCAGCGGCACGCGTGCTGATCAACTGAGTTGCCGTACCCTCGATGGCAAGCGGGTGTCGATTCAGGCCCGCAGTTACGTTCTCGCATGCGGTGGCTTGGAGACGACCCGCCTCCTGCTCGCGTCCCGCGGGCCACATGGCGGCCCACTCGGCGGCCACTCCGGTCACTTGGGATCGTGGTACATGGGCCATGTTGACGGCGTGATTGCAAATGTGCGATTTTGCACACCGCCTCGCTCCACCATTTTCGGCTATGAGCGCGACATCGACGGCACATATGTGAGACGCAGGTTCTCAATCAACCGGAAAATTCAGCTGCAACGCGAACTGCCAAATGTAACCGCTTTCCTCGCTAATCCCGAGCTAGCTGATTACCGGCATCGGAATGGTGTTCTCTCTCTCGCCTATCTCACTCTTCGTTCCCCGCTTGGCCGACTGGTCGCGCCGCCGGCGCAGCGACTCTCTATAGCAGGAGCTAGAGTCCCCGCTTCATCCCACGACAGTGCCGCTAGAGTACCGGTACGTTCACATCTGATAAATATAGCAAGAGACTGTACCTCCGTGACTCGCTTTGCTGCCGGACTCGGGGTGAGGCGATTTCTGATCCGTGGACGTAAGAGACCAGGTTTCTTTGCGGCCTATAGCCGGGAGAACCTCTATCCACTCCAATACCGCGGAGAGCAGGTCCCTAATCGTCAGAGCCGTGTAAGCCTGGCCAGTGACCGGGATTTAATCGGCATGCCTAAGCTTAATATCGATCTACGGATAACACAGCAAGACGTAGATGGAATCCTGCGGTGTCATCAAGTTTGGGACGAGTATCTGAGGCATAATGGTTGCGGGCACCTAGAATATTTGTCGCATGATCCCGGTTCTGTCGTGCAGGATCGAAGAGGCGTCGGTGGTTCCCATCAATTGGGCACAACGCGCATGGCCGCCCGGGCTGAGGACGGCGTTGTTGACGAGCATCTTGCAGTCCATGGCATGAGCAATGTCTTTGTAGCGAGCAGTTCAGCCTTCTTGACTTCGAGTCAAGCCAATCCAACATTCATGATCATAGTGTTCGCTCTGAGATTAGTTGACCGGCTTAAGTCGAGTCTAGGTGAATTCTCATCCGCTTAACCTTTACGTGGTTTTTTGCGCAATGCATCTTTTGATATGAAAGGTAGGGCTAAGTCGTGCCGAATCTGATCTCTTCTGGACCTGCCGTTGCTGCCCGATCGAAGCTACGCAGACACCCCCGCATGCAGCGTATCGCAGTGCGCGTCCTGACTCTCGGTCGTCGTGGGGAGGGATACGAGCGACGTTTCAGATCAGCGATGCTCACATGCATTCGCCCGGGCGATTGCGTTTGGGATGTGGGTGCTAATGTCGGATTCTACAGCGAGTTGTTCGCCACGGCCGTGGGAGCCTCTGGGAAAGTGATCTCATTTGAACCTTCTCCTGCCTGTGTCGCAACGCTGGAGGATCGACTCCGCGATCGGGCATCTGGCGCGTCGAGGCAGATTGTCCCCGTAGCCCTTTCCGATGAGGACGGCGACGCGTGGCTGTCGGTGGGCCGCGGGAATACGGCTCCGGGCAACCGCCTCGCGAGCAGCGAGGAACCCTTGACAGTGAAGGTGCGGACGGTCAGGGGGGACTCCCTCCTCGCCTCAGGACACGAGGCACCTGCGGTCGTCAAGATTGATGTCGAAGGATTCGAAGGCGAGGTGCTCGACGGCATGGGTTCTGTGCTCGATCTTCCCTCGTTACGTGCTGTATGTGTCGAGGTTCACTTTGGGATACTCAATGATCGAGGAAAGCCGCATGAGCCGACTCGAGTAAGCCGATTGCTTCAGGCTCATGCGTTCACCGTTAAGTGGGTAGACAGATCCCACTTCGTCGCCAGACGGTGATCGGCCCTGGCCCAGTGGGCGCCGCGGCGGTTGGCCCGGCATCGGAATGCAGTGTACCTCATCACGTCCCTCCGCTACCTCTGGGTAGCACGAGTGTTGTTTGTCGCAGGAACGTAGTTCTGGCCGGTATGGACGAGGACGATCTCCACCCGTCTATGTGACCAAAGTGATCTTCATGTAGTCGGGCCGCGCTTCGCGGCACAGAAGACTTGCATCGGTCCGACGCTCACAGGGTCTCGACATTCTTGCCAGACAGGACCCGGCGGCAGTCCAGGACATAATCTGCTTGTTTGCTGATGGCGGCGATGTCGAAGGCGTCATGATCAGTGAGCAGAATGACCGCGTCGGCTTCGGCGATCTCTTCGGGCGTTGGCTCGACGCGTGCTACCACCGTATGTACTGCGCCTGTCTCGACGACGTGCGGGTCGGCCGCCCGCACGTCCGCTCCCATGCCCTTCAGCAGCTGCGCGACCCGGACGGCCGGCGACTCCCGCGCGTCGCCGGTGTTCTTCTTGTAAGCGAGCCCCAGCAATAGGATCCGTGATCCGTTAATAGTCCGGCCGCGCTTGTTAAACGCCATCATCAGCCGACGGGCAACGTAGTCCGGCATGTGACTGTTGATGTCGTTGGCCAATTCGACGAAACGGAAACTCTGGCCGAGCGCCCGCTCCACTCGCCAGGATAGGTAGGACGGGTCGATGGGCAGGCAGTGGCCGCCCACTCCCGGTCCGGGAGTGAACGGCATGAAGCCGAACGGCTTGGTGGAAGCCGCGTCGATGGCTTCCCACACGTTGATGCCGAGGTCGTGGGCAAACATCGCGAGCTCGTTTACCAGGGCAATGTTCACGTGCCGGAAGGTGTTTTCGATGATCTTGGCCAGCTCAGCCTCGCGTGGTGAGGAGACCGGCACGGTCGTCTCGACGATGCCGCTGTAGAAGGACTGGACCGCGGCGAGAGAGTTGGCGTCGATCCCAGATACTACCTTCGGGGTCGTAATCAGCGTCCAGGTGCTGTTGCCCGGGTCGATCCGCTCCGGGCTGTAGCCGAGGTGGAAGTCAGTGCCCGCGATAAGCCCGGACCCGTCCTCCAGCCAGGGAAGCACCTGCTCCTGCGTCGTCCCCGGGTACGACGTCGACTCCACGATCACAGTCGCGCCCGGCCGCAGATACCTGGCCAGCATGCGGGTCGCCGTCTCAATGTAAGTGAGATCGGGCAGGCCGTCCCGCAGCGGTGTTGGGACCGTGATCACCGCGAAATCGAAACCAGCGCACGCGCGGGCCTCCGATGACGGCTTGAACGCTCCTTCATTGAGCGCGCCCATTAACTGGGCGTCGGACACATCCTCGATGTACGATTCCCCGGCTTCCAGCAGCTTCACTCGGCTGGGGTCTGTGTCGTAGCCGATCACCTGGTGACCGGCCTGCGCGGCGCGCATAGCCAGAGGCAGGCCCACGTACCCCAGGCCGGCTACGACCACCGTGGTCATCCGTGTCCTCCCCGTGCTCCACTCGCCGAGCGCACTGCCCCAGGCCCGCACTACACCACGCCTGACCTGACGACTGCTCCGCCGAGGAACCTGCAGCCCCGCCGTCAGCGAGGCCACCACAGATCATGGGGACGAGAGCCTTGTCCTAGACGTGGCCGCGGCCCTTCTCAGGTCCGACTGGACTGCCTTAGGTAACCAGGCGGCTACAACAGGTGAGATCGTAGCGAGCCGAGCTCCAAAGCGCCTGCGTTTTGGCAGGCACACTTGAAGTCGACTTCGGCCGGTGGACCGCGTGTCAATGACCCCGAATCTTTCGGGCGCCGGCAACGCCGCGATCCTGAGCCGGGACGACCTGGCTGCTGTACCGGCCGGGCTGACGTTGACGCCCCGGAGATACGGCAGAACTGGCCGCGATGCCGCGCAAGCTTGTCGCCCGGCGGGCGTAGCCGGTCTCGTTCGCTTGGCCCCGGCTTGCTGTGCCTTGCATTATTGCGAGAGCCGTCGGTTTGATGAAGGTTGCCGGTTGGCGTGATACCGGTACGCCGACCACGGCGCTGCGACCTCGTGCGCACGGTTAGTCTGCACGGCCGATCTTGGTGCCCCACGCTCTGATACTCCTCTTCCGCTGCGGCCCATCGTCCGTGATCACCCGGGCCGTCGGCTAGCGACTCGTCTATCGGCAGGAGGGCAAGATCCGGGCCTTCCTGACCCAGCGCTCGGACATCAGCTGCTCATCGGAGCTTCGCTCGCTTGATGCGCGTCAAAGGGAGCGCTTCGTTGGTGAATGACCGCAGTCACACGAGGCCTTTCCACGCGGGCGCACTCATCGAGGCCGTAATGCGGTCATTCGCCACGGTGCCCGTGGCGTCGGTCCCACGATCCGCAGCGTCAGTCGGTGCAGCCTCGCCGTGCGCGAGGACGCGGTATTCGTGAAGGCCAGCGATAGCTCATAGTTATTGAGTATGCTCTTTGCGTGACTACGCATGGAGGCCAGGGTGGGCAGAGGAGCGGTCAGTGGTAGACCAAGCGAGGCTGCACTACGGCCTCAACTTCTTAGGGAGGTCGGCCGACGAGATGGAGCCCTTGGTCTCTGAGAGCGGATTCACTGACGTGGTCGTCCGGTCGCCGAGAAAAAGCATCACCATTCCCAAGGAGGATGACAGTACCCGGCAGCATTGGCTCACTGCCTGCCACCGATGAAGAGCGTCGCGGTCGCCGCAAACGTCCTCAAATTCGTCTGGGAGCACCCGGCGAACAAAGGGGCGCGGGCTCGTGCACTGATTCGCGCTTTCCAGTTTCAGGTATCCGGCAGGCTGCTGGGCCGACGGACACTTGCCCGGCTTGGCGATCGGTCGATCATATGGGTCGATCTTCACCGCTCCGGGGCGTCGAAGGTTGTTTACGCCAATCCGCCTGATTATCCCGAGATGCTTGTGTGGCGACAGGTCCTGCGCCCGGGAGACCTATTCGTCGACGTTGGAGCGAACATTGGCAGTTACGCGATCTGGGCTGCTGACCTAGGCGCGGAAGTCATCGCCCTGGAGCCAGCAGAGGACACTTTTGCTTTGCTCTTGGAGAACGTCGCTCTCAACGACTACCTGATCAGGACATTTCAAGCCGCTGCGGGGGCGACCTGCGGCTCTGTGCGGTTCACAAGCGGGAGGGACACTGTGAACCGGATGGATCCCGAGGGGAGCGTTGAGACGACGATGTTGACGATCGATTCGGTTATCGAGAGCCGCACTGTTGCAGGTATGAAGGTCGATGTCGAGGGCTTCGAATTCGACGTGCTTCGCGGGTGTGAGCGGGCGCTGTCCGAGCACCGCATCAGCCTGATCCAGCTCGAGTGGAACCGGACCTCCCGAGAAGCCGCCCGGGCTGACCGGAGACCCGTTGCAGATCTGCTCGCCAGGCATGGATATTGCCTGTTTCGCCCCGATGACCAAGGTGCGCTCGTGCCACTGGCCGATGTGAGCTTCGGTCCCGACGTATTCGCTCGGCCCTGTCCGTGATCTAGATGCGAGACTGCCCATCCGAGCGGCGCCACTGCGGATGGCTGGTGCCCTCTTTGCCCAGGTTAGCGAAGCCTAGTTTCTCGAAGAGGCATGTCGCTTGAAGTAACTATGTATTATCTCTGCGTGACTGAATCCGGATGCCACACGTCTCAACGACCGAAGGAACCCGTCAGGTGATCGCCGTGGGGCAACATCGCACGCGGATGTCCGGCAAGGCGGCCTAGCGATGTGTGGCATCACTGGGGCGATCGATCTCGCCGAGGGACGCGCGGCAGCGCGGGTGAGCCTGCTCAATGACGCGCAGCGGCATCGCGGTCCCGACCACAGTGTGGTGGTAAGAGTAGGCGGATTCACCCTCGGGAACACGCGGCTTGCCATTCAGGATCCCGGCCCGACGGGAAACCAGCCATTCGTGTCAACCGATGGACGATATCACTGCGTGTTCAACGGTGAGATCTACAACTACCGTCGTCTCATCGAGCGCTACCAGCTACCGGTGCGAACTAAGTGCGATGGAGAAATAATCCCCCAACTTTGGGCAAAGCTCGGTGTCGCTTCGCTGGCCGAACTGCGAGGTATGTTCGCCATCGCACTCGTGGACTCCTTAGAGGAACGTCTTTACTTAGCCCGTGATCCTTTCGGGATCAAGCCCCTGCACTGGCGGGCGCTCCCGGACGGTACCCTAATTTTCGCTTCAGAGGTCCGCCCGCTTGTGCGGGCCGCTGCCGGCGTGCGTATCGACTGTGCGGCGGTTGCGCGTTACCTCCGCCTAGGAGCTATGGCTCCAGATCAGGCCCCATTCCAGGAGATCGTGGCTCTTCCGCCCAATAGCGTCGCCACCTTCGATCGAGACTGCCGAGTAACGATACAGTCGATCTTGCCCGACGGTCCGCTTCAGTCGACGGGAGCGCCTATCAGCCTAGGAGCGGCGCTGGCGGACTCCATTGATATCCATCTGGCTGCTGATGTTCCCACGGCTCTGCTGTTGTCCGCTGGCGTCGACTCGACAGCCATTGCCTCTGTGGGTCGCCGCCTTGGCCGGGACCTCCACTGCATCACCGTGGCCACCGAGGGGGCCGTCGACGAGAGCGCCGTGGCCGCGGAGACTGCGCGTTACTACGGGCACCGTTTCCAGCGAGTACCGGCCGCGCTGGAGGACGACGACGTGGCAAAGTTCTTCGGAGCAATGCAGCGTCCCAGCATTGATGGCCTCAACACGTACCTCGTCTGCAAAGCCGTCCACGAGGCTGGCTTCAAGGTCGCGTTGTCTGGCCTTGGTGGAGACGAAGTCGTGGGCGGCTACTCCCACTTTCGCCTGCTGAGATATCTGCCTGCGCTTAGAGTCCTCCACAGAATGCCCGGCCAGGTGACCAGTGCGATCGCGAAAGCTGTGGCTCAGATGGGCATCTCTAGCGAGGCGAAGGCGACGAGGTTGCTGGGCAAAAGTGGTCCGCGCGATGGAACGGATCTCTCTCTCCTTCACCGAGAGATCCTGCCAGCGGCACTGGTGGCTGATCTCACGGGTATGGATCACCGTCCGGTGTCTGAAGATTCTCCTTTGGGATCTATGCAAGCCCTCGGGTCTTTTGGAGCTATGGTCGCGTCTGAAGTTTCAATCTACCTCGAAGCTACGTTGCTACCAGACGCCGATTCGTTTTCGATGGCTTCGTCGGTTGAGCTGCGTGTACCTTTCGTGGATAACCTTGTCTTCTGGGCATCACTGGACCTTGCCGCGGACAAGCGAATTCGGCCTGGCAAGGCGGCGATAGGAATGGCACTTGACGATCCCTATCTCAGAGGACTCGCGGCTCATCCCAAACGTGGTTTCAGCGTTCCTATGCGAGATTGGATGTCGGGTCCGTTGCTACCAGTGCTCAGCGCTGCCTGCGATCCGGATGCAGATGTGTGGTCTGTCGTGGACCGGACGATGGCCAAGCGCGCAGGATTAATTCCTCTTCGCGCACGTGATCGCTGGACAGAGACGTGGGTGCTTGCAGCGCTGAACGCCTGGTTGGAGACGACGGGCGCTCGACTGGAGGGCCAGTGAGGCGTTCAGCGTCGGCAGGACAAGACATCGTCCAAAGGAGCGTCGGTCACTCGCGAACCGAGCGCCGATGACTGCACACGCCGAGCCGGGTCGGCTCCAGGGGCTGGCAACGACACTGAGTCGCCACGGCTTTGCGCGCAAGGTCGCCCGGACCGCGGGGTTCAACATCGGGTCGGCTCTCGCCGCCGGGCTAGGTGGGATCATCATGGCGCGCGCGGTCGGCCCTACTGTCCGCGGCGAATATGCTGCTGTCACGTCGTGGTTCGGTCTCGCGCTCATGGTCGGCGGAATGGGCCAACCGGCGGCGCTGTGCTACTTCGTAGCCAGAGATCCGCTGCGCGCCCGTGACTATGTAGCGACATCTCGTGCGATGATGCTGGTAACGGGCATTCTATCGCTGGCGACCGGATTTCTGCTCGCGCCTATCCTCGCTCACGGACAACCGACAGTGACGGTCGGCTACCGGATAGCGTTCGGTGCATCGATCATGGCGTTCGTGGGTGCCAGCTACACCTTCTCGTTGCAGGCCCGGGACATGCACCGATGGAACGTGGTGCGGGTTGCGCAGCCGGTTCTGAGCGTAATCGCTGCTTATAGCCTGTGGCGGCTCCGCCTGCTCAATCTCGACACCGCGCTTGTCATTCTGGCCGCGACGATGTCTCTGCAACTGGGCTGGGCTTACTGCTACTGCCGACGTGCGGGCTTGGTGGCGGGCCGCGTGTGCGCCGAACTGATCCGGCCGCTCTCAGTGTACGGTGCGGCCCAGATTGCAGCCCTGACGCCCGCGCTCCTCAACGCCGACTTGGACCAACTTGTGCTCTCACAGACGGTGCCGCCGGCTGACCTGGGCCGCTACGCGGTCGCTGTCTCGCTCTCGTTGCTCCCAGTCCCTCTGGTAGCGGCGATCGGCAACGTCGCATTCCCGCGGCTGGCATCCCAGCATGAGGTGACTAGTGCGACCCGTCAGCTGCAGCGAATGGCGGTGCTCGGTAGCATCGGCCTAACCGCGGCCATGCTCGTTCCGCTCGCCGCCGTCGCCTACTGGTTGGTGCCACTGGTCTTCGGAGCTGCCTACCGGGGGGCCGTTCCCATGCTGTGGATCCTGACTCCCGGGTCTGTATTCCTGGCCTGCGGAGGGGTTGTCGGCGATCTGCTGCGGGGCAGGAGCCATCCGGGCGTCGTGGCATGGGCCCAGGGACTAGCGGCGATCTTCACGGTTGTGTTGCTCTTGGCGCTGCTGCCGGTCGTTGGCGTGTACGGTGCCGCAATTGCCTCGACGGTGTCCTACGGTGTTGCGCTTGCCGCTATGCTCCGCCGCTTGTGGCGGCTGCCGCGCCATGCGCGCGGCAGCGGCCCGCGGACGCCGATCCCGTCAAAGCACCTAGCCCCGAGACCTTAAGGAAGCCGATGTCCACAGTTCGCCGGACCGCGACGAGCGCCACCGACCTTGCCTGCCGCACCGTCGGTCGACGGCACGTTGTGCGCGCAGCCCGGTTCGTACTCCGGTGCGCCAGCCTCGATGTCCCCAATGACATGCGTACAAATGGTGAATTGCATCTACAGCGTCGCGTCCTGGGTTTCTCGCCACCCGGCCGGAAGATCCACGTTGTAGACGTAGGCGCCAACATAGGCTGGTGGTCCACCGCAATGGTGGCAGCGGCACGGCAGGCAGGGCGGCTCGATGACCTTGATTTGCACGCCTTTGAGCCCTCTTCATTCACTTTCGCACGCCTGTCGGAAGCGCTAAGTGAGCACTCTGTTACCCTCGACCGAATAGCTCTCTCTGAGCGCACTGGATCTTCGATTCTGCATGTGGTGGCGCCAGGCGCGGGGACGAACTCGCTGCATGGGCCGCCCGTGGCATCCGCTGCTGCCAATACAGAAGAGGTGGTCACGACAACCCTTGACGCGTACGCGGATCGCGCAGGGCTAGATCGCATTGCGCTCGTCAAGATCGATACTGAGGGGCATGACCTCGCCGTCCTTCGCGGTGCGCGGAGATTGCTGACTGAGCAGCGCATTGTGCTAGCGCAGTTCGAGTACAACTGCCGATGGGTGGATTCGCGCTCGTATCTCCGCGACGCATTCGATCTGCTCCACCCTTTCGGCTACCGTCTAGGCAAACTAACGCCACGCGGCGTGGAGTTCTATCCGGGATGGGACGCGGATCTGGAGACGTTCGTCGAGGGCAACTACGTCACCTGCCCCCAATGGGCTGCCGAGCGACTCCCGTCCGTCGCGTGGTGGAAGCCTGTCAGCCAGGCATAAAGCTGTTCCGCAGCCAAGACAGCCGATCTTAACAGCGAATCACCTGCCAGGAAGCCCAGGACAAGGTCCCTGCGATCTCAGTTGCGGCAGACAGTTGGTGACGACCTGCAATATGATGATCGCTCATAGTAATGGGAAGAGGGGTGACGGAGTGCGAGTCGGAGTAATCGGTCCGGTGGCCCCGGATCGTTTCGCGGAAAACATCATCGACGCGCTGGACCGCACTGGGCACACCGTCACGCAGCTCGGCCCAGCAGCAGCTCATCCCGTGAATCGGACCGCCAAGCGTGCGGCAATGCTTGCCCGGCAGGCATTGCCTGCTCTTGACGAGCGGGTGCAGCGTCGGATCGTGCGGACAGCCCAGAACGCCGACTGTGAGATCATCATAAATATCGACGCTCGTCTCATGCCGCATGCAGTAGCGCGGCTTAGGCGCAGCGGCTGCAGGGTGGCGTTCTGGTTCTCCGATGCTGTCTCGAATTTGGGGCGGCAGCTGATGCTGCTTGCACCGTACGACGCGCTGTTCTTCAAGGAGCCGCACCTCATCGAGCGCCTTCGGGCAACCCTCGATCTTCCCGTTTACTACTTGCCGCAAGCGTGCAATCCGCGGTGGCACCGACCGCTGACGCCTGCGGGCTCCGAGCCCTACCTGGTCATAGCAGGCGGCCAGTATCCAAGCAGGGTGAGATTACTCGAGCGGCTGCTCGCGAAGGGCATCCCGCTTCAGGTGTACGGTGGCCACTTCCCCCGCTGGCTCGGTGAGACATCGGCCCGAAGCGTGTACACGGGCCGCTATCTCGCTCGCGAGGAGAAGGCTCGGGTCTTCCGCTCCGCCGTCGGCGTCCTCAACACTATGCACCCCGCAGAGATTGCCGGCGTCAACGTGCGTCTGTTTGAAGCGGCCGGCTCCGGCGCTGCCGTGCTCACCGAATTCCGCCCGACACTGCCTGACCTGTTCGGGATCGGCAACGAGGTGCTTGCCTATCATGACTTCGATGAGCTTGTCGACCAGGCGACACGATTGCTTAACGAGACTGGTCTCACTGCGCAGCTCGGCGACGCTGCCGCGATGCGTGCTCATCGTGACCACACTTACGATCTGCGCGTCGCCGCGATCCTAGAGAAGCTGTCGTGACCGTGGCATATGCCGGTGTGCCAGCCCGACTCCGACTAGCCATAGTCGGCCGCACCTTCATAGCCGCGTCGCTCACGTTGCTTTATGAGACAGCATTCAAGGTGCGTATGATGGGAACGCTCCTGCTGACTTGGTCACGTGGGCGCGGACGCACCATCGAGCGTGCGACGAGGCGCGTTCACCGTGACCACACCCACCATCTGCGCGTCGGCGCCATCCCGGAGAAGCTGCCGTGATCGCGGTGTCCGCGGATGTGCAGGCCCGCGTTTCCGCCTTGCCGCAACGCGCTGCCGCCGGTTTGGTCTTCGTAGCGATCGCATTGGTCCTGTTGGCCGAGACGATAGCCAAGTCGGATAGGCCAAGTGTTGCTGCCGTCTGGGGCGGTCTGGCTTTGGCCGCCTACGCTGTCGGGCTAATGTGCCTGGTGGGCCCATCTCAGCGCGTTGACTTGGGTCTTGCACGGTGGATGATCGGGCCGTGGACGCTGCTCTGGTACGGCGTCGTGTTCGGTATTGCTACCTTGACGTGGAGCCAGCCGCAAACCGGGATTGCGGGCGAGATCGCCGTCTCCAGCGTCTTGCGGGCACTGTGGCTTGTTGCGGTGGGGGTGACTGCGTGGGCGCTCGGTTATTGCGTCGGGCCCGGGCAGTGGAGCCGACGCCTCGCAGTGCGGGGGATGGGAGCCTTAGGCAGGCGCTTCGCGGCTGAGGTACGCAGCCCTGCGGCTCCGTGGGTTCTCTATGCCATCGGAATTGTCACGCTTCTCACCAATGCGGTCACGACCAACCGGTTTGGTTACGCCGGCGACGCGTCGTCAGAAGTGAGTACGGCAAGCGGTTACGCCGGGATCTTAGGCGCACTTAACTTCTGCGCACCCCTCGCAGTGGCGGTGGCCGCCGTTCAGGTGTTCTGTGAGCGTCGAGTAGCCGCGCGTATCACCCTGGTCGTCCTCTCCATGGCCCAGTTCGCCCTCGGCGTGATGCTAGGAAATAAAGAAAGCTACATCGTTACGGTGCTTGCCGTAGTCATCCCATTCTGCGCGTCACGCCGTCGGCTGCCGAAAGCATCGCTGATCGTGATCCTCGTTGTTTTCCTGCTCGTTGTCATTCCCTTCAACCAGGCGTACCGCAGCGCCGCTCGCCAAGGCTCGGCCACGCTGACGGCGGGTCAGGCGGTGGCGGCGGCGCCCGAGATTTTGTGGCAGACGGTGACTGGGCAGGGCGTAGTCGCGGGCCTCACCGACTCCATCGACTATCTGGCGCAGCGGATCTGCGAGATCGACGGTCCAGCAATCGTCGTTCAGCGAACGCCAGGCCAGTTCAAGTTCCAGAGCCCGCTTCAACTGCTTGAGGGCCCCATAGCAGGGATGGTGCCGCGCGCGATCTGGCCTGGCAAGCCGATCGCGGTGCCAGGATACCTGTTCAGCCAGGAGTTCTACGGATTGCCTCCCACGCTTTACACCTCGACTTTCGCCACGATAATCGGTGGCCTGTACTGGGACGGCGGCTGGATACCGGTGATCGTCTGCATGTTTCTGGTTGGCTCTCTGGTGAGGTTGCTCGACGACGTCATCGACGTGCGTGCAAATCCGCATGGGATCTTGCTGATGCTGCTGCTGTTCCCGAGCCTGGTACGGGCTGAGTACGACTGGCAGACAATCATCGCCGACCTTCCCGCGAGCATATTCGTCTGGCTGCTGGCTGTGGTCCTCACCTTCCGCACACGGCAGCAGGCATGACGAGGCAGATACTTATGTTGACCCCGTCACGTGGACGGGGCGGCGGAATTGAACGCTACGTCGATGCGCTTGAGTGGGCATTCACCGCGCAGGGCGTCGAATACCGGCGGCTTGACCTCCAAGGTTCCGGGCCAGCCGCGCATGCGCGGCTTCTTGCCCAGTGCCGCAAACAGCTACGGGCATGCGATGCCCCGGCTCGACTTGTCGTGGTGCACCGGGCTCTACTGCCAGTAGCGTCGCTTCTCGCGCGCGAACGCCCCGCTTGCGGCATCTCGGTCGTATGTCATGGCACCGACGTATGGGGCACGCGCCTTCGGGCTCGTCATCTGGTCGAGAACTATCTGATGCGCAGTTCCCGCGTCCGCGTCGTGGCCGTGAGCAGCTTCACTGCAGGGACACTCTTCGAGTCCTGCCCGGCGACTATCCTCCCCCCGGGTCTATCCCAAACGTGGTTCGGGACGCTCGTTAGCGCATGTGCTGATGTTCAGCCGCGGGACCCCGGGGTTCAGCTTGTCACGGTCTTTCGTCTGGCGGATTGGCGGGACAAGGGCTTGCCCGAGTTGCTTGACGCCGTCGACCGTCTCGGTCAGCCAGACGTTCGCCTTGTAGTCTGCGGTAGCGGTAAGCCGTCAGTGGAGTTGCAGCGTCTGGTCAGCGCGCATGGCTTCTGCACCCTGCGGAGCGGGTTAACTAATGATGAGCTGGCCCTGCAGCTTGCCGCCGCAGACCTCTTCGTGCTGGCAACTCGGACGAGGTTTGGCCGGACTGCCTACGGTGAGGGATTCGGCTTGGTCCTACTGGAGGCGCAAGTCGCCGGTACACCTGTGATTGCGCCCGCGCATGGCGGGTCGCATGACGCGTATGTCGACGGGATCACGGGTCTTGCACCGGCGGACGAGTCGGCGGAAGCGCTGCGGAGCGTACTGGACGAACTCACGCGGCATCCGGAGCAGTTGGCGCAGATGTCAAAACAAGCGGCGGACTGGGCCCGCCAGTGTTTCGCCCCTGAGAAGTACGCTTCGCTTGCAGTCGCGAGGCTACTTTGACCAGCTCTTCGTCCGATGCGCCCTGGCTCTGCTCCGGTTGATAACTCGCCTCTCGAAACTTACCGCTTGCGGAATGGCTTATCCAGGTGGACGAAGGTCCTTGATCGCCAGTGCTACCTGTTCAAATCCCTCTGCCGTGCACTCTAGGCTGTAGCGTGCGACATGCTTGCGGACTCGATCCCGCATTTGGGAATCTCCCACTCGGGCAAGACCCCGGCTGAGAGCGTTCGCGAGGTCGATGACATCTCCACAACGGAAGACCTCGCCCACGTCGCGGACCAGATCAGGAGCGCAACCTACTCTGTCAGAAACAATGGGTAGTGTTCCGGCGGCCATCGCCTCGTTAACGACCAGACCCCAGGCCTCGATTTCGCTGGGCAGCACGAGAATGTCGGCGGCGTGGTAATACGACGGGATGTCCGATTGGTTAATAAAGCCAGTCACGACCGTCCTGTCTGCCGGTAGCAATGCACGTATGCGCTGAGCTAATGGACCGTCGCCGATGAACAGAGTATTCACCTCGAATGGCAAGCGTTTGACGGCATCGACGAGATCGAGCGGACGTTTTCGGGAAACAAGCCTGCCACTGAACACAATCAATGGAAGATCATCCATCAGCCCCCACTGCGCCAGCAGCTCCGACCGGGCAATTCGAGGCGGGCACGCGAACCTTTCGTCATCCACCGAGTTGGGTACAAAAGTTACTAACCGGGCGTGGTTCTTACGGTAAAATTCGCCATTCAAGTGGCCCATGGACAGACAGCCGGCGCTGTAGGAGACCACCAAGCGTGTAGCAAAGCGCCGCAGGTAGCGGCGGAGTCCTGACGAGTTCCCCTCCGGGTGCGAGGACCCGCGCAGAAAGTATGGGATGCCACGAATTCGGCATATCGCCATGGTCATCAACATCCAAGGGCTCGTGTAGCCGTTAACGACTACAGCGTCGTGGATCGGTAGCCATCGTGCGAGCGTGGTGACTTTCTTAACGATACCCATCGGATTTTCCATAGTATTCAGGAAAGTATGCGTGTAACCTGACAGCAAGTCGATGTCCCAAGCGATAGGGACGCCGAACGCAGAGTCATTTATCGGAGATACACCCCTGTCGGATAGGAACAGCACATCAAGTTCCACATTTCCACGCTTTGTCAGTAGCTGCCACAACGGCGTGTGATACTGGATGGGCGCGTAGCCCACTACTCCTAGTGTTGGGCGCATCTTGTCAGTATGCCAGAACCGATCTCACGCTGTCCTGGGTCGGCGGCAATACGCATAGTTGACGCTTTCAGAGGAAACGGAAACCCGATCGCCGTCATTATTGCGCAGGTCGATGATGAAGCCATGACATCGAAGCCGCTCGATCATTGAGACTACGTCGCCTGCGCTAGGATGAACCTCCAGCGCGAGCTGTTCGACCTTGTTTAGCCAGTCGAGATTCTCATCAGCGGCCAGCACGGCGAACTCGCCGCCCTCTATATCCATTTTCAGGAAGTTGATACAATCTATACCGAATGTAGACATTAGTCCCGGAATTGAAATATCGGTCGGTCGGTCGGGCGTGCCGTGCGACGCCGTTGCCCACAGGCTATCGTCGGCTATGAGGCCGACCGCTGTCCCGGAGACTGCGGCGCCGCTCGCCACTGCGACTTCAACGCTAATGCGCTCAGCAACTCCATTGCACGTGGCAAGGCCACGGATCTCTGCCGCAAAGCCTTGCTGGGCTTCGACCGCAATGACGCGCGCGCCGGTCAACGCCGCCCAGACGGAGAAGAGGCCACGGTTTGCGCCGAGATCTACCACCCAACCGACGGTCGGCATGACTAGCCCGGTGCGGAGGTAGACGTTCCGACAATACATCTCCCTCGCACCCGAGGTATAAGCGGCTGGAAGCGATACGACCGCCCCTGTCGACGTCCGGAATTTGGCCCCGGCGTGCTCCCAGCTTCGGTCAGCTGGCCGTAGCGAGCGGTATCTTGTGCACTCTGGCATATGCGTGACGAGTGCCGTGACCCAGCGGGCTGCTGCGGCGGGGCGCGCATGACGGCAGACGGACAAGACGTCCCCAGCGGCTCGCTGAATGGGACGTGTTTTCATTGGGCAGCCTTTCATTTGGGTAAGGTTTGTACGATCGTCAGGAAACGTACGCGGATGGCTAGCCTATAAGTGAGCTGACGCGGGAAAACATTGATCTGGAGACAGCCAGAATGTTCGCGCTCTCGGTCGGCAGCGTCCGCAAGCGTTCTAGCCTTAGACCCCCACGACCCGTCAGCCTATGACGCGTCCGGCGGATGCCGAGCAAGCCGTAGCCCTTCTCTTCGAGCCATTCGAAGGGACTCTGCAAGCCATTTAAAAGCATATCTGAATCGTACTCAAATATTATGGACGGCAAAAAGGTATCGATTGTACGTGTGGCTCCTGCCACAACGGGCGCCTCGAAACCTTCGACGTCGATCTTAATGAGAGCTACTGGTCCATGAGCTATGTCATCGATAGATGTCGTGGCAACCTTTGCTTTTGAACCCGTCAAATAAGAGTGGGGAAGCAAACTCGCCCGACCCTTGTTCGAGTCTTGGGCGTCGGGTCGATGGAGCATAACGCTGTCCCCTCCTCGCTCGGAGGCGGCAGCTTGAATTATTTGCACATTTGTTAGATAGTTCAATGCCAGGTTAACACTGATCCTATGCGCTAGTTCTTCGTCGGGCTCAAGAGCGATGACCTCGCCTTGCGTACCGACCAACTTGGCAAGCCGAATGGTATGGACACCAATGTTAGCCCCAACATCTATACATCGGTCGCCTGGCCGAATCAGATGCCGAAACAGCTCGGCCAGATGTTCCTCGTAAGCGCCAAATACCCAAAGCTGCCATTCAAGGAAGCTCGAAAGGTCTACATTAAAACGGTCACCAAACTTTGTTGCTAGTATTTTTGCAGAATGATCTGGGCGGCTAGGCGATTTTGAGAATGAGCGGTGGAGCGCTCTAGCCGGCCCGCGAAATGGAATACGTTGGCCGAGGACGGGCGCGATAGAACTCTGTGCCAGGCTACGCATCTTGATTACTGCTGCTCCTCTCCTGTTAGGTAGCGAGCATTTACTGACGACGGTCTTACTGAGTGCGTTCGGACATTTGTTGATGCTTGTGACCTGGATCGAGACTTCGAGCAGATGATGCGGCCTCTGCTTGCAGAGCGGATACGCAGGCCTCGTACCAAGCGTGGTAGAAGCAGAAGCGCAGCCCGGCTAGCCCATCGAGCAATCCCAGCCGGACGAAGTACATATAGAGAAAGAGCGCCATCGGCTTAGCCGGCACGGACGGGAAGATCAGGTCCTTGAGCACTACTCGAATCAGCGGCCGAGTGTCGATGCGATCGCGGTGCCGGATTTTACGCAGCCTGTGCGACACGCGGACTGGCGCACCGCGGCGCTCAGCCTGCAACTGTGCATAGCGCACGTGTTTGCGCAGCCAGGTCGCAAGGCCCTTAAGGTCCTCGTCGACAATGTCGTGGTGCAGCCGATGGACCGGGCCATCGACGCAGGCCCGTTCACCGACGATCTCTCCGTTGTATTTTGTATAGCGTCTGTCAACGAGCCGAACGACCAATGAGGCGCTGTACCAGCCACAATGGCGGATCCATGTGCCTTGGAAGACTAACCGGAGGCGGTGCGAGAACCCTGCGCACAACGGCGAGTGCAATTGTGCGGCGATCTCGTTGGCTAGCTGCGGGGACACCCACTCATCTGCATCTACGAAGTAGATCCAGTCGTGCCGAATCAAGGAAAGACGGAGGGCATACTCCCGCTGGTCGGAGTAACCGAGCCACGGCTGATCCACGACTTCAGCCCCCAGCGAACGCGCGATCGGCACAGTGTCGTCTGACGAGCCTGAATCCACCACCACCACTTGGTCGGCCCACGCCACCGAAGCTAAGCAACGACCTATGTTCGGCTCCTCGTCCCGAGTCAGGACAACGACGCTGACCGGTACGCTTCCCTCGGAAGGACTGTCACCAGCGCGATAGGGCCGCAAGCCCAGCCGAGTCATCGCGGCGGCCCCAGCAGCCAGTTGAAGTAGGCATCAGGGTCGAACGGTGCGGGATCGGGTGCGATGTCGGTTGTTAATGCGAGTCTGACGGCGGCTCGCAGAGAGGCCGTGTCGCCGGGAGCGAATCCGCATAGGGCATGACCACCGATTTCACGGTTCTGTGACGTGTCGCGGGCGATTACTGGCTGACCGCTGACCCGCGCTTCGGCGAGGGGATAGCCGAATGATTCGATACCTGTGGGGAAGTAGATAGCTCGGCTGCGCGCCCACAAGCGACGGAGTTCGTCGTAGCCTAGGCGCCCAACGAGTTCGATCTTTGGGTTGCCCGCCAGAGCAGCAGGCACCTCTGCCGGTTCAGCGGTAACACGCAGCCAAACCGATGGATCACCGCAGTTGCCAATCGCGACCAGTAGTTCGGTTAGCCGATCGGCCATTAGTTTGTACGGGGAGAACAGAACCGGGCAAAGGATAGCGGGATCACGCGGCAGAGTTGGGATCGCGTCGGCTGAGACCGGATGCGCTCGGACATGGATCCGACTGCGTACGCCTGGCAGCGCCCTCGTGACGCGCTCGGCCATGGCTGTGGAGGGTGCGACGAGCACATCTGATCTTCGGGCGGCCAGGCGCACTACAGCACCCTCGCGTCGGCTGGCGGCACGGTCTGATGGATCCAACTGCGACATCTCAATGTCAGTTAGAAAATGCAAGGCATTGCGTAGCAGCGTCCATCGTTCGGTACCTGACGCTACGAAGCTGACATTGTTCAGCGATACGTACCGGCCCCGGCTCGGCCTGGCGATCTCACGGCGTAGCAGCCAGGCTGGGTTCACGCGACGCGAGGTGCCGATTACCTGCACATCGTCGCGTCCGGTGCGCGTTAGGTAGCTGTCCAGCTCGGCCTTAAAGCGGGCAGCACCGCCCCTCTTCGCCCCTGCCACGTCCACGGTGACGGCAGCATCAATGATTCGCCGAGGCACCGAGGTGCGATCCCATGACTCGTCAATCATGACGGTCGGCTCCTCCTGCGGCTTGAATGGTGGCGTGGGTGGTGGTGAGCATCGATCTGGTTGGCAAGGTCGTGCTACCGGCTACTGCTTGCCGGAATACGACCGCGCAGGCTCGATGGCCCTTGTCCTGCTTGCCCTTCCAGAAAATCTTGCCGTCCAGCCTCACTGATCGGAAGTCGTCAATGACGAGCCGCTTGGGTCCAGCCGTGACCTCGATCCATTCCTTGCCAGCCCGCGGCCGGGAGCTGCCGTAACAGATCGTGGCCAGCGAGCCATCGGCGAAGCGCAGGGACACGATCGCGTCGTTGCCAGGCACCCCGGGCCCGCCAGGGGAAGCGTCCCCACCAAGGATCGAGCCGGTCTCAACGATGTCCGCGCCGATGATCGCCTGGGCGGTATCGACGAAGTGGCCCACCTCGCCGAGCAGGCGGCCTCCCTGCCGCCGGTCGCCGTACCAGTGGCCCTCGGGAACCGGCCCGGCGGCGACCCGGTACACAAGGAACTTGGGCGAGGAAACACCGTCGAGCACGGCTTGCGCGCACAGCACCGCGGTGGACCAGCGGCGGTTGAACCCGATCATGAGCTGTCGCCCGGACGCATGCCAGGCGGCTTCGACCTCATTGAGCTCATCCAGGCTCAGCGCCAGCGGCTTCTCGCACCACACGTGCCGTCCCTCCTTCAGGGCCAGCGTGGTGAGCTCGGCGTGGGTGTTGTGGGGGGTGGCGACCACCACCACCCCGACGTCCGGGTCGTCCATGACGGAGAACGCCCCGGAGACCGCCTTCTCGAAGCGGTGCTTCTCCGCGGCCCGCCGGGCGGTGATGCCGCTGGCCGAGGTCACCGCCACGAACCGCTTGAAGCCGGCCTTGCGGAACGCGGGCAGCAGCGTTCCGGTCGAGAACGACCCGGCGCCGATCCAGCCGATCCCCGGCGGTGAGCTGGCTGATGCGGGCGGCTGCACCACCACCACATCGCAAGCGGGCGGGGCCGGTTCCGCCGGGTAGGTGAGCTGGATGGCCAGGTACGGATCGCTCCGCCGCTCGATCAGCTCGTACGCCGCCGCCGCCTCGGCGATGTCGTAGCTGTGCGTGACGAGGTCGGCGACCTGCAGCCGGCCCGCGGCCAGCAGGTCGAGCACGGCCTCGAAGTTCCGGCCCTCGGTCCAGCGGACCTGCCCGGCCGGGTAGTCCACCCCCCAGGCCTCATACGACGGGTCGTACCGGCCGGGGCCATAGGAACGGGCGAACCGCAGCGACAGTTCCTTCTCATAGAACGGGGTGCGGTCCAGGCCCAGGCCGACGTCGCCCACGATCACCACGGACGCCCGGTCGCGGCACAGCGCGGGCGCGCGCGTGGCCGGCCCGGACGCGGGGGTGGCCGCGCAGACCAGGACCGCGTCCGCACCCCGGCCGCGCGACCAGGCCAGCACCCGGCCCGTGGTCAGGTCGCCCTCCTCGTCCAGGGCGAGGACACCGGACCCGGTCGCGACGATGCGGGAGTGCGGCGCCGGGTCGATGCCGGCGACGTCGCAGCCCGCGGCCATGGCCAGCCGGGCGGCAAGCTGGCCGACGAGGCCGAGCCCGATCACGACCACCTTGGACCCGGGGCCGACCTCGGCCAGCCGCAGGCCGTGCAGGGCGATCGCGGCCACCGTGGTGAACGCGGCGTCTTTGGGCGGCACGCCGTCCGGGATTACCGCGCACAGCAGGCCGGGCACCGCCTGGTACTCGGCGTGGTTGGCCTTGCCTGCCCCGCCGGTCGCCACCAGCTGGCCGGGGCGGATGCCGCTGACCGCGGACCCGACCTCGATCACCTCGCCGGCCGCCGAGTAGCCCAGCGGCAGGTCCTCGGCCAGGCGGCTGGTGACGGCGCGGGTGGTGGCGGCGAGCCCGTCGGTCCTGGCCTTGCGCACGACCTGGCGCACCAGGTCCGGACGGGCCCGGGCCTTAGCGATCAGGCTGGAACGGGCCAGTGCGGTGACCGCGCCCTCGGTCCCGGCCGAGATCACCGAGGCGATCGTGCGCACCAGAACCTCGGTCGGTTCCGCTGCCGGCCTCGGCACATCGAGTACCTCGACCGGGCCGCCCTTGATGGGCTGGATGACACTCTTCACGCTGCCCCCTGAATGCTGCTGGTGTTGCGCTGTGCCCGGCGCCAGCCGGTGGTGATCCGCACCGGCAGCGCGGAGTCGACCTGGCAGGTGAGTACCGGTGCGACGGTCCGGCCCAGAAAACCGGTGGCGATCATCGCCGGCTCGACATTGAGCCGTAACGATTCGGACGCGCCCACTGTCAGCCGGACGTCCCCGGCCACCGTGGTGACCACGGCCCCGTCCTCCCGCAGCTCGACGCCCGAGCCGGGCGCGAGATGCCAGCGGACCGCGACCGCATGCCGCTTGCCACCGGTTATCTCGTCGTCCACCTGCAACCCCGAGCCGGTCAGTGACCAGCGCCGCCGGTGAACCGGGCGGCCGGGAAGCCGCCGGTATCCGTCGTGCGCGGCCTCGATGGTGATGCCGCCGGGCCCCCGGTCGGCCGTGAGGCCGTGCACCCGGGCGCGGCGGCCAGCCCGGAACGCGCCCCACACCTCGGTCGAGTCGGCCCCGTCCAGCTCCGCCGTGTTGTGGGCGGCGGTGGACCGCTCGTAGCTGCGCACCGCCCCGACCGCATAAGTAGAGGTGCCGGTGTCGGCCAGCAGCGGGATCCCGTCCAGATACAGCAGGCAGGTGAGCGTGTCGGCGTGCGCGTGCGCGGGCAGCTCATCGGGGCAGGGCGCACCGGCATCGGCGAGCAAGTGCCAGCCGTCGGCGGCCGCACGGACCAGCCCGGTGTCGGGCAGCGTCAGCAGTTGTGCGTCCGGCGCCGGGCCCGGGCGCAGCGCGGTGACCAGGGCGGCAGGGACCGGGTACCCGTCGTTGAGCAGCGGCACCGTGCCGTCAGGGGCCAGCACCGTGCCCAGCCAGCGGCGCATCCGGGCGATCGCCTCGGTGAGTTCCGGGTGCGGGGCGCGCTCGACGGCGGTGAGCAGGTCGGCCACGTCGATGAGGTCGGCGAGGACCTGGCAGTGGTAGGCAGGGGCGCGCTCGTAGTGCCCGCCGTCGGGCAGGACCTGAACGGCCAGCTGGCTGGTCAGCCGGTGCAGCGCCCGGGTGAGCAGCCGCTCGTCGCCGAGGAAGACCCCGAGCCCGGCCAGCGCCTTGAGGTCCTTGATCAGGTGGTTGCCGCCCACGTCGGACTCGAGATGGCGGCGCAGGAACCCGGCGTGCGCGGCCACGGCGCGCAGGAACCCTTGCTCCAGGTCGCTGCCTGCCACGAGGTGCCGGTACAGCCCGCACCATGACCAGGCCCGCAGCGCCGTGGGGTAGGGAAGCCACGCGTCGCCGCGCCCGAACACGCACGATGCCTGCCAGGAACGCCACAGCCGGGCAAACACGGCCCGGGCCGCACCGCGGTCCTCGGCGGCGGCCAGCCCCCAGGCCCAGTCCCAGTAGTGCAGGTGGAACCGCCACAGCTGGGGCGCGTCGGAGTGCTGCCATCCGGCCGGGTCGCCCAGGTCCCTGGTCAGCCCGAGCAGCCGCATCCGGCCCGACCGAAGCTCGGCGAGCCCGGGCCAGAGCCCGGGCGTGCTGGCATCCAGCGGGGCGAACCCGGTGGGCCAGCCGGCCGCCGTCGCCGGGCCGGTGCTGGCCAGCAGGCGGTGCCCGAGCTGCGGCCACTGGCGCAGCGCCGCGCGCTGGGTGCGCAGCCGCGCCCGCTGTGCGACCTGGGCCGGCTGAAGGTGCACGACCGTGCGGCCGAGCAGCGCCAGCTCCTCGGTCTTCATGCCGCCAGCCCCATGGCGCAGGCCTCGGCGCGGATGCCGTCCGCGAACGGGCGGGGTGCGTAGCCGAGGTCACGGACCGCGTCGTCGATCACGAACGCCTTGTCCTCGGCGAGCCGCCGCAGCTGCTCGACGCGGATCCTGGGATTCCTGCTGATCACTTCGTAGCCGCGCGCCGCGGCGACTACCGGGGTCAGCGGCACCGGGACGAACCGGGTCCGGCTGGCCACGACCCGGGCCGAGGTGCGCAGCAGCTCGGCAAACGTGAGCGGCTCCGGACCAGCCACGTCATAGGTGCGCCCGGCCGCGGCGGGCCGCTCGGCGGCGGCCAGCACCGCGTCGGCCACGTCGGCCGCGTGCACCGGCTGCTGCAGCTGGCCGCCTCCGGGGACGGGCAGAACCGGCGCCCGGCGCAGTAGCAGGAGCAGCCGGGACAGGTTCCTGTCGCCAGGATCGCCGTAGATCATGGTGGGCCGCAGGATCGTCCACTCCAGGCCGGACGTGCGGATGCACTCCTCGGCGGCCAGCCGCACTCGCTTGGACGAGGCCGGGAGCGTGGTGGTGACGGCCGTGGTGGACACGAATACCGCGCGCCTGATGCCAGCCTGCTCGGCGGCCGCGATGATGACCGGTGCGTGCCCGAAGCCGAGCGACGCCAGGTTCACCAAGGTGTCGCAGCCCGCCGCGCGGAACGCGTCGGCCAGCGCGCGGGCGTCGTTGAGGTCCCCGGTAACCGGGCGCGCGCCCAGGGCCGTGACCGCGGCGGAAGCGGTCTCGCTGCGGGCCAGCGCCACGGTCTTGTGACCGCGCCGGGTCGCCTCCCGCAGCACGTATCCGCCCAGGAAGCCGCTGCCCCCGGTAACCAGCATGTTCAGGGCAGGCCCGGTGGACCAGCCCACTGGATTCCTCCGGTCCTGTGCAGGCCCGGGGGCGCGGCCCCTCGGATCCCTCCCGTCCTCGGCTGGCCAGGAGGGCCGACCCTCCGACATCCCCTCGTTCATCGGCTGCCGCCGGGTGCCTCGAGGATCTTCCGGTATTCGGCGGCCAGCTCGGCGCGGTCGAAGAACCGCTCCACGTAGGCGCGTCCCCGCTGCCCCAGCTCCGCGCGCAGGCCGGGGTCGGCCGCGAGCGCGCGGATCGCCTCGGCGAGCGCGTCGCTGTCCTCGGGAGGCACGATGATCGCGCCTGCCTCGCGCAGGATCTGCGCCGCCTCGCCGGTCACCGCGCCGATGACCGCCTTGCCCGCGGCCAGGTACTCGAACATCTTCGACGGGATGAACGTCGCGAACAGCGGGACGTCGCGCAGCGGCACCAGGCAGATGTCGGCGGCGGCCAGCAGCTCGGCGACACTGGCCGGTGGCACCGCCGGGAGCAGCGTCACATTGCCCAGCCCCAGCTCGCTGACCCGGCGCTGCAGCCTCGGCTTGTCCGAGCCGTCCCCGACGAACGTGACGTGGACCGCCTCGCCGGCCAGGCGTGCGGCGGCGTCGGCCACGCCCGGCAGCGCGTGCGAGATCCCGTGCGTGCCCGCGTACAGCACGAGGCAGTCACCGGCCCGGGCGCCGAGGCGGGCCCGCGCCGACGCGGTGACCGGAGCGTCCGGGCGGAACTTACTGAGGTCGACGCCGTTGCGGATCGTGTGCACCTTGGCCGCGGGCACGCCCCGGCCGATGAGGTTGGCGCGGAACCCGTCGCTCACCACCACGACCTGATCGGCGGCGGCGTAGGCGGCCAGCTCGAGCCGCTCCAGCAGCCCGATGACCCGCCGGTTGGTCAGCACGCCAAGCTCGACGAAGATGGCCGGCCACAGGTCGCGGACCTCGACGACCAGGCGGGCCCGCTTCAGCCGGGCCAGCAGCCAGGCCGAGCCGATGGAGAAGAACGTCGGGGAGGACACGACCACGGTGTCGGCCGGCCCGGACGCCCGCAGGCCCAGCAGCACGCTGCTGATCATGAAGCTGAGGTGGCACAGGGTCTTGCGCAGCACGCCCTCGTTGGGCGTGGCGTACAGCCAGGTGCGCAGCACCCGGTAGCCGTCGCGCCTCTCGCGGCGCCGGACCGCGTGGCGGTACTGCGGCGGCAGCACCCCGGTCGGATGGTTCGGCATCCCGGTCAGCACCGTCACCGCGTCGCCGCCCGCGGCCCACGCCGCGGCCAGCGCGGAGAGGCGAGCCTGCGGGGCTCCAGCTTCAGGCGGGAAGTAGTGCGTGACGATGAGGATGCGGTGGGGGGTTGACCTCATGGTCAGGCGACCTCGACCTCGACTGCGACCTCGGGTAGCGCATCGGCCCGGCCGCCAAGCAGGGCGGGGGAGCGCAGGTACACCACCAGTAACCCGAGCGCGGCCAGGTCGCCGGCGGCCCGCAGCGCGGGGTGCCCGGTGAGGCTGGCCGCCCCGAACAGGCAGAGCGCCGCGGTCACGCCGCCCGTGGCTGCCGTCACCCGCTGGTGCGACCAGCCGACGTCGCACAGCTGCTGGTAGGTATGCGTGCGGTGGGCTTCAAAGACCCGCTCACCCGCCCGGATGCGCCGCTGCAGGGTCCATCCGGTGTCGGCCAGGTACAGCCCGAGCGGGGCGAGCGAGGCCTCGAGCGGGATGCCGCGGAAGACGGAGTACGCCGCGAGCACCGCCAGCGCCACCCCGAGCCCGTAGCTGCCCACGTCCCCGAGGAAGACCCGGGCGCGCACCGCATTCCAGGGCAGGAAGGCCAGCCCGCCCGCGGCGACGGCGGCGCCCGCCGCCGCCAGGAACGCGTCCGGGCGCCACCAGCCCAGGCAGGCGTACATGACGCCACCGATCAGGGCATGCGCCCCGGAGATGCCGTTCACGCCGTCCATGAAGTTGAACGCGTTGACGAAACCGATGAGCCACACCGCGACCACCACCACGGCCGCGGCCAGGACGGCCGGCGGCATCGCCGTGTGGCTGGCCAGCACGCCCGCGATCGCGAGGCTGGCCAGCCCCTGCATGGCCAGGCGCCGCCCGGCGGGCAGCCCGGCCAGATCGTCGGCTAAGCCCATGGCGGCGAAGGCCGCGACCGCGATCGCGAAGGTCACCGCGACGGTGCCGTGCAGCAGCACCAGCACCGCCACCACCAGCCCGGCGGCGATCGGCGCGCCGCCGCCGCGCGGCGTGGGCACGCTATGGGATGATCTCGCATTCGGCGTGTCAATGGCCGCGCGGCGCAGCAGCGGAATGGCCACGGGCTCGGCAATAGTGACAAAGACGCCGCAGATCACTGCGGCCAGCACGGTGGTCAGCTCCCCAGGCACGTCGCAAGATACTAGCGACTGAGACGACTGTCCGTAGCGTTTTGCTTACGGTAAGTCGCGCAGTGGCATCCGCTCCGCGACACGCCCGGCGGGTGCCCCAGACCTGAGTGTGACCGGGCTGTCGGGGACGGGGTGGATCAGCGTCGGCACGTGCCGCCAGGCTAGGAACGCGGCCGCGCCGAGGGGGATGGGCGGCAGGTAGGTGACGGCCCGGTACAACAGCACGGCCGCTGTCACCTGCGCGCTCGCCCGGGGGCCGGCCCCGGCGGCCAGGACGCTGACCAGGCCGAGCTCAGTGATCCCGAGACCGCCCGGGGTGATAGGCAGCACGGTCAGCAGCCGGACGAACGCGAACGCCGCCAGGGATGTCTGCCATGGCACTTGCGCCTGGGACAGGCCGGTGCCGCGCAGGCACGCCAGCAGCACCAGCCACAGGATGACGTTGGACGCCGCTGTGGTGAGGCTGATCCGCGAGCCGCGCTCGGCGACCAGCCCGGCGGCACGGCAGCGGAAGCTGGCCAGGGAGCCGGCGATGCCGGTGGGCGCCTGCCGGCGGGCCAGCCGGCAGGCGATGGCGGCGGCGCGCTGCAGTACCCGGCCGGAGCGGAGCGCGAAGCGCTCGCTGCGCAGCAGCAGGCCGAGCCCGGCCGCCGCGGCGGCGAGCAGCGCCAGGCCCACGGCTGCGGCAGTGATCAGGACGGCATCGGGCCTGGCCACCGTCAGCAAGGCCAGCAGCGCGAGGACCGGCAGGCCGAGGCGGGCGAAGACATTCCAGATACCCGACACCAGGGTGTACAGCACGTACTCTTCTGTGCCGACCCCCCAGCTGGACAGCATCGCCCAGCTGACCCCCATGCCAAGGGCCCCGCCGGCCGGCAGCGTGTTGGCCACGGCGTTGGAGGCGAGATTGACCGCTGCCGCCTCGCGCAGCCGCAGCGATGGCAGAACCGCGCAGATCCCGAACCAGTACGAGGCCATGCTGGCTGCGGCCGCGATGCCGATCAGCGTGGCCTCGAGCCCGGTCATCGCCTGCAGGCTGCCCCACACGCTGCGGTAGGACGCAAAGTGGGGGAGCGCGAACCCGAAGGCGGCCGCGACGAGCGCGGCCGACACCGCGGCCCGCAGCATCGCCCGTCCGCGCCGCGGCTGCTGGGGTGCGGCGGTCACAGGCGCCGTTGCGCCGTGCGGCGCTGGTCGTTAGGCAAGAGACACCCCAGGATCCGGCGGCGCTTCTGGTCTGGCAGGTGCAGCTGCCGGGGTCCTGGGCAGCGCCCTCACGTTACGCCCCAGCGGTCGTAAACAGGGCCAAATCAGCCAGCCGACTCCGCAGCAAGCAGTGAAAACAGCGATCCGTAGCAGCTTGGTTACGATAAGTTCCAGCACATGTGGTACCGAAGCGAGCACGGATCGTGACTGCGATCTCCAGCGTCGCTGTGGTCGGGCTCGGCTACATCGGCCTGCCGACCGGGGTCTCGCTGGCCACCGGCGGGCTCGAGGTCATCGGCGTTGACGTGAACCCGGACATCGTGGATCACGTCAACCGGGGCGAGACGCCGTTTGCCGAGCCGGACTTATCCGTCGCCGTCAGCGGCGCGGTCGCGATGGGCAGGCTCCGCGCGCAGCGGGACATGCCAGCGGCGGACGCGTACATCATCGCCGTGCCCACGCCGTTCACCGGTGAGCACGGTGCCGACCCGGGGGGGCGGCCCCCCGGAGCCCCCCGTGCCGACCTGAGCTATATCAAGGCCGCGGCCGAGGCGATCGCGGGCATGCTCCGGGGCGGCGAGGTCATCGTCCTGGAATCGACCGCCCCGCCCGGGACCACGCGCCTGGTCAGCGAGCTGATCGCGGCCCAACGCCCCGATCTGCACATGCCCCACGTCCCGGACATCCCGCCGGATGTGCACGTCGCACACTGCCCGGAGCGGGTGCTGCCGGGCCGGATCATGATCGAGATCGCGACCAACGACCGGGTGATCGGCGGCCTGACCCCGGCCTGCGCGGCGCGGGCCGCGGAGCTGTACCGGACCTTCTGCCATGGCGAGCTCATCCTGACCGACGCGACCAGCGCCGAGATGGCCAAGCTGGCCGAGAACGCCTACCGCGACGTGAACATCGCCTTCGCCAACGAGCTGTCGCTGATCTGCCAGCGGCTCGGCCTCGACGTCTGGGAGATCCGGCAGATGGCGAACCACCATCCGCGGGTCGGCATCCTGCGCCCCGGGCCCGGCGTCGGCGGGCACTGCATCGCCGTGGACCCGTGGTTCATCGTCGAGTCAGCCCCCGATCTGGCCCGCCTGATCGGCACGGCCCGCGCGGTCAACGACCATATGCCGGCGCACACGGCCGAGCAGATCGTGGCCACCTCCCGCCGGTTCCGGGAGCCGCGGATCGCCTGTTTCGGCCTGTCGTTCAAGGCGGACGTGGGCGACCTGCGGGAGAGCCCGGCGGTCGATATCGCCGCGCGGGTCGCCGCGTCCCTGCCTGACGTCAAGATCCATGTCGTGGAGCCGCACGCACCGTCGCTGCCGGGTCAGCTTGAAAGCTGCCCCAATGTGGTCATGACCGACGTTGAACACGCCATCGCCGAGTCCGATGTGATCGCGCTGCTGGTCGACCACAGCTGCTTCCGCGTCATCAAGAAGACCCAGCTCGCCGGCAAGGTCGTCTACGACACCCGCGGCATGTGGGAATAGCGGGCGGGACGAGGCCATCGCGTCCGGGAGGCAGCATGGCTCCGGCGCTCAGGCGGAAAGCCCTGGTGGGTGCCGCGGTGGCGGGGCTGGCCATTATGAGCGGCATCGCAAGTTGCGGGCCCGCCGGGAAGCAGATCACGGCCACCAGGGTCTTGCGGGTTCCGTCCGGCCAGCTGGCCAGGAGCGTGGCGGACGCCTACTCGTTCCTCAACCAGATGATGGACCGGTACGCCACAGGCTCGACTCCGCGCCTGGTGCAGAGCTTCACCGGGGGGGTCCTGGGACGGCAGCACTTCACGGACTCGGAGACGTACGACGACGCTGTGATCATCGATGCCTACCTGGCCGCAGGCACCTCGGCCGGACGGTCGAGGGCGGAGGTCATCGGCAACGGGCTGCTGTATGTGCAGGCGCACGATCCGCAGCATGACGGGCGGGTCCGCGCCGCCTACGCGCCGCGGCCGCTGCTGAGCCCGGGCGATGCCAGGGCCACCGACCCGGCAGCCTTCACAGGCGACATGGCGTGGGCCGGCCAGGCCCTGGTACACCTCTATACGGCTACAGGCCGGAAGGCATACCTCAGGGGAGCGGAGGCGATCGGGAACTGGGTTCAGTCGCACTGCTACGACACGCGGGGGCCGGGCGGTTACACCGGCGGCGAGACGGCGAACGGCCAGAGGATCGGGTGGAAGTCCACCGAGCACAACATCGACCTGTACGCGCTCTTCAGCCTGCTCGCACGGGAGACAGGTGATCCGGCCTGGTCGGCCAGGGCCGCCTGGGCGAGGCGCTTCATCGCGGCGATGTGGGACGGGCACTCCGGTCGCTTCAACGCCGGAACGGACAGCAACGGTGCGGTCTCGGGCGAGATCGAGCCGCCCGAAGACGTCAACAGCTGGTCATACCTCGCGCTGCGGGATCCCGCCTACGCGGCCTCGGTCGGCTGGGACGTGCGCATGCTCGCCGTCAGCGCGGGCGGGTTCAGCGGCGTGAGTTTCTGCCCCGGAGACCGCACCGGGGTCTGGTTCGAGGGGACCGCGCACCTCGCGGACGCGCTCGAGTTCCGCGGCTACCCCGGGGACGGC